>JADMIO011429211.1_pt1 | contig 102605 bp, 115 predicted proteins | sample 8958161 | NCBI WGS metagenome assembly JADMIO01 (sample SAMN16585339, study PRJNA669376) | soil metagenome | isolation source: Crop rotation soil | place: USA: Cullars Rotation, Alabama | collected 2011 | reverse complement strand
CCGCGACAACTTGTCCACGTGGAATTCTAAGCTTAGGATCCCAATGTGCTGGAAAAGATGGCTGAGGCCGCCAGGTCAACGCACATGAAATAGGTCGCGCCGACGTCGAGCGTCACATAGCCGGCGGATCGCAACCCCTCGGCCATCAGGTCGCGCGAGCGCTGGAAGCGGTCGCGCATCGGTTGGAGCCAAGCGTCGCCTTCGTTCAATCCGAAGGCCACCGCTGCCTGCAGGTTCGGTGCCGTCGAGAAAGTCAGGAACTGGTGGGCGCGCGAAACCAGCGTGGCGAGCGCCGGCGCCGCGACCATCCAGCCGACCTTCCACCCGGTAAGCGAGAAGATCTTGCCGGCCGACCCGATCTTGATCGTCCGCTCCTCCATTCCCGGAAGCGTCGCCAGCGGCGTGAAGCGTCGGCCGTCGAGGACGATATGCTCCCACACCTCGTCGCTGATGACGATGAGGTCGTGCTCGCGCGCGAGCCCCGCGATAATCTCCAGCTCGTCGGGGCCGTAGAGCCGCCCTGCCGGATTGTGCGGATTGTTGAAGATCATCGCGCGCGTCTTTGCGCTGACCGCCGCCTCGAGCGCCTCGCGGTCGAGGCGCCATTCCGGAGGTTGCAGCGCGACTTCCACCGGCGTCGCCCCTGCCCGTCGGATCATCGGCGCGTAGCTGTCATACGCCGGCGTCAGGATGATCACCTCGTCGCCGGGCTGCACCGCCGCCAGGATTGCGGATCCCAGCGCCTCGGTCGCACCGCTGGTCACGCATAGCTGCTCAGCCGTCAGTTGCTGGCCGAAGTGGCGATTGTAATGGGCGGCCACCGCCTCGCGGAGCGGCATAGTCCCGCGCGAGGGCGCATATTGGTTGGAGCCTTCGACAACGGCCTTCGCCGCCGCCTCCAGGATCTCCGGCGGCCAACCGAAATCGGGAAAGCCCTGGCCGAGATTGACGGCGCCATGCTTGGTCGCGAGGCCGGACATGCGTTCGAAGACGCTGGTCTTCATCTGTTCGTAAAGCGGGTTCATCGGCAGCCCGCATAGCGGGAACATCGCTTCATCGCGAGTGACGCAACCTTCGCGCTCCGCCCGCATTGGCGCTGGGTTGTTCAGTCAGACGAGTTGCCCATGTCCGAGCGTACCGCGACCCTTTACCGGATGAAGCTCCCCGACCACGAATGCCCGTACGGCCTGCTCGCAAGGCGAATGCTCGAGGATGCCGGCTACGAGATCGACGAGCGGCTTCTGACCTCGCGAGAGGAGGTCGAGGCGTTCAAGGCGGAGCAAGGCGTCGCGACCACGCCGATCGTCTTCGTCGGCGACGAGCGGATCGACGGCAGCGAGGAGCTCGCCCAGCGGCTCGAAACAGCCGAAGCCTGACTCCGGCGCAGGATCGCGCTAGCCACAATCGGATGATCATTCCGCCGACCGTGGCCGCGGACGCCGCCGCCGCCGCTTTTCCCGCCTGGTCTGCGCTCGGCCCGAACGCGCGCAGGTCACTGCTCAACCGGGCCGCAGACGAGCTTGAAGCGCTCGCCGACCGTTTCGTCGAGGCCATGACGAGCGAGCTTCGCGCGTCCGAGCCGTGGTCGCGCTTCAACGTGATGCTCGGCGCCGGAATGCTGCGCGAGGCGGCGGCGCTGACCACTCAGATCAGCGGCGAAGTGATTCCGTCTGACAAGCCTGGGCTTCTGTCGCTCGCGCTTCGCGAACCGGTTGGCGTCGTCCTCGGAATCGCTCCGTGGAACGCTCCCGTCGTCCTCGGTTGCCGGGCGATCGCTGCGCCCCTCGCCTGTGGGAATACGGTGATCCTAAAGGCCTCGGAGCGCTGCCCGCGAACGCACGGCCTGATCGTCGAAGCCTTCGCCGCCGCCGGCGCCGCGGACGGCGTTGTCAACCTCGTCACCAACGAGCCGCAACATGCCGCGGAGGTGGTCGGAGCACTGATCGACCATCCCGCCGTGCGGCGCATCAACTTCACCGGCTCGACCGCCGTCGGAAAGATCGTCGCCAGGCGCGCCGCCGAGCATCTCAAGCCCGTCCTGCTGGAGCTCGGCGGGAAGGCGCCGCTGATCATTCTCGAGGACGCCGACCTCGACGAGGCGGTGAAAGCCGCCGCGTTCGGCGCCTTCATGAATGCCGGGCAGATCTGCATGTCGACCGAGCGCATCATCGTCGTCGAGGCGGCCGCCGACGAATTCGCTCGCCGCTTCACGGAGAAGGTCTCGTCGATGCCCGTGCCGGCCGTCGGCGAACAGGTCGATGACGCGTCGCAGGAAAGCGTGCGCGGCCTCATCGACGATGCATTGGCCCAAGGCGCCCGCGATATTGCGCCCGGACCGGCGACAGTTCTCGACGGAATCACGCCCGCAATGAAGCTGTACCGCGACGAAAGCTTCGGGCCGGTGGTCGGGATCATCCGCGTCGCCGACGAAGAAGAAGCGATCCGTGTCGCCAACGACAGCGAATACGGCCTCTCAGCAGCCGTCTTCACCGGCGACTCCGCCCGCGGCCTGCGGGTCGCCCGCGGCATTCGCTCCGGCATCTGCCATGTGAACGGCCCCACCGTGCAGGACGAGCCGCAGATGCCCTTCGGCGGCGTGGGCGCGTCGGGCTACGGGCGGTTCGGCGGCAAGGCCGGAATCGAGGCCTTCACCGAGCTCCGCTGGATCACCATCGCCAGCGAGCCCGGCCACTATCCGATCTGAAGTTTGTCAAAGCTGGCTTGCCAAGCCGAAGCTCGCGAAGCGAGCGAAGCGAGCGAAGGCTGGCTGGGGCGGCAGGATTCGAACCTGCGAATGCCGGTACCAAAAACCGGTGCCTTACCACTTGGCGACGCCCCAGCAGGCGTCAGCGCTCATGCGCGGGAGAGGCGCGGCTTATAGCCTCTGCCTCGCCCAAGGGAAGCGGAGCCCATCAGCCGTTCGCCGATTGATCGAACATCCCCTTTCCCACTGCCGATCGCCTGCTTAGCATGATGTCGACAATTTGCCGGGGGTAGGTGATGATCAGAATTTCCGCGTTCCTTCTCGCGACCGCAATCGGCGGCTCCATCGCTTTTGCCCAGCCAGCGGGTCCCGTCCTTCCGCCCAACGGCTTCGACAAGAGCGCAATCGACCGTTCGACGAAACCCGGCGACGACTTCTTCCAGTACGCGAACGGCAAGTATCTTGCGCGCACAGCGATCCCGACCGACCGGCCCATCGCCTCGCGCCGCTACGAGATGACCGACCGCACCGACCAGCAGCTGAAGGCGCTGCTCGAGGAAGCCGCTGCGAACGTTTCCGAGCAGCCGACCGACGTCAAAGGCAAGGTCGGCGCCTTCTACGCGTCGTTCATGGACGAGGCTGCGATCGAGCAGCTCGGCGCCAGGCCCATCGCTCCCGAGCTCGACGCGATCCGCGCCGCACCGGACCTGCCGGCGCTGGCGCGGCTCATGGGTCAGACCACGGTCGACGCCTATCCTGCACCGTTCGGCGTCGGCATCGACCTCGACGTGAAGAAGACCGACGCCTACGCCATCTATCTCGGCCAGAACGGCCTCGGGCTTCCCGACCGCGATTATTATCTCAAGCCCAATTTCGAGAAGGAGCGGGATGCCTATCGCGCCTATACGGAGCAGCTGCTCGGTCTCCTCAACTGGCCCGACCCCGCCGGCGCGTCGCAGAAGATCCTCGCGCTCGAAACGGCGCTCGCCGAGGCGAGCTGGGACAAGGAGAAGCAGCGCGACCTCACGATTCAGTATAATCCGGTCAGCAAGGCCGAGCTGCAGGCGCTGGCGCCCAAGTTCCCGTGGGCGCAATATCTGCAGGGCGCGGGCGTAGGCGACCGCGACCGCTTCATCGCGACGACCAACACCGCTTTTCCGAAGCTTGCCGACGCAATTGCCTCAGCCCCGCTCGATACGGTGAAGGCATGGATGGCGTTCCGAGTCGCCGATGCGGCTGCCCCCTACCTGTCCAAGCCGTTCGCGGACGCCAATTTCGATTTTCGCGACAAGACTCTGCAGGGTCAGGCCGAGCAGGCGCCAAGGTGGAAGCGCGCGAAGCGGGCGGTCGGCGGCGACGATTGCGGCGCGAACCCGGCAAGCTGCTTTGGAACGCTAAACTGGGCGGTCGGGCAACTCTACACCGAGCGCTACTTCCCCGCCTCGACCAAGACGCAGATCGAGACCCTGGTCGGCAATATCAAGGCTGCGTTCCGCCGTCGGCTCCAGACCCTGACCTGGATGAGCCCGGCGACGAAGAAGGAAGCGCTGAAGAAGCTCGACACCTACACGATCAAGGTTGGCTACCCCGACACATGGCGCGACTATTCCAACGTCGTCATCCGCCGCGACGACCTGCTCGGCAATGTTCGGCGCGCCGCAGCCGCCGACTGGGCCTTCTACGTCAACCGCAGCACCGGGCCGGTCGACAAGAGCGACTGGCTGATGACCCCGCAGACCAACGACGCCTACAACGGATCGCTGCGCGACATCGTCTTCCCCGCGGGAATCCTCCAGGCGCCGATCTTCGATCCCAATGCGGACCCGGCGTACAATTACGGCGCGGTCGGTGCGGTGATCGGCCACGAGCTGACCCACGGCTTCGACGACCAGGGGCGCTCGATCGATGCTTCAGGCGCGTTGCGCGACTGGTGGACCGCGAAGGACGCTGCGGAGTTCAAGCGCCGCGCCGCCGTACTCGGCGCGCAATATGCGAAGTTCGAACCAGTCCCGGGCGTGCACATCAAGCCGGGCCTGACGATGGGCGAGAATATCGCCGACCTCGGCGGGCTGGCGATGGGGCTCGATGCCTATCACGCCTCGCTGAATGGCAAGAAAGCGCCGGTCATCGACGGCTTCACCGGCGACCAGCGCGTGTTTCTCGGCTGGGCACAGGCGTGGGCGGGCAAGGCGTCGGACGAATTCATTCGCAACCTCACGACCAGCGATCCGCACAGCTGGCGCAAGTATCGGGTCAACGGCGTCGTCAGGAATATCGATGCCTGGTACCCGGCCTTCGCTGTGAAGCCGGGCGACAAGCTCTATTTGGCACCGGCAAAGCGCGCGCGAATCTGGTAAGCGGCCTCGCATGGCCGAGCCGAGCATCCGCGATTTCCACGCGCACATTTATTACGACCCCGACGAAGTCGATGGGGCGAAGCAGCTCGCTGCGGCGGCGCAGGCGCGCTTCCCGATCGCGGTCGGGCACTTCCACCTGCGCCCGGTCGGCCCCCACCCGCGCGGGAGCGTCCAGCTGACGGTGCCGCGGGATTCGTTCGGCGATGTCGCTCAATTCCTCGCGCTCAATCGCGGCGGGCTGACCATCTTCGCCCATGCGGAGACCGGCGACGACCTCGCGGACCACACGCAGCACGTGATCTGGTTCGGGCCGAGCGAAGCGCTCGACCTGTCGATCTTCAGCTAGCGGTCGCTGGTTCCGGCGTAGCAGCACCGCCCCGAGCCAGCGCGGCTCCGAGTGCGACCAGCGGAACGAGCGGCACCAGGAAGCTCAGGTGATACCAAATCGGGAAGTCGTGCCAGAGCTTCACGTGCGCCGGCAGGAACATCGCGAGCACGATCAGCCCGACGAGCCACGGCGCCCATCTCTTTGTCGGTGCGATCAGCCCGACGACGGCGCCCGCAGCGAGCGACGTCAGCGCGGCTTCGGTCAGTCGGCCGATCTTCATCGCCATGGTGAACTGAAGGGTCGCTTCGGCGGCATGGTAGCCCGGGATTGCTGCGCGGAGTCCGAAATTGAGGATGGTGATGACGACTGCCCAGGCAACAAGGCCCCCCACGATCGCTGCGACTGTCCGCCACATGAGTCGATCTCCTCTTGCTAATTCGAATCCCATTAGTTTAATTAAACTATGAACGCAAGACTCCTCGTCCTCGGCGTCCTCCACCGCGGGGACTTCCATCCGTACGAGATCAAGCGCCGGCTCGAGGCGGCGATGGTCGAATGCTACATCGATGTCGACGTCGGCACGCTCTATTACGCGGTGCGCCAGCTCGAGAAGGAAAAGCTAATCGAGGCAATCGCCGAGGAACGCGTCGCGCGCGGCGGAATTCGCACCATCTACCGCATCACGCCCGAGGGCCGAGCCGAGTTCAGAAAGGGGCTGCACCGCCAGTTCGAGGTCGAAGGACCGGTATCGCGGACGCTCTACGGGGCGCTGCTCTTCCTCCATCTCGCCGACCGCGCCGTGGTCGAGGACAGCCTCCGCCGCCGGATCGCCCGACTCGACGACCTCATCACCAAGCTTGGTCCAATCGGCGAGCAGTTCGCGCCGAAGGTCGGGACGGGCGGAAAGCATCTGCTCAGCCATATCGATCAGCAGCGCCGGCTGGACCGAAAATGGCTCAAGGCGCTGCTCGCCGATATCGAGAAGAACGGAATCCGCGACGTAGCGAACCCGGCGACCCTCGCCGGCGCCTAGGCGTTCCGGATGCGCCCGTTGACCAGGTCTTCGTAATCCTTGTCGAGCTGGCGCGCGACCTCGACCGACGAAAACTTGTAGGGCCCGATCGACTGGATCGCGGTGACTTCGGCGGCGGTCCCGGTCAGGAACGCCTGCTCGAAGCCTTCCATCTCTTCCGGCCAGATCGCGCGTTCGACCACGTCGATCCCGCGCTTGCGGGCAAGATCCATCACCGTCCGCCGAGTGATCCCGTCGAGGAAGCAATCGGGCACCGGCGTGTGCAGCGAGCCGTCCTTGACGAAGAAGATGTTCGCACCGGTGGCCTCCGCCACCCGGCCGCGCCAGTCGAGCATCAGCGCGTCGTGATAGCCGCGGCTTTCGGCATGCTGCTTCGAGAGGGTGCAGATCATGTAGAGGCCTGCCGCCTTCGATTCCGAAGGCGCGGTGTAAGGCGCAGGCCGACGCCAAGGAGCGATGTCGAGCCGGATTCCGTCCTTGGCGATCTCCGGATCGAAATATTTGCCCCATTCCCAAGCGGCGATGGCGAGGTGCGGCTTCGTGTTGCCCGGGGCGACGCCCATCGATTCCGACCCCCGCCAGGCAACCGGGCGCATGTAGGCGTCGGTGAAATTGTTCGCCTTCAGCACCTCGTAGCAGGCGGCGTCGATCTCCTCGACGGTCCACGGAAGCTCGAAGCCGAGCAGGCTCGCACTCCGGCGCAGCCGCTCGCTATGTTCGCGAAGCTTGAAGATCACGCCATTGTAGGCGCGCTGGCCCTCGAACACCGACGATGCATAGTGAAGCGCATGCGTCAGCACATGGATGCGCGCGTCGCGCCAGGGGACCATCTCGCCGTCGAGCCAGATCCACCCGTCGCGGTCGTCGAACGGGCCTTGTTTTCCGGATGCCATGCGCGGCGCCTAGGACAGGCGCGCGGGCTCTTCAAGCGACGCCAACTTCGCCTCGGCCGCAAGCTCAGCGCCGCGGCGCGCCGCGGCGTCGATCGTCACGGCGATCAATTCGTCCAGCACATGATCATGGTCGAGCACCGCAAGGCCCGCCTCGGTCGTGCCTTTCGGACTGGCGACGCGCTTGGCGACCGACTCCATGCTCTCGTTCCTGGTCGCCGCCATCCACGCGGTACCGAGCACCGTTTCGAGTGCAATTGTCGCGGCGATCTCTTCCGAAAGCCCTCGCCTGACGCCGGCCTTCGTGAGCGCGGCGATGAAGCGCGCCACGTAGGCTGGACCGGCGCCCGCCACAGAGCCCAGCGCACCGACTTTCTGCTCGTCCGCCATCCACATAGCGAAGCCGAGCGCGGCGAACAGGTCCGCGATCTGCTGCTTCGATCGCGGCTCCCTGTCGGTGTACAGGCCGGTGACTCCGCGGCGGATGGCGACCGGCAGGTTCGGCATTGCCCGCACGGCGTCGCGAGCAACAGGGAAGCATTCGCGAAGGGTCGCCACTTCGACGCCGGCGAGCAGCGAGATCACCACCGTTTCGGCGGTGACGAACCGCTGCAGTTCGGGTGCGATCTCGGCCAGCTTCTGCGGCTTGAATGCAAGCACGACGAGTTCCGGTCCGGCGGGGGCGTCAGCGGCGCTCCTTACGACCCGCACGCCCTCGATTTGCTTGCCGCTCGGTCGGATGACGGTGATCGGCGAAAGGTCGAGCTCGCCCATGCGCCAGCCATCGAGGATCGCCCCGCCCATATTGCCGCAGCCGACGAACCAGGTGGGAGACGGGAGCTCAAGCATGTATTTGTCCTTCGAGACGCCGCTTCGACAAGCTCAGCGGCTCCTCAGGATGAGCGGAATAGGTCCAGTCCAACCCCGCTCATCCTGAGGAGGGACTGAGTAGCCGCGCAAGCGGCGTATCGAAGGCCCGTCTCGAAGGACGAAAGGACCCAAGAATCATGCTTCGCCGTGCGTGTCGATGAGCGCCGCGGAGATGGCCTCGCCGGGCGACTTGCCGCCCCACAGCACGAACTGAAAGACGGGATAGAAGCGCTCGCACTCCTCGACCGCGGCTTCGGCGATCGCTTCCGCCTGCTCGAAGCTCAGCCCCTCGCCTTCGCCGGCGTCGAGGATCGTCGAATGGCGGAACACCACCAGGCCGGAGCCCGACCACATCTCGAAATGGCCGAGCCAAAGCTGCTCGTTGATGAGGCTCAGCGCCTCGTAGATCGCGGCGCGCTTTTCGATCGCCACCTTGATGTCCGGGAAGGCGAGGAACTGGAGCACCTGGTCCTCCGGCCGCCACACGCCGCGAAGCTCGTACTGCGCCCAGCTTCCGGTGGCGGAAGCGATGATCTCGCCCTCGCCGGTGCGTTCGGACGCCCAGCCCCGCGCCTCGAAATATTGCTCGAGAACCTCGATCGGAGCGCCGTCGTCGCGCTCTTCCTGGATTTCTTCCTCGCTCAGGTTCACGCTCCCGGGCTGGCCTTCTTGCTGCCCACGCGCTTCGCCGCGCCCGCGGCCGGCCCGGGAAGCTTGGCTTCGAGCGAGGCGATGCGCGCTTTCAGCACGTCATTCTCGTCGCGCGCAGCCGCAGCCATGGCCTTCACCGCCTCGAACTCGTCGCGGCCGACGAAGTCGGCGCCGCCCATCCATTCCTTGAATTTTTCGCGTGCGCTCGATTCCGCCTCGCGGCCCATCCCCGCCATGGTCCCGGCAAAGCCGTTCACCATCTTCACGAAGTCGTCGAACATCTTGTTCTCGGACTGCATAGGACTTCTCCCTTTCGGCGCGGAAATAGGGGCTCGGGTGCAATTCCGCCACCCTGCCCACCCGACCTATCCCCAAGTCCCTCAGCTATCCCCAGTTTTCTCGGCGCCGAGCAGAAATTCGACATTGCCCTCGGGCCCGGTGATCGGGCTCGGAGTGATCCCGAGCACGGTCCACCCCTGAGCTTCCACCCACGCTTTCGCCTCGCCGCAGACCCGCTCGTGAACCGCCGGATCGCGCACCACGCCGCCCTTGCCGACCTCCTCGCGCCCCGCCTCGAATTGCGGCTTGATCAGCGCAACGAGCTTCGCGTGGGGGTTCGCCAGCCGAAGCGGCGCCTCGAGCACCTTGGCGAGCCCGATAAAGCTCGCATCGCAGACGACGATGTCGACCGGCTCGGGAATGATGCTGCTGTCGAGGGAGCGCGCATTGGTCTGCTCATGGACGACCACCCGCGGGTCCTGCCGAAGCTTCCAAGCCAGCTGGTTGGTCCCGACATCCACCGCATAAACCTTCGCCGCCCCGCGCGAGAGCAGCACGTCCGTAAACCCGCCAGTCGAGCTCCCCACATCCAGCGCCACCGCGCCCGTCACATCGAACGCGAAGTGCGTTAGCCCATGGTCAAGTTTAAGGCCGCCGCGCGAGACCCAGGGATGGTCCTTCCCCCGCACCTCCAGCGGCGCGTACTCGGCGAGCATTTCGCCGGCTTTTAAGAGCTTTTTCTCACCCGAAAACACCGCGCCAGCCATGATCAGCGCCTGAGCCCGCGTCCGGCTCTCTGCCATTCCGCGGCTCACCAGCAACTGATCAGTCCTGATCTTTTTCATTTCACACGAAGCCACGAAGAACAAAGAAGACACGAAGATCTAGCGGATCACCTCCGTCGGTAGCCCGACGAAAACCTCTGCGGGACCATTCACTATGCGACGGAGTCCCTCGCGAAATGTTGCGCCGCCAAAATTCATAAGCAGCCCAACGGGCTGCTTGGCCAGTCGAATATACGTAAGAAGCTGTTTCGAATGGACAGGTGCCAAGCGTTCGACGGACTTCACTTCGATGATGAGTTTCGCGTCGACAATAAGATCCACTCGGAATCCCCCAGGAAGGGTCGTGCCGTCGAAGACGACCGGGAGAAGCTTCTGCCGTTCGACTGGCAGACCGAGGCGAGTCAGTCGATCCGCAAGAAGCGCCTCGTAAACAGACTCCAGAAGGCCTGGACCAAGCTCCTGATGCAGGCGCAAGCCGGCATCGACGGCTAGCCGCGCGCACTCTTCGATGTCAGCCACCCTTCGCGTCTTCCTTTTTCTTCGTGTCTTCGTGTGAAAAAGGCAGGACCGAGCAACCTGCAGATCGTTTAAATTAAGCCCGCACCTCCTCGACGCCGGCGCTGTTCACGCGCAGCGCCTTCAGTACCGTCTCGACGATGTGCGGCGCGTTGAGGCGGGCTTCGTCATATTGCTTCTCGGGCTTGTCCTGGTCCTGGAAGCGATCGGGCAGGCGCATGGTGCGGATCCTTAGGCCGGCGTCGACCAGACCCTCGTCGCTTGCGAGCGTCAGCACGTGCGCGCCGAGGCCGCCGATCGCGGCTTCCTCGACCGTCACCGCGACTTCGTGGCTGGTGAGCAGCCGGCGGATCAGCTCGCCGTCGAGCGGCTTGGCGAAGCGCAGGTCGGAGACGGTCGTCGAGAGGCCCATCGCGTCGAGCTGGTCAGCCGCCTTCTCCGCTTCGGCGAGACGCGTCCCGAGCGAGAGGATCGCGACCTTCTTGCCCTCGCGGACGGTGCGGCCCTTGCCGATCTCCAGCTCCAGCGGTTGTTCGGGAAGCGGCACGCCCCTGCCCTCGCCGCGCGGATAGCGAACCGCGATCGGGCCGCTGTCGTGAAGCGCCATGGTGTGGACCATGTGGCAGAGCTCAGCCTCGTCGGCGGCGGCCATCACGACGAAGTTCGGCAGCGTGCAGAGATAGGCGAGATCGAAGCTCCCGGCGTGGGTCGCACCGTCGGCGCCAACCAGCCCCGCCCGGTCCATAGCAAAGCGCACCGGCAGGTTCTGGATCGCGACGTCGTGGACGACCTGGTCGTACGCGCGCTGGAGGAAGGTCGAATAGATGGTCGCGAAGGGCCGGTAGCCCTGCGCCGCGAGCCCGGCGGCGAATGTCACCGCATGCTGCTCGGCAATCCCAACGTCGAACGTCCGCTCCGGGAATTTCTCCGCGACCTTGTCGAGCCCGGTGCCGGACGGCATCGCCGCAGTAATCGCGACGACCTTTTCATCGCGCTCCATCTCGTGCGTCAGCGCCTTGGCATAGACGCTCGTGTAGCTGGGCGCCCCGGCGGCGGGCTTGGCCTGGACGCCCGAGACCACGTCGAACTTCACGACCCCGTGATATTTGTCCGCGGCATTTTCGGCGGGCGCGTAGCCCTTGCCCTTCTTGGTGACGACATGGACGAGCATCGGCCCGATCTCGGCGTCGCGGACGTTCTCGAGCACTTCGACCAGCGCGCGCACGTCATGCCCGTCGACCGGCCCCACATAATAGAAACCGAGCTCCTCGAAGAGCGTCCCGCCGGTGACCCAGCCGCGCGTATATTCCTCGGCCTTCTTTGCCCAATCATGGATCGCGTCGGGCATCATCCGCGCGATCTTCTGCGCGACCTTGCGCGGGCCGAGATATTTGTTCGAGCTGACCAGGCGGGCGAGGCTGTTGCTCATCGACCCGACCGGCGGCGCGATCGACATGTCGTTGTCGTTGAGAATGACGATCAGCCGGTTTCCGGCAGCCGCGGCATTGTTCATCGCTTCATAGGCCATCCCGGCGCTGAGCGCTCCGTCGCCGATGACGGCGATGGCCTTTCCCGGATCGCCCGACAGCCTGTTGGCGATGGCGAACCCGAGCGCCGCGGAGATGGACGTCGAGCTGTGGGCTGCTCCAAACGGGTCGTATTCGCTCTCGCTCCGCTTGGTGAAACCGCTGAGGCCGCCGCCCTGCCGGAGCGTGCGGATGCGCTCCCGCCGCCCGGTGATGATCTTGTGCGGATAGGCCTGGTGTCCGACGTCCCACACCAGCCGGTCGCGCGGCGTGTCGAACACATAATGAAGCGCGATCGTCAGCTCGACCACGCCGAGCCCCGCGCCCAGATGCCCGCCGGTCACCGACACGGCCGAGATTGTCTCGCGCCGAAGCTCGTCGGCGAGCTGGGGCAGCTCGTCCTTGCTCAAGCCTCGGATATCGGCCGGGAATTCGACCGTATCGAGCAGCGGGGTGTCGGGGCGATCGCTCATCAGGGCGAGGCCTTACGCGGATGGGTCCGCCATGTCACCAATACGCCCCGGAGAGGAAAACGTTTTCAGCGATTCCTCAGGAAATGCTCAGACGGCGCGGCTTTCCTCGCACTCGCCACAAGTGCCGCGCACCTCGATGACCGGGCGCGGCGCGGAGAAGCCGGCGTTTGCGGCGGCCTTGCGGATGCTGGCGGACAAAGCATCGTCGTCGACGTGGACCGTCTGCCCGCAAGTATCGCAGATCAGGAAGATGCAGTCGTGGAGGCATTCGGGGTGCTGGTTTGCGACATAAGCGTTCTCGCTCTCGACCCGACGCGCGAGATTGGCTTCCACGAACAGGTCGAGGATTCGATAGACGCTGTTCGCCGCGATCCGCCGCCCCTCCGCCTTCGACACTGCTTCGGCGACGTCATAGGCGCTTGCCGGCTTGTCGAAGCTCGCGAGCGCATCGAACACCGCGGCGCGCATGCCGGTCCACTGCTCGCCCTGCTTGGTCAGCCGCGCGCGCGCGGCTTCCTTCAGCGATTCGCCCTCGTGGAGCTGGTGATCGTGCCGAGCCATGTTGTTACGGAAGTGAGATAGACCGCGGCCGCGTGCGCGACAAGGAATCAGAAGCTATCGTGCTTGGCCATCATGTTGAGGCGGTGACCGAGCGCGAGCACCGAGACTCCCAGGATCGTCAGCGCCGGCTCATAGCCACTTTCGTGCAGGGTCATGGCGAAGGCCATGATCCCGAGCCCCCCGACTCCGACCGCGCTCGGGAGAAGAAAGCCATGCTCGCGGATGCCACGGCCAAGCGCGATCGCTCCGAGGAACATCGCCAGGCTGAGACCAACTTCGTGGATGATTGGCTGACCGAGCAGCCCGCCCGCGGAGGCGAGCAAGCCGAGAAGCACCGCGGTCGCAACGCAATGCACCGCGCACAGACCGGAAAGACCCATCGCGATCCGGTCGAGCCGGGAGGTGGAGAGCGGCCGTGATGCCATGCGGGGTGGATATAGAGGAGCGGCGCGAGAGTTACAATATATCATGCGCGGCGATCCGGCCTTGCTCTTCCGGCGGCCGCACGAGCATAGGCTGCCAATCCTCATGAGCACTCTCGCCCCTTTCCGACCCGATGCCGCCGCCAGCGAAACCCGCCCCCGCGGTCTGTCGAACCTGCTTTTCTTCGTCGCCGCGATGGTTTTCGCGATGGTCGTCATCGGCGGAATCACGCGGCTGACCGAGAGCGGGCTTTCGATCACCGAGTGGAACGTCGTCAGCGGCGCCATCCCGCCGCTGAGCCATGCGGACTGGCAGCACCTGTTCGACCTCTACAAGCAGACGCCTCAATATCGCGAAGTCGCCGGCCCTGCAGGAATGACCCTGCCGGGATTCAAGTTCATCTTCTTTTGGGAATGGGTTCACCGATTGCTCGGGCGGGTGATCGGTCTCGTCTTTTTCGTCGGCGTCGGCTGGTTCGCGGTGAGGCGCCAGATTCCCCAGGGATACGGCTGGCGCCTCGCAGCGCTGTTCGTCCTCGGCGGGCTTCAAGGCGCGGTCGGTTGGGTGATGGTGATGTCGGGGCTCGAAGGGAGGACCGAGGTTAGCCCCTACCGGCTCTCGGCCCACCTCCTGTTCGCCTTCTTCCTGTTTTCCGCACTGATCTGGACCGCTCTCGATTTGCGCAATCGCGATACGCGGCCCGCGCGGCTGACCGGCTGGGGCGCATTCGCGCTCGCAATGCTCTTCATCCAGCTCATGCTCGGCGCGTGGGTCGCGGGATTCCGGGCGGGCTATGTCTCGAACACCTGGCCCGAGATGAACGGCCACTTCGTTCCCGAGGGAATCGACTGGTCGCACGGCGCGGGGTTCGCGATGACGCACGACCTTTACCTGCTGCATTTCGTCCACCGCTGGTGGGCGTGGGTGGTGGTGGCGGTGCTCGTGCTGTTCGCGCGCCAGGTGAAGAAGGTCGAAGGCGCACGGGCAGCGTCGATCGCCATCCACTCGGCGTTCGGGACGCAGATCATCCTGGGAATCCTGACCGTGCTCTCAGGCATCGCGATCTGGCTCGCGGTCCTCCACCAGGCCACTGGAGCGCTGCTCGTCGCCGCGACGGTGTGGGGCGCTCACGAGCTCGGGAGGCCCTCACCCCGGCCCTCTCCCGCGAGCGGGAGAGGGAGGAATGCCGCGCAAGCGGCAGGAGGGTGAGGGTGTGAGCGTGCTTTCAATCTACGCCGCCTTCGCGAATGCCGAGGAGGCGGAGCGGATCGGTCGCATCGTGGTCGACGAACGGCTCGCCGCCTGCATCAATATCCTCTCGCCTGTGCGCTCAATCTACCGCTGGAAGGGCAAGATCGAGACGACCGACGAGGTCGCCGCGATCTTCAAGACCCACCATTGGCGGAGCGACGCCCTGATCGAGCGCATCGCCGAACTCCACAGCTACGACGTGCCGTGCATCGTCGCCTGGCCGATCGAGAAGATCGTCGGGGCCTACGCCGACTGGGTCGAGGACGTCGTCATCCGCGACCGTTAGTGCGTTTCTTTTCCGTCTTCTTCGACTTCAACTGCCGCCGCGCCGCGAACATGCCGGGGATGAGGGGCAGCCAGAGCGTGTAGCCGCGGAACAGCAGGGTCGCCGAGAGCGCCGCTTCGAACGGCACTCCCATCGCGCGAAGCATGCCGATGCTGACCGCCTCGAACGAGCCGAGGCCCATCGGGATCGGGCCCAGCGTGACGACGATCGATGCCATAATGAAGGCGCTGAACGCCGCGCTGAACGATGCGTGCACGCCGAGCGCGAAGAGTGCGAATTGCATCGTCAGCCCGTCGAGCGCGAAAACCGCCGCGTTCAGCAATGTCAGCACCGCGATCAGACGCTCGCTTCGAACAAGCCTGGTCGGCGCCTCCTTGATCATCTCGAACAGCTCGCAGACCGTCCGGATCTGGCGAAGCCATCGCGGGATCGCCTTCGCACCCTTGCGCTGCAGCCACAGGGCGAGCGCCGGCACTGCAGCGGACAGTCCGAGCGACGCGCTGATTAGCGCGACGACCACCCAGCTCGTCTTGCCGTGAATCCACAGCAGGATCAGCGCCAGGAGCGAGGCCAGGCCGTAAGACGCATAATAAGCGATGATCGTCATGATCAGCGTCGCGAGCGCAACGGCGCGCGATGCCCCGATGCCCTGGAGACGGTCGACGACCACGACGTTGCCGCTCATCCCGGCGGTGGGCACCATCTGATCGGCGAAATGCTTGCCGACGGTCAGCCCGAGCAGCTTGCCGAACGGGGCTCGGCACTTGCCGGCGCGGAGCACCAGTGCCCACTGCATCGCAAGCGCGACGTAGGTCAGCAGCTGGGCAGCAGCGGCGGCGATCAGCCAGAGCGGCTGCGAATGTGCGACGAGATCGGCGAATTTCTTGACGTCGCCCCAGTGGAGGACCGCGACGACCACGCCGGCGATGAGCAGGATGGCCAGCAGCCACGAACGCCAGTTAGTGACAAAACCCGACTTTTCCTCTTCGGCTTTTGGCGAGCGGCGGGCTCCCCGGGTCTTGCTCGCACTTGCCATTGCTGCCCAACGCCGCTCCGGCTCGGCTGGTGCCATCGGCGCTTCAAATCGTCAGAGCTGGTGCGGATCCAGATAGAGGTAGGCGGAATCGAATTCTGCGAGGCCCTCGAGGCCGCGCCGATCGCGGATGGTAAGCCGCCGGTTCTCGAGCTCGATCAGGCCGCGCCGGCGAAGCTCCTGCAACGTGCGGTTCGCATGGACCACGGTCAGGCCGAGGCACTCGGAAAGCTCGCGCTGAGTCAGCGGGAAATCGTAGCCGTCCTGACTGGTCCGCCCAACCACCTCGAGCCGGGCATAGAGTTCGCAGAAGAGGTGGGCCATGCGCGACATCGCCGAGCGCTGCCCGAGCGACAAGGCGAGCTCGCGCTGGATGGCCGCGTCTATGTTGGTCGAGAACCAGAACACGCGCCCCAGGCGCGGATATTCGTTGGTCATTTCGAGAAGCCGCCCGTGCGGGACGATCGCGATTCTCGAATCAGCCATCGTCGCGACGTCGTGATCGAGCCGCTTGAGCGTGAAACCGTGCAGGTCCGCGAAATCGCCGGGGACGTGAAGCTGCGTAACCTGGCGTTCCCCGCCGGCGAGGTCCTTGCACCGCGCCAGCCAACCTTCGAGCAGCAGCACGCTGCTGTTCAGTTCCTCGCCGGCATGAATGACGACCTGGTCAGCGGAGATGCGCCGGATCTCGGCGACCAAGTCCCTGATCACCCGCTCTTCTTCCGAGCTGATCTCGACGCGGCGCTTCAGGCTCTTCAACAAAGGGGTGATCATTACGCAGAACTTTCTGCAACGCCGCCGCCGATTTGCGGCTAACTTAGGTTACAGGTCCGTCACATTCGGAAAAATGTCGCATTTACAATGAGAAAGCCCCGCCCGGCTGTAACCCAGGTGAATCAGGAACGGAAGAGCAGATGTTAACAAGGGCGCGATCGGGGGATTCGCTTGCCGACATACCGTCTTTACCGGCTCGACGGGACCGGCCGGATCAGCGGTGCTGAATGGGTCGAGGCGTCAGACGATGCCGAGGCACGCTCGAGCGCGCTCGCTCGCTCGGAGTCGGGCCGTTATGAGCTTTGGCAGAACAAGCGCCTCGTTCATCGCTCGTCTGCCGCAAGGGATTAGCGTGAGCCGCCAGCCCCAACTATTCAGCTAGCCGTTGTTGGCCTTTCCGAACTTGTACGGAACCTCGTCGAGCTTCCGGCGAAGCTGTTCGATATTCTCGCCGTCGACGTCGCCCGCCGCATATTTCGATTCCATCTCGACCTCGTCCGGCGTCTGCTCGCGGAAGTAGCTGATCGTCAGCCGGCGCCCGAACACGTCGTCGCCGCGGATCTTCATCTCCGCCTGGTGTTCCGGCGGCAAATTGTCGCGGATGGTCTCGAGGTAGCGGATCAGGTCTTCGAGCGAGGTGTACTCGCTGATGTCGATGAAATCCTTGACGCGTCTCGGCACGGGCAAATGCTCTCCGGCGACTAACGGAACAGGCCTGGGGTCAAGCAGTGGCGGCCAGCGCCGCGTGAATTAAGGTGCATCCCCGTCACTGGCAACGCGTCAGTCGCCAGAATTCTCCGAACCGAGCGGCAGCCCGCGCCGCTCCAGCGTCAGGCGGGATGCGTCGCCCGGGCCGAGCCCTTCTCGTCGCCGCACTGGCCGCTGGCGCTCGAGGTCACCTTCGGCGGCTTGCCCGGTCCCTGCGACACCACCTCGGTGGTCCGGGTGCAGGTCGATCCGTTGTTGCTGACGGAGACGACGGTGGTGCTCGACTGTCCGGCGGGCAGATTGCCATAGGCCGCGATGTACGGGGCGGCTCCCGCGGGCCGGTGCGCCATCTGCTGCGCGTGGCGCATCATCTCCTGGCTCTGGCGCTGCATGTCGGCCATGATCCGGTCGAACCCGCCGAAGGACGGGAACGGCATTGCCCACGGCGCCGCGGCATTCGCCATCGCGCCCGTCGCGAGCGTCACCTTGGGGGCAATGTCTCCCACATATTCGACGCGAACCGACGAGCCGTCGGCAAGCGGAACGTTCATGACGTGCGTGTTCGGGGCTGCGGCGAATGCTGTGCCGGCGAGAAGCGCGGCGGTGATGCCGGCGAAGGCGAAAGCGGGAAGCTTCCTCACGAAAACATCCTCCAGAAGTTTGCGATTTCGACAGCTGAAAATCTATTCCGCGATCCTGAACGGCAGATTGCTACGGCGCCGGATTGATCTCGGTCATGCCGCCGCCCCGCGCGCCCTCTCATTCGTTGGCGTCGAGATGCCGTCCTTCGTGATCGAGATGGAGGTAGTTGGCGTTGAACATCGCGACATCCATCATCCGCTCGAGGTCGAGAATCTGAAGCTGCTTGCGGTCGAGCTCGATCAGGCCGTCGCGGCGCAGTTCCTGGAGGGTGCGGTTGACGTGAACGGCGGTGAGGCCGGTTGCGTCGGCGAGGTCGTTCTGGGTCAGCGGAAAGTCGCAGCGGCCGTGCTGCGCGCGCCCCACGGTCCTGAGGCGAATGTACAGTTCGATCAGGAGGTGCGCGATCCGCTCGTAGGCGCTGCGCTGCCCGAGGTTGAGAGTCCACTCGCGCTGGATCGCTGCCGTCACCAGCTCGTGCCACCACAGCGCCTGGGTGATCCGCGGTCGAGTGCTGGTCAGCGCGGTCATCTCGTCGCCGGTGATCATCGCCAGCTTGAGCCGAGTGATCGCGCCGATGCTGTGATCCATATATTTGAGAATGAACACATTGACGTCGCAGAAGTCGCCCGGGACGAACAGGCTGACGATCTGCCTTTTCCCGTCCGGAAGCTGCTTGTAGCGGCACGCCCAGCCGTCGAGGACGAGGTGGACGAAGCGCGGCTTGTCGCCCTCGGCGATCACGTCGCGGCGGGCATCGACGAAACGCACGTTCCTGCTCGCTTCCGCGAGAGCCGCCTTATCGTCAGACGACAGTCTGGTGAATGCTTCGAGCTTCGACGCCACTGGAGAATCCGGAAGAGGCCTCGTTGCCCCGGAATCAACAGTAAGCGTCATCATCACGTCTGACCCTGACCCATGTTATTTCGACCGCCACCGGCTTCGTCTCATTGTACGCCCGTGAGCGAGGGAAGAAGTCACGCGATTCAAGAGCTTCCGCTGCGGGGCGCACGAGTACTCGTGGTCGAGGACGAATATTATATCGCGGACGACTTCAGACGGGAACTCAGTGCTGCAGGCGCCGAGGTCGTGGGGCCGTTTTCGACAGTCGCCGCGGCTTGCGATGCGATCGACCGCGGCGAGTTCGACTGCGCGGTGATCGACCTCAACCTTCACGGCGACAGCGCCGTGCCGGTCGCGGACAAGTTGATCGAAACAGGCAAGTCGTTCGCGATCGCGACCGGCTATGGAAGCGACGTGGTTCCTGACCGGCTCAAGGCCGTGCCGCGGATCGAAAAGCCGCTCGACCCGCCGGCACTGCTCGAACTGGTGCTCACGTTAAGCTGCGCCCAGTCCGGGGCTCCCTCCGCCTAGATAATCCCAAGCAGCCACAGGATCAGGATCAGGATCAACAGGCCGCCAAGACCGATATACATGACACGCTCCTCTGTTTGGTTTTGCCGGTGAAACGAGGAGCGGGCCGCTGCCGTTCCACTCGTTTCGGGAGCGTTAGGAATGCGTCGGGTATTATTTTACCCATCGAAAAACGCCCGCATTTGCTTGACTTTTTGGCGCTCAGCCGCAAATAGCGCGTCCGACGGCGCGGCCTTTGGCTCGCGCTTTTCTCGTTAGAAAGAGGTTCAGGCCCATGAAGGCGCTGATGAAGACGACCAAGTCGGCAAAGCCGGCCGAGGTCGAGAAGAAATGGCATCTGATCGACGCCGACGGCCTCGTGGTCGGCCGCGTCGCGACGATCATCGCCAACATTCTGCGCGGCAAGCACAAGCCGAGCTATACTCCGCACGTTGATTGCGGCGACCATGTCGTCGTCATCAACGCCGACAAGGTTCGCTTCACCGGCCGCAAGCTCGACCAGAAGGTCTATTACAAGCACACCGGCTATGCCGGCGGAATCAAGGGCGTAACCGCGGGCAAGGTGCTTGAGGGCCGCTTTCCCGAGCGCGTGCTCGAGAAGGCCGTCGAGCGAATGATCCCGCGCGGTCCGCTCGGCCGTGATCAGATGCGCGCGCTCCATCTCTACAACGGCACCGAGCATCCGCACGGCGGCCAGGATCCCCAGGTCCTCGACGTCGCTTCGATGAACCGCAAGAACAAGGTGGGCGCATAATGGCCGACAAGAAGTCCCTTTCCGATCTCGCCGACCTGACCAAGGAGCAGGCCGAGGTTCCGGCCCCCGAGGCGACCGAAGCCGAGGTTCCGGCCGAGGAAACCGCCGAGGCCGCTCCGCCGCCCGTCGAGGCCGCGCCGCTCCGCGAGCAGCAGCTCGACAAGTACGGCCGCGCCTATGCGACCGGCCGCCGCAAGGACGCTATTGCGCGCGTCTGGCTGAAGCCGGGCTCGGGCAAGATCGAGATCAACGGCCGCGAGCAGGAAGTCTATTTCGCTCGCCCGACGCTTCGCCTGGTCATCAACCAGCCGTTCGGAATCGCCGGGCGTGAGGGCCAGTATGACGTGGTCGCGACCGTGGTGGGCGGCGGGCTCTCGGGCCAGGCCGGTGCGGTCAAGCACGGCATCGCCCAGGCGCTGACCCGCTACGAGCCCGCGCTGCGGACCGTCGTCAAGCAGGCCGGCTTCCTCACCCGCGACCCCCGCGTCGTCGAGCGCAAGAAGTACGGCCGCGCAAAGGCGCGTCGTTCGTTCCAGTTCTCGAAGCGCTAGGCTTCACAATCATCAATTCGTCACAAGAGGGCGTCTCGGTCTTCCCGAGGCGCCCTTTTCGATTCTAGGGTGCGGCAAACGGGGGAGTGTCGCATGCGCCTTCTGATCGCCCTGGCCGCCATCGCCAGCCTCGCAGCGCCGGCCGCCGCCGAGCCGATCCTGCTCAGGCCGGCGCAGGTGTTCGACGGGGTGAACGCTCAGCCGCATGCGGGCTGGTCGGTGCTTGTCGAGGGCGACCGCATCGCCGCGGTTGGCGCGAACCTCGCCGCACCCGCCGGCGCCAAGGTCATCGATCTCCCCGGCGAAACCCTCCTCCCCGGGATGATCGAAGGCCACTCGCACCTGTTCCTCCACCCGTACAACGAGACACTGTGGGACGATCAGGTGCTTCACGAGCCGCTGGCGCTCCGCACTGCGCGGGCGGTCGTGCATGCCGAGAAGACCCTCGACGCGGGGTTCACCACCGAGCGCGACCTCGGAACGGAAGGCGCCGGCTATGCCGACGTCGGCCTCAAGCAGGCAATCAACCAGGGCATCGTCCCAGGCCCTCGCCTGCTCGTTTCGACCAAGGCCAATGTTGCCCGCGGCGCTTATGGACCGAAAGGCTTCGAGCCCGGAGTCGCGGTGCCGCAGGGGGCGGAGGAGATCAGCGGCACCGACGAGATGACCCGCGCCGCGCGCGACCAGATCGCGGCAGGCGCCGACGTCATCAAGATGTACGCCGACTACCATTACCAGCCGCACGAGCCGAGCCGCCCGACCATGACCGAGGCCGAGATGGCCGCCGGGGTCGCCGTCGCGCACGATGCGGGACGGCTTGCCGCTGCCCACGCGACCACGGCGGAAGGAATGCGCCGAGCCGCGCTCGCCGGCGTCGACACGATCGAGCACGGCTACAACGGCACTCCGGAAATCTTCAAGCTGATGGCCTCGAAGGGTATCGCGCTGTGCCCGACGATCGCCGCCTCGGAAGCCTATGCCCGCTACTTCGAGCATTGGAACGGACAAGAGCCGGCGCCCGAAAGCGTCCAGCAGAACCGCCGCTCCTTCCGCCTCGCGATGCAGGCCGGAGTCCCGATCTGCATGGGCGGCGACGTCGGGGTCTTCACCCACGGCAAGAACTGGCTCGAAATGGAAGCGATGCAGCGCGCGGGAATGCCCGCCGCGCAGGTGATGATCGCCGCGACCTCCGGCAATGCGCGCATTTTCCATCTCGGCGATCGGGGAGAGGTAAAGCCGGGGCTGCTCGCGGATTTGGTCGCGGTCGACGGCGACCCGACGCGGGACGTCTCGGCGGTCGAGCATGTCCGCTTTGTGATGAAAGGTGGTCAGATTGTCCGCAACTAGCTCGTCACCCCCGCGAAAGCGGGGGTCCCGCTGCCTTATGGAAGAAGCGGGATCCCCCGCTTTCGCGGGAATGACGGAGAAAAACGGGATGGATTTTCCACGAAGAACCTTCCTCGGCAGCGGCCTCGCGATGATCGCGGCCGCGGCCGCGGCGCAGTCGGAGCCGACGCCCTACTCCGCGTCGGACCCGGGCGTGCTGCCGTGGCCGACAAGAGAGCGCTTCGCGCTGTGGCCCGGGAAACCTCCCGGTGCTCCGGCGAAGGCGATCGTCGCCAACTGGACGATGAACGGCGATCCCGCGACGCGCGAGCTGTGGATCCGCGGCGTGCCGATGCCCGAGGTGCACGTCTTCCGCGCGGCGCATCCCGACGGTTCCTGCATCCTCGTGTTCCCCGGCGGCGGCTACGAGTTCCTCTCGGTCCAGAATGAAGGTGTCGACGCGGCCGAACGCTTCAATGCCGATCGCACTACCGTCTTCGTGCTCACCTACCGCCTGCCTGCCGAGGGATGGACGAACCGCTCCGTCGCGCCTCTCGAGGACGCGCAGCGCGCGATGCGCCTCATCCGCTCGCGTGCGGCCGACCTGCGCATCGATCCGGCGCGGCTGGGGGTCATGGGCTTTTCCGCAGGCGGCCATCTCGCAGCCGACCTCGCGGTGTCGTTCGACGAGCCGGTCTACAAGCCGGTGGATGACGCCGACCGCCTCCCGGCCCGTCCGGCGTTCGCGGGCCTCCTCTATCCGGTGACCACGCTGGAGCTCGGCAAAGGCCACGGCGGTTCGCGTGACAATCTGCTCGGGCCCAACGCCCCCGCCGATCTTGCCGCGACCCGCTCGCCGGTTCTGCATGTCGGCCCGGCAACTCCGCCCAGCTTCGTCGTCCACGCGTTCGATGACGGCACCGTGCCCGTCCAAAATAGCCTCGACTGGGTCACCGCCTCGCAAAACGCCAAGGTTCCCGTCGAAGCGCATCTGCTCGCGGAGGGCGGCCACGGCTTCGGCTTCCACCTTCCCCGCGACAATTCTGGCTCGCGCTGGCCCGACCTGTTTGCACTGTGGATGCGCAAGCATGGTGGCTGACAATTAGTAAGTATTGACTTACCGTAAGTTACCGCTTACGGAAAGGGAATGGATAGCCGGTCTTTCGCAGCGCTTGCAGACCCCACCCGCCGGGCCCTGTTCGAGCGCGTCGCCGAACGCCCGCAAAGTGTCGGCCAGCTTGCCGAGCAGATGCCGGTAAGCAGGCCCGCGGTTTCGCAACATCTGAAGGTGCTGAAGGAAGCCGGCCTGGTGACCGGTGAGGCGCGCGGCACGAGCCGAATCTACCGCATCGACCCGGATGGGCTCGGCCCGCTTCGTCGCTGGCTCGATGAGCAATGGGACCGCTCGCTCCAGAACTTCAAGCGCGTCGCCGAAGAGGAGCATGGAAAATGAACGACGTGGCGAAGACGATTGCACCGGCGGCGATCCGCAAGACCGTCGAGATGAATGTCCCTCCCGAGCGCGCGTTCGCCGTCTTCGCGACGCGGATGGGCGACTGGTGGCACAAGGAGCACAGCATCGCCCGCGAGACGAGTCAGAAGGATGTCGTGATCGAGCCGCGCGCCGGCGGCCGCTGGTACGAGCTCGGCGCCGACGGCTCCGAGCATCAATGGGGGCGAGTCCGCGCCTACGATCCGCCCCGCCGCCTCGTGCTCGCCTGGCAGCTGACCCGCGAGTTCGTCTACGACGCCGACTTCGAAACCACGGTGGAAGTGCTGTTCGAGGAGCACGGCGGCAAGACCATCGTCCACTTCGAGCACCGCGACCTCGAGCGCATGGGCGCCGGCGCCGTGGAGACGCTCGAGAGCATGGACGGCGGCTGGGGCTTCCTGCTTGACCTGTTCAAGGCCGAGGCCGAGCGCCGCTAGGCGGAAATGTTGGCGTTGAGCCGAAACAGGTTCTGCGGATCCCACTGCGCTTTAAGCCGCGCAAGCCGAGCGAAATTGCCGCGGTAATTGTCGGCGACCTGATCCGCAGTGACTCCGCCGGCCATGTCGTTCACGTAAAAGCCCTTGGTGAAGCGCTCCAGCCGGCCCCACGCCTGCCCGGCATATTCTGCCTCGCGCGGTTCGGCATCGCTTCCTTTGTTCCATTCCGAGAGGAAGATCATGTCGTGCGTTGCGCCGCGGTGAGAAAATGCGGTTGCCGCCGGGGGCACTCGCGCGATCGCTCCGCCGGCATGCAGGAAGAGCATGCTTATCCTCCGTTCGGGTTGCGGCTGGAGGAAGTCGACGAGCGTGCCGGTGAGCAGCGCCGCGAATCCTTCGAGCAATCCAGCGCGGAAGAAGAGCTGCCGCGGCGACTTGGCAGAGGGGATCGGGCGGGTTCGGTTCGCTTCGGCATTTTGAGCGATCGCATATCCGACGGGTTTCAGGTCTTCGCGGCGAGCCTTTCCCAGTTTGCGAAGCTGAACGACCAGGGCATCGTAATCCTTCGCCTTTCCCGAGTAGCAAACATTGATCTGCGCACGACTGGTCTCGGCGCGGTCGCGCACGGTGATGGCGAGCTCCATGTACAGCTCATCGGGTGCTACCGCCGTCATCTCACTGTACCCCGAAGCGACGTCGCGAAGCTCGGATAGAGGATATTCGATGCTACCGGCCAGCACGCGTTGCGGCACCGGGTGCAACTCGAACTCGAGCGACGTAGCGACACCGAAATTGCCGCCGCCGCCACGCAGCCCCCAGAAGAGATCTTTGTTCTCGTGCGCGTCCGCATGATGAAGGCGCCCGTCAGCGCCGACAATGTCGACCGACTTCAACGAGTCGAGGGTCAGGCCATATCGGCGGCCGAGCTTTCCGTAGCCGCCGCCGAGCGCCAAACCGCCGATGCCGACGCTGGGAGTGCCACCGAGCGGGACTGCCGACCCGAACATCGCCGTCTCGTGGTCGATCAGGCCAGCCTGCGTGGCACCCTCTATCCACGCCCGGCCGGCGGCCGGATCGACCCTCACGCCGCTCATTCGGCTGAGATCGAGCATCATTGCGCCGTCCTGGGCGGAGACTCCAAATTCGTTATGCCCGCCGCCCTTCACGGCCATGAGCAGGCCATGGTCGCGGGCGAAATCGATCGCGATGCCGACATCGGCAGCGCCGGTCGCCTGGACGACGAATGCCGGATGCCGGTCGAAGGCCGGTCGGAACAGGTGACGAGCAGCGTCGTAGCCGTCGTCCCGCGGCAAGAGCAGTGGGCCCCTCAAAGCCTGCGCCAAGTCAGCGAGTGCGCGGCCTGGAACGGTAACCACGCCGCCGTTCAACCGAACGGCGTCGCTGTCCGGCATTGCGGCGCCTGGCCCCTGGGCACGAACATATCGCGAGAATGCCGACAACGAGATCAGCCCGAGGCCCGTCTGCAGCATTTGTCGGCGTTGGAACTCCATGACCAATGCCGCCTTCGATCTGCGTCGACCTGTCGCCTCCAATCTATCAGCTGGATTCGACTTATTCGGTCAGATTCGCGATCTTGGGTGAAAGATTCCTGCGTATGCTCACCATCGCAAGGGAGAAGTCCCCATCGACACCATCGATCGCAAGCTTCTGAGCGAGGTGCAGCGGGATGCGACGCTGACCTACGAGCAATTGTCGGAACGGATCGGCGCCTCGCCGTCAGCGGTCCAGCGCAGGTTGGCGAAGCTCAAGTCGTCCGGCGCCATCCGCGGCGTCCGCGCCATCGTGAATCCCGCCGCGGTTGGAAGCCCCCTCACCTTCATCGTCGGCCTCGAGATCGAGCGGAAACGCGCCGATCTCTATGGCTCGCTGCAGCGGTGGATCGTCGCCCGGGATTCGATCCAGCAGGCATACAACGTTACGGGAGCGTTCGATTTCATGACCGTCGTGACCGCGCCGACGCTCGACGCTTACGACCAGCTGATGGGCGAGATGATCGAAGCGAACCCGAACGTCCGGAAATATACGACGATGGTGGTGTTGCAGCCGCTCAAGCAGGAGACGGTCGTTCCGGTCCTGCCCGAGCCTGACTGAGCGCCCTTAGCGGTTGACCGTCTCCATCCCGCGCGAGTGGTAGCGCTCGCCCGCGGCGGCGCCGGGCGGGAGGATCGCGTCGAGGCGCTTCAGGTCGTCGTCGCTCAGCTCGACGTCGAGGGCGGAGATATTCTGGTCGAGATATTTGACGTGCTTGGTGCCAGGGATCGGCACGATGTCGTCGCCCTGCGCGAGCACCCAGGCGAGCGCCAGTTGCGCGGTGGTGCAGCCCTTCTCCTCGGCCATCGCCTCGACTTCGCGGACGAGATCGAGGTTCTTGTAGAAATTCTCGCCCTGGAAGCGCGGGTGGTTTGCGCGGAAATCGCCTTCGGGAAAGTCGTCCGGCGACTTGAACTGGCCGGTCAGGAAGCCCCGCCCTAGCGGCGAATAAGCGACATAGCCGATGCCCAGCTCGCGCACCGTCGGAAGCACCTCGGCCTGCGCGTCGCGGCTCCATAGCGAAAGCTCGGTTTGCACCGCCGTGATCGGCGAGGTCGCGTAAGCCGCGCGGATGGTCCGGGGCGCAGCTTCGGACAGGCCGAGAAAGCGGATCTTCCCCTCGTCCTTCAGCTTCGCCATCTCGCCCACCGTGTCCTCGATCGGCACGGTCGTGTCGACGCGGTGCTGGTAGTAGAGGTCGATCGTCTCGACGCCCAAGCGCCTGAGGCTCGCCTCGCAGGCGGAGCGGACGTATTCGGGATCGCCGCGCACTCCAAGGAATTCGCCGTTGGGGCCGCGCACGTTCCCGAACTTGGTCGCCAGGAACACTTCGTCGCGGCGATCGGCGATCGCGCGCCCGACCAGCTCCTCGTTCTTGCCCCAGCCGTACATGTCGGCGGTGTCGAGGAAGGTCACACCGCGGTCGAGCGCATGGTGGATGGTCGCGATCGACTCCTGCTCGCTTCCGCCGACGTAGAATTCGCTCATGCCCATGCAGCCGAGCCCGATCGCCGAAACTTCCGGCCCGTTCTTCCCGAGCTGCCGCTTTTCGATTCCGAACATGCGCTTTCTCCTCTTCGTCAGCCGAGACGGCGGCGGATTTCCGCAGCGTCAAATGGAACCTCGACGCGCTTGTGGCGAGAGGCGGCGCCCGAGATGACCCTGACTTCCGCACGGCTGATCCCAAGCGCTTTTGCGAGGAGCTTCACGACCGCCTCGTTCGCCGCGCCGTCCGCAGGCGCTTCGGTCACCCTGATCTCGAGCTCCTCGCGTCCGTCCACGCCTTCGCGCCAGCCGCCGATCCCCGGCTTTGCAGATCTCGGCGTCACGCGAATGGCGAGCCGGCTGGTCAATCCATATGCACCATGGGCGTTTCGTCGGCCTTGCTTCCGCGCTTCATGAAGAACAGCAGCGGCAGGATGACGACGGTCACCAGCATCATCAGCTTGAAGTCGTCGAGGTAGGCGATGAACAACGCCTGCCGCGTGATCTCGCCGTTGATGACCGCCAGCGCGAGCGGTCCCGCGGTCGGGATGGCCGTCTCGATCTGGGTCGAGCTGATCGTCGCCATCGTGTGCTGCGTAATGTGCGCGGCCATGTCGGCGTGAGCGACCTGGGTCATGCGCACGAGCTGCGTGCCGACGACGGAGATACCGATCGAGCCGCCGATGTTCCTCGAAAGGTTGAGAAGCGCCGCTCCCGTAGTCCTGTAGCGCGTAGCCAAGGTCTCGAATGCCAGGGTCTGCAGCGGAACGAAGATCAGCCCCAGGCCGAGACCCTGGACGATACCGCTCATGATCACCGGCCGCGACGGCTGGTCGATCGCGAAACCCGTCATCATGTACAGCGAATAGCCCATTAGGACGACACCGATGCCGACGAGAATGCGCGCATCCATCTTGCCGGTCATCCGGCCCGCGATCAGCATCGAGAACAAGGTTCCGACGCCGCGCGGTGCGGTGAGGAAGCCCGACTGGAGCACCGAATAGCCATAGAGGTTCTGCAAGAGCGGCGGCAGCAGCGCCAAGCCGCCGAGCAGAAGCACGCCGGTCACCGCCATGAACACGACGCTGGTCGCGAAATTGCGGTCGGTGAAAATCTCCCGGTCGAACAGCGTCAGCTTGGCCGTGAACATATGGACGATGAACATCCATCCGGCGCCGATCGCGAGGCCCGCCTCGATGATCGTCTCCCAGCTCGAGAACCAGTCGTTCTGCTCGCCGCGGTCGAGGCAGAACTGGAGCGCGCCGAGGCAGATCGCGAGAAGCGCGAACCCGAACATGTCGAACTTGCGGTCGTGAGTCTCCGTCTTGGGCATGAAGCGCATCATGATGAGGATGCAGAGGATCCCGACCGGCAGATTGACGAGGAACACCCAGCGCCAGTTGTAATTGTCGGTCAGCCACCCGCCGAGCACCGGCCCCAGGATCGGGCCGATCATCACGCCGCCGCCGAACAGCGCCATCGCCGATCCGTGCTTCTCGCGCGGGTTGATGTCGAACAGGGTCGCCTGGGCGAGCGGGACGATGAAGGCGCCGCCCACGCCCTGGAGCGCGCGGAACAGCACCATTTCGGGGAGCGAGGTCGCGGTCGCGCAGAGCACGGACGCCGCGGTGAACACGACGACCGAAACCAGCAGCAGCCGCTTCCTGCCCACCTTGTCGGCCAGCCAGCCGCTGATCGGAAGCGCGATCGCCGAGGCGACGATATAGCTCGTCAGCACCCAGTTGATCGTGTCCTGAGTCGCGCTGAGGCTTGCCTGCATGTGCGGCAAAGCGACGTTGGCGATGGTGGTGTCGAGCACCTGCAGAAGCACGGCGGCCATCACGCCGACCGTGACGATCAGCCGCTCACCGGACGGTAGCTCATGAGTAGCGGCTTCGGCCATTTGGCGCCTTACTTGTTGTCGAAGAAGACCTTGGCGTCGACCGACAGGCCCGCAATCATCGGCTTCGACGGAGTCCCGTTGAAAGCGATCCGCACCGGCACGCGCTGAGTAACCTTGACCCAGTTGCCGTTCGCATTCTGTGCAGGAAGCAGCGAGAACTCGCTTCCCGTGCCGGCGCCGACGCTCTGCACGTGCGCCGGGAATTTCTGGCCGGGATAGGCATCGACCGTGATCTCCGCGCGCTGGCCCGGGACCATCTTGCCGACGTCCTTCTCCTTGAAATTCGCCTCGACCCACGCGGTCGCGCTGTGCACGATCGACAGCATGCCGAGGCCCGTCACGGCCATCTGGCCGATCTGGAGACTGTCGGCATTCTCGACCACGCCGTCCATCGGCGCTCGGACGGTGGTGCGCTCGAGGTCCAGCTTGGCCTTGTCGATCGCGGCCTTGGCCTGGGCTATCTGCGGCTGGTTACCGCCCGGGGCGATCGCCGCGTGAGCGTTCGCAGCGCGGGCCTTGGCGTCGGCGACGTCCTGCTCCGCGGTCTTCACCTCGTTAAGCGCATCCTCATAGTCGGCGCGCGTCGTGAAGCCCTGCTTCAGCAGCGCCTGCTGCCTGGCGAGCGCGTTCTGCTTGATCTTTAGATTGGCTTCCTCGCCGACGATGTCGGCGCCGGTGCCGGCCGCCTGAGTCACCAGCTGATGAGTCTGGAGCTGGGCACTCGCATATTGCGCCTGCGCCTGCTCGAGGGCGACCTGGTACGGCTGGGGATCGATTCGGAACAGGACGTCGCCGCGCTTCACCCTGGCGCCGTCCTTGACGAATACCTGCACAATCGGCCCGTTCACCTGGGCGCTCACCGAAACGATGTCCTGCTTCACTTGCGCGTCGTCGGTAGACACGCTCGCTCCGCCGGTGAGCCACCAATAGCCGCCAACGATGAGCAGCAGCAGCGGCACGATCAGCATCAGGATCGTTCGCGCGCTGCCCTTCCCCTTGGGGAGGCTGACCTTCCGCTTCTTGACCTTCGCCGGAGCCGCCGTTGCGGTCATCGGTTCGGTAGCCATCTTGTTCATTGGTTGGATGCCCTGTTCATTGCTGTGCACCGGGCGGCATTCTCGCGCGCCTGCGCAAGCACCTTCCTGGCGGTTTCGATGTCCGTGGGGTCGATCCCGGCAAACGCCTGATCGACCAGCTCGGCGCCGACTGCGTGGAGTTTCTCGATGAGCGGCTGCGCCTTCGGGGTGACGTGCAGCCGCCACGCGCGCCGGTCATCCGGATCGCGCGTGCGCTCGACGAGGCCAGCTTCCTCGAGCCGGTCGACGATCCGGCACAAGGTGATCGGCTCGAGTTCCAGCATGTCGGCGAGCTCGACCTGGCGAAGGCCGGGTTTGCGGGAAAGCTTGAACAGCACCTTCCACTGCGCGCGAGTCACGCCGAGTCCGACCGCGAGGCGATCGAACGCCTTGCGCAGCGCGTGCGCGGTTTCCCCGATCTCGAAAGGAAGAGTTTCCATCGGCAACGGATATAGTAAGCTTGCTTATATTAAGCAACCCTCAACCCGGCGATTCGTTCCGATATTCTGCTATGGGCACCGCGGGACTCGGCGACGTTGCGGGAGGCCAAGATGCTGTTTGCCTGGATCGGTTTCATCAGGCCCGGAGCCGAGAGGATTCCGCAGGAGGTCAACGCGGAATCCAACGATTTCCTGCAGCAGCCCTACCTTCAAATCCACTCCGTCGGGCCTCTGTGCGACAGCGAGGAGCGCCGTGCCGGAATGATGATGATCTTCGAAGCCGAGGATCGAGCTGCGGCCCAGGCGCTGGTCGACAACAGCCCCTACAAGCGCGCCGGAATCTACGAGCGCTATGATCTCTACGAATATCGCAACGAAGTCGGCTGAAGGCCCGCGTTGACGGCAAATGGGCTGCAACCTAACTGAAGCGTCTGGCGCCGCGGGTATGATGTAATGGTAGCCTGTCAGCTTCCCAAGCTGAACGCACGGGTTCGATTCCCGTTACCCGCTCGAGCGGCAGCGAGCGGCGACATCTCCGACGGGCGCCCCTAACGGTCCTGCCCATTCCCCTGCGCCATGTCGCGCTTCATCTCGTGCCGGATCTGCGAACGCTGCCGGTTCGCATATTGCCGCCCTTCGCTGGAATAGAGCCCTTTCAAAAAGCTCAGGTCCCATGCGGTCAGCGTAATCGGGGCGCTCCCGCCGATCGGTGTATCCAGCAGCTTCAGGATAGTCGGGGAGGAGAGTGTCTTGATCTCCTCCGGCTTGGACTGCGTGAAGAGCCGCATCGCCGCATAGTCCGCCAGCTGAGTTGTCGTAATTCCGGCGAGCGCGTTCATTTCCAAAACGACGAAGCCGGCCTTGAAATAAGGGCGCGATGCCGTGCGAAGCCGGGACGAATCCGTGGAAACAAGCATCTGGTAGCCGAGCGGCCGCGCCTGGCTCGCCGCCTCGGCGACCGGCACTCCGTTGGCGTCGAGCGTGCCTTGGACTTGCCACGCGGTCACCGGCCCCGGCTCAAGCTGCAAATGCCGCGGCCATCCATACGGATCGTGAAAGAAGTCCGGGTGCTTCTTGTAGAGCGCCTGGATGAAACCGTTCTTGTCGTCAGCGACGATCACGAAAGCATTGGAATGGCACAGCGCCGGCGCCACCTGCATCCCCGCTGCGGCGGCGACGTTTCGGATTCGCTCGACAATGGCTCGGGCTTGAGAAGGCGGAAGTCCGAGAACAGCTGGGCAGACTTTTGAATCGAAACGGCTGAGCTGTCCGCCAATCGGCGCTTGGGTGAGCGCATCGACGAATTGCTGGACCTGGCGATCGCGGTCGCGATTGCCCTCGACGATGATCGTGTCGGAACCAGCGGGCTTCGGTTGCTGAGCGTGGGCGGAGCCGGCAAGCACGAGTGCCGACAACATCAGTGGACGCATACGCATGGGCAACTCCTTGCGTCTTGCAGGGCAAGCTTGCGCCTAAGTGCAACTCCGGACAAGGCAATTTCGGCGAATGGCGGTCAAATTCCGCCCTCCACCGGATCGTAGCCCTTCGCTTTCAATCGCTCGGTCAGGTCATCGCCCGTCGTTCGCGCCAGCTCCCCATCCTCGGAGCGGATCACGAAGTTGGAACCGTAACCGCCGTCCCGAAAGAACGGATAGCTCCCGATCGCGACTCCGGGATGCGCCGCTTCGGTCTCGCGCAGCAGATCGGCGACGTCGCTCTCCGCCGCCCGCGCGCCGATGGTCACCGAGACGACGGGGCGCCCGCCTTCGAGCGATCCCGTCAGGGCTTCGAGCATGCTCGCGGCGATGCTCGGCACGCCGGCGAGGATATAGACATTACCGATCCTGATTCCGGGCGCGCCCGAATAGGGATTGCGCAGCAGCTCTGCCCCTTCCGGCGTTCGCGCCATCCGAAGGCGCGCATCCGTAAGCCCGCCAGGCCGGTCACGGTAGTAATCGACGAGGATCTGGCGCGCTTCCGGATGCACGACGACCGGTACGCCGAACGCGGCCGCAACCGCATCGACGGTGATGTCGTCGTGGGTCGGGCCGATCCCGCCGGTCGTGAAAAGATAATCGTTCTTCGCCCGGAGCGCGTTGACCGCCTCGCCGATCCGCTCGCTGTCGTCCGGCACGACCCGAACTTCGGAGAGCCTGATCCCTTGATCGTTCAGCCAGGTCGCGAGCTGCGCGACATTCTTGTCCTGGGTGCGGCCCGAAAGGATCTCGTCGCCGATCACCACCAGCGCCGCGGTCCAGGTTTTCGCGTCTGCCACCAACATTCCGATCGGCCTGAGCTTGTCCTTCGATACGCGTCTTCGACAGGCTCAGCCGCTACTCAGGATGAGCGGATAAGGAAACCCGCTCATGCTGAGTAGGCATTGAGCGAAGTCGAAATGCCGTATCGAAGCACGAGCGGACGAACGGTTGGGTTTCGTGGCGGCGCAGCTTATATCGGCTCCATGACTCAATACATCTCCGTCGCCGCCGACGACCGCGTGGAGTCGCGCAACGGCATCATCAAGCTGCACGGACCGGAGGCTTTCGAGGGCATGGCTCGGGCCGGGCGGCTCGCTGCCGAGATCCTCGATGCGCTCGCTCCGCATGTCGTCCCAGGGGTCCTGACGGAAGAGCTCGACGAGATCGTCTACCGAATGACGCTTGAAGGCGGCGGGGTGCCGGCGACTCTCGGCTACCGCGGCTATACGCAAAGCAGCTGCATCTCGATCAACCATGTCGTCTGCCACGGCATCCCTGGCGACCGCCAGCTCAAGGACGGCGACATCGTCAACATCGACGTGACCCCGATCGTCGACGGCTGGCACGGGGATACGAGCCGCATGTATCTCGTCGGCAATGTGCCGCTTCGGGCGCGCAAGCTGGTCGATGTCACCTACGAATGCCTGATGCTCGGGCTCGAGCAGGCGAAACCCGGCAACCATCTCGGCGACATCGCCCACGCGATCCAGAGCCACGCGGAAGCGCAGCGCTACAGTGTCGTCCGCGACTTCTGCGGCCATGGCGTGGGGCGGCTGTTTCACGACAGCCCCGAAGTCGTCCACGCCGGCCGCCCCGGTACCGGCCCGGAACTCCGGCCGGGAATGATCTTCACCGTCGAGCCGATGATCAACGTCGGCCGCCCCGACGTGAAGGTTCTCGACGACGGCTGGACCGCGGTCACCCGGGACCGCTCGCTCTCCGCGCAGTTCGAGCATTCGATCGGGATCACCGAGGATGGTTGCCAGGTCTTCACCAAGAGCCCGGGCGGGCTCGACCGCCCCTACGCCTGATCTGTAAGCGCTGAACGCCCGCCACGGCGGGGCCGCCTGGCAAATGTAGCATATATCGAACAGCCGTTCGTCGGCCTGTCGAAAAATGATGCCGCGCAGCCTTGACGGGCGCGCCCAGCCCCTTGATCAAGCACGCGAATTCCGGGGGGATCCATGCTCGAAATCAAGAACCTTTCGCACACCTACGCCAATGGCACGGTCGCGCTCGACGACGTCAGCTTGTCCATTCCGCGCGGGATGTACGGCCTCCTCGGACCCAACGGAGCCGGCAAGTCCACCTTGATGCGCACCGTCGCGACGCTCCAGCAGCCGACCGCGGGAACGGTCCAGTTCGGCGAGATCGACGTCCTCGCCGAGCCCGACCGCCTCCGTCGCACCCTCGGCTATCTTCCGCAGGACTTCGGCGTCTATCCGCGCGTCTCGGCCTACGCGATGCTCGACCAGCTGGCGGTGCTGAAGGGCATCACCGGCGGCTCGCAGCGCAGGGCCGTCGTCGAGACGCTTCTCGAGCAGACCAACCTCTGGGCCGTTCGCAACAAGAATATCGCGGGCTTCTCCGGCGGCATGCGGCAGCGCTTCGGAATCGCCCAGGCTTTGATCGGAAACCCCGAGCTGATCATCGTCGACGAGCCGACGGCCGGCCTCGACCCCGAAGAGCGCAACCGCTTCCTCAACCTGCTCGCCGAGATCGGCGACAATGTCGTCGTCATCCTCTCGACCCACATCGTCGACGACGTGGCCGACCTCTGCCCGCGCATGGCGGTGCTCGCCAACGGCCGCGTCCAGCTCGAAGGCAAGCCGGGCGACCTCATCGCCAGCACCCGCGGCAAGATCTGGAAGAAGGTGATCGGCCGCGACGACCTCGAGGATTACCAGGGCCGCTACGAGGTCATCTCGACTCGCCTGTTCGCCGGAAACTCGGTCATCCACGTCCTCGCCGACCACCAGCCCGAAGGCTTCGAGCCGGTCGAAGGCGGGCTCGAGGACGTCTATTTCTCGACCCTCTCAACGCTCCGCCGCGCGGCCTGACGGGAGCCTCGACATGATCTTCGGGATCACCCGGTTCGAAATCCGGTACCAGCTGCGCAACCCGGTCTTCTGGGTCGCGGTCGCGATCTTTTTCCTGATGGGGTTCGGGATCACCGCGAGCGAGAACGTGCGCATCGGAACGCCGGGCGCGGTCCACGAGAACGCTCCCTATGCGATCGCCGTCGCCACTGCCATCTTCTCGCTCTTCTACCTGTTCGTGATCACGGCCTTCGTCGCCAACGCGATCGTCCGCGACGAGAACAGCGGCTTCGCGCCGATCGTCCGGGCGACCTCGGTAACCGCCAGGCAGATCGTCATCGGCCGCTTCATCGGCGGCCTTGTCATCGCCTGGCTCGGCTATCTCGCGATTCCGGTCGGAATGGCGATGGGATCGATGATGCCATGGGTCGATCCGGAGACAATCGGGCCGCAGAAGCTCGCTTATTATGCGTGGAACTTTGCGGTCTTCGCGATCCCCAACATCTTCCTGATGAGCGCGATCCTGTTCGCGCTGGCAACGGTCCTGCGCTCGATGATGGCCGCTTATGTGGGCGCGATCACGCTCGTCATGGGCTATCTCGTCGCGAACAGCCTCCTCGCGCCCAAGATCGAATATCGCGACGTGATGGCGCGGTGGGAGCCGCTCGGCACCAGCGCGCTCGGCGAGACGACGCGCTACTGGACGCAGAGCGAGATGAACAGCAAGCTGGTCGACCTCTCCGGCGCGCTGCTGTTCAACCGCGTCTGGGCGATCCTCCTCGGCCTCGCCTTCCTCGCCATCGTTCTGTGGCGCTTCTCCATGTCCGAGCGGGCGCCGTCGCGCTGGCGGCTTCGCAGGCTCGCCAAGCGCCAGGCGCGTGAGGAGAAGATCCTTTCGGTTGCTCCGCAGCTCGGCGGTCACGCGATCATCGGCCGTGACGCGACGCCTTCGCGTTTCGAGCAATTCCTGACCCGTCTCCGCGTCGAGGTGCGGCAAGTCCTGACCAGCCCCGGCCTGATCGTCCTCACCTTGCTGTCGATCGCCTTCACCGGCCTCACTTTATGGGTCGCGCAGTCGAGCTACGGCACCTCCGACCACCCGACCGTCGCCGCGACGGTCCAGGGGGTCGAGGGCGGATCGGCGATCTTCCTGCTGATGATCGCGGCCTTCTACGGCGGCGAGCTGGTCTGGCGCGAACGCGACCGCAAGCTCAACGAGCTGATCGATTCCACCGCGGTTCCGAGCTGGGTGATGACGGTGCCGAAGATGCTTGCCATCTTCGTCGTCCTCCTCATCGTCAACGTCGCAAACGCGCTGACCGGAATCGCCTACCAGATCATCGAAGGCGCGCACGCGATCGGCATCCCGCAATATCTCGGCTGGTTCATCATCCCCGCCGCCATCGACGGGCTCCTGACCGCCATCCTCGCCGTCTTCTTCCAGGTCATCAGTCCCAACAAATATGTCGGCTGGGGCCTGCTCTTCGTCTGGTTCGTGGCCGGGATCTTCCTCAGCAACATGGGCTATTCGGACCCGCTCTACACCTACGGCCGAACCCCAGCCGTTCCGCTCAGCGACTTCGTTGGCGCGGGGAGCTTCTGGAAGGGCGCCGCCATCTTCCAGTTCTACTGGCTGTGCTTCGCGATCATCCTTGCCGTGCTCGCCCACATGCTGTGGCCGCGGGGGACCGACCTATCGGTCAGGAGCCGCCTCAAGAGAGCACCCCGCCTAGCGAGCATTCCGCTGCTTGCCATCATCGGCATCTGCGTTCTCGCGATGGCCGGCACCGGCGCCTTTGCCTATTACAACATCAAGGTCCTCAACCATTACCAGACGAGCGACGACCTCGAGAAATATGCCGCGGACTATGAGAAGAAATATCTCAAATATGAGAAGCTTCCGCAGCCGGCCATCACTCGCGTCAGCTTCGACATGCAGCTCTTCCCGAAGAAGCGCATGCTCGTCACCGACGGCCGCTACGACCTCGTCAACAAGACCGATGCGCCCATAAGCGAGATTCACATCCGCAAGGGCAACGCGGACGTCGAATGGCTGAAGCTCGACGTCGCCGGCGCTCGCCTGGTCAGCGACGACAAGAAGTTCGGCTACCGCATCTACCGCTTCGACCAGCCGCTCGCGCCCGGAGCGACGAGCGCGCTGACCTTCAAGTCACGGCTGTGGCGGCGCGGATTCCCGGCCAATTCCCCGGACACCGACATCATCGAAAACGGCACGTTCGCGAACAATTACGACTTCGCACCGGTCATCGGCATGAACCGCAACAATTTGCTGACCGACCGCACCAAGCGCCGCCGCCAGCACCTCCCGCCCGAGCTCAGGATGGCGAAGCTCGAGGACATGTCGGCCACGAACCGCAACTACATCGGCGCGGACTGGGTGATGTCGAAAATCCGCCTCACGACCGACGCGGACCAGACGCCAATCGCTCCGGGCAACCGCACGTCCGACGTGACTGCGAACGGCCGCCGCACGGCGACCTTCGTCAGCACCGCCCCGATCCTCAACTTCTTCTCGGTCCAGTCCGCCGACTACAAGGTCGCGTCAGAGGACCATAACGGCATCCATCTCCAGGTCTTCTACCATGCCGGCCACGACTGGAATGTGCCGAAGATGCTGAAAGCCATGGGCACGGCGCTCGATTACTACCGCTCGCATTTCGGCCCGTACCAGTTCGACTATGCGCGGATCATCGAGTTCCCGGGCTACAACAGCTTCGCCCAGGCCTTCGCCGGCACCATGCCTTATTCGGAATCGATCGGCTTCAACGCCAACACCAGCGACCCCGACAAGATCGACTTCACCACCTATGTGATCGCTCACGAGATCTCGCACCAATATTGGGCGCACCAGGTCATCGGCGCGGCGATGCAGGGCGGGACGTCCACCAGCGAGACGCTCGCTCAATATTCGGCGCTGATGGTGATGAAGCACATGTACGGGCCGGACAAAATCCGCCGCTTCTTGAAGTACGAGCTCGATAATTATCTGCGCGGCAGGCAGCAGGAAGCCGTCGAGGAAGTCCCGCTCGAGCGCGTCGAGAACCAGCAGTACATCCACTACCGCAAGGGCGCGGTCGCGCTCTATTTGCTGCAGCAAAGGCTCGGCGAAGACGCGGTCGACCGCGCGCTCGCCCGCTTCCTCGCCAAGTGGCGCTTCAAGGGACCGCCCTATCTCCGCTCGGTCGACATGATCGACGAGTTCCGCAAGGAGGCGAAGACCCCGCAGCAGCAACAGCTGATCACCGACCTGTTCGAGAAGATCACGCTCTACGACCTCAAGGTCACCGACGCGACGACGAAGAAGGACGGCAACGGCTGGACGACGACGATCAAGGTCAGCGCCGACAAGTTCTACGCCAACGGCAAGGGCGTCGAGACCAAGACCAGGCTCGCCGAACCGATCGAGATCGGCCTCTTCACCGCACGGCCGGGCATCGGCGCCTTCTCATCGAAAGACGTGATCATGATGGAGCTCCGCCCGATCGCCAGCGGCACGCAGACGATCGTCGTCCACAGCGCCAAGAAGCCAAGCTTCGCGGGCGTCGATCCCTACAATTACTACATCGACCGCAACAGCGACGACAACGTGAAGGACGTGACCGCGGAGTGAGGCTCGCGGTCACACCAAACGTGTCATCCAGGCCGCGATCGCGTCGAGGGCCTCGGCTTCGGCATCGGCTGAGGTGCATCCGCTCTTCGCTGGGACTTTGAGGCTGTGATCCGCGTCAGCGACGACGTGTAGGGTGGCGCGGTCGCCGAGGCCTTCGACCACCGGCTCGAGCAGGCCCATCTCGGCGAGCGCATCGCGGGAGCCCGACACGAACAGCATCGGCACCTGAACCTTGGCAAGATGCTCGGCGCGCTCGACGCCGGGCTTGCCGGCCGGATGAAGCGGAAAGCCGATGAAGGCGAGCCCGCGGACGCCGGGCAGCGGTGCTACCGCCTGTGCTTGCGAGGTCATCCGACCCCCGAACGAACGACCGCCCGCGAACAGCGGCAGGTCCGGTGCGAGCCGCCCCGCCTCCGCCACGGCCGCGCGAACTGCGGCGTGGGCGATCCTCGGCGGATCGGGCCGCCTCGTGCCCTTCTCCATGTACGGGAATTGATAACGCAGGGTCGCGATTCCGCGCTTCGCCAGACCCTGGGCATTGGATGCCATGCTGGAATGGGTCATCCCAACCCCGGCGCCGTGAGCAAAGATGTAAAGTGCCCTGGCTCCGTCAGGGCGGTCCAGAAGCGCCGAAACCAAATCATCGCCGATCTGAATCTTCAGCGAGTCCATCTTAGGCTGCCGCGGCCTTCTTCTCCGCGTCCCAGCGCGCCGTAAGCTCCCGCGCGGCCTCGACGTCCTCGGGGAAATCGACTTCGCCCCATTGCTCGCCCTCGATGTCGAGCGTCCACACGTCGCCATTTTGCGCCAGATGATGGATCACGCGCAGGTACCAGATGGTCGTGCCTTCGCTGGTCCGCATCGCTTTCTCGATCGCGTCGCGGAACTGCTCGGCCCCGCCGGCGCGGAAGGCGAGCAGGCCGATCGACTCGGCGTTGACGCCCTCGGCAATGCGCTTGCCGATCGCGCGCAGGCGGCCGTCGTCGGAAGCGACCACCTTCATGTCGTCCTCGTCGTACGAGTGCTTGCGGTCGATGGTGACGCAAATGCCCGCCCGCGGGTTCGCGATGACCTTCGCCATCAGCGCATTCGAAACCAGCGTATCGCCGTTCCACACCAGGCAATCGCCGGCCAGCTCCTCGCGCGCCATGAACAGCGACCCGGTATTGTCGGCGACCTTGTAGAACGGATTGAAGATCGTCCGGACCTTGCGCCCGCCGCCCCGCCGCGAGATCGCCTCGTTCACCAGCTCGTCGTGAAACCCGGTGACGACCACCGCTTCATGGACCCCGTTCGCCTCCAGCGTATCGAGCTGGCGGTCGAGCAGGCTGCGGCCGTTGAAATCGATCAGGCACTTGGGCCGGTCGTCGACGAGGTGGCCGAGCCGCGAGCCCTGGCCGGCGGAAAGAATGATCGCCTTCATGTTCAGCGCGGGACTGCCTTCCAAATGCGGCGGCGATTGGGCATTAGAATTGCGCAATCGCTACGACGGGGCTGCCGTGAAGAAGATCGAGGCGATCATCAAGCCGTTCAAGCTCGACGACGTGAAGGACGCGCTGCACGACGTCGGCGTCTCCGGGATCACAGTCAGCGAGGTCAAGGGCTTCGGCCGCCAGAAGGGCCACACCGAGCTCTACCGCGGTGCCGAATATGTGATCGACTTCCTGCCCAAGGTGAAGGTCGAGGTCGTCGTCGAGGATTCGCTCGTCGACAATGTCGTCGAAGCGATCGAGGCTGCGGCCCGCACCGGCCGAATCGGCGACGGCAAGATTTTCGTCATCGATGTCGAGCAGGCGATCCGGATCCGAACTGGCGACCGAGGGGCGGACGCGATTTGAGCGGCCACTCCGTCATTGCGAGGAGCGCAGCGACGCGGCAATCCAGCCCCCGCACTGGATTGCTTCGCTACGCTCGCAATGACGAATAGGAAAATGGACGAGCGCCTCGCCTCCATGTCGCCGGACGAGCTGCGCTCCGCGATGCGAAGCCTCGGCTATCGCACCCAGAACGACCTCGCCCAGGCGATCGGGGTGTCGCGCTCGGCGGTGAGCCTTTGGCTGGAGGGCAAGGTCGGAGTCCCCCGGCCCGTCGCGATGCTGCTCCGGATGCTCGTCTCCGCCCAGCGCCGGGCTTACTGACCGCGCTGCTGCGCCCGCGCCTGCTGGCGCTCGGCCGCGGTGACCGTCCCATCGTGATTGAGGTCCTGCGCGTCGAACCGCGCCAGCGCCTGCGCTTCGAACTGCTGGAGCGTGATCGAGGGCGAAGTGGCGAACTCTTGCTCGATCATCCGCTGCATCCGGCCGCCACCGCGTCCGCTGTCGCCGCCGCGGGCAGCCTGGAACTGCGCGAGCGCCTGCTCGGCCTCGGCCTTGGTCACCGTGCCGTCCTTATTGGCATCCAGCATCTGGAACATCATGTCGGCGCGCTGCTGCGTTTCCTGCCGAGTCTGGTCCTTCATCCAGCCGCCTCGGCCGCCCTGGTCCTGCGCGAGCGCCGCCGTCGAAACCATCGCCGCGCCGAGCGCGACCGTCACCAGCAATTTCTTCATGACCCTGAAATCCTTTGCGAAATCCAGCCCTGCCGGGCGCGCAACTGTCGGCGCCCGGGTGAACCCCAGCTTTATGGGCACATTACATCTTCGCCATCTCGCGGCTTGCTTCGCTCGCCCGGCACCGCAATGAGGCGGCAATGCTCGAGCTAGACGACCAGCAACAGGCCGCTCGCGACTGGTTCGAATCGCTGCGCGATCGCATTTGCGCGGCGTTCGAGGCGATCGAGCGCGAGGCCGGCTCGGACGCCGGCTTCACCTATGTCCCGTGGGAACGCACCGATGCGACCGGCGGCCCCGGCGGCGGCGGAGTGCGTGGCCAGATGACGGGCAAGGTGTTCGAGAAGGTCGGAGTGAACGTCTCCACGGTGGGCGGCGAGTTCAACCCCGATTTCGCCAAGGGAATCCCCGGCGCCTCCGAGGACCCGAGCTTCTTCGCGACCGGCATCAGCCTCGTCGCGCACATGGCGAACCCGCACGTCCCCGCCGTCCACATGAACACGCGTTTCCTGACCACCACCAAGCGCTGGTTCGGCGGCGGCGCCGACCTCAACCCGGCGATTCCCTATGATGAGGACACCGAGGCTTTCCACGCCCGCTTTCGCGCCGCCTGCGCCGCCCACGACCCGACCTTCTATCCGCGCTTCTCGAAATGGGCGGAGGACTATTTCTGGCTCCCGCACCGCGGCGTTTCGCGCGGCGTCGGCGGAATCTTCTACGACTATCTCGAAGACCATTTCGACGCCCATTTCGCCTTCACGAAAGACGTCGGCGAAGCGTTCCTCGACATCGTCCCCCAGCTCATCCGCAAGCGGATGAACACGCCCTCCAGCGAAGAGGAATTGGAGCGCCTCCTCGAATTCCGCGGCCGCTACGTCGAGTTCAACCTCCTCTACGACCGCGGCACGCTGTTCGGTCTCAAGACCGGCGGCAACGTCGACGCCATCCTCATGAGCCTTCCCCCGCTGGCGAAGTGGAAATGATATCCTCTCCGTCGCGGAGCGATGGGGAGGGGGACCGCTCAGCGCAGCTGAGTGGTGGAGGGGCCCCTCCGTCAGCCTGCGGCTGCCACCTCCCCACGAGCTGCGCTCGCAGGGAGGATGATTCGTGAGCTACGACCCCCTACCCCCAAACGAGCTCGCCGCCGTCGTCACCTATCTCGAAATGACGTCGCGCCCCCAACCCGATATCCCGCCCTCGACGCTCGACCTGCAGCCCATCGAGAGCCCCACCGCCGACGAATACCGCCGTCTCTTCCGCCTCGTCGGCGCGCCCTGGCTGTGGTTCTCGCGGCTGATCCTCGAAGACGACAAGCTCGCTGCCATCATTCGCGACCCAGGCGTCGAGATCTACGTCGTGCGCGACGGGAACGGGCGCGACGTCGGCATGCTCGAGCTCGATTTCCGCGAGCCCGGCCAGTGCGAGCTCGCCTTCGTCGGCCTCATTCCCGACCTTTCAGGCCTGGGCCACGGCCGTTGGCTCCTCGCCGAGGCGGTCAGCCGCGCCTGGCGCGAGGGCGTTAGTCGAGTCCACGTCCACACCTGCTCGCTCGATCATCCGGCGGCGCTAACCGCATACCGCCGAGCCGGTTTCACGCCGTACAAGCGCGCGATCGAGCGCTTCCCCGACCCGCGCCTGCTCGGCTTCCTTCCGAAGGAATGCGCGGCTCAGGTCCCGCTGCTCGGCACCGACGGCTCGGCGACCGCTCCGGAGCGCTGAACGTAGATCCGCGCCAGGATCACGAAGAAGGTCACCGACAGGACCGCACTCACCAGCTGGCTGACGATCGCGATCAGCAGGCTCCCGACCGTGAGCGGTCCTGACGCGTCGAACATCGTCCGCACCAGCAGCCCGACGACGCTTTCGATCGCCCACAGCAGGCAGATGGCGCCGACCGCAAAGACGAAAAGAAAGATGAAAAGGCGCCACCAATTCCCTCGCGAGAGCTGCCAGCTTCGGCGGATGATCGCGATCGGGCCGATCGCCTCCGCGCTCGACACCGCCGAGGAAAGCATCAGCCTGACGGCGAGGAAGATTCCGACGAGGCTGAGAACCAGGAGCGCCAGCGAGGCGGAAACCGACGGGTTCGACGGATTGGTCCCGAGGAACCCGTAAAGCGCCGAGCCGACGATAAGGATCGGAACCACCCAAAGCAGCACGGCCAGGACGTAGGCGGTCAGCCGCCTGGCCCCGTGCACGATCGCTTCACCGACCGTGACATGGGGCTCGAGCGCGAGCCGGATTACCGCCAATTGCCCCACGAGCGACACGAGCAGCACCACGAGCGCGACGGCGAGCCACGGTCCAACCGACGGCAATTCGCCCGGGTTCATGTTCGGCATGCTGACGTTGAGGATCAGGCCCGGAAGAACGAACAAGGCAAGGGCGACCGCGGCGAACAGGCGGCCATCCCGTGCGAGGACTGCAGTTGCCTCTTCCCACGCGCGCGAAAGCGACAGTTTCGACATGAATTTCCCCTGCTGGCGTGCCCGACCTTATGCGGACCGAGCGGGAAACACGCAACGGCGCTTGCCCTGCTTCGGGCCGCCGCCCATGTGACCGCAGCCAATGGAAGAGATCGACAGCATCGAATGGCGCGTCAGCGACGCGCAGGTCCCCTATGAGGAGGCGCTCCGCTTCATGGAGGAGCGCGCGGCCGCGATCCGCGCCGGGACGGCCAAGGAATGCGTGTGGCTGCTCGAGCATCCGCCCCTGTTCACCGCCGGCACCAGCGCCGACCCCGCCGAGCTCACCAACCCGCAGCATTTCCCCGTTTATGAAGCGGGACGAGGCGGCCGTTACACCTATCACGGCCCGGGCCAGCGCGTCGGCTATGTGATGCTCGACCTCGAAAAGCGCGGAAAGGACATCCGCTGCTTCGTCCATGCGCTCGAAGGATGGATGATCGAGACGCTCGAACAGCTGGGAGTCGAAGCCCACCGCGCTCCCGGGCGCATCGGAATCTGGGTCGGTCAGGGGGCTGGTGAGGAGAAGATCGGGGCGCTCGGGGTAAGGGTGAAGCGCTGGGTCACGCTGCATGGATTTGCGATCAACGTCGCACCCGATCTGTCGCATTTCGGGGGCATCGTGCCGTGCGGAATATCCGATTTCGGGGTCACGAGCCTTGCCGAACTTGGGAAACAAATCTCTCTTGCGCGGGTTGATAGCGCCTTGAAGCGGAGTTTCTTGTCGTTTCTCAAGAGTTTGGAACGGGCGTGCAAAGAGTCTTGAAGGATGCTCCTGCTTCAGACTATGGTTCGCGCGATTTGCCCCTGGGGAGACCCTTGCAGATCGCAAATAAATAGGGAGTCTTGAATGCGTGCTCTTATCCTGGTCGCTGGCGCGGCCCTGGCGGTTGCGGCTTGCAGCAGCAACGACAACGCCAACAACACCATGAACGTCGATGAGAATCTCACGACGACCGACATGAACGCCACGGACATGAACGCGACGGATCTTAACGCCACGGACATGAACGCGATGAACGCAGCCGACAGCGCCAATGCGGCTGCCGACAGCGCCAATGCGGCTGCCGACAGCGCGAACGCCGCGGCGAACAACGCGATGTAATCAATCGCTCCCGCGATTTGCGGGGGCGTTTGCATTTCAAGAGGCTGCCGGTAATCCCGGCAGCCTCTTTTTTTGCTTCTCGCTGGAGTCTTCGATGCGCGCGCTGATCCTGATCGCCGGTGCCCCAATTCTCGCCGTCGCCCTCGCCGCCTGCGGGAACAACGACCAGACCGACAATACCCAGAACGTCGACGAGAACCTCACCGCCGAGAACATCGTTTCCAACGACGTGACGGCGATCGACGCGGTGACCGGCGATGCCGCCAACATGGCAGCCGATGTCGACATGAATTACGGCAACCTCGGCAATGCCGGGGACGAGACGGCCAACGAATCGTCACCCAAGCCGAAGAAGCCCGCTTCGAAACCGGCGCCGCGAGCTAGCGAAAACTCCGCCGCGTCGGCTACCAACACGGACTAGGTCAGGGCAGGCCGAGCAGCTTGTGCGCCTGGAGCGTCAGGCGCCATTTCGGCCGTTCCATCGCCAGCCGAATCGCGGCTTCGACGGCTTCCTCACGCGCATCGCAGTCCATCGGCTGAACCAGGAAATGGTCGAACGCCCATTGCTCCAGCGCTTCCGGCTCGATCCCAGCTTGCGGCCAGACCAGCTTCAACTCATCGCCCGAGCGCTGCACCACGTCGGTCCCGGCCTTGGGGCTGACGCAGATCCAGTCGATCCCTGCCGTCGCCGGCAACGTCCCGTTCGTTTCCACCGCAATCCGGAAGCCGCGCTCGTGGAGCGCATCCACCAGCGCGGAGTCGAGCTGAAGCATCGGTTCGCCGCCGGTGATCACGACCAGCCTGTTCGCCTCGCCGTCACCCCACAGCGTCTCGACATGCGCGGCCAGTCGCCCCGCGCTCGCGAACTTGCCGCCGCCCTCGCCGTCCGTCCCGACGAAATCGGTGTCGCAGAAGGTGCATTGCGCGCTCGCCCGGTCCTGCTCGCGCCCCGACCACAAATTGCAGCCAGCGAAGCGCAGGAACACCGCGCGGCTCCCAGCCTGCACGCCCTCGCCCTGGAGGGTGAGGAAGCATTCCTTGACGGCATAGGTCATGCGTAGACCGTCGGATCGGCGATTCCCGCGTCGGCGAAGCCCTTGGCGCGCAACCGGCACGCATCGCACCTTCCGCAGGCCCGGCCTTCGGAGTCAGGGTCGTAGCAGCTGTGGCTGAGCCCCGCGTCGAGCCCGAGCCGCTGCGCCTCGCGCGCGATGTCGGCCTTGCTCATGTCCTGCAGCGGCGCATGGATCGTGAACCGATCGCCCTCGACCCCAGCCTTGGTGGCCTTGTTCGCAAGCCGCTCGAATTCCTGGATGAACTCGGGCCGGCAGTCGGGGTAGCCCGAATAATCGAGCGCATTCACCCCGATGAAGATGTCGCGTGCGCCGCTGGCCTCCGCGAGCCCGAGGGCGAGGCTCAGGAAGATCGTGTTCCTTGCCGGCACGTAGGTGACCGGAATGCCCTCGCCGATGCCCCCCTTCGGAACGTCGATGTCACCGGTCAGGGCCGACCCTCCGAAAGCCCGCAGATCGAGCGGAAGGACGATATGCCGCTCCGCAAGCTCGGCAGCGATCGCCCTCGCCGCCTCGAGCTCGACCCGATGCCGCTGGTTGTAATCAATCGTCAGCGCGAGCACCGAAAACCCCCGCTCGCGCGCGATCCCTGCGCAAACCATCGAATCGAGTCCGCCGGACAAAAGGACAACCGCCGTCTTCACGCGTGCGCCTATATCCTCCCCTCGATTTCGAGGGGAGGGGGACCAGCGAAGCTGGTGGAGGGGGCCTTCTTCATCGAAAGGCCCCTCCGTCAGCCTCCGGCTGCCACCTCCCCCAGAAATCTGGGGGAGGATAAAAAGAAGGGCCGCCGATCCTGTCGGAAGGGCGGCCCAGTTAACCGGGCTCTCGCCCGATTGGGAGGAAAGCGTGCCAAATCCGGCACAAAGACGTTTCTAGCGCAAAATGGTTAAACGGCGGCTTAATGGCGCGGCGGAGACGCCGTTTTTGTGCAGTCGCCGACACGCCGCGCCTGCAGGACGTAGCTGAACGGCAGTTGGTCGGAGATTCCCTGCGTCGCGATCCGGAGCGAACGCGGCGTGATCACGTCGACCTCCGATTCCCCGAACCCCGCGGGGCCGCACTGATAATTGAGCTTGGTCGAGCTCGGCCCATCGTGGATCACGCTTCGCGAGCAGGGCTTTCCGCGATGCTCATATTCGGCGAGCGCCAGCACGTCGGTGACGCACTGCCGGACCGGTGCCTGTGCTCCCGGAGCGCCGCTGATCTCCCAAAGGCCGCCAGCCACCTTCTGCAGCGCCGACGGCACCGCGGCCGCGGCAACGGCAGGTACAAGGAGACCAAGGGCAAGAATCACCGAGCGGCGCATCACCCGGAGTTTAGCATGCACCGGTTAACGCTTGAAAATGAATTGCTCACCAGCCGACACTCGGCCCGACTCTCGCCTCAAAGCTCGCCCGGCTTGATCGCGAAGCTCGACGAGCAGAAGGCGCAGTCGACGGTGATCAGGCCGTCGTCGCCGACCATCGCCTCGCGCTCGTCGGCGGGGAAGCGCGCGATCACCGAACGGACATAGGCCGGATCGCAGCGGCAGCCGCGGCTGAGCCTGATCGCCGGAAGCGTGCGAACCTCATCCTCGTCGTGGAACAGCCGCCAGATGAGGTCGTCCAGCGGAAGCTCCGGATCGGTCAGCTCGTCCGCCTTCACCGACCCGCCGAGGATCGCGACGTGCGGCCAGTCCGGATGGTCGAGCCGCGTATGCAGGCGCTCACGCCCCTCCTCGCCTTCCGGCAAGTGCTGGAGCAGCAAGCCGCCCGCCGTCCACCGGTCGCCGCGCTTCTCGGCCGCGAGGCGGACCAGGCTCGGAATCTGCTCCGACTGGGCGAAATAGCTTTGCGCCGCGTCGCCGAGGTTCTTGCCCTCGAGCGGCACGATCCCCTGGTAGCGCTCGTCGGCGATCGGCTGGTCGAACGTGATCGCGAGATAGCCCTTGCCGAACAGCTCCTGGAGCGTCGGCTCGTCCGACAGCGCGTCGAGCCGCTCCGGATCGTGACGGACGTAGCCCCTGATCTCGCCGCCGAGATAATCGCAGACGAGGAGATCGATCGCCCCGCCCTCGGTCTGCGCCTGCAAGGTCAGCTGTCCCTGCGGCTCCTTGAGGAGCGAGCCGAGCAGCGCCGTAAGAGTTAGCGCTTCGGCAAGCAGCTTCTCGATGACGGGCGGATAATGGTGGCTGCCGAGGATCGAATCGACGACGGACCCGAGCCGCGCGATTCGCCCCCGGGCATTGCGCGAAGGGATCGCGACGCCGAGCGCGACGTCGGTATTGAGCTCAACTGAAGGCATGAGAGGAAGATAGGGAGGGCCCCGAAGCCGGACAACCTCCGGGCAGAGCGCTACTCCTCGCTCGTCCTGAGCGAAGTCGAAGGGCGTTCGTGAGGCGGTCGTGCAAGCCAGCCAACCCGATCCCAATCGCCGGCAATCAGTGCTTCCTTCTTCGCACGCGACCAGCCTTTGATTCGGCGCTCAAACGCGAACGCTTCGTCACGCGTCGGAACTGCCTCGCACCAGACGAGCTCGACGGGTCGGCGGCGTCTTGTCCAGTCGGAGCCCAAGCCCTGCTGATGCTGCCACAGGCGGGCCTCCATATTGTCGGTGTGACCGGCATAATAGGATCCGTCGCTACAACGCAGGAGGTAGACCCAGAAATGCATTGGCGTGGGTAGCAGCGCCCTTCGACTTCGCTCAGGACGAGCGATGGCTGGAGAGTGGCTCGGGCGTCAAGCCGCCGCCGCGGGCACCTCATATTCCGCCGCCGCCGCCGACAGCGTGTCGACGAACTCACGGATGTGGCTCTCTTCGATGTTCAGCGGCGGGAGAACCCGGACGACATTGTCGCCGGCGGCGACTGTCAGCAGTCCCCTGGTGCGAAGATAGGTCACGAAGGCGCGGCTGTCGGTCTTCATCTTGATGCCGAGCATCAGCCCGACGCCGCGGACGCTGTCGAACAGATGGTCGTGGTTGGGGATCATCTGCTCGAGCGCCGAGCGCAGCCGCTCGCCCTTCTCGCGAACATTGGCGAGGAATTCGTCGTTGGCGACGACGTCGAACACCGCCTGCCCCGCTGCCATCGCGAGCGGATTGCCGCCGAAGGTCGACCCGTGCGTGCCGATCACCATTCCCGCCGCCGCTTTCTCGCTCGCGAGGCAGGCGCCCATCGGGAAGCCGCCGCCGATGCCCTTGGCCGAGGCCATGATGTCGGGAGCGATATTGTAATATTGATAGGCGTAGAGATGGCCGGTGCGGGCAACGCCGCACTGCACCTCGTCGAAAACCAGCATCAAATCATGCTCGTCGCAGGCCGCGCGAAGGCCCGACAGGAACTCGTGAGTCCCCGGGCGGATGCCCCCCTCACCCTGGATCGGCTCGACCAGGAAGCCGGCGGTGTTCTCGTCGATCGCGGCAAGCGCAGCGTCGAGGTCGTTGAACTCGACGACCGTGAAGCCCGTCAGAAGCGGCGCAAAGCCGTCGCGCAGCTTCGCCTGGTCGGTCGCGCTGATGGTCGCCATGGTCCGCCCATGGAAGGCGTTGGAGAAGGTGATGAGGTTGTGCTTCTCGGGCGCGCCCTTCGCATAATGGTAGCGGCGCGCGGTCTTGATCGAGCACTCGACCGCCTCGGCGCCCGAGTTGGTGAAGAAGACCGTGTCGGCGAAGGTGAGGTCGACCAGCCGCTGCGCGAACGCCTCCCCCTGCGGCGACCCGTAGAGGTTCGACACGTGCATCAGAGTCGCCACCTGCTCCTGGATCTTCTGAGTCACATAAGGGTGGCCATGGCCGAGCAGATTGACCGCGATTCCCGACGCGAAATCGAGGTAGCGCTCGCCCTGCTCGCCGATGAGATAGGCTCCCTCGCCGCGCACCGGGCGCACCGGCGAGCGCGGGTAAACGGGCATGAGCGGCGTGATGGCCATGTCGCGATTTGCTCCTGATGAATGGATGCGCCCGCCTATAGCCGTGGCGCCGCAAAAAGAAAAAGGCGCGGAAGTCTCCTCCCGCGCCTCTCCTTTGCAAGTCGCTCCCGACTAATAGCGGCGATATCCGCCCGGCCGCCTGTTCCAGTCGGTCGCCTCGCGCTGGACGCGATATTCGAGGTTGCGGATCTGGTTCTCGAGCCGCCGCGCCTCGCCCGGCTGGATGCCGTTGCGCGACGCGCGATAGATGCGCCGCTGCAAATGACTCGCCTGCTGTTCGAGCTCGCGCGCCTCGCGCCAAGACAGGATTCTCCGGCCCTGCATCACGCGGATGTCTGCCCGGACCCGCTGCACGCGGTTCTCCATCTGCTGCGCGAAGGCCTGGTACCGGAATCCATAGCCGTAATTGTACGGCTGGTAGCGATAGACCGGCGGCGCCCATTGCGCCGATGCCGGAGCGGCGATGGCCAAGGCCGAAGCGGCCGCAGCGATCGGAAGTACTAGTTTACGCATAGTCCCTCTCCTTGGTGTGGGGTTTGGTGGCCGCGGCTCAGTAGGGCTCGCGGAAATCGTCCGAGCGGTCGGTGGAATCGTTCCAGCGCCTGAAGTCGGCGCCGGCGTCATGGCCGCGATCGCGATCGTAGCGATAGGCGCTGCGGTCCCGCTCGTAGCGATCCTCGTCGTCGAGGCGGCCCCGGTCGGCCTCGCGGTCGAACAGGTGCCCGCCGATCCGTGCGTCGTCCGCGGCAAAGCGCACGCGATTCTCCAGACGGTCGATACCGAGCTCGATGTCGCGCGCCTCTCGCCCAGTCATGCCGTAGAGGCGGCGTTCGAGGATGCGCGACTGGCGGTGAAGCTCCTCCGCTTCGGCCCGGCCGATCTGCCCGCGGTCCCGCAGGATATCGATCTGAAGCTCCACGCTCCGCATGCGAAGGCCGAGCGTGCTCGCGGCACTGTAGCGGTGCTGCGGAGCGGCATTCCTGTGCTGCGCTTGGACAGGCGCCGCCGCGAAGAACGCTACGCTCGCGACGGCAATGGCAACCACACTCGTACGCACTGGATCATCCTCATCAAATGTCGCCAGACGATATGCGCCGATTCGGTTGAGGCGCGTCTGAACGCACCCGTTATGAACCGTTCAATTAGGTAAACGCGCGAGGGGCGCGGGGGCTGCTAGGCCTTGATCTTCCACCCGCTCTTCAGGAGCGCGTAGCAGAGCGCCCACAGCAATAGGTCGAGCGCGAGCAGTCCCCAGGCGCCGATCCACAAGGGGGAGTCGCTCGTGCCGAGGAAGCCTGCGCGGAAGCCCGAAATCACATAGAAGAAGGGATTGGCGTGGCTGATCGACCGGAACGTCGGCGCGAGCTGGTTCACGGAATAGAAGGTGCCGCTGAGGAGCGAGAGCGGGGTCACGACGAAGTTGGTGACCGCTGCGGCGTGATCGAATTTCTCCGCCCACAGCGAGGTCAGCAGGCCGAGGAAGCTCAGCAACAGCGCGCCCATCAATCCGAACCACAGCACCAGCATCGGATGGCGCACGTCGACCGACACGCCCGGCCAAAGAAGCATCGCCAGCCACACTGCGATCCCGACGAGGAAAGCACGGGTCACCGCCGCTCCCACCAGCCCCGCGATCAGCTCGCCGGTCGACAGCGGCGGCATCAGATAATCGACGATGTTCCCCTGGATCTTGCCGACCAGCAGCGAGAAGCTCGCATTGGCGAAGGCGTTCTGCATCATCGCCATGACGATCAGCCCCGGGGCGATGAAATCGGCGAACGGGACGCCCATGACCGTCCGCCCCGCGCGGCCCAATGCGACGGTGAAGATTGCGAGATAAAGGAGGGTGGTGATCGCCGGAGCCCAGACGGTCTGCATCTGGACCTTGAAGAAACGGCGTACCTCCTTGATATAAAGGGTCTTGAGGCCTCCCCAATTGACGCCCACCAGCACCGGCTTGCCCGGCGCGAAGCGCACCCAGTTACTTGTCTGGTCGTTCACGGGGAAGGCGCCTATCGGCTGCGAACCAGCCGGGCAAGTTTGGAGCTGAAAGAAGAATATGTCCTGGACCGAAGAGCGCATCGAGCGCCTGAAGAAGATGTGGCACGAAGGCGCCACCGCGAGCCAGATTGCCGACGAGCTCGGCGGGGTCAGCCGCAATGCGGTGATCGGAAAAGCGCACCGCCTCGGACTCGAGCAGCGCCCCTCCCCGGTGAAGCCGGGCGAGGAGAAGGAAGTGAAGAAGGCGGCTCCCGCCGTTGCCGCTCCGAAGGCCGCGCCGAAAGCCGAAGCTCCCAAGGCCGCGCCCGCCGCGACTGCGTCGACCGCTGCGCCGCAGCAGCCGGCCGCTCCCGGCCAGCGCCTGAGCCCGCAGGAGATGCAGTACCGTTCGATCGGTCCCGGCGGCTTCATCCGCCAGGGTCCGGGCGAGCAGCAGGCGCCTATCCCGCCCGCGCCGCCGCGCCGCCTGGTTCCGGCCAAGCCGAGCCCCGAGGTCGCCGACAAGACCAGCCTGCTCGAATTGAACGACCGCATCTGCAAATGGCCGATGGGCCACCCGGGCGAGCCCGATTTTCATTTCTGCGGTGAGCCGGCCAATCCCGGCTTTCCTTATTGCGTCCAGCATTGCGGGGTCGCCTACCAGGCGCAGCTCCCCCGCCGCGACCGGCGGCCCCCGCCGCCGCTTCCGTTCGGCGGGCCGCGGGTCCGCTAGCTAAATTCCTCCCTGTCCCCGCGACCGCGGGGATGGGGAGGGGAACCATTCACCGCAGAGTGAATGGTGGAGGGGCCGGCCCCTCCCGTCAGACCCGCTCGCGCGGGCCTGCCACCTCCCCACGAGCTTCGCTCGCAGGGAGGAGATTACCTCTCAAAAACCCCCGCAGCTCCTTCACGAACTTCGGCCACGCCGGCTCATTCCCGAGCAGGATGTGGTTGGCGCTGTCGAGCTCCACGAACCGCGCGCCCGCGATCCCGTCGGCGACCGCCCGTCCCGCCCACAGCGGCGCATTCCCGTCCTGCTTCGAATGGCAGACGAGAGTCTCCGCCCTCACCCCCAACAGCTCGCTCCTGACGTCGACGTTGGCGGCGAGCTCGATCATTTCCTGAAGTCGCTCGACCGGCCCGAATTCGACGAAATGCTCGTTGTGCCAATCGATCAGCTCCTGGTCGGCGGTCGGGAAATAAAGCGTCAGGAACATCTCGCCGAGCCGGCTTCGCCGGAACGCCCATTCGCGCTGGTTCATTTCCATCAGCGACGTGCGCCAGGCGATCTCCTCGGGGTCGTTGCGGACGCGCCAGCCCGCCGCGCAGCTGTTGACGAGGATCAGCTTGCGCACGCGCTCCGGATTGCGCGCCGCATAAGCGATCGCGGTCGCGGCGCCATGCGCCACACCGATCAGGTCGAAGCGCTCGAGGCCGAGGTGATCGGCGACGCTTGCCGTGTCGCCGATCATCGCCTCGAAGCTGAACTCGCCAGGTTCCCGCTCCGACATCCCGAACCCGCGCATGTCGAACCGAATGAAGCGCCGCGACTTCGAGCATTCGTCGATCCAGTGCCGGTATGACGGGTTGGAACGGTCGGTCTCGAGGTTGGTGATCCAGTTCGGCGCCTTCAGCAGCGGGAATCCGTCCCCGCTCATCGCATAAGCGAGCCGAGTTCCGTCGCTCGCCTCGCAGGCGGACACCTCGTCCTTCGGCTGCGCCTTGACCTTGGCCGAAGACTTGACCGGCGCGGGCTCGCCCTCGGCATCGAGGAATTCGCCGACCGCCTGCGTGAACAGCGGCCACGCCGGCTCGGTCTCGAGCAGGATGTGGTTCTCGCCGTCCAACGGCACGAACATCGATCCGCGGATTCCCCGCGCAAGGTCCTCGCCGGCGGCGAACGGAACCACTTGGTCGTCGCGCGCGTGGAGAATGAGCGTTGGGGTCGTCACCTTCGGCAGCAGGTCGCGGACGTCGATCTGCGAGAGCACGCGCTGGATCCGCGCCGCATTCTGGGGCGAGGCGCTGACCTTCTGCATCTCGTTGAACCACTCCACTTGGCGCGGATTGCCCTCGGGAATGTAGAGGTTGGTGAAGATCTGCCGGTACGCCGGATGATCGGCGCCCCAGCCGGTCTCGGTCAAAGTGATCATCGCCTCGCGCCGAGCTATCTCTTCGGGGTCGGCGCGCACCGCCCAGCCCGCCGCATAGCCGCCGTAGATCACCATCCGCCGAACGCGCTCCGGGTGCCGGACCGCATAAGCGATCGCGACTGCTGCCCCTTGGCTGATCCCGAGAAGGTCGAACTGATCGAGGCCTAGGCATTCGACGACGCTTTCGAGGTCGTCGACAAAGGCGTTGAACGAAAGCTCCGGCGTGTCCCAATCGGACATTCCGTTGCCGCGCTCGTCATAACGGACGAGGCAGCGCCCGTCGGTCAGCTCGCCAAGCCAGTGCCGCCAGACGGGATTCTTGAAGTCATGCTCGAGGTGGTTGAGCCAGTTCGCGGCCTTGACCAGCGGCGGCCCTTCGCCGAGCGCCGAGAAGGCGAGACGCGTCCCGTCGTGCGCGCTGCAATAGCGGACGATTTGCTTGGGCAGCTGGACCGGCGCCCCGGCCAGCGCCGCGGCCTCCGCCTCGATCCGGCGCCGCCAAGTGGCCGGAGGCTCGCCGAACTCGCGCTTGAACGCGCGGTTGAAGGCGGCCTCGCTGTTGAAGCCGACCGAATAAGCGATGTTGGCGGTGCTCTGCTTGCCGTCGCGGAGCATGTTGGCGGCGACGTGCATCCGCCAGCTCGCGCAATAGCGCATCGGCGGCTCGCCGAGCACGGTGCGCGAGACGCCCGCCTCGCGCGCGAGCATCTCGACGTCGAGCTCTTCGGCGTAGCGGCTGTGGATCACCGACAACGCGCGCGACACGGCCGGGTCGGCAAGGCCGCGGAGCCAGCCGGTCGCTCCGGCGGGCAGGCGGTCGATATAGTCGCGGACCGCCTGCGTGACGAACAGCTCGGCGAGGCGGGCGACGACTTCCGATGACGGATGCTCCTCGGCGAGGAAGCGCATCGAGCTGTCGAGCCACTCCGCTTCGCCGCGGGTGACATTGAGGGTGAGGAGCGGCGGAAGCGCCTCGAGCAGCGGGTGCTCGTTGTCCTTCGCGGTCGCGAGGAAGCCGCACCACACCTCCGCCTTGGGGCCGTCGGTGCCGCTGGTGACGCGGTGAACGCCCTGGGCGGTGACCTTGCTGATCTCGCTCGCGTCGGCGGGGGCGAGGCCGGGGCGGCTGGCGAGGCGATGCGGGTCGTTGCGCGGGAGGATGGCGACATCGCCGGCTTCGAGCGTCGCCGGCGGCATCCCGTCGACCTCGACGATCAGCTTCCCCGAGCGCACGTAATGATAGCTCATCAGAGTCTCGGGCACGGGGAAGAAGGGCTCGAAATGCCCCGGCGTGAACTCCGCGTTGACGCAGAAGTCGCCGGAGAACTCCCCGTCGATGACCACGCCTCCGCTGAGGCGCAGCGAGCTCAGGATCTCGTCGAGAACGTCCATCGGGCCCCGGTCCGCATGTCGATGCGGCGTTTCGGTCAAATTATCCGGTAGCGTAATCATTTTGGCAAACACGAAAGACTCCTACATGCTGGTCCCGTCAGTTCGGGACAGAAATCGCGGGGCCGGAAAGTCATCTTTCCGGCAACGGAGATTCTCGCCCCGATGAAATGGAGAACGTCACAATGAACGGCGAGAAGAACGAGCTTAGATCGGGTAGCGCAGCGATCATTTTCTTCACTGCACTCTCGAGCACGGCGGCAATCGCGACTGCGTTGCTTCCGTTCATCGTCAGCAACTGAGCTAACAGGGGTTCATCATGTACCATGACTTCGATTATGAGCGGACACTGGCCTCGTCGCTTCGCGCGCAGTGGCTGCTCGACGATGTGCTGCGTGCCGACCAGGACCTCGACTTCTCGCGCAACTTCATGCCCGAGAGCCTTGCTCGAACGGCAGCGATCGGATCGCTGAACCCGTTCGAGCAAAGGATCCTGAACCAGGTCAGCGCGCATCAGTACCTGAGTATCTTCGGCATCGTCGAAGAGTTCATCCTGCCCTTCCTGCTCGATCATGCGCGGGAAGCGGTCGGGGAGGATGACTGGCGCATCCGCGCGTTGCTCAACTTCGCCGGCGAGGAAGCCAAACACATCCACCTGTTCAAGCGCTTCCACGCCGCGTTCATCCGGGGCTTCCCGGTCGAGTGCCAGGTGATCGGGCCGTCGGAAGCGATCAGCGCGGAAGTGCTCCGCCATGACCCGCTCGCGGTCGCTCTTCTGATCCTGATGATCGAGTGGATGACGCAGCAGCATTATCTGGGCTCGATCCGCGACGACGGCGACCTCGACCCGCTGTTCAAGAGCCTGATGCAGCATCACTGGATGGAGGAAGCGCAGCACGCGAAGCTCGACACGCTCATCGTCCATGTCCTTGCCGAGGGCCGCAGCGAGGAGCAGATCGGGAAAGCGATCGACGAATATTTCGAGATCGGCGCTTTCCTCGACAACGGGCTGAAGGAGCAGGCCGCGTTCAACCTCGACGCGCTCGAGAAGGCGATCGGCCGGAATGTCGAGGACCGCGACGCGATCATCGCGCAGCAGCACCAGGCCGCGCGCTGGACCTACGTCGGCTCCGGAATGGTGCACGAGCGCTTCCGCGACACGCTCCAGGCTCTCTCTCCCGCAGCGGCGGCGCGCGTCGCCGATGCAGCCCCACTGTTCGCCTGAACCACAACCCCAAACCCAAGCACACAAGTGAAAGGAAGATCGAAATGCTCGACATCGTGAAAAGCCGGGTCAACGGCATCGACCTCAACGCGCTCGGCGAGACCGTCGAAGCGATCGAGGCGGATCCCACCAAGGCGCTCGTCTCGTTCGACGTGACGACGCGCTGGGCCGGCCAGACCCGCAGCGAGACAGTCGTCGACGGCTATACGCTCGGCGGCGAGCGCATCTCGCGGAGCCACAAGATCGTCTCCGACGAGCCGACCGAATTGCTCGGCGGCGACGGCGCGCCCAACCCGCAGGAGCTGCTGATGGCGGCGTTCAACGCCTGCATCACCGTTGGCTATGTCGCGGGCGCGTCGCTCAGGGGCATCAAGCTCGACCGTCTCGAGATCAAGACCCGCGGTCAGCTCGACCTGCGCGGCTTCCTCGGCCTCAGCGACCAGGTCGCTCCGGGCTACGAGAAGATCGAATATGTCGTCGACATCAAGGGCGACGGCTCTCCCCGCGACTTCGAGGAGATCCACCAGACCGTGATGAAGACCTCGCCCAACTACTTCAACATCAGCCGTCCGATCCGGGTCACCGGAACGCTCAACGTCGGCTGAAGGGCTTCCCCGGGCGCGCATCTCCCCTCTCCCCGCGCGCCCGGGGACCCAAACCAAAAAGGGACAAGACCATGAGACAGCTGCTGGCCGACCCAGCCTTCCCCGACATCGTCGGCGAATGGGCTGCCGAAGAAGCGCGCAAGGACTCGTCCGAGTGCGCCAACGACAATCATTCGGAACGCGACGCCTGGTCCGATCCGCTGCTGGCTCTGATCGCCAGGGCCGAGATCGAGGCGACGCGCCTCTGGTAGTCGGACGGCCGCGTGGAAACCGCGGCCGCCCACTTCCCCCAATCGGAGAACAATCATGGATCGTTCGCACCCATCCAGGGGAGCGGCCGCGCTTGCCTACGGCATTGCCAGTTACGGCGTGTTCCTCGGAGTCTTCGTCTATGCCGTCGGCTTCATCGGCGGCTTTCTCACCCCGACCAGGCTCGACGGAACGCCGACGCGCCCGTTCTGGCAGGCGCTGGCAATCGACCTCGGCCTGCTCGGCCTGTTCGCCATCCAGCACAGCGTCATGGCGCGGCCCGCGTTCAAGCGCTGGTGGACCCGCTTCGTCCCCGACTCAGTCGAGCGCAGCACCTATGTGCTGCTGAGCTCGCTGGCGCTTGTTGCCTTGTTCGCCTGGTGGCAGCCGATCGGCGGAATCGTCTGGGACGCGCCGGCTGGTCTGATCCGCGGCGGAGTCATCGCGCTCTACCTGCTAGGCTGGGCGCTGCTCCTCTACACCACCTTCCTGATCGACCATTTCGACCTGTTCGGCCTCAAGCAGGTGTGGCGCCGCTCGCACGGCGATCCGTACCAGCCGCCGCAATTCTACACGCCGAGCCTCTACAAGCTGGTCCGCCACCCGCTCTACGTCGGCTGGCTCATCATCTTCTGGGCGGCGCCGACGATGACCGTCGCGCACCTCGTCTTCGCGCTGGCAACGACCGCTTACATCTTGATCGCCATCAAACTCGAAGAGCATGACCTCGTCGCGGCGTTCGGCGAGCGTTACGTCTCTTACCGGCGCAACACGCCGATGCTTATCCCCCGGCTCGGCCGCCGCCGCAAAGCCCCGCGGAGCGCGGCCAACGCCTAGCGTCTGGAATCCCCTCCAAGGTCCAGATGCAGAAAGCCCCGGAGTCGCTGCTTCTCCGGGGCTTTCGTTTGCCTCCTGAAGATCGGCCCGCGAGTTAAATCGCGTTAACATCCTATTTACGCTCGCTTCCGGCGGAACAATGCGGCATGACTGCTGTAACGCGGGCCGGGGGCATTCATGCAGGTCCAGTTCGAAGAACAGGGCGAGCGTCTGATCGCTCGGCCCCAGGGCCGGATGGAAGCGTCCGATGGGGACGACTTCGCCTCGGCGGTTCAACAGCACCTTCACGCCGGCACGAAAGCCGTCACGATCGACCTCGACGAGCTGGAGTTCCTCAACTTCGGCGCCATTCGCGCCATTCTTCGCCTCGCTCGGTCGCTCATGGCGCGCCGGACCGAGCTCGACTTCCTGCGCGGCAACGCCGTCGTCCGCGAGCATCTGGATCAGGCCGGGCTCGACGATTTCTTCCCGTTCACGCCGCCGTATCGTTCAACCAGGGGGACCTAAGATGAAACGTCGTCAATTCATTGCTTCGTGCGCGCTTGGTTTCGCGCTCATCGCCGTCGGCGCTTGCGGAAAGAAGGAAGCGCAAGGGCAGGGTCAGGGCCAGGGCGCAGCGCAAGCCGGGAAGGTCATCGAGGTCGCGGTGACCCCCGCCTCGCCGCCCAACCTGTTCGAGGAGAACGGCAAGACGCAGGGGCTCGATTACGATTTCTTCGACGGCTACTGCAAATCGCGGGGCTGCACGATGCACATCACCGATTATGACTGGCAGGGCATGCTCGGCGCAGTCGTCGCCAAGAAGGCGGACGTCGCCTTCTCCGGGATTTCGATCACCGAGCCCAGGAAGAAGGTCATGGATTTCTCCCAGCCCTACATGGACAACAGCTGGAACCTGGTCAGCATGAAGAGCCGCAACATCAAGCTCGCCAATCTCGACACGCTGAAGAATTACACGATCGGCTTCCCGCGCGGCATGGCCTATATGGACTTCATCAAGACCAACCTCGAGCCCAAGGGCATCTACAAGACCGATCAAGTGAAGCTCTATCCGAGCTACAACGAGGCATTGACCGACCTCCAGAACGGCCAGGTCGATCTCGTCTTCCTCGATGGCACGGTGGCCTCGGTGTACCGCAAGAAGCTCCCGGTGCAGGACAGCTACGTCTTCGAGGGGATCGACAAGCTCGGCTTCGCCTTCCCCAAGGGATCGACGCTCCGGCCGGACTTCGACAAATATCTCGACGAGCTGGGCCCGAAGGGGCGGCAGGCAATCATCGACAAGTGGATGAAATAGGCTCGGGTTAGAGTCGCGTGAACTTCGCCGACATCCTGCTGACGCTGATGAGGGGCGCCGGCACCACGCTCCTCATCACGCTCGCTTGCGGAGCGACCGCGCTCATCGTCGGCCTCGGCATCGCGATCGCCCGCGAACTCGGCGGGGCGTGGCTGTCGGCGCTCCTCTCGGCGCTCGTTTACGTTCTGCGCGGAATCCCGATGCTGGTGCTTCTGTTCGTGGTCTTCTTCGGACTGCCCGGCATCGGCATGGATGTCCCGCCGCTCGTCGCGATGATGCTCAGCCTCGGCCTCATCTCCGGCGCCTATCTGTCGGAGGTGTTCCGCGGCGCGCTCGCCGCGGTCAACCCCAACGAGGTGCTGGCGGCGCAAGCGATGGGCTTCACCCGGTTCGAGACGCTGCGGCTGATCAAGATCCCCCAGATGCTGCGCTTCTCGGTGCCGGGCATGGTCAATGAGCTCACCACCGTGCTCAAATATTCACCCTTCGCCTACACCGTCGGAATCCCGGAGATCACGAAGCAGGCGATGGCGCTGGTCGCGACGACGATGCGCGGGCTCGAAGTCTATGCCGCGATCGGCATCCTCTATTTCGCCATCTACCGGCTGCTGCTCGCGGCGGTCCGGCTGGTCGAGAAGCGCTACGCCATCCCCGGCTTCGCGCAGGAGTGAGCATGGCCCTTCTCGAAGTCAAAGATCTGGTCAAATCCTACGGCGACAAGACCGTGCTCGACGGCGTCAGCTTCACGCTCGAAGAAGGCGAGGCCAAGGTCGTCATGGGGCCATCGGGGTGCGGCAAGTCGACGCTTCTGCGCTGCCTGAACCGCCTGATCGACCCGACGTCGGGAACGATCATCTTCGACGGCGAGGACATCACTCTACCCGGCGTCGACGTCCGCGCGCTGCGCAGCCGGATCGGCTTCGTGTTCCAGAATTTCGCGCTCTACCGGCACCTCTCCGTGCTCGACAATGTGACGCTGGCTCTGCGGCGATTGAAACACATGCCCAAGGCCCAAGCCGAGGAGCGCGCGATGCAGGAGCTCGACCGGATGGAGATGGCCGACAAGCGCGATGCCTATCCGGCGGCGCTGTCCGGCGGGCAGAGCCAGCGCGTCGCGATCGCCCGGGCGCTGGCGATGGACCCGAAGGTCCTGTTCTTCGACGAGCCGACCTCGGCGCTCGACCCGATCATGGTCCGCGAGGTCATCACGCTCATCAACCGCCTCTATCTCGACAATGTGACGATCCTCTGCGTCACCCACGACCTCGGCCTCGCAAAGTACATCTCCGACCGCGTCGTGTTTCTCGATCGGGGCAAGGTCTATGCCGAGGATCTGATCGAAAACCTCCTCGACCGCGAAGGCGACCCGGTCGTCGACCAATTCTTCGAGTATTGAGATGACGCTCGACGCCTTCCCGCTCTTCGCCGACATCCTCAGCTACTGGCCCGAGATCCTGAAGGGCCTGCGCGACACGATCCTGCTCTCGGTCACGATCACGGTGACGGGGCTCATCGGCGGCGTCGTGGTGTTCGGCCTCGCGCTCAGCCGCAACGGGGTCGTCCGCTTCGTCACGCAAAGCTACATCAGCCTGTTCATCGGCACGCCGCTGATCGTCTTCCTGTTCCTCCTTTACTACGGCCTTCCCAACCTCGGCGTGAAGCTGTCGCCGTTCGTGATCGCGGTGTTCGGCTTCACGCTCAACGTCGCAGCTTACAACGCGCGTTATCTCACCATCGCCTACAAGGGCCTCGACCAGGCCGAGCTGGAATCCGCGCGTGCCCAGGGCTTTTCTCCGTTCCAGGTCTTCCGCCTGATCATCGCCCCGCAGTCATTGCGCATGTCTGTCCCGGCGCTGACCAACCAGGCAATCCAGAACCTCAAGGACAGCTCGATCGTATTCCTCATCCAGTACATCGAGTTTTTCGCCCAGATGCAGGAGGTCGCCTCGCGCACCTTCCTGTTTTTCAAGACCTATCTGTTCACGGCCTTCGTCTATCTGCTGCTGGTGTCGGTCGTGGTCCTCGCCGCTCGCAGCCTCGAGCGCAGGGTCGCGATTCCCGGAGTGGGATAAGCCTACCGGACGACCGGGCTGGAATCAGAAGGTCTTGCTTACCCCCGCAAAGAAGCCGCGGCGCTGACCCCATTGGGGAGCGCCGACGCCAACCCCTTCGCCGCTGCGCAGTTGATATTTCTTGTCGAACAGGTTCAGCACGTCCGCACGGATCGTAACGCCGTTGAGGAAACCTGGCCCGCTGAAGTTTTGCGAGATGCCCGCATTGAAAACCCAGTAGCCGGGAAGCTTGCCGCCGTTGGGCACGATCCCGTTCGGATCGTCGGTTCTGAGGCCCGATCCGTAGACGAAATCGGCAGTCGGAACGAGCGTGCCGAGGCCGTCCTTGATGGTGTAGCTGCCGCCGCCCGACGCCGTCCAGTTCTGCGAGTGGTCGGTGTAGATGTAATGATCGCGGATATAGGCGAGTTCGTCGGGTGCGAAGAAATATTGGCTGGAGACGATGTCCTTGCCCTTTTCCACCCCGCGCGCGAGGTTGGCGTAAAGGTCGATCGGCCCGTGCGTGTAATTGCCGCTGAGCTCGACTCCCCAGGCATAGCCCTTGGCGTAATTGAACGGCGACAGGATCAGCCCTGATCCGAACTGCCCCTCGTCGAGCAGATTGCGCTTGATCTTGTAATAAGCATCGACCGCCAGCTTCAGCCCCCCGTTGAAACGCTGCTCGACGCCCGCATCGAAATAATGTTCGCGCTCCGCCTTGACTGGATCGGCTTGCTCGATCTCGGGCTGTTTGGTGGTGCCCTTGTAAAGGGCAAGCGTCGACGGGGCGATCAACTCTTGCGGCGGCGGCGTGAAGTTGCGCGCATAGCCGGCATGCAGTGTCGTAAGAGGCGCCGGGTTCCACACCAGATTGGCACGGGGGCTCAGTTGCGATTCGTGCGTGAAGGCGTGGATGACGTCGTACCGCGCGCCGTAATTCAGCGTCAGGCTCGGCGCGAGCTTCCATTCATCCTGCAGGTAGACGCCATACAGCTGGCCGCTCTTGCTATGCTTGTCGATGATCGTGAGCGGAACATCGCTGGTCTGTTCGCCAGCGGTATCAACCGGCAATACGCTCGAGACCACGTCTGACCTGGTGTGCTCGTTCTGGAAAAAGACGCCGAAGCGCACGGTGTGATTCTTCGCGACGTTCAAGCTGCCGTCGGACTGAACTCCCGCGGCGAGGCTGGACAGGCGGGAGGCGTCCGCGAAGCCGTTCAGGATGATGTCGCCGTGGTTCGGATCGGTCGTGAACTTTGTCTGCGAATAGCGGACGAAAGGCGCGACCTCGAAGTTCAGCCTGTCACCGGCATATTGATAGGCGGCGACGCCATAATGAGTGATTTCCCTCTGGTTCTGGTCGAGCTTGGCTGCATCGAAGGTCGAAACTCCATTGACCGTAAAACCGCTTGAAACGCCGGTGACGTTCGGAATCTGGAAGTGCCCAATGAAGCTTCCGCCGAAGACCGCGATCCTGCTGCTGTCGGACAGGATATCGGAGACGTAGGCGAACGGCCTCCACTGGGTCGTTCGATCGTGGATTGCGTCCCGCGTCGGGAGCGGGTTTTCGATTCCGAGGTCGTTGCGGAAATAGCTCCCGGACAGGAAGTAGCTGAAATCGCCCGTCGAGCCCTTGATCATCGCGCTCGGCTCGAGCCAGTTGAAGCTGCCGCCGTAAATCCCGGCTTCGCCGCCGTCACCGAGAAGCCCCGATTCCGTCTTGAAGTTGATGACGCCGGCCGTGCGGTAACCGTATTGCGCGGGCAGCGTTCCGGTGATGAGCTGGATCGAGCTTGCGATCTTCGGGTCGAAGGTCGTGCCGAAGCCGCTGATGCTTTCCGGAACGATGACCCCGTTCAGCCGATACTGGATGTTGGCGTGCTCGTTGCGGATATGGATGGTGCCGTAGCCGTCCTGCACGACCCCTGGCGCCTGCAGAAGCGACTTGTTGAGCGTGAGGTTGGTCCCCCCGGGTTGCTTGTTCAGCGCTTCCTGGTTGAACGTATACTGGCTTGCACCCAGCGAAGGCGTGATCGAATCGCGGGCAGCGTCGAGCCGCCGGCCGGTGATGACGATGCTGCTGCTCTGGCCGCTCGGTGGCTTGGTTCGAGCGCCTGCCGGTTCGCTCGAATTTCCGCCTGATTCGGCGGCCGTTTGGGCCATCGCAGGTCCAAATGGAACGAGTGCCGTGGCCGCTGCGGCAGCGAATAGTAACGGTTTCATCGGGGCGCCCTGCAGAGTGGAGAACAGCCCGTTAGGTCGAATGATATAAAGTATCAAGAGTATGTTATATTGTAACGGAAGCCGGATCGGCGAACGGCTTGATCTCTTCGACGGACGACCCAGCGCTCGCGACGCGGATTGCAGGAATGTAATTTGTGCAAAGAGCCGCCCCCCGACTATTCACTCCCGCCAAATTGTGATGAGATAATATTCCACGGTAGGGAAGCGGCGGGGGCTGCCGGTCTGCGTGAACTTCCGGTCGGAGGCTGGATGATAATTCGCTTGAGTCGGATGTCCGGAATTGCGCTGCTTGCGTCGCTCCTGACGTCCGGCTGTGTCGTCGGCCCCAATTTCACGCCGCCCGCGCCGCCGGCAGTTTCGAGTTATGGAGCGAAGGCGCCGCAAACGACTGAGGGGACGCCCGGCGTCCCGGGCGGCGAGGCACAGCATTTCATCGCGGGCGCCGACATCCCCGCCGACTGGTGGACCCTGTTCCACTCCAAAGCGCTCAATGCGCTCATCGAGCAGGCGCTCGCCCACAACCCCGACCTGAAGGCGGCTCAGGCGGCGCTCCTCGTCGCGCACGAGAACACGCTGGCTCAGCACGGCGCCTATCTGCCGCAGGTCGGCGCCGGCGCCAGCATCACCCGCGAGAAGGATCCGTCCGCGACGCTCGCGCCCGTTCCCGCGAACAACAGTTTTGCTTACACCCTGGTCACGCCGGCGGTCAGCGTGTCCTACACGCCGGACGTCTTCGGCCTCAACAAGCGGACCGTCGAAGGCCTCGCCGCGCAGGAGCGGGCGACCCGCTATCAGATGGTCGCGGTCGACATCACGCTCAGCGCCAATGTCGCGCTCGCGGCGATTACCGAAGCCTCGCTCGAAGACCAGATCGACGCGACCAATGATCTGATCGGGATCAACCGGCAGATCCTCAGCCTGCTGCAGTACCAAAAGTCGAAGGGCTATATCGGCGGGGCCGACATTGCTGCTCAACAGACCGCGCTCGCACAGCTGGAGGCAACGCTTCCGCCGCTGATCAAGCAGCGCGACCAGCAGAAGGACCTCCTCGCGGTTCTCACCGGCGCCTACCCCGCGGATGCTCCGGACGAGAAGTTCACGCTCGCCAGCCTGACCTTGCCGACGGACCTTCCGCTGACCCTCCCGTCAGCACTCGTCGAGCAGCGCCCTGACGTGCTCCAGGCTGAAGAGAATATGCACGCCGCGAGCGCCGCGATCGGGGTCGCGCGGGCGAACCGCCTGCCCAACGTCACGCTCAGCGCGAACGCAGGCACCAACGCCCTTTCGATCGGCCAGATCTTCGGCCCGGGCACCGGCTTCTGGAACATCGGTGCGGCTCTTCTCGCGCCGATTTTCGACGGCGGCACCAAGCTTCACCAGGAACGGGCGGCGCGCGCCGCTTACACTGAGAGCGCGGAGCAATATCGAAGCACCGTCCTCACCGCCTTCCAGAATGTCGCCGACACGCTCGTGGCGCTCGACCAGGATGCGAACACGCTGAAGGCGACCGTGGCCGCCGCCGACGCGGCCAAGACCAGCCTCGACCTCTCCCGCCTGCAGTACAAGGACGGTTACGCCGCCTATCTTGCGGTGCTCAACGCCGATCAGGCCTATCGGCAGGCGCGGCTTGCCCAGGTCCAGGCGGAAGCCGACCGATTCACCGACAGTGCGGCATTGTTCCAGGCGCTGGGCGGCGGATGGTGGCACCGGCCCGATCTCGTCAGCACCGCCGATGCCCGCTAAGTATCTCGCGGCCGCGCTGGCATTGGCGCTAGCCGCTTGCTCGTCGTCGCCAGACCAATCTTCAGCGACGCCCGCCATCGCCAACGTCCGGCTGACCAAGGCGCAGCTCGCGCACATCCAGCTCTACACGGTCATCCCGGTAGGCTACCGCCAGAAGATCGAAGCGCCGGGAACGGTCGATTTCGACAACGACCAGGCGACCTCGGTCGTCTCGCCCTTCACCGGGCCGGTCACGCGCATCTTCGTCGCGCAAGGCCAGCATGTTTCGAGGGGTCAGCCGCTTGCGATGGTCGCCTCCGCCGACGTCGCCAATGCCGTCGCGGCGTACCGCAAGGCCGCGGTCGCCTCGGCCAACGCACGGCGCGTTGCGGCGGCCGATCGCGATCTTGCCGCGCACAACGGCATTTCGGAGCGCGAAGCCGCGCAGGCTCAAACCGATGCCGCAAGCGCCGAGGCCGACCGGGTGGCAGCAGCCCAGGCGCTCGCGTCGCTGGGCGCAGGCCCCGGGTCCGGGCTCAACGGAATCATCCGCGCGCCGGTCTCCGGAGTGATCGCCGACAAGACCGTGACTCCGGGCCAGCTTCTCCAGGCCGGCTCGTCCACCGCCTTCACGGTCGCCAACCTCTCGCAGGTGTGGGTGCTCGCTCAGGTCGCTCCCGACGATCTGTCGAAAGTCGGCTTCGGGGACGCCGCGACCATCGACCCGGGCAACGGCACTGGCCCGTTCCACGGCACCGTTCAGAATATCGGCGCGACGGTCGATCCCAACACGCGCGCCATCGTCGCGCGTATCCTGGCTCCCAATCCCGGCGATCTCCTCAAGAAGCAGATGTACGTCGACGTCTCGATCGAGTCCGGCCGCGTAAGCACCGGCCTCCTCGTTCCGGTCTCGGCCGTGCTCCACGACGACGAGAACCTGCCCTTCGTCTATGTCGCCTTGCCCGATGGGACGTTCGCCCGCCGCCACGTCACGCTCGGCTATCGCGACAGTCAGAATGAGGACGTCACCAGCGGCCTCGCCAGCGGCGACAGGATCGTCTCCAACGGCGCGCTCTTCCTTCAGTTCATGCAGAGCCAATGACCAGCGGCGACGCCGAGCCGCCCAAAGCCGGCTCCAATCTCATCAACCGGATCGTCGCGCTCAGCCTCGAGCAAAGGATCCTCGTCGCCTTCCTGACCGTGCTTCTGATCGGCGCCGGGATCCGCGCGTGGGAGCGTCTGCCGGTCGACGCCTATCCCGACCTTTCGCCGCCGATGGTGTCGATCACCGCGCAATGGCCCGGGCACTCTGCGGAAGAAGTCGAGCGGCTGATCACCGTCCCTATCGAGCGGGAGATGAACGGCATCCCGAAGGAGAACAATCTCCGCTCGGTCTCGCTCTACGCGCTGTCCAGCATCGACATCACTTTCGACCAGGACACCGACCGCAATTTCGCCCGCCAGCAGGTGTTCAACCGCATCGGCGGCCTCGATCTCCCCAGCGGAGTAGCGCCCGAGGTCGAGCCGCTGACCTCACCCTCCGGCCTCATTTACCGCTACACCCTGCAGAGTCCCGACCGCTCTCCGACCGAATTGAAGACGTTCGAGGATTGGGTCGTCGAGCCGCAATTCCGCTCCGTCTCCGGAGTCGCCGACGACAGCGGCTTCGGCGGCGGGACGATGCAGTACCAGGTCCTGCTCGACCAATATCGCCTCGCCGGCGCCGGCCTCTCGGCGCAACAGGTCGAGCAGGCGCTCGGCGCCAACAACGGCAACAGCGGCGGCGGCTTCTATTCCGAGGGCGGCCAATTCTATTACGTCCGCGGCCTCGGCCGGCTGAACTCATTGGACGACATCGGTAACGTCGTGGTCGCGGTCCACGACGGCATCCCCACCCTGGTCAAGGATGTGGCGCAGGTCACGCTCGGCATCGCGCCGCGCCTCGGCCAGTTCGGAATCAACAGGCAGAATGACGCGGTCGAGGGCGTCATCATGCTGCGCACCGGCGACAAGACCCAGGACGTCCTCAAGCGCGTCGAGGCCAAGACCCAGGAGCTCAACACATCCATCCTGCCCAGGGACGTGAAAATCGTTCCCTTCTACGACCGCTCCGACCTCGTCCACGAGACCGTGCTCACCGTCGAGAACAACCTGCTCCGCGGCATGCTGCTCGTCGTCGTGATCCTCATCTTCTTCCTCTACGACGTCCGCTCCGGCCTCATCGTCGCCCTGACGATTCCGTTATCGCTGCTGTTCGCCTTCGCTTGTCTCCACCTCCAGGGCGCGTCCGCCAACCTGCTGTCGATCGGCGCCATCGATTTCGGGATCCTCGTCGATGCGGCGGTCATCATGGTCGAGAACATCTACCGCCGCCTCGCGGAAAGCGACGAACGGCCGGGCAACCTCATGACCATCATCCGCGACGCCGCAGCGGAGGTCGACCGCCCGCTCTTCTATTCGGTGGTCGTGATCGTCGTCAGCTTCCTGCCCATCTACGTCCTCTCCGGCCCGTCGGGCGTGCTGTTCAAGCCGATGGCGGACACGATGATCTTCGCGCTCATCGGCTCGCTCATCGTGACCCTGACCCTGCTCCCCGTCCTCTGCTCCTGGCTGATGCGGAGCGGCGTTCGCGAGCGCCGCAACGCCATCTTCGAACGGATCAAATCCTCCTACACGCGCGGCCTCGACCACAGCCTGGCGCGCCCCCGAGCGACCGTCGCCGTCTCGGCGCTCCTCCTGCTCGCTTCGCTGCTGCTCTCGGCTGACGTCGGCGCCGAGTTCATGCCCCACCTCGACGAGGGCGCGCTCTGGGTGCGCGCGACCATGCCCTACACGATCAGCTTCGACGAATCGGCGAAGATCGTTCCGCAGATCCGATCGATCATCGCGTCCTTCCCCGAGGTGACGGTCGTCGGCTCGGAGCATGGCCGACCCGACGACGGCACCGACGCGACCGGCTTCTTCAACGCCGAATTCTTCGTGGGGCTAAAACCCTATTCGCAATGGCACGGCGCGATCCGGACGAAGCCGCAACTCATCGAAGCGATCGATAAAAAGCTCGAGACCTTCCCGGGCATCACCTTCAACTACACCCAACCCGCCGAAGATGCGGTCGACGAGGCCGAAACCGGCCTCAAGAGCGCGCTCGCGGTCAAGCTGTTCGGCTCCGACCTCAACACGCTCGAGGCGAAGGGCAAGGCGATCAAGCAGGTGCTCGAGCATGTCCGCGGAATCCGCGACGTAACCCTGGTCCAGGAGCTCGGCCAGCCGAGCCTCTCGATCCAGATCGATCGTGCGAAGATCGCGCGTTACGGGATCAACGTCGACGACATCAACGGCCTGATCCAGACCGCCATCGGCGGCGACGTCGCGACCACCGTCGTCCAGCAGGAGAAGGAGTTCGACCTCGTCGTCCGGCTCCAGGGCCAGTATCGCAACGACCCCGTCGCCATCGGCAACATCCTCGTCGCGACTCCCGACGGTCAGCACATTCCGCTGAAGGAGCTCGCCAACATCAGCGTCGGGAACGGCGCGTCCTTCATCTACCGGGAGGACAACAGCCGCTTCATCGGCGTGCAATTCTCGGTCGAGGGCCGCGACCTCGCGGGAGCGGTCGAGGACGCGATGGCGCAGGTGAACCGCAAGGTCGTCCTCCCGCAGGGCTACCGCGCCGACTGGGGCGGCGAATATAGCGAATATACCGCCTCCCGGGCGCAGCTTGCCGCCATCGTCCCGCTGACCTTGCTGCTGATCTTCCTGTTGCTCTTCTTCCTCTACCGGAACTTCAAATTCCCCGCGATCGCGCTGATCGGCGTCCTCATGTCGGCGCCGGTCGGTGGCATCGTTGCGCTGTGGCTGACCGGCAATCCCTTCTCGGTTTCGTCGGGTATCGGGTTCCTCGCGCTGTTCGGAGTCTCGGTGCAGACGGCGCTCGTCTACATCTCCTACGTCAACGAGATGCGCCTCGCGGGCACACCCCTACGCGAAGCCATCCGCGAAGCCGCTATCCTGCGGCTCCGGCCGATCATGATGACCGCGCTCGTCGCCGCTCTCGGCCTCCTCCCCGCCGCGCTGGCAACCGGGGTCGGCACCGACACCCAGCGCCCGTTCGCAGTGGTGATCGTCGGCGGCCTCATCACCTGCCTCGCGATCGTCATCTTCCTGATGCCCGCCCTCTACACGATGGTCGCGCGCGAGGGAGATCGCCTCGAGGTTTAGGACCGGCACCGGAGAAGCGCGGACATGAAGAAGCCCCGGAAAGCAGCAGCTCCCGGGGCTCCAGTTCAGTCGGATTAAAGTTCAGGCGTTCTCCGCCTCGGCATCGACAGTCTGCCGCGACGCCAGTTTCTCCAACCCGCCGATATTGATCTTGCGCGGCTTCATCGCCTCGGGGATCTCGCGGACCAGCTCGATCGAGAGCAGCCCGTCCTTCAAATCCGCGCCCTTGACCTGGATATGGTCGGCAAGCGCGAAGCGCCGCTCGAACGAGCGGTTGGCGATCCCGCGATAGATGAAGTCGCCGCCCTGCTCATCGGTCTCGTCGGACTTGCGGCCGGAGACGAGCAGCACGTTCTGCTGCGCCGTGATGTCGATCTCGTCCGGTTTGAAGCCGGCGACCGCGAGCTGGATCGTGTAGTCGTTCTCGCCCTTCTTGATGAGGTCGAAGGGCGGGTAATTTTCCTGGGACTGCCCGAGGTTCGAATTCTCGAGCATGTCGAACAGCCGGTCGAAGCCGACCGTGGAACGCCGATAGGGCGCAAAGTCGAAAGCACTACGCATATTATGTCCTCCAATTTGAGCGACTGGCGGGGCGGACATGTGCGTGTAGGGAGCATGGCCGCCCCGTCGCGGACCCGGTTGGCGCCCGCGGGTGGTGATTTGGAACGGCTGTCCCGCGTTTCAAGACCTGTGGAAAACGGCCCGCCGGAAACTTGGCATGGCTCGAATCCGCGCCCTATACCGTTCGCCAAATGTCCGACCTGTTCTCGTCTTCCGCAGCCCCTTCGTCCGACAATTACGACGCTTCCGCGATCGAGGTCCTCGAAGGGCTCGAGCCCGTCCGCCGCCGCCCCGGCATGTACATCGGCGGCACGGACGCCCGGGCGCTCCACCACCTTGCCGCGGAAGTCATCGACAACAGCATGGACGAGGCCGTCGCCGGCTTCGCCAATCGGATCGAGGTGATTCTCGGCACCGGCAATCGCCTGACCGTCACCGACAACGGCCGCGGAATCCCGGTCGACCCGCACCCCAAATATCCCGGCAAGTCGGCGCTCGAGGTCATCATGACCACGCTCCACTCGGGCGGGAAGTTCGAGGGCAAGGCCTACTCCACCTCCGGCGGCCTCCACGGCGTCGGAGTCAGCGTCGTCAACGCGCTTTCGACCGAAACCGTGGTCGAGGTCGCGCGCGACAAAATCCTTTACCGGCAGACCTTCTCGAAGGGCCTTCCCACCTCGAAGCTCGAGCAGATCGGCGCCGCCCCCAACCGTCGCGGAACCAGCACCAGCTTCATCCCCGACCCCGAGATCTTCGGCGCCGACGCCCAGTTCAGCCCCGAGCGCCTCTACAAGCTCGCCCGCTCCAAGGCCTATCTCTTCGCCGGCGTCGAGATCCGCTGGCGCTGCGACCCCTCGCTCGCCTCCGCCGAGGTCCCCGAAACCGCCGTGTTCCACTTCCCGGGCGGCCTTGCCGACAACCTCCGCGAGCAGCTCGGCGACAGGCCGACCGTCACCAACGAGCCGTTCACCGGCCGCCAGGACTTTCCCGACGGGCAAGGGAGCGCCGAATGGGCGGTCGCCTGGCCGCTCTTCTCCGAAGGCGCGCAGAGCTATTACTGCAACACGATTCCCACGCCGGACGGCGGCACCCACGAGGCGGGCCTGCGCGCGGCGCTCAGCAAAGGCATCCGCAGCTTCGGCGAGCTGGTCGGCAACAAGAAGGCCAAGGACATCACGCCCGACGACGTCATGAACGGCGTCGAGCTGATGCTCAGCGTCTTCATCCGCAACCCCCATTTCCAAAGCCAGACCAAGGACCGCCTAACCAGCCTTGAGGCCGCGCGCTTCGTCGAGGCCGCCGTCCGCGATCATTTCGACCATTACCTCGCCGACAACATGGACCGCGGCCGGGCGCTCCTCGGCTCGATCATGGAGCGGATGGAGGAACGCCTCCGCCGCCGTGCCGAGCGCGAGGTCCAGCGCAAGACCGCGACCAGCGCCCGCAAGCTCCGCCTTCCCGGCAAGCTCACCGACTGCGCCAACGATGATCCGGCCGGCACCGAGCTCTTCATCGTCGAGGGCGACAGCGCCGGCGGCTCGGCCAAGCAGGCGCGCAACCGCAAGACGCAGGCGATCCTCCCGATCCGCGGCAAGATCCTCAACGTCGCATCCGCCACCGCCGACAAGATCCGCGCCAACCAGGAGATCGCCGACCTCGGCCAGGCGCTCGGCTGCGGCACCCGCGACAAGTTCAACGAGGAGGCGCTCCGCTACGAGCGCATCATCATCATGACCGACGCCGACGTCGACGGCGCCCACATCGCGACGCTGCTGATGACCTTCTTATTCCAGGAAATGCCGGAGCTGGTCCGCCGCGGCCACCTCTTTCTCGCCCAGCCGCCGCTCTACCGCCTGACCGCCGGCGCCAAGACTCTCTACGCCAGAGACGACGCCCACCGCGCCGAGCTCGAAGCGACCGAGTTCAAGGGCAAGAAGGTCGAGATCAGCCGCTTCAAGGGCCTCGGCGAGATGAACCCCAACCAGCTCAAGGAAACCACGATGGACCCCGCCACCCGGTCCATGCTGAAGGTGACGCTTCCCGGCGCCTACGAGGACCGCCAGCCGATCAAGGACCTCGTCGAGCGCCTCATGGGCCGCGACCCCGCGCCCCGCTTCGAGTTCATCCAGAGCCGCGCGTCGGCCGTGGACGAGGAAGAGATCGACGCCTGATGGCGGCTAATCCGAAAGACGAATGGGCGCCGTGCCGCCTTTGCGGGGCGCGCGCCGACTATTGGAACGCGATGCGCCTGCTCGGCCGCTACGACGTCCGCTATTTTCTCTGCACGCAGTGCGGATCGCTCGAAACCGAGCAGCCCTACTGGCTCGAGGACGCCTACAATGTCACCGGCACGGGCGACGACGTCGGCGCCGCCCAGCGGACGATCGACCTCGTGCTGAAGACCTCGGCGCTGCTCGACCGGCTCGGGTTGCCCCGGCAGGCGGAGTGCATCGACTTCGGCGGGGGGCTCGGCCTGTTCACCCGCCTGATGCGCGACCGGGGCTTCGATTTCCACTCCTACGACCGGTACGCGCGGCCCTTCTTCAGCGACCGCCACAGCCTCAGTTCGATGGCCGGCAGATCGCCCGCGGTCATCACCGCGTTCGAGGTTCTCGAGCACTTTCCCAACCCTGCGGAGGACCTGAAGCAGCTGTTCGACAGCCGCCCCGCGCTTGTCGTCGCCACCACCGAATTGTTCACCGGCCAAGACCTCGGCTGGCCCTATCTCGGCGACGGGACCGGTCAGCACGTCTTTTTCTACAGCCGCAAGGCGATCGGTGAGATCGCGCGGCGCTTCGATTATGCGCTCGCGTTCGTCGGCGGCCTCATCGTCTTCGTCGGCAGGGCCGACATCGAGCGTCTCGGAATCCCCCTCGATCGGGCAATCGCCACGCTCAAGAATCTGGCGCAGAACAACATGCTGATGCGCCACGGCCTCGCGCTCTTCATGGCTCACCAGCGGGCGCCCTACGAGCATATCCTCCGCGAAGTCGAAGCGGCGGGAACCTCGTCAGCGGATTAGGCGAAAGTTTTCCCGACGCTCAGTTCAAATGAAGCGGCAGCGCCTTGACGCACGCGCCGCGATATCCGCGCTGCAGCTTCAACACCTCCGCCCGTCCCTTCTGCACTTCCGCGTCGTCGTAGCCGAGGTGCGCGAGCTTGAGCGTGTCCAGAAAGTCCCTGCTATCGGTCACCAGCATGTCGTTGATCCGGTCGAGCTGGCTGACCGCCTGGAGCATTTGCAGCCGCTCGTCCGCATTGAGCGTCCGGTCCTCGGCCAGCGGACCGATCTTGGCGATCGCGATGCTCTCCTCGCGCTGATCGCCCTGGAACTTCTGGACACCGTCGTAGAGGGCCGAGAGCATCGTGGCCCGCTCGACCGGGAGATGGTTGATCGTGCCGTTGCTGAGCGCATTGCTCCATCCCGACGTCGAGCCATTGCGCGTCGGCGGCCGGTACACGACCGGCAGCGCGTTGAAGTAATAAGCCCCTGCGTTGTTGAAATGCGCGGGCATTCCGCGCCATTCCGGGCCCGGCTCGTCGAGCCGCGCCGCAATCTCTTTCAGCCGGCCGGTCAGACAGTCCTGGATCGCGAACCGCTCGAAGGCATTGCCGGCGCTCGTCAGTAGCTCGGTCTTGAACGTCTCATTGGCCTGCTCGACCTGCCGGTGCCATCGCCAGTCCTCGAGCAGGCTGTCGGCCCCGAGCGCGATCAGCACGCCGATGACGATGATCCCCACCTCGCCCGCGAACTCGCGCCAGCCGTGCAGCGGTTTCGGAAGGTGGAAATGCATGTCAGCGCTGCACCCTGCATTGCGAGCCAGCGAGGTCCGCCGCGAAATCGCGGTTGTCGGGCTTCACTCCGAGCGCGTCGAAATGCCGGCGCATATAGCCATCGTTTCCCGCGAGCGAGGATATGCGCGTTCTGAGGCTTGCGAGCGCCGCCCGAAGCTCCCGCCGCCCTTGCGCGTCTTCGGCGACGGGAACGAGGCTTCCTGCGTGCTCGAACAGATCGGCGGACCGTTCGATATCGACCTGGCGATGCGTGATCCCGTCGTACAGCGCAGCGAACGCCAGCTGCTCGTCCATCGGAAAATGATCCAGCGCTCCGCTGCTGGTCGCCAGGTTCCAGTTGGCCGAATGCATCCAGAAAAAGCCGCCGTTGCTCAGATTTGAAGCAGCGTCGGTCACGTTCAGGGCGCGGTCGCCCTGCGCCCAGCGATCGAGCCTGCCGATATCGTCCAGCATGCACGGGACCTCCGCCATGTCGGTTTCCCACCGGGCGCGGTCGTTCGCCAGCTCACCCATCAGCGACTTGCGGACCACCGCGACCTTCTGGTGCCAGCTCCAGTTCTCCACCAGCTGTTCCGCCCCGAGCGCGATCAGCACGCCGATGACGATGATCCCCACCTCGCCCGCGAACTCGCGCCAGCCGTGCAGCGGTTTGGGAAGGTGAAAATGCATGCGTCACTGGCCCCCCGGCGAGCGCAGGCTAACAGAAGTTGTTATCGGGGCAATGGGCGCGCGCCTGCCCCGCCTACCCTTCGACAAGCTTTGCGATTAACGGTTTTGAGTTAGTCCGCCGCCGATCCAGAGGGGGGAAACCATGTCGAACCCATGGCAGAAGACGGTCAGCGTCACCCTGACCGCGGTCGATCCGGTCTCGAAGACCGGCGAATATCAGCTTCAGCCGGTCGGGCCCGATCCGATCCCCGTCGGCCCGGACGGATCATTGGTGTTCGAGAACGCCGGTCACAACGGCTTCAACATCGACTTCGTGCTCACCGACCAGACCGGCCAGGGCTACGCCTTCCCACCCAACAACAAGAAGCAGCAAGCGGTCTCATCGCAAATGGGCGCGGTCGACGCCTGCCCGCCGCAGGGAGTTTCCGAGGTGTTCAAGGTCATCAACGTCGGCGGGGCGAACAACAGCGTCCTCAGCGTCCACAACAAAAACCAGGACGAAGTCGTCGGGACCTTCAGCTACGTCCTGTGGCTCACCAACGACAACGGCGCGAGCTACATCAAGCTCGACCCCGGCGGGACCAATCATAACGGAATGACGAGTTAGGGCGTCCGCTCTTCCTCCGCCGCCAGCCGGTCGAGCAGGTCGAACTTCGCCGACAGCTCGACCATCTCGCTGCGGTCGACGCTGAACGCGCCTTTGTAGGGCCGATCGACGATCAGGATGAACAGGAATACGAGGCCGAGCGCGAGCGAGATTCCGCAGATCATCATGACGTTGGTCCGGCTCGCCTTGAACGTCGCGGTGTAGGACACGATCAGGACGGACCCGACCAGCCCGACGACCCACAGGATGATCGGCATCCCGGATTCGCTGTGGATCAGCCGGTCGCGCCTGAGGCCGACCAGATCGTTGAGGTTCGAAAAGGCTTCCGAAAAGATGGCGCTGTCGCGGTCGTCCTTCGGGTGGATTTGCCCGATGCTCTGGAACAGGCGGAACAGGGCGATCTCGGTCCGCGCGCTCGGCTGCCCGTGCGACAGCAGCGGCCATTCGTCGCTGACGACGCTCGTCATGTAGGCACGGAGCGCCTGTTTCTGCGGCATCGTCTCGGGGCCGTAGGTGTTGAGATCGCGATAAAGCTCGGCCGCCGACGCCGCCTCCTTGTGGACACCGTTCTGCGCGTCGGAAAAGTCCTGCCACACCTGGACACCCGCGAAGGCGATGAGGATGCCGATATAGGCAGCCACGACCTGCATCAGGCTGACGGCATGCTCGCGATCGTCTTCGGACGATTGCAGGCGAAAGACCCTGCGGAGCCCAAAGCTGCTCGCCAGCCCGACCGCGAGCGACAGTCCAAGGATCAGGACCGTCGCCGCCCACATCGGCAAGCCGTAGAAGAAATCGACCATCGAGCCCCCTCCCGCGACAATCGGGGCACCCGCACGCACGCGCGGCTATGGTTGTTTCACGAGGCTCCGCATTTGTCGACGCTCGCTTATTCGGACGGCTTCATCCTCGCCGCGAGGGCTTTCGAACGCTCGGCCAGTGCGCGGACGTCGCGCTCGTCCAGCTCGCTGTCGAAGCAAAGGCCGAGGAGATCGCCGTTCTGCCAGCGGACGATCGCGCCCCGGCCGATCGTCCCGCAGGCGAGGATCACCGCAGTTCCGCTCGGCAGGCCGAACCCGCAACTCAGCTTCGCCCCGCCGGCGGACAGGTCGAGCACCTGGACCGAATGCCGCTCGCCGTTCGCTTGAAGGAAACCGGGCAATCCCACCGGCACCCGGGAATAAGCTCGGCGGTCGGCATAAGCGGAATCGTCCGGAGAGGGCGCGGAACTGGCCATCATGTCTCGCCGGGCCGATGCTTAGCAGAAGCGGGCTGCCAGAGAGTAAACGACCGACCGCGGTCCTAGAGCCTGAGTCCGAAGCGCGGCCCGATGAGGGTCATCAGCAGGTAGAGCGTCACGGTAACCACGCAGCCGACGGCGAGCGCGGCCCAGAAATTCCAGCCGGCTCGCAACATGACCGGGATCAGCAGGAACATCGGGAGCGAGGGAAGCACGAACCAGAAGGTCGCCTCGACATGCGCGGCCATGTTCGCCGTGTCGGGCTTGTCGTGCCACAGCCACATCATGCCGAGCACCGACACCAGCGGCAGCGAGGCGATGAGCGCGCCAAAGCCAGGATAACGCTTTGCGACCTCCGAGACGATCGCGACGATGACGCCCGAGATCGCAGCCTTGATGGCGAGATAGAGCATCGGTCACTCCTCGAAGGAGGTGAGGATCGGGCACGGGCCGGCGCTCCCCGACCCGCATTCGCGCGCCAGCCGGCGGAGCGCGTCGCGGGCGCGTTCGAGCTCGGCGATCTTCTCGTCGAGCGCCTTCACTCGGGCCCTGGCGAGCTCGCGGGCGCGGGCGCGGTCCTCGCTGGCGTCGAGGTCGAGCAGCTCCTTGATCTCCTCGAGCGTGAAGCCGGCCGCTTGCGCCTGCTTGATGAAGCGGAGCCGCCGCACATCGTCCGAGCCATAGCGGCGGATCTCGCGGTCGCGCGACGGCGTCTCGAGGAGGCCCCGGCGCTGGTAGTAGCGGATGGTCTCGACGCCGACTCCGCCCGCCGCGGCGAGCTTTCCGATGCTTAGGGGTTGGGCCGCTTGACTCTGTACCATGGTACGGAGGCTATATGGCGATTCGCTCGCTTGGAGCAACGACAAAAAGGAGACATGAAATGACCGACCGCAAGACCCTCGTCGCCGACCAGAACTGCAAGTGCGGCTGCGCCACGGAAGCCGGCTGCCGCTGCAATCCCTGCACGTGCAAGAACTGCAGCTGCTAAGCGGCGCTTCGGATTTCACCCCCGGCAGGCCACCGGGGGTGCTGATCCCCTTCTTCCCGGAGTTTCAGTGAAGACTTTCCCGTTCCTACTGTGCACGGCAGCCGCCTATGGTGCGGCGCCCGTTCCCGCGTCCGCCCAGGCTATGAACATGCCCGGCATGACCATGCCGAACCCCGCGCAGCCCGTCCCTATGCCTGCGCAGCCAATGCCGATGGCGGCGGATGAGCATGCCGGCCATTCCATGGCGATGAGCGGCGCGCTTGGTTCCTATCCGATGCAGCGCGAAAGCTCGGGCACCGCGTGGCAGCCGGACGCGTCGCAGCACCGCGGCTTGATGACGATGAGCGGCGGCTGGACGCTGATGGCACACGGCACCCTCAACCTCGTCTACGACCATCAGTCCGGCCCGCGCGGGGACGACAAGACATTCCTCAGCGGGATGCTGATGGGCATGGCGCGCCGCCCGCTCGGCAATGGCACGCTGCAGTTCAAAGCGATGGTCAGCCCCGACCCGCTGATGGGCCCGAGCGGCTACCCGCTTCTGCTGGCCAGCGGCGAGACCGCCAACGGCCGCGACCGCCTCACCGACCGCCAGCACCCGCACGATTTCTTCATGGAGTTGTCCGCCTCCGCGTCGCAGAATATCGGACCGAAGAGCAGCATCTTCCTCTACAGCGGGCTACCCGGAGAGCCGGCGTTCGGGCCGCCCGCCTTCATGCACCGCGAGTCCATCCTGGATTCGCCCGAAGCCCCGATCACCCACCACTGGCTCGACTCCACGCACATCAGCTTCGGCGTGGTGACCGCGGGCGTGGTGCTCGGCGGCGTGAAGATGGAGGTCAGCCGCTTCAACGGGCGCGAGCCCGACCAGCACCGCTGGAACATCGAGACAGGGCCGCTCGATTCGACCGCGGTCCGGCTGTCGTGGAACCCGGCGCGGACGCTCTCGCTGCAGGGCAGCTGGGGACATTTCACCGATCCCGAGCAACTCGAGCCGGGCGTCGACCAGAAACGCTGGTCGGCGAGCGCGATGTGGGCCGACGATATCGCGCCGGACTGGAAGGCCGCCGCGACGCTGGCCTGGGGCCGCAAGTCCGCGCACGGGCACAGCGACGGAGCAATCGCCGCCGAAGCTTCGCTCAGGCATGAGCGGTGGACATTGTTCGGCCGCGGCGAGATGACGCAGAACCGCGAGTTGCTCCAGGGCGAAGACGGGCCGGCCTTCCGCGTCGGCAAGGTTTCCGTCGGCGCGCTCCGCGACTTCCGCCTCGCGAAGCATCTGTCGGCGGGCGCCGGCGGGCTCTTCTCGCTCAACTTCGTGCCCGACGCGTTGGCGCCGCTCTACGGCGGCAGCAATCCGACCGGTGCGATGGCGTTCGTGCGACTGAAGCTCGACTAAGCCCGCCCGGCATGAATATGCGGTCCATCATGCAATCGTCGACCCAGGGCAGGATCAAAGGCCTGCGCCAGTTCCTCGACCGCGACCAGCAGCGCGCCTGGCTCGAAGGCGAAGCGACGCCGCCCGACGCCGACGAGCGCTCGGAATCGCTCGAACATCGCTTCAAATACGCCGACCGTTTCCAGAAGCTGCTGCGCCGCCCGCAGGCAGAGGACGTCCTCGACATTCTCCGGCTCTACGGCGAGCGCTGCATCCCCATCCCTCGTGCAACCGAGCGTTACTATTGGTCGGTGTCCTGCCTGCCGTCGACCAACGACAAGCCGCTGGTCCGGGTCAATGCGAGCTGGATGGAGCTGTTCACACTGCTGCCGGACGGCGACGGCCTCCGTTCGCGCTTCATCCTGCATCTGTCGGATTTCACCAGCGACGGCTCGCCGGAGCCCGACCATCTCGACCAGGCGCTACTCGACCAATGCGTGGCTCGGCCCGAGGACGTCACCCATGCCTTCTGGCCAACGCCAGGCATCCTGATCGTGAAGGTTCGCGGCGGCGCCTCGATCCGCGAGTTCATCGCCAATCGCCACGCACTCCGCGCGATCCGCAACTTCAACCTCACCCACATGAACCGCGGGCGCAACGCTTACCAGGCGAGTCACTCCTACAGCGTCGCCGATGCGATGCTCGGCGAGTGAGCCGGCCTTTTTCGGCTTAGCGCTCGCCTTGCGGCGGCATGGCCTGCTTGGGCGCTTGCCCGCATTCGGCCTCGAGCTTTCTGATGTCCGCTTCGCCGCTATCGATGACTTGCTGGAGGATCTCGATCATCCGCGGATCATGCGCCAGCGCGAGGACCTTGCGGATCTGGTCGACGCGGGCGCGCATGTGGGCGATCACCTGGTCATTCATCGCCGGTCGCAATAATTCGCGGCTGTCTGGATGGAAAGCCCGAGCGCGGCGGATTGATGTTCGTCAGGTCAGGTTGCGCGCGGGTCTAGAGGACTGCTCAGACCCCTATGTCATAGGGCTGCGCCTCGTTGTAGGCTTTGATCATCGTGATCGGCCCCCGGGCGATCGTCTTCCAGTGCATGTCATCGAGCATCCACGCTCCGATCGCACCGCAGATGAACCAGACGAACACCGCAAAGACGACAAAAGCCTTCATCGCGACCTCCCCCGCAATGTCAGCCGACAGCGAGCAGGATATCACCAAACTGGAGTTACGGCATCAGCAGCAGTGCCGAGCCCCGCTCTACTTGTCGCCGACCGCTTCGTCCTTCGCGGTCAGGTAGCTCGGCGCCATGACTTTCGGGGCCTTCGCTGCGGGCTTGGCCGGCTGCAGCAGCTTCAGGTTGAACTTCTCGCGGAACTGGCAGCCGAATTGCGTGCCCTTGGTCCAGCGGACCTCGGCATCGATGAGGCCGCCCGCGGCGAAGTCGAGCTGGACCTGCGCTCCGACCGGCAGCTCCTCGCGGCATTCGACGAGAGCACCGCCGCTCGAGATGTTCCTGAGGCGCGCGCCGATCACCCGCCCCTCATGGTGCAGCAAGGTCGCGCGGATGATCCGGATGCGCGGCTCGCGCGGCGTCAGGTGCGCGTCGGGCCGGACGATCGCGCCCTTGGACGCGAGCTCGAGTGCCTCGGCGTCGGGCATGGGCTTGCCGAAGATGTAGCCCTGGATCAGCGAGCAGCCGAGGTCCCGCACCAGCTGCAGCTCGTCCTGTGTCTCGACCCCTTCGGCGGTCGTCTGCATCTTGAGGTCGGAGGCGAGGCCGACCATCGCGCGGATCAGCGCGGCGTTGTTGTTTTCCGGATGGGTCGCGCCGCGCACGAAGCTCTGGTCGATCTTGATCTTGTCGAACGGGACGCGCTGCAAATAGCTGAGCGACGAATAGCCGGTCCCGAAATCGTCGAGCGCGAGCTTCACGCCGATCTTCTTCAAGGCCTGGATCATCTCGTGGACATGCTCGTCATTGCTGAGGAACACGCCTTCGGTGATCTCGAGCTCGAGCCGGTGCGCCGCGAGCGCCGTTTCGCCGAGGATGGCCCTGACTGTGGCCGGAAGCGAAGGGGACTTGAACTGGACCGGCGAAAGGTTGACCGCCACCGACACCTGATCGGGCCATTTTGCCGCCTCGGCGCAGGCGGTGCGGAGGACCCATTCGCCGATCTCGTTGATCAGACCGATTTCCTCGGCGAGAGGGATGAACTCGACGGGGCTGACGGAGCCATGCTCGGGGTGATGCCAGCGGATCAGCGCTTCGAAGCCGGTCACCGCCTCGCTCGACGCATCGACGCAGGGCTGGAACATCAGCTTCAGCTGATCCTTCTCGAGCGCGACGCGGAGGTCGGATTCCATCAGCTGCCGCTCGCGCGCCGCTTCGTGCATCTCGGGCGCAAAGAAACGGTAACAGCCCTTGCCGGCAGCCTTGGCGGCGTAAAGCGCGAGGTCGGCATCGCGCAGGAGGTCGTCCGAGGTGCGGTCGTCATAATCCGAAGTGACGATCCCGACCGACGCGCCGATTGACACCGCAGTGCCGTTGATCGTGTAGGGCCGCGAGAGGCTGTCGATGATGCCTTGGGCGAGCCCCGACAGCTCTTCCTTGTTGGAGGTGGCGGGAAGCACAACCTCGAACTCGTCGCCGCCGAGCCGCCCGACCTGCCCGAGCTCGCCGATCACCTCACGGAGTCGAAGCGACACCAGCCGAAGCAGTGTGTCTCCCGCCGGATGGCCGAGCGTATCGTTGACCGCCTTGAAGCGATCGAGGTCGAGGAGGAACGCCGAGCAGCGGTGCTTCCGGCGGACGGCCCCAACCAGCGCGTCGTCGAGCGCGCGCCGAAGCGCTTCGCGGTTGGCGAGGCCCGTCAGCGAATCCTGCTTGGCGAGCCGGTCGAGCTCGACCTCCGACTGACGGACCTTGGTGAGATCCGACGCAAAGCCGCGGAAGCCGAAGAAGCGTCCGACGTCGTCGTGGACCGGCCGCCCGGTGATCGACCACCAGATCTCGTTCTTGGTCTTGGCCCGGACGATGAGGTCCTGGAACGCAACGTGGGAGGAGAGGTAGAAGCCGAGCGTCCGCTCCGAGGTCGCGCTGCCGTCCGCTGTTTCGGTCGAGATGAGGTCGGTGAACGGGCGCCCGACAAGGTCCTCTGGCTCGCGCTTCAGCGCGCGGGCGACACTGTCGCTGATGTAGGCGAGCTCGCCCTCGCGGGTCGTCTCCCAGAACCAGCCTTTTTCGCTGCTCTCGAATTCGTTCAGCAGCGCCTCGGCCCGCGCCGAGACCGGGCGCATTTCCTCGGGAGGCGGACTGCCCCCTGCCCTAAGAATGCGCCTGATGCTTTCCACTCGATCGTCCCTAGCCGCGAATGGACCTACGAGGTCATGGTTTAGATTCCGTTAGAATTGAACCTAAGTTAGGGTCGGCCGGGACCCTTCCCCCGCCGCGCAATTGGCGGCTCGGGCTAGGGCTTCACCGGGCGGACCTCGCCGAGCGGGAGGTGATGCGCGCGGCAGAATTCCAGGGTCCCGGAATCGTCGGCGCGAAGCGACGAAGCCTGCGGCCGGAACCCGATCGCTTCGCCCTGTCCGACAAGTTGGTTCGAAACCAGCGACATGATCTCGTAAATCCCGCGCGCCTGCTCGATGTCCGCGACGATTCCCGCGCGGGTGGCGGCATCCGGCTGAATCGGGTGGCTGAGCGCTGCAAGTCGCAGCCGCAGCGAGTCCGCCTCCGAGTTATGCTCCCGAAGATAGTCGACGAGCCCGTAGAAGGCCGCCAGTCCGAGCCGCGTCTTGCGGTCGAAATGAGCGGCCGTGCCGTCGCTGCTGACCGACTCCCAGATATGATCCGACCAGGAGCGCGACGGCGCCCTCAGCGAGTAGGTAAGCGGTCCTTCGGAATAGGATGGCACCGGGCGATACGGTCCCGGCGCCAGCACTGCAGCTTCGAGGAGCTGCAGCTGCCGGTCGATGCACGGCTTCGCGATGGCCATCTCCGACGCCGCGAAAAACTGCGCCTCCATCTCCTCGCCTACCGAGGCGCGCCCCGCCGACGCCACGCGCTGCCAATGGATGGTTTCCGCGAGCTGCTGCGCCGCAAGCGCAATCAGCACGCCGATGACGATGATGCCGACCTCGCCGGCGAACTCGCGCCAGCCGTGCAGCGGCTTGGGCAGCTGGAAACGCATGAATTCTCCCCCCGGTTGACGAAGGTTAGCAACATCCTTGCGCGCGGCAATCGCTAGCAGCGCTCGCGGATCAGCTGATCGAGGCCTTCGGCGAGGTTTGCGTGTCCCGCATCGATCATCTCGGAAAGCGTCGGGGTGACGCCCGGGGTCTTGTTCGCGTCGAGAAGCACAGGTTCGCCCTCGTGGATGACGAAGTCGAATGAGCCGAAATCGAAGCCCAGCCTCGTCCTTTCCTCGCGGAGCGTGTCGGGGACTTCGACCGGCTCGAAGCTCAGGATTCCTGAGCCCTTCGAGATCGGATCGGCAGTAACGAAGCGGTTGCACCGCTCGCGAGGGCCCATGAACACCCAGGTCCGGTATGCGTAGCCGCCGCCGGCGACACGCTCCGGCAGGAAACGCTCGACCACCAATGCAGCGTTCGCCCAGACCTCGTCCTCGACCTCATCGAGACCGCCAAGGACCCGATAGTTGCTCCATTCCACGACACCCGGATGCGGCTCGGGCAAGCCGAGGCTCCGCGCCCGACGGTTGTGCTTCTCCTCCATCTGGCCGCCGCAATTGAGGTTTCCCTTGACGATGACCGGTCCGGCCCAATCGTCGCCCTTCGCCAGCAGCTGGCGGCTGGTCTTCCGCTTGGAGATATCGCTCACGTCGAAGTTGATCGACCCGGCGTAATCGGATCGCAGCGCCAGATACTCCTCGCCGACGACCGTCGCGTCGACATGCAGAAGGACGATGTCGCCGGGCGGCCGTTGAGGGCCGCGCGTCAGTACCCAGTCGTGGCCCAGCTGTTCGAGCGAATGGAGCACTCCGCGGAGGAGATATGGGCTGCCGATCCTGCCGCCCGACGCCGGGTCGCGCCAGGCGAACAAGTCGTGCTCGTGAGTGACGACGACGAGCATTGCCATGCGCTGGAACCTAGCGGCATCCCTCAATCGGGCAATGGCGACAGGCGGCGCTCGATCTGCCAGTCTCGCGTGATGGAAGAATACCGGCAGCACGCGGTTCTCCCGCCCCGTTCCCTCGCCGTGGCCGCTTTCTCGACCATCGTCGAATGGTACGATTTCACGCTCTATCTTTATTTCGCGACCGTGCTGTCGCGGGTGTTCTACGGCGGCGGTGCGAACTCGCTGCTGCTGACGCTTGGTGGATTCGCGATCGCCTATCTGATGCGGCCGCTGGGAGCCGTCTTCTTCGGGCATATCGGCGACCGCCGCGGGCGGCGGCACATGATGCTGATGTCGGTCGCAATGATGACCGCTGCGATGCTCGCCACGGCGCTGCTTCCGACGAGAAGCGCCATTGGCCCGACCGCCGGCTGGCTGCTCCTGATCCTGCGCTGCGTGATGGGGTTCTCGGTCGGCGGCGAATATACGGGCGTTGTGGCGTACCTGCTCGAGGGATCGCCGCCGGGCCGCCGCGGCCTCATCACGTCGTCAGCTTCGGCTGCGAGCGAAGTCGGGGCGCTCCTGGCGGTCGGAGTGTCCGCGCTCACCGTCAGCATGACCAGCGAGGCCCAGCTCGCCGACTGGGGATGGCGGATCCCCTTCTTCGTCGGCGCCGCGCTTGCAGGGAGCGTATGGATCGCGCGCTCCACCATGCATGAATCGCCCGAGTTCGTGCGCCAGCAGGAATCCGGCACGGTTCCTCCGCATCCGCTACGCTACGCGCTCAAGCACCACCGCACCGGAATCGTCCGCGGCTTCTCGATCTCGGCGCTAGGGTCGATCACTTACTATGTCGGCATAACCTACGTGCCGGCGTTCCTCACGTCCGCCGGAGCGCTCGCGGAACGGACCGCGCTGTGGCTGTCGACGGTCGCGGCGTTCGTCGTGATCCTGGTGACACCGCTCATCGGCTCGTGGTCGGACAGGATCGGCCGCCGTCCGGTCCTGCTCGCCCTGTGCGCTGCAAGCGCGGTTCTTCCGGCGACCATGTTCGCGCTGATGGGAAGCGGGTCGCAGGGACGCGCGCTGCTCGGCGCCGTAATCCTCGCCGCAGTGGCCGGCGGAGTCAGTGCGGTCGGCGCGGTCGCGACTGCCGAACAATTCCGCGGCGAGGCCCGGATCACCGGGCTAGCGCTCGGCGCGACGATGGCGACGGCGATCTTCGGCGGGTTGACGCCGTGGTTCGCGCAATGGCTCGTCGAGCGCACCGGCTGGCACATGGCGCCAGGGGCGATGATCGCCGTTGTCGCACTATGCGTGCTTCCGGTTTTCCTCGGATTGCGCGAGACGGCGCCGCTCGCTCAGACGCGCTCCAGCCGCCCGCGTCCCACGCCATAATAAGCGAGTCCGGCCTGGGCCGCATCCTCGCGGTCGTAGACGTTGCGCAGGTCGACCAGCACCTTGCCGCGAAGCACGGACGCGATCTTGTCGAGGTCGAGCGCCCGGAACTCGTCCCACTCGGTGACGATCACCAGCGCGTCAGCGTTCGCCGCCGCCGTATAAGCGTCCGCAGCGAATTCGATGCCGGAGAAGATCTTCTCCGCCTGCTCCCGAGCCACCGGGTCGAATGCGCTGACTTCGGCACCGCGCTCGACCAACGCGTTGACCAGCGGAATGGATGGAGCGTCGCGCATGTCGTCGGTGTTCGGCTTGAACGCGAGTCCAAGGACCGCCACCCGCTTGCCCCTAACATCGCCGCCGAGCGCCTTGGCGACGCGCTCGACCATGCTCGCCTTGCGATCGTCGTTCACCTCGACGGTGGTGCGGACGATTCGCTGATCGACACCCGCTTTGTCGGCGGTCTTGAGCAGCGCCAGCGTGTCCTTGGGGAAGCAGCTTCCGCCATAGCCTGGGCCGGCGTGGAGGAACTTGGGCCCGATGCGATTGTCGAGGCCGATCCCGCGCGCGACGTCCTGGACGTCGGCGTCGACCGCCTCGCACAGGTCGGCGATCTCGTTGATGAAGCTGATCTTCACCGCGAGAAAGGCGTTGGCCGCATATTTGGTGAGCTCGGCGGTGCGGCGGCCGGTGAACAGGATCGGCGCGCGATTGAGGAAGAGCGGGCGATAGATTTCCTTGAGCACCTCCTGGGCATGCTCGTCGCCCGCGCCGACGACGATGCGGTCGGGATGCTTGAAGTCGGCGATCGCAGCGCCCTCTCGGAGAAACTCCGGATTCGACGCGACCGAGACGCCGGTGACGCCCTCCTCGGCGAGAATCCGCTCGATCTCGTCGCCGGTGCCGACCGGGACGGTCGACTTGGTGACCACCACGGTTCCAGGCTTGATGACCTTAGCCAGCTCGCGGACGGCATCGAATACGAAACTGAGATCGGCATGGCCGTCGCCCCTGCGGGCGGGCGTCCCGACGGCGATGAACACCGCTTCGGCATCCTTGACGCCCTCGGGCAGGCTGGTGGTGAAGGTCAGCCGTCCTCGCTCCGCGTTCGCCTTGACGATCGCCTCGAGGCCCGGCTCCCAGATCGGCATCCGCCCCTGGTTGAGCCCGTCGATCTTGGCCGAATCCTTGTCGATGCAGCAGACGCTGTGGCCGAAGTCCGCGAAGCAGGCGCCGGACACCAGCCCCACATAACCGGTGCCGATCATCGCGATGCGCATGTTTTCTCCCTAATCCGAAATACGGCAATTCCCGTCAGGCGGGGTATCATTGCTGATACTTCTTGAAGGCCCGCCCATAGCCCGCATATCGACGAGGGCAAGCGGCGGTCCTCCGCCGCAAGGCGCCGGCATAAATACCGTAGGAGCGTCAATCATGAAAAGGCTGCTCGAAATACTCCGCTCGTCCGATGGCCACTGGGTCGGGGACGGATTCCCCGTGCGCTCGCTGTTCAGCTACAACGGGGACACGCGCGGCATCAGCCCATTCCTGCTCTTCGATTATGCTGGTCCCCATATGTTCGAGCCGGCGGAGCGGCCGCGTGGGGTCGGCCGGCACCCTCATCGCGGGTTCGAGACGGTCACGATCGTCTATGACGGCGAGGTCAGCCACAAGGACTCGACCGGTGGCGGAGGCACGATCGGCCCCGGCGACGTTCAGTGGATGACCGCGGCGGGCGGAATCATCCATGAGGAATTCCATTCGCCGAGCTTCACGAAAACCGGCGGGCCGTTCCGAATGGTCCAACTGTGGGTCAACCTCCCGGCCAAGGACAAGATGTCTCCGCCGAAGTACCAGGCGATTGCCAATGCCGACATTCCGACCGTCGCGATCGCCGACGGAAAAGGCAGCGCGCGGATCATCGCCGGCGATCTTGAGACAATCAAAGGTCCCGCGACGACTTTCACCCCGGTCAACCTATGGGACGTGCGGTTCGAGGCAGGTGCCGAGGCCGAGCTGCCGCTCCCGGAGGGCCACAATGCCATGATCGCAGTCCTTGCAGGACAAGTGACGATCGACGGACAATCCATCGGTGAAGCCGAGATCGCACGATTTTCGGGCGACGGCGAAGGCGTGCGCCTCCACACCGACGGCGATTCGATCCTGCTCGTCATGACCGGAGCGCCGATCGAGGAGCCGGTGTTCGGATACGGCCCCTTCGTCATGAACACCGAGGCGGAAATCCGCGAGGCGATCGAAGACTTCAACTCGGGCAAGTTCGCGCGGGTTGCGGAACACGCCTGATCTTCCATCATCGCAGTTGAAGTAAAGCGCTAGGCGCCTAGTTTTCGCCGCAAAATCCCTATATTGGCGCGGCCCTTCCGATGAACGTCACGACACTCCCCAAGCCCCCGCGCGTCGGGCTGGTCTCGCTCGGCTGTCCCAAGGCCCTAGTCGACAGCGAGCGCATCATGACCAAGCTGCGCGCCGAAGGCTACGACATGTCCCCCGATTACGCGGGCGCGGACGTGGTGCTGGTCAATACCTGCGGCTTCCTCGATTCCGCCAAGGAGGAGAGCCTGGAAGCGATCGGCGAGGCCATCGCGGAGAACGGCCGCGTCGTCGTCACCGGCTGCATGGGCAAGGAAGCCGAGGTCATCCGCAACCGCTTCCCCGACGTGCTCGCGGTCACCGGCCCGCAGCAATATGAGGAGGTCGTCGCGGCGGTCCACGAGGCCGCCCCGCCGGTCCCCTCGCCCTTCATCGACCTGGTGCCGGAAGCGGGCCTCAAGCTGACGCCACGCCACTATAGCTATTTGAAGATTTCCGAGGGCTGCAATCACCGCTGCGCCTTCTGCATCATCCCTCACCTTCGCGGCGACCTCGTCAGCCGCCGCCCCGATGCCGTGCTTCGCGAGGCAGAGAAGCTTGTCGCCGCCGGCACCAAGGAGCTGCTGGTCATCAGCCAGGACACGAGCGCCTACGGCGTCGACCTGCGCCACAAAGCCTGGCCATGGAAAGGCGAGGAAGTCCGCGCCCACATGACCGACCTGACGCGCGAGCTCGGGAAATTCGGCGCATGGGTGCGGCTGCACTACGTCTATCCATATCCCCATGTCGAAAACGTCATTCCGCTGATGGCCGAGGGGCTGGTCCTTCCCTACCTCGACATTCCATTCCAGCATGCGAGCCCGAACGTGCTCCGCTGCATGCGGCGCCCGGCCAATGACGCGAAGGTGCTGGAGCGTATCCGCAACTGGCGCGCGCAGGTCCCCGATCTCGCGATCCGCTCGAGCTTCGTCGTCGGCTTCCCGGGCGAGACCGAGGAGGATTTCGCCTACCTTCTCGCCTGGCTCGAGGAAGCGCAACTCGACCGCGTCGGCGCCTTCAAGTTCGAGCCCGTCGAAGGTGCGCCTGCGACAACGATGGACGAACAGGTTCCGGACGAGGTGAAGCAGGAGCGGTTTGACGCGGTCATGGCGCTATCGGCCCGCATCTCCGAGGAAAAGCTCGCGGCGAAGGTCGGCTCGACGATCGACGTGCTGATCGATCGCGTCGACGACGAAGGCGGCGCGACGGGACGATCGAAAGCTGACGCCCCGGAGATCGACGGCGAAGTTCAGCTACGCGATGCCGGCGGGCTCCAGCCCGGCGACATCGTGCCCGTGACGGTCGAGGATTCCGACGAGCACGACCTCTACGGCGTGCCTGCCTAAGCGTTTTTCATGATCTCCTTGGCGCGCGGGTCCATCGCTCGGCGCCAGAGTGGAGGGACGAGCGCGGTCAGCAGCGCCGCGGCATATCCCGAGGGCAATTCCGCGGATTCCTCGACTAGCTTCAGCGTCTCAAAGGACCGGCTCGCGTGCCGATGGTGATCGCTGTGCCGTCCCATGTTCAGCAGGGCCGCATTGTTCATCCGCCTGCGGCTGTTCCACGAATGCTGCGGACCGAGCCGCTCCCCGGCCTGCCTGCTGAGACCATAATGAGCGATGTAATTGAAACCCTCCAGCAAGGTGACCGCGATCGCCGCGACCGCGAGGACAAACAGCAGCGCACGCCAACTCGCGATCGCTAGAACCAAGAGAAACGCGAATTCGATCGCCAGATAGACGATCATCCGGTTGCGGCCCGATCGCCGCATTTCGAACTGCCAGGCTTCGCGGAACTGCCCAACGACGGACCGCACAATGAATGCGTAAAGGCTCTCCCCAAGGCGCGCGCTTGCCGGGTCCTCGAACGTGGCCGCGCGGCGATGGTGGCCGTGCAGATGGGCGATTCGGAATTGCATGTAGAAAGCGGACGCGAGGAAGGTCAGGCCGAGCGCACGCTCTTGCGGACTTCGGCTGTGGATCAGTTCATGCGCTGCCACGAAGCCGAACACGCCGGCCGTCACGCCTGCTGACAGGGTCAGGCCAAGGGCTTCGAGCAAGCTCGTCGAAGGGGATGTGACGAGGATTGCCGCCCAAGAGGTCGCCGCAAGCTGGAGGACGACGTAAATCCTCGGAAACCAGCGGCTGCCAGTCTTACGCGAAGACCCGTCCTCGCCTTCTTCACCAAGAGCGCCGTCGAATGCGGCCAGGAACAGCGGGGTCGCGCCGGCGGCCAGAAAGGTCCACGCTCCGCCGAGCGCCGCGCCCACGGGCAGAAGCGCCAGAAAGACAAAGGGCGTGAGATACTTAAGCAGCGTCATAAGACCGTTCAGGGGTTCTGTTCCCCTGCGCGACCTATACGTTCACTCGGTTCGACCGGCTAGCTCGGTAGCGCGTAGGCGATCAGGCTGTCGCCCATCGGCGTTTCCATGAAGTGGTGGCCGCCGGCGAAGATCACGAGATATTCGCGCCCGTTCTGCTCGTAGACCATCGGCGTCGCCTGGCCGCCCGCGGGAAGCGGCACCGACCACAGCACCTTGCCGGTGCGCTCGTCGATCGCGCGGAGGAGATCGTCGGTCGCCGCGGCGATGAAGACGAGGCCGCTCGCGGTGGTGACCGCCCCGCCGTTGTTGGGCGTGCCGATGGTGAACGGAAGCATTGTCGGCCAATTGAACGGTCCATTCCTGCGCGCGGTACCAAGCGGCCGGTCCCATAGGGTCCTGCCGGTGGCGGCATCGATCGCGCGTATGCCCCCGTACGGAGGCCGCTTGCACATCAGCTTGGTGAACGGCATCCGCCAGCCGGCATTGACGTTGACGCCGTAAGGCACGCCCCATTGCGGGTCGATCTGGTGCGGCTTGCTCGGGGGCGTGCTGGTGGCGAAGCGCGGCACGATTCCGGCCTTGTTCGCCTCCGCGCGGGTCACGAGCTTCACGTAGTTGGGCATGTCGTTGTAATTGGCGATGATGACGCCGCGGACCGGGTCGACCGAGAGGCTGCCCCAGTCGCTTCCGCCATTATAACCCGGGTACTGAACGCTATATTTGTCGACGCTCGGCGGGGTGTAGAAGCCGCGATAGTCGGCCTGGTGATACTGGATTCGGCAGATCATCTGGTCGATCGGCGACATCCCCCACATGTCCGATTCCCTGAGCGGCGGCTTGCGTAGCGTGTTCCACAAGGATTCGATCTGCGTCGGCGAACGCAGCTTCGGTTCGGCTCCGCCCTGCGGCGCCTGGATGGTTCCGATCGGCGCCAGCGACTTCCCGGTCGCGCGGTCGAGGACGTAGAGATCTCCCTGCTTCGATGCGACGAGGAGCGCCGGCGTGCCGTGATAGTCGATCAGGCTGGGCTGGCTGCCGATGTCATAGTCCCAGACGTCCATTTTCACCGTCTGAAACGTCCACCGTGGCTTGCCCGTGGTCACGTCGATCGCGACGATCGAGCTCGAGTAAGCGTTCTCCCTGGGGGTTCTTCCGGCGGAGATGTAATCGTCGGCGACATTGCCGATGGGGACGTAGGCGAGGCCGAGCTTCTCGTCGCCGGCATTGATCGACCAGCTGTTGGGCGTTCCGCGGCCCCACGTCTGGCCCTTGGGCGGATAGCCGTTCCAGTCAGGGTGCTCCATGTCCCACGCCCAGGCGAGCTTCCCCGTCTTGGCGTCGAAGCCCTGGATGACGCCTGAGGGTGCGCAGCGGCACTGTCCGTCGAGGATCTGGTGCCCGACGACGATGATCCCGCGGATGACCGAGGGCGGCGAATTGATGCCCGCCGATCCGGGCGGCGCCCAGCCCATGCCGATCTTCGTGTCCTGCTGGCCCGAGCCGTTGAACTCGGTGCAGGGCTTGCCGGTCAGCGCGTCGACCTCGATCAGCCGCGAATCCATCGTCCCCTCGATGATCCGTCCCGCGCAAGGCGTGTTCGCCGCCGCGCCCGGCACCGCATAATAGGAAACGCCGCGGCACGCGGTCGTATAGGGAATCCACTTGTCCGGAACCTGCGGGTCGACCCGCCACACCGGCTTGCCCGTCGCCGCGTCGGCCGCAACGATGATGTTCTTGGCGGTGCAGGTGTAGAGCAAATTGCCGACCTTGAGCGGCGTATTCTCCGTCCCGTAGAGCTTCACATAATCGGGATCGTTGGGCTGACCGTCGACGTGCAGCTCCCACACCTTGCGGAGCTTCCCGACATTGTCGGGCGTGATCTGCGTCAGCGGCGTGAACCGCCACGCCGCGTTGGTGCCGCCGTAGGCGGTCCAGTCCGCGCCGGTCGTCACGCCCGAAGGATCGACGAAGCCGGGAGAGTTCTGCGACGGAAGCGCGGCGACGGCCGTGCCGCCACTCGTGCCGAGGATTGCGAAGCTGGCTCCGACGAAGATCACCGCCACGGCAACGGCGCCCCACGCCACGCCCCACCGCCGCCTGTCGTCCCGCGGCGTCAGCGTCGGCATCACCAGCAGCGTCCAGATCAGGATCACGAGCGGCGCGACCAGCCACGGCACCATCGCCCACGCATTGCCGCGCGATTCCGCGAAGCCCCAGATCGCCGAGAGGATGAAGAGGCCGATGTAGATCCAGGCGCCCAGCATCCGGCCGCGGAACAGGAACCAGGCCGAGGCGAGCATCGCGATCCCGGCGATCAGATAATAAGGCGATCCGCCAAGGCCGACGAGCCACACCCCGCCGATCGTCAGCACGATGCCGATCAAGGCCATGACGAATGCAAGAAATGTCGCAGCCCAGCCGGCTCTCATGATTGTTCTCCCTGGCGTCGCGCATCGGTAACGGACTGCGAAAGCCGCGCGTTCCATGAATTATCCTGCGTCAAGCCCGCTTTTCCGCGGTTTTTGCCGGGCGCTTGGGGTTTACTGCCCGACGGCGGCGACTAAGGTCGCGCCATGGTCCGCTTACCCTCCGCGCTGCTCGCGCTAGTCGCCGTTCCCGCCGCCGCCCAGTCGCTCAGCCCGGCCGAGCTCACACAGGTCGACCAGCTGGTCGCCAAGACGCTGGCCGACACTGGCGTGCCGTCGGCGGAGATCGCGATCGTCAGGAACGGCCAGCTCGTCCTCAATAAGGCCTACGGCAAGGCCAACGAAGGCCTGCCGGCGAGGCCCGACCTGCCCTACCAGATCGCGTCCAACTCGAAGCAGTTCACGGCGATGGCGATCCTGCTGCTTCGCGACGAGGGCAAGCTCAGCCTCGACGACCATGTCTCGAAATACCTTTCGGGCATCACCGACGGCGACAAGATCACCATCCGCCAGCTCCTCAGCCACGAATCCGGGCTGCAAGACTTCTGGCCCCAGGATTATTCGTTCGCCGACATGGAGCAGTCGACGACCCCACAGCATATCGTCGACAAGTGGGCGAAGAAGCCGCTCGACTTCCAGCCGGGCTCGCGCTGGCAGTACAGCAATACCGGATATGTCGTTGCCGGCATGATCGCCGAGAAGGTCAGCGGCCAGCCGTTGCTCACCTACCTGCACCGCAGGATTTTCGACCCGCTCGGGATGACCAGCGTCCAAGACCAGGACGATACCAACACGCCAGCCTTCCCCGCAGGCTACAAGCGCAATGCGCTCGGCCCGGTGCGCATCGCGCAGCAGCCCGGCCGGGGCTGGCTCTATGCGGCCGGCGAGCTGTCGATGACCGCGGCCGACATCGCCAAATGGGACATCGCCCGGATGAACCGTGCCCTGATCCCGGCACGCGACTGGGCCGAGCAGGAAACGCCGATCGTTCGCACCGACGGCCGCACCAACGGCTATGGGCTCGGCGTTTACAATCACTATGCGCGCGAGCGGCACGTCATCGACCATGGCGGCGAGGCGGTCGGCTTCCTCACCCAGAACACGGTCTATCCCGATACGAAGGACGCAATCGCCGTCTTCACCAATTCAGATTTCAGTGGAGCGACGGGAACGCTGACCTCCGGAATCGAAAAGATCGTCCTCAATTCGCCCGAGGCCGCGCTTACCAATGAAACGGATCGGACGGCAGACGTCCGCAGCGTCTACGCCATGCTCGTCAGCGGCCAACTCGACCGTGCGAAGTTCACCAGCAATCTGAACTACTATTTCAACTCGACCACGCTCGGCGACTATCGCACGAGTCTAGCGCCGCTCGGTCAGCCGACTTCGTTCGAAAGCTCCGGCCCGCCCAAGCTCCGCGGCGGGTTCGTCAACCGCAACTTCACCATCCATTACGCCGGCGGGAAGGACCTGACGCTCGTCACTTATGCCGAGCCCGGCGCGAATGGCCGGTGGGAGCAGTTCATGATCATGCCGGAGTGACGGCTTAGCTGTCGCGCTTCGCCCCGAAGACCTTTGCAAGCGCTTCGTAGCGCTCGGCCATTTCGCTGTGGACGGCCGCAACCCGCCAGTTCCTGACGCGCTCGCTCATCGCGCGCTCGATCCGCTCGCGATCGGCGAAATAACGGGCATGGGCTTCATCCGTCATCGCGTGCGAAACGAAATTCGGCTTTTGCGGTTCCGGCGGAAACGACATTGAACAAACGAACCGTTCGCCGACGCGCAACAACTGTTAGTCGACTGGCCGACTCTCCCCTAATCTGCCGTTCAGCGGCGCCCGCCGATTGCTCGCCTCCGACAGGGCCGAATGAAGCGGCGGAGGCAGACGTGGACATCAATTATTTGTTCCTTCGGCAGCAGATGGAACGAAGCCGAGCCAAGGCCGCGACATCGGACGTCGCGCGCCGGATCCACGAGCAGCTCGCCGACGAATATGAGCGGCTGATCGAGGATGCGACCGACGGCCGGATCATGTTCGTGAGGACGCAGACGGCGACCGAATAGCCCCGCCTTCGCGCGGGAGGGATTCGCGGCTAGAGGCCGCGCTCATGACCGAATTCGCAACCCTCCTCGTCGCCGACCGCGGGCAAAAAGCGCGGCCGATCCACCTCGTCGACAAGGAAAGCTTTGCTTCCTGGCTGAAGAAGCGGCCCGCCGAAGACCGGGTACTGCTGGAGGCGCAGCGGTTCGACGGCAAGAAAGCTCACGCTTTCGCGATCCTTCCCCGCGGCTCCGAGTTCGAGGTCGTCAGCGCCGTGAAGAACGCGGCCGCGCTTTCGCCCTGGTGTCTCGCGGCGCTCGCCGAAAAGCTGCCTGAGGGGGATTACCGCCTGGCACATGGCGAGCCGGGCAAGGCGGCGCTCGGCTGGCTCCTCGCGCAGCACAGGTTCGACTCCTATCGTTCGAAGAAGGACGAAGTCGCGGGCCCGCGGATGCTCGTCACCACCGAGGCAGCGCGGATCGACGAAATGGTTCGCCTCGCCGAGGCGACGGCGCTTGTCCGAGATCTGGTCAACACGCCCGCAGCAGACTTGGGCCCCGCCGAGCTGGAACAGGCAGTTGCGGAGCTTGCCAAAAAGTCGAGCGCGCAGATCGACGTTACGACGGGAGCCGAGCTTGCCGAAGGCTACCCGCTCATCGCCGCGGTCGGTGCAGCAGCCACCCCCGACCGCGCGCCGCGCCTGATCGAGCTCGAATGGGGCAAGCCCGGCGATCCTCGCGTCGCCATCGTCGGCAAGGGCGTCTGCTTCGACACCGGCGGGCTCGACCTCAAGGGCGCCGCGGGAATGCGGATCATGAAGAAGGACATGGGCGGGGCCGCGCATGCGCTCGCGCTCGCCGGGCTCATCATCGGGAGCCGCCTCCCGGTCCGCCTCCATCTCCTCATCCCCGCGGTCGAGAACGCGGTTTCCGGAAACGCCTACCGGCCCGGCGACGTCGTCAAGTCGCGCAAGGGCCTGTTCGTCGAGATCGATAACACGGACGCCGAAGGTCGCCTTATCCTGGCGGATGCGCTGACCAAGGCAGCCGAGGCCAAACCCGAGCTGATCGTCGATTTCGCGACGCTCACCGGCGCCGCGCGCGTGGCTCTCGGCCCCGACCTCCCGGCCACCTTCGTCAATCGCGATGATCTTGCCGCCGAGATCGAGAGCGCAGCCCGAGAAGTGGATGATCCGCTGTGGCGAATGCCATTATGGGACGCTTACGACGAAAATCTGAAGAGCGACGTCGCCGATCTCGCCAATGCGCCCAACAATTCCATGGCCGGAGCCGTCTATGCCGCCCTCTTCCTGAAGCGCTTCGTTCCGACCGAAATCGCCTGGGCGCATCTCGATACCTGGGCGTGGAAAGACCCTGCAAAACCGGGCCGTCCCAAAGGCGGCGAAGCGCTCGGATTGCGCGCGATTTTCGCGCTGCTGGAGGGCCGCTACACGCCGAGTTGATTGGTCTATCGGCGAAAAATGCCGCTTTTTCCGGACATCGCCCTGCAACATTTCGCGTCCTTACCGGTTTAATTGGCTGCTACGCGACACGAGTGACGGAGAGTGGCGGCAATGAGCGAAGTTTCGCTTACCGGGTGGATGAAGGCCCTCATCGCCTACGTCCGTTCGGGCGAGCCGGACCTCACCAACCGGCAAATGGCACTGCTAATGCTGGTTTATCTGACACCGGGACCGCACACAGTGCGCGGCCTCGCCCGCGTGCTCGGAGTGTCGAAACCGGTCGTTACTCGCGCCTTGAATACGCTTGGCGCGCTCGGCTATCTGCGCCGCGAGAGGGACCAGGACGACCGGCGCAACGTGTTCGTCGTCCGCACCAGCAGCGGGGCAGATTTTCTTGAAGGCTTCAAGCGCAACCTCCGCGAGGGCGGCGACGGCAGCTCCGCGGCACACAGGCCGATCATCGGCCAAGCGCCGGCCTACGCCCACCAGCGCTGACGAATTCGCCCTCTCCGGCCCGTCGGACCCGCCCGATCCCGATCACAATGCCTATCGCAAGGACCTTGCGGACGTTTCACTCGCTGGGCGGGTAATCGCTTCCCATTACGCCAAGCCAGTCGCGCGGCGTGTCGGCACCGCGGCAAGCCTGCGCGCCTCACCGGATGGAGAGGCTGTGGGTGAGCTCGAATGTGGCGCGCCTTTCCTGATGCTCGACGACAGCCTCGGATGGGCTTGGGGCTATGCGGGGGAGAACCGGCGCGTCGGCTATGTGCCGAGCGAGAACCTAGCCAAGAACTGAGGTCTGCAGCCAGATCAGCGTGTACGCGCTGCTAACCACAAGAACTACGAGCACGGCGACCAGCGCCCAGTCCCGCGCGGGCCATTTCGGTCGGCGCGCGGGGAAGAGAAGCCATGCGGCAAGCGCGCAGAGGACGATCGTCACGATCGCGCCGCCCTGCATGACATCGACTACCGGCGTTCGAACGTGCTCGGTGCCCTTGGCGACGGTCTCGCCATGGGGGCTCATCATCAAGCCCACGAGCCAGTTCATGACCGCGGCCACGAGGAGCAGGCCGCCCATGAACATCCGGCCGCGGCCGATTCCGCGGTTCCTCACATCTGCCCCCGCTGGCGGCGGATCGCGTACCATTTGGCCACATTGGCGTTTTGCTCGGCGAGCGTGTCCGCAAAGACGTGGCCGCCGGTCCCGTCCGCAACGAAATAGAGCGCCTTGGTCTGCGCCGGGTGCAGAACGGCCTGAATGCTCGCCTTGCCCGGATTGGCGATCGGCCCTTCCGGCAGGCCCGCGCGCTTATAAGTGTTGTAGCCGTTGTCGGCGTTGAGCTCCGACCGCAGAATGCGTCGGCCGAGCGGCTTACCCTTGGTCACGGGATAGATAACGGTCGGATCGGCATCCAGCTTCATCCCGATCCTCAGCCGGTTGCAATAAACACCGGCCACCATCGGCCGCTCCGCGGGCTTGCCGGTTTCCTTCTCGACGATCGAGGCGAGGATTACTGCCTGCTCGGGCGTCGCCACCGGACAGTCGAGGCTTCGCTTGGGCCACAGCTGGGCCACCGTCTTGGTCATTGCCTGCTGCATCTGCTTGACCAGCGCGGCGCGCGCATCGCCCCGCTCGAAGCTGTAGCTGTCGGGGAGGACGGAGCCCTCCGCGATCGGAGGCGTCGGCCCCTTGAGGTAAGGGCTCGCCGTGAGCTTCTCCTCGACGACAATCGACGGCATCCCCTCGGTGACCGTGATCAGCCGGAGCAGCGGCTTCCCGTGCTGGAGCAGGTCGAGAACGGAGGAGCCGCCCATACCCTTCGGGATCTGAAACTCGCCGGCCTGGATTGGGTCGCTGGAGCCAAACAGCCGCGCCATGACGTAATAAGTCCGGGCATTGCCCGGGATCGCCCCTTCCGCCTCTAGCTGCCGCGCCGCGGAGCGGAGCGTGGTCCCTTCCTTGACGATGATGTCGTGCGGCCCCGGCTTCGGCCCAGGAGCCCACCAGAAGAGATAGACGCCCAGCAGCACCACTGCCGCGACCAGGACGGCGGCGCCGATTGCGAAGCGTCTCACCTCCGCGTTCCCCGGCGAAGGCCGGGGTCCAGCCCCAAACAAATCGACCGGCGCGGGAGCGCCGCCTGGGCCCCGGCCTTGGGTCCCATCAAAGTAGTACTTTGATGGGGGCCCTTCGCCGGGGAACAGCAATGCATCACACGGCCTTCACGATGAGCGAGGCGTTGGTCCCGCCGAAGCCGAAGCTGTTGTTGAGCGCCGCCCGAACCGGCCGCTTCTTCGCTTTGTGGGGAACGAGGTCGACCCCCTCCGTCCCTTCGTCCGGATCGTCTAGGTTGAGCGTCGGCGGAACGATCTGGTCGCGGATGGCGAGGATGCAGAAGATCGTCTCGACCGCGCCTGCGCCGCCGAGCAGATGGCCGATCGCGGACTTGGTGCTGCTCATCGACGCGCCGCCAAGGTCGTTTCCGAGCACTCGCTTCACCGCCGCAAGCTCGATCGTGTCGGCCATCGTCGAGGTGCCGTGGGCGTTCACATAATCAATGTCTTCGGGCTGCAGACCGGCTTTGCGGAGCGCCATCTTCATTGCCAGCTCGGCGCCACGGCCTTCCGGATGAGGAGCGGTGACGTGATAGGCGTCTCCCGAAAGACCATATCCGACCACCTCGGCGTAGATTTTCGCGCCGCGCGCCTTGGCGTGTTCATATTCCTCGAGCACCACGACGCCGGCGCCCTCGCCCATGACGAAGCCCTCTCGATTCTTGTCGTAGGGGCGGCTGGCCTGCTCGGGCCGGTCGTTGAACGCGGTGTTCAGCGCCCGGGCTTGGGCAAATCCCGCGACACCGAGCGGGTTGATGGTGCTCTCGGCGCCGCCGGCCAGCATGATGTCGGCGTCGCCGTCCTTGATCATGCGCGCGGCATCGCCGATCGAGTGAGCGCCGGTCGAGCAGGCGGTCACCACCGAGTGGTTCGGGCCCATCAGGCCATATTTGATCGAAACCTGGCCCGAGGTGAGGTTGATCAGCCGGCCGTGAACGAAATGCGGGCTGACCCGGCCTGGTCCCTTGTCGGCAAGAACCAGCGACTCGCTCTCGATTCCCGGCAGGCCGCCAATGCCCGAGCCGATCGAGACTCCGGTCCGCTCCTTGAGATCCTCGTCCATCTCGGCGAGCCCGGCATCCTCGAGCGCCTGACCGGCGGCGTCGATCGCATAGACGATGAACGGATCGACCTGGCGCTGGACCTTGTGGTCGACCCTTTTGTCGGGATCGAAGCCGTATTCGTGCTCCTTTGGCTTAACCTCGCCCGCGATCTTGGCTTTCTGGTCGCTGGTGTCGAAGCGGGTGATAGCCGCGATCCCGCTCTTGCCTGCCAGCAGGTTCTTCCACGTGGTTTCGACGTCGCCGCCGAGCGGCGTTACCAGACCCAGACCTGTCACCACGACACGGCGCATTTGCAAACTCCCGAAACGAAAAGGCTCAACCCGCGAGGGCTGAGCCTGTGTCCTTCGAGACGCGCCTTCGTCAGCCTTCGGCTGCTCAGTCGCTCCTCAGGATGAGCGGGTTCGCTCCTGTTCCGCTCATGCTGAGGAGCCGCTGAGCGAAGTCGAAGCGGCGTCTCGAAGCACGCATCAGCCCTTGTTCTGGTCGATATAGTCGATCGCGTCGCGGACCGTCGTGATCTTCTCCGCGGCGTCGTCCGGGATCTCGACCCCGAACTCTTCCTCGAAGGCCATGACCAGCTCGACGATGTCGAGGCTGTCCGCGCCCAGGTCGTCGATGAAGCTCGCGTCTTCGGTCACCTTGTCCGGCTCGACGCCGAGATGTTCGACGACGATTTTCTTCACCCGATCGCCAGTCTCGCTCATGGAACGCTTCCTCCGTTTTTGCTTTGCCGCTGCCCTAGCGATGCCGCCGAAACGCTGCAAGTGGCGCACTGAGGCGGGCGCCGCTACCTCTTGGCCGTGCAGTCGAGACATCTGACAGCGGGCGAGGTCGCTCTATGCCGATCGGTGTTCGGCGATGCGATCGACTATTCGAAGGTGCAATTGATCAAAGGCAAATGGTGGCCTTTCCAGCCTCCGAACGCCGCAATGGCGCCAAGCGGCAATATCTGGTTCCATCCGAAGGCCGGCGGCTGGTCCGATGACTTCTCGAACGAAGTCCTCGGCCGCCAGGCTTTCTTCATCCATGAGATGACCCATGTCTGGCAGGCGCAGCGCGGCGGGCCGCTCTACCTACCTCTGATGCGCCACCCCTTCTGCCGCTATTCCTACGCACTGAAGCCCGGGAAACCGTTCCGAAGCTACGGCCTCGAGCAGCAGGCGGAGATCGTCCGCCACCGCTTCCTCGCCGATCGCGGCGTCGACGTTCATCCCCATCCTCCTCGCCAGCTGCTGCCGTTCGGGAGCGTAGCGTGAAGGTCGTGGTCGTCGGCGCCGGCGTGTTCGGATCGTGGACGGCGCATCACCTGCTTCACGCCGGCCACAGCGTCACCCTGATCGAAGCGTTCGGACCAGCGCACAGCCGCGCTTCGTCCGGCGGCGAGTCCCGGCTCACGCGGGGCGCCTACGGCAAGGACGCGATCTACACGCAGATGGCGTTCGACTCGCTCGCACAGTGGAAAGAGCTGAGCGCTGTCTCGGGTTTGCCGGTCTTCATTCCGGCGGGCGTGCTGTTCTTCTTCCCGACCGAGGAGGACTATTTCCGCGACAGCGTGGCCGCGCACGAGCAGCTCGGCCTTCCGATCGAGGTTCTCGGACAAACCGAAATGACCCAGCGCTTCCCGATGTTCGACTTCGACGGGATCAGTATCGGCCTGTTCGAGCCGGATTTTGGGGCACTCATGGCGAGGCGTTCAGTGCTGACGCTAGTCGAACGGTTCGTTCGCGCGGGCGGAAGCTATGTCACCGGCGCGGTGGTGGGGACCGCCGACGCTGCCGCCCAGCTGAATGAGCTGGAGCTGGCTTCGGGGGAGCGGGTCAGCGCCGATTTCTTCATCTTCGCCCTGGGCCCGTGGTTGCCGAAGCTCTTTCCCGAGGCGGTCGGCGCGCGAATCCTGCCGACGCGGCAAGAGATCTTCTTTTTCGCGCCACCGGCCGGGGACGATCGCTTTCTCCCAGGCTCCATGCCGTGCTGGGCCGACTTCAACCACGGCGACATGTTCTACGGCTTCCCCGATCTGGAGAGCCGGGGCGTGAAGTTCGCGCATGATATTCACGGGCCCGAAGTCGATCCCGATACGCAGGACAGGCGTGCGACCGATGCAGCGCTCGCGGACATCATCGCCTTTCGGGACCGCCGTTTCCCGCTACTAGAGCGCGCGCCGCTCACCGAAGCACGAGTCTGCCAGTACGAGAACAGCTCGAACGGCGATTTCCTGATCGATTTTCACCCACACCTCGACAACGTCCTGCTGGTCGGCGGGGGTTCGGGCCACGGCTTCAAGCACGGGCCGGAGGTCGGCCGCTATGCTGCGGGGCTCCTTACGGACTTGATCGAGCCGGAGCCGCGCTTCAGCCTGTCGGCCAAGAGCGAACGACACAGCCGCGAGATCCACTGATGAAGCGCACACCTACTCCGCTAATCATACTCGCGTCCCTCGGAGCGCTGGCGCTGAGCTTCTGGAAATATCGGCCCCCGACCGACGAGGAGATCAGGGCACGAAACGAACGACGCCGTCGCGACAGGGAAATCTCCGACAGGCGTAATGCCCAAACCCGTGCCGAGCTCCAACGTCACGGCGACCGAGCGAGATTGTACGAGGATCCGGACATCAAAGCGGAATGGCATCGCCGGGCCTACGACCGCTTCGAGCCTGATTCGGTGGGAAGTTCGGTCCACGAAGAAGTCACGGGACGCGCGAGTTTCCGCGGCCCGACCCCGGTGAGGCTGACCGATCATCTGACCGGCGACCAGCTTGAAATCCTGGATGGAGACGTGGCCGACAATTTCTTCTCCGCTACTGTTCGGGCCGGTTCGAACGGAGAGCCTCAACGGTTCCGGTTCTCACGCGGTGTTGACGCGTCGACAGGGAACGAGCTCGTTCAGGTCGGCAGGGACGTTGACGATGCCGGCATGACGGCCCTCGCTCGGCTCTTCAACAGCAGTTCCACGAAGCTTCCGCTTGGCCGCAAGAGGCCCATTATCCTGAGACGCGCCAAGGAACGGTACAGAGGTCCCGGAGGCCCCGAGCTCCTCGATCGCGAAACGCAGGCGTATCTCGATGGGCACGTCGATGACTGGTACGAGCGCCGCGGAATGGACCGCGATACGGGGAAGAAGAAGCCGCGCGGCTGGGAGTATCGTTAGTCCGGCTTCTTCGCGACTCCGACAAGGGCGGGCCTCAACAGGCGATCCTTCATTACATAGCCCGGCTGCATTTCCTCGACGATCGTGCCGGGTTGCGCGTCGCTGGGAATCTCGATCATTGCCTGGTGACGGTGGGGATCGAGTGTTTCACCGACCGACTTCACGCGCTCGACGCCATGCCGCTGGAACACCGAGTCGAGCTCGCGCGCCGTAGACTCGATTCCGGCTAAGAACTGGCTCGCGGTCTTGTCCGCCCTCAGGTCCTCTCCCACCGCGGCAAGCGCGCGGTCGAGGTGGTCCTTGATCGCCAGCATGTCCCGCGCGAATCCGGCCGTCGAATAGCTCCGGGCGTCGGCGACTTCCTTCTCCATTCGGCGGCGCACGTTCTGGACCTCAGCCGCTTTCCAGCACAGTGGGATCCGAAGCTTGGAATTCACGTGACTTGAAGTCGCGGC
>JADMIO010826315.1_pt1 | contig 102606 bp, 95 predicted proteins | sample 8958161 | NCBI WGS metagenome assembly JADMIO01 (sample SAMN16585339, study PRJNA669376) | soil metagenome | isolation source: Crop rotation soil | place: USA: Cullars Rotation, Alabama | collected 2011 | reverse complement strand
CGCGACAACTTGTCCACGTGGAATTCTAAGCTTAGGATCCCAATGTGCTGGAAAGCGGCGCTCACGTTCGGCGCGTCGTACTATCAAACGCGCGTGGAGGATCTCATTCAGTTTGATTTTGGCTCTCTCAAGAACATCAATATCGGACGCGCCGACATCGATGGCGCCGAAGCTTACGCGGATTGGAGCAATGATTGGGCGTCGCTGCGGGTGAGCTATGACTGGACCCAGGCGCGAAATGCGGACACGGGCGAGGAATTAATTCGTCGCCCCGAGCACTCGTGGCGGCTCGATGCTCGGCTCCATCCAACACGGCGTTTCGCTCTGGCGCTGCAATGGACCTATGTCGGCGAACGGCGCGACGTGACGTACGATGACGCGGGCGCTTTCGGGAGCGCGTCTGGCGTCGTGCCTTCGTTCAATGTCGGGGCAATCGCGGCAACGTTCGATCTCGATGAGCGGGCACAGGTGTTCGCGCGCATCGATAATGTTGCTGACGAACGTTACGAGCAGCCCTCGGCGTTTGTCGGTTCTCCACGTTCGGTGACTGTCGGCCTACGAGCCCGATACTGAGGCCGTCATTGCCTGCGCGTGCAGGTCAAGGTCGTTGCCGGTCACGCGCTGCGCATCGGCGTTGTAGCACACGGACTGCAGCGACCCGTTCGTGACGCTCGGGGGCAACGACGCCTGACTATACCACTGGCGGCCGAGCGAAACGGCGCCGTTCTCGACTGCGCCAATGGGTCCGATGTCGTCCGCGATGCGCGCGCGGGCGGCATCGGTGCGCGCCCAGCTCGGCCAATCCGCCGCCGAGTAGGTGAAGTACGCGCGCAAGGTGCCGCACGGATACTGGCCGAATTCGATCCGCGTCACTTCAATCAGGCGCCGCTGCGATGGCGCACAGAAAATCGGACGGTCGCCGCCATAGGGAGATCCTCGCAGATACTGACGCCCGAGCGACGTGAGCGCGTATTCATGCACGCGTGCGCCGATCTCGGGCCGCTCGCGTTTGGTCATGAATCCCATGTCCACGAATTCGTCCATGCGGCGCTCGCCTTCCCGCGCGACATCCTCGCCCCAATCGCGCGCCATCAGGTCCGCGCGCATCACGTAGGCGGACCTGCTCGAGGCTTCGTTAAGCCAAACGCCAGGCCACGACATGCAGATCGGCGATTCATTGAGGATGCTGCGGATCGCCGCCGCCACTTCCTCGTGTGCAACATCGCGCTCGACAGGCGCCACCGCCGTATCCGCGCCGCCCGAGCGCACCTCGCGTGGCGTGCGATCGAACTGCGCTTGCTGCGCAGCGCTTGTCACGGCGCATGCTGCGGTCGCCGCCACGAGCGCGCACGCCGCTATACGAAGAATTGCCCGAACCGACGGCATCCCGCCCTCCGTCGCCACCCGAAACCCTGAGGCAATTATTACGCCAATGGCGCTCTTCGCAAACAGGCGGTGTTATGAGGAGACGTTAATATTGGAGCGGGTAGAGGGAATCGAACCCTCGTCTTCAGCTTGGAAGGCTGCGGCTCTACCATTGAGCTATACCCGCAACCGCTCGTTGGACGCCTCAGCGCGAAGGCTGGTGGAAGGGGGTGGATTCGAACCACCGTACGCTCTCGCGGGCAGATTTACAGTCTGCTGCCATTAACCACTCGGCCACCCTTCCCCAGGTGTCAGATATCGGGTGTCAGGTGTCAGCGGCTCGTGACACCTGATAACTGACACCCGGCACCTGAATCGGAGCGCGTCCTATAACCAAGCCCCCTCATCCACTCAAGCCGGGCCGTGCGCGTCCGATCAACCCGCTGCCTCGGCGGGAATTCGAGGAGGAAACCGGCGGTCCGTCCTGGATCTGGGGCGTGCACGCCAGCTTGGCTGCGCTGGCCAATCCTGCGCGGCGCATCGAACGCATTGTGGCGACACGAAATGGCGCGGCGCGACTGCCGGCGGGCGTCGATGCGCAAATCCTCGATCCCGACGCGATCGACGGCATGCTGCCGCCGGGCGCCGTGCATCAAGGTCTGGCCGTTCGCGCGAGCCCCATCGAGCCGCTTGAGTTGGAAGCGGCGTGCACGCACGCGGATGGGCGCAGCGTCCTTATTCTCGATGGCGTGACTGATCCACAAAATGTCGGCGCAGCGTTTCGTTCAGCCGCCGCTTTCGGCGCGCGGGCGGTCGTGATGCAGGACCGCAAATCCCCGCCGCTCACAGGCGCGCTGGCGAAAGCCGCTGCAGGCGCCATCGAAATCGTCCCGCACGTCCGCGTCGTGAACATCGCGCGCGCGATCGAGACGCTGCGGAGCGCGGGCTACGTTACCATCGCACTGGAAGGTGAGACCGAACTCGCGCTTGCTGATGCGCTTGCCGATCCGCGCGCCGCGGCGCTCGTCGTTGGCGCAGAAGGCAAAGGCTTGCGACCGGGCGTCGCGGAAGCATGCGAGAAGCGCGCGCGCATTCCGATCGCGCCCGCGATGGAAAGCCTCAACGTCTCGGTGGCGGCCGCTATCGCTCTTTACGAAGCGGGCAAACGCTAGTGCGCTTTGGCGGTGCTGCCGCCCTTCGACACTAGGCTCTTCAGGAAGAAGAAGACGCCGATGATAATGAGATAGCCGAGGAAGTACGCAATCGCCGTCGTCCAGAACGGCTGCTCCATAAAGTTCGGCAGACCGTGTCCTTGCAAAATCCCCGGCAGATAATTGACCGCGATGTGAGCGGCCGTCGCAAGCAGCGCCATGATCAGCCATTGCCGCCATGACGGCATCAGCAGCGCCGCTATGAGAGCAATGATCAACCCTTGCGGATGATTGATCTGACCAAAGCCATCCTTCAGCGCATCGATGGCTTGATTGACGTATTCCATGTCGGCCCTCCGGTTGCTCAAGGACGCCGCATCCCCCCGGGGCGTCTCCGGACTGTGCAAATTGTTAAGGGCTCACGTGCGGAGCGGCAAGCGAAACAGCGTGACTAAATTGGCTCAGTCCTAAGCAACATAAGGACATCGTCGACGAACGACGCACCCGCAGCAAGACCTTGATCTACGCGGCCGATTTCTTCGAAACCAAGCTTTTCGTAGAAGCGGCGCGCGGCCTTGTTCTCATCATTGACCCAAAGAAGGAACCGGAGCGCGCCGGCGCCTCGGGCGTCATCGATGGCGGCGCGCGTGAGCGCGGCGGCCGCGCCGGTTCCGCGCGCGTCGGGGTGCACGTAGATCACATGCAGCCAGCGCGTGTGGGCCAACATGGGAAAAGGCAAGCAATCAATCAGCAGTTTGCCGAGCAAGCGCTCGCCCTCGAACACGCCCCAACCCTCACCGCGTTCGAGGGTCGCGGCGATTTCGGCGTCTGGGCGCGCATCGTCGTATTCCGTCGTTTCGACAAACGAGTCCGGTGAGTGTTTGAGCCCATGGCGGTGCAGATCGCGATAGGCGTCGAGATCCGCGACTGTGAGTTTGCGAACGAGCATGAACCCTCTCCAGCACCCAGACATGGGAGCCCTGCGCCGTTCTTCAAATCGAAAAACGAACGGAGGGCGGAGACGCCAGACTCACGCGCGATGCGTGAGAGAAAAGGAAACAGCGAGCGAACCCAGCGTCTCCGCGATTGTTTTGATGTCAGCGCTGCAGTTGAGGAGCTCATTCACTCCGGAGTGCAGCGCTTGCCGCGAGCAGGCCTGTCCAACCAGGTCCTGGAACGCTGCGGTTTCAAAGGCCCCGCAGCCTGTCGCTCCACTTCCCCTCTCCTTGAGGAGAGGGGATCGAGGGGTGTGGTGAACCTCAGTGTCTGAGTTCGTTTGTACGACCTCGTCTGCTTCGGTGTTTATCCCACCCCCGCCCCCTCCCTTGAAAGGGAGGGGAAACAGAGCTTCTCGCTCAATCGCATTCCGTTTCACGCTTCGGGCTGGATCCAATGCGCCCCTCCGTTTGAACCGGAACGCAGGCATTCTACGCCAGCTTCAGAAGTGTTGGATTGGAAAGAGGGCGAATCTCAGGATTCCAAACACTTAGCCGAAAAAGGTGTTGGATACGCGGCGTCGGCCGTCAGGCCTTTCGGTCAGCTGCGTTTCGCAGGCTGTACTTCATCCTGCAGTTCGTTGACCGCGACTGGCTCTCCGGAGTCCGTCCGAACGATGCTGATCTTCTTCCCTTTCGAGACCAGATCATTAGCACATCTCAGCGCGTCAGACGCGTTCGGACAGCGAACCAAATACTCACTCCCGTTCCACGCGGTCACGATGAACATCGCAGCACCCACTCATCTCCCCACTCCATTCTATCAATGGGCAAGTGCCGCCGCGAACTCATATGATAGCCAACGCTCAGTCCGTACGCGGAAAAGCTGTCGTTGCCGGTGACAGAGCCAAGCGCCGCCTAGCGACTCGCGCGGCGGCATTGGCTGAGTGTCGCTGCTTCGGGTACAGGCGGGCAAAGAAGACGAGGACTTTGAAATGCATCATTCCAGGCTCTGCGCCGTATTGATCGATTGCGACGTCTCCGATGTCGACGCCGCCGCACATTTTTGGGGCGGGGCGCTCGGGCGCCCTGTTGATCTCGATCATCCTGGCAGCCGCGACGCGTACCGCATGCTGGAGACGCCGCCCGACGAGCCGATCGTGCAAATCCAGCGCGTCGATCACGAAAGCCGCGTCCACATCGATATCGAGAGCGATGACATCCCGGCGGAGGTCGCACGCCTCGAGAAATTAGGGGCCACGGTTGTCGGCCGGCTGGAACGTTGGGTCGTGATGCAAGCGCCGAGTGGACAACGCTTTTGCGTGGTGCGTGTGCAGCGCCCCGGATTTCCCAAGAACGCAAATCGCTGGGATTAGCCGCTTCTATCCTGCGCTAAACCTTTGCGCCCACTCCGAGACTTGTTCGTCTTCGATCTTCTTGAACAGCACATCCGGCGGCGTGATGGTGAGGCCGCGCGGCAGCGCATCGAACACCGACTTGTCCGTCGCCTTCGGCCACATGCGATTCTTCTCGGGCACGCCGATTGCGTCGAGGACGGTCTTCGCCGCGTCGGGAATGAAGGGCTGCGCAAGGATGGCGAACAGCGCGCAAAGATTCAGCCCGGTGCGTACGCCGACAGCCGCCGCGACTTGATCCGTCTTGAACGCAGTCCAAGGCGCGGCGTTTTGCAGATATTCGTTACCCGCCACCCAAATGGCGCGCAGCTCGGCGGCCGCTTTGCGCATTTCCATTTGCTCATGGAATTGCGTGAGCGTCGCGAGACGCGTGGAAAATTCACTCCACAACTTCTCTTCGTGCGGACCCCAAACGCCGCCGTCTGGCACATTCGAGTCAAACTTCGAGGCGCAGAAGCGCGTGATCCGGTTGACGAAATTGCCGAAGACGTTGGCGAGGTCGGCGTTCACGGTTTGCTGGAATTGTTCGAGCGTGAACGCCGCGTCGGAGCTCTCTGGTGCGTTCGCCATCAGATACCAGCGCCAATAATCGCTCGGCAGAAGCTCAAGCGCCTGATCCATGAAGATGCCGCGCTTCTCGCTTGTCGAGAACTTGCCGCCGTACCAGGTGACCCAGTTGAACGCCTTCAACCGATCGACAAGCTTCCACGGTTCGCCCGAACCCATGATCGTCACGGGGAAGCTCACGGTGTGGAAGGCGACGTTGTCCTTGCCCATGAACTCGACATAAGTGACGTCGCTCGCGCCCTTGTCGGTGCGCCACCAGCGCTCCCAGTCGTTTCCGGTTGCTTCTGACCATTCGATGGTTGAGCCGATATATTCGATCGGCGCATCGAACCAGACGTAGAAGACTTTGTTTTCGAAGCCTGGTCGCGGCTTGCCGTTCTGCGTGACCCTGATGCCCCAAGCGAGATCGCGCGTGATCGAGCGGTCGATCAGTCCTTCGTCGAGCCATTTGTACGCAATCGAGCGCGCCAGGGGCGGCCATTCAGTTGACTTGTCGACCCATGCGCGCACGCGATCCTGCATTTTCGGCTGCAGCAGGAAGAGATGCGCGGTGTCGCGCGCTTCGACATTGGTCGAACCGGAAATCTTCGAGCGCGGATTGATAAGTTCGATCGGATCGAGAAGCGTCTGGCAATTGTCGCATTGATCACCGCGTGCACGATCGAAGCCGCACACTGGACACGTGCCTTCGACATAACGATCCGGCAGGAAGCGCTTGTCGTCGATCGAATAGATCTGCTTCGAGACGCGCTCTTCGATGAGGCCGTTCTTCTCCAGCACCTCGCCGAAATGCTGCGTGAGCTTGTGGTTTGGCGGATTGGACGAGCGGCCGAAATGATCGAACGACAGGCGGAAGCCGTCGCAGGCGTCTTTCTGAATTTTGAATTGCTCGGCGCAGTACGTGGCAACGTCCTGCCCCGCCTCGGCGGCGGCGAGTTCGGCCGGCGTGCCGTGCTCGTCGGTCGCGCAGATATAGAGGACTTCGTGGCCCTGCAGGCGGCGGAAGCGCGCATGCACGTCAGCAGGCAGCATCGAGCCGGCGAGATTGCCCAAATGCTTGATGCCATTGATGTAGGGAAGCGCGGACGTGATGAGGTAGCGGGACATGGAACTAACCTAAGAACGAAGACGAACGTGCTCATGGGCCGCGCGAGCGCGGCTCCATCACATTCGCATCGTCCGGCGCGGTCTGCGTTCCATGGACACTGTCACTATCGGATTCCCTCGCTCGCGCCAAGTCACACGCTCGGATTGGCTTTCAGTTCGGCGTATTTTTGCGCCATTTTCTGATCATATTGATTGGCGGCGTAGCCCGGGCCGTTATAGCCGCGCGCGAAGCCCGCCCAATCCTTACGCTGCAACTCATCCTTGAGATTGTTGGCTTTGACGAAGCCTTCGAACGCTTCGAGCTGATCCTTCTCCGACTTCGCCAGCTTCGCGACGTACTGGTGTGCATTGGCCATGCCGAGATTGGTGTAGTTGCGCCCAAGCACCTGGAAGCGGCCATAGCTTGCGCTTTGCAGCGCTGCTTCCGGATCGAGCGCATAGGCTTCAGCGAGTTGCGCCCAGCGATCGGCTTGCGTGCGCGGATAGCCGCCGGGCGTTTGGTTCGACACCGTTGGATGCGTGGCGTCGTATTGATGATTGGTCCAACGCGAGAAGAGGTGGCGCTCGAACAGAATGATCGGACGTCCATCAGCGGCAAAGCCACCAAGCGCGCCGGATTCCACTTGCGCAACGGCGCCGACTGCTTCCCACTCGCAACCCAAGCGGCCCGCGACCGCTTCGAAATCCGCGCGCGTCAGCGTCGTGTTGTTTTCGCGATGGAGAGTCGCGAGAAAATCCGACGGACCAGCTGGCGGCGGCAATGGTGCTGGCGGAGGCGGCGGTGACGATCCCGTCGCCGGCGGCGGTGGTGGCGGCGCCGGTGGCGTCACTGGTGGCGGCGCTGGCGGCGTCACGGGCGGAGTCGGAGGCGCAGCTGGCGGCGACGCAGGTGGCCGCGGCGGAGTTGGTGGTGGCGACGCCGGTCGCGGCGCTGGCGAGGCGGAGGCAGGACGGCTGCCGAAGATCAGTCGAAACAGAGCGTCGAAAAAGCCCATCGCTTCCCCCGGATGCGTGCTGCGTCTCGGAACCGAGATCGTCCCTCACCGGGCGAGACCATAGACGAGCGCCCCCAAGATGGGAAAGGCAGTTGGACGGATTTCAGAACTGGTGGCAAAAGCGCGTCCCCAATTCCGCAGATTGGGCCGCCTTAGCTCAGCTGGTAGAGCACCTGATTTGTAATCAGGGGGTCGGGGGTTCGAGTCCCTCAGGCGGCACCATTATTTCAAACGCGGCGCTAGGCCGCGCGGCTGCGACTTGCGAAGCGCGCGTGAGCAGTGGAATTTCCACAGCGCGAGGTTTCACATGCGCTTCATACTTGCCGCAGCGTTGGCGCTCAGCTTGGCTGCGTGCGGACAATCGGGCTCCGGGGGATCGAGCGGCAGCGGCGGCTCGGGCGCGCCCACCTACACGGCGGCGCAGAACCAGACCGCGATTGCAGCGCTGCCGGCGCCTTACAACGCCGCGAACTACGAAGCGGGACGCACGGTGTTTGCGCAATGCCGCTCCTGCCACACCATCACCAATGGCGGCATGAACATGGTAGGCCCGAATTTGCATGGAGTGATCGGCCGCCACATCGGCGTGGCGTCCAACTTCAACTATTCGCCGCCGGTAAAGGCAGCCGACTTCAGCTGGGACGCTGAGCATCTCGATCGCTGGATCGACAATCCTCAGGCGATGATCCCCGGCACGCGCATGGGCTTCGCCGGCGTGCGCGACGCCACGCAGCGGCGCGATTTGATCGCTTACATGATGGTGGAATCGCAGCGCTAATCGCGATTGCGGCGCCGATTTCGCGCCCTGCCCGGCTCGGTCCAGAAGCCGACCATGAGCGCGAGTTCGTCTTCGCCGCCATCGATGCGATCGCGGATGCCTATCTGGAGTCCGCGATGATGACGGTTGTCGAAGACAACAAGAGAGAGTTGGGCCTTGACGGTCTCTTCGCCGTACTGAGGACCGTCGACGAAAACTTGCGCCAGCCCCATCCAGCGACGGCCGAAATGCGTGCCTGCGGTGAGCTCAGCGCGCTGGTCTGCACACCCGCCCGACAGTACCCGTTCAGCCACTTCGGCGTTGACGAAGGAATTGTGCGGCAGGTTTACGCCGGCGAGCGCGCGTAGTTCGGCGCCGCCTTCCTGACAATGCTGCGGCGGATCAGACACCCAGAGCGCGCTCGCTTGCACGGCGGCGACGGTGTGTTCGGTATGGTGGATGATGTGCTTGACGCCGACAGTGGCTTCAGCCCGCCAGCCGTTTTCGTCGTCAATAAAGTCCTGGATCACCCACGGCGCGATGACGAGAGAGTCATTGTGGGTGACCGGCGCTTCGACATAGCCCGACGTCTCGTAATAGGTCAGGCCTTCGCGCTTGCCGTACGTCGAGGTGAAGATTTGCTGGCCGTCGAGAGGCGCAATCCAAGCGGCGGCGTTTGCCGTCGCTGGCGCACAGACCGCCACCGCCCCTGTTAAAGTTAGGAGTCGTAGCCCGGCAGATGCCGGTCCAGTTTCCTTTTCAGCCCCGGCCACGCCAACCCCGCCACCATGCCCAACCCCTTGGCCTGGCCGCGCGTCTCTTCCTGCGCAGCATCCGGCGCGAGGAGGACGCCGTCACGGCCAACACTCAACGCGTTCACTTGCTGCGCACAGGCGCGCTCCAGAAAGAAGATGCCGACAAACGCGTCCGCCGCGTTAACGCCGACAGAGAGCGTGCCGTGATTGCGCAGAAGCATGAGCTTCTTGTCGCCAAGATCCGCAACGAGGCGTTCGCGTTCATCCAGATTGAGCGCAACGCCCTCATAGCCGTGATAAGCGAGGTTCGGGATCACAAGCAGCGAATTCTGCGTGAGCGGAAGCAAGCCGCCTTTTTGCGCGGCAACGCCGACGCCGGCATCGGTGTGCAGGTGGATCACGCACAGCGCGTCTTCGCGCGCGGCGTGGATGGCGGAGTGGATCGTGAAGCCCGCCGGATTGATGTAGTACTCAGTCGGCGCAACGATATTGCCCTCGAGATCGACCTTCACCAGCGACGACGCGGTGATCTCCTCGAACAGCATTCCGTACGGGTTGATCAGGAAATGGTGCTCAGGCCCGGGCACGCGCATCGAGATGTGCGTGAAGATCATGTCGTCCCAGCCCTGCAGCGCGACCAGCCGATAGAGCGCGGCGCAGTCAACGCGCGCTTGCCATTCCTCGGCGCTGACCCGGCCCTTTACGGAGGCGCTTGCGTCGTCGGCCATCGTTCGCACTCCACTGGAGGTGTGTTAGGGAGAGTCTTAAGTCCGCCGGGGCGATAAGCAAAGAGCGACCATGAAACTTGCCTTCACCGCGAGCGCCCGCCCGGAGGCGCAGGACGCTCTCAGGCGGCTCCGCCACGCCTATGGCGACGTTGGGGAAGCGAACGCCGAGATCGTCGTCGCGCTCGGCGGCGACGGGCACATGCTGGAGACGCTGCGGCGCAGGCTCGGCGACAAGAAGCCGGTTTACGGCATGCACCGGGGCACCGTCGGCTTCCTGATGAACGAATACGACGAGACGTCTCTGGTCGAACGGCTGGGCAAGGCGCACCCGGTGCGCGTGCGCCCGCTCGTGGCGCGCTGCGAAACGGCGAAAGGCGGAGTGGTCGAGGAGCGCGCCTTCAACGAGGTGTCGCTGATCCGGCAAACGGCTCAATCAGCGAAGCTCCGCATTCTCGTGGATGGCGCCGAGCGCATGGCGGAGCTTCTGTGCGACGGCATCCTGGTGGCGACGCCAGCGGGATCGACGGCATACAACTTCTCCGCCTATGGGCCGATCCTGCCGATCGACTCTAGCTTATTGGCATTGACGCCGATCAGTGCCTTCCGCCCGCGGCGCTGGCGCGGCGCGTTGCTGCCGCATCGGGCAAAGGTGCGGATCGAAGTCCTGGAAGCAGATCGCCGCGGCGTCAGCGCTGCCGCCGACAATCGCGAGATGCGTGATGTGACCGCGGTCGACATCAGCGAGGACTCAGAGGCGACGCTGACCCTTCTTTTCGATCCGGGCCACGCCTTGGACGAGCGCATCCTGCGCGAGCAGTTCAACGTCTGATTACATTTCGATTAGGGTCTTGTTCACCGCGTCGGCGCAAGCTCGCTCCGCCATGAGCAAGCCTCAGGTTCAACACATCGACCCGCGCGAGGAGGGGTTCAGGAAGTTAGACCTGAAACAGCCGGTGTTCGGCCCGGAAGCATTGGCGCGCGCCGATGAGACGCTGAAGGCGATGGCCGGTTCGATGCAGCAATGGATCGAGGCTGACATCACTCAACTTCAAGATCTGCGGCTCGCCGCCGAAGCAGCGAACTGGGATGCGGCCTCGGTCGACGCGCTGATGGGCTGCGCCCACGATCTAAAGGGGCTTGGCGCGACGTACGGTTACCCCTTGGTCACACACATTGCCGCTTCGCTCTGCCGGCTGACGGAGACCGATGAGGGCAAAGTGGCGGTGATGGGCGATCCGTCATTGGCGCGCGCTCATATCGACGCGCTTCGCGCCATCGTGCGGGGCGATATTCGCGCACCTGATCACCCGATCGGCACGGCCTTGCTACAAACCCTGGAACTCGAAGTCGCGAAGCTAGGCGTCGCACCGCGCTAACGCTCTCTTCACACACCCTCAACCCTCTCTTCACTCTGCTTCCGGGCCCGTTTTTTAACGGCGTTCCGGCAGGATGGCCGTTCGATGCCGGCCATGAACGTCATTCCTTTTCCCTCTCGCGCTGTTGCGGTGGAACCGCTTGCGTTCGCCATTGGCGCTCGCGTGGATCTGCGCATCGGCACGCTGGCGGCGGGTGTTGTGCGCGCGCGGGGCGAGCCGGAAGACGTGTTCGCCTATTCGAACCTGGCGCGTTTGCTGCGCGCGGCGCGCATGACTTGGCGCGAACGCGGCGCTTACACCGGCTTGGTGCTGGCGGTGCCGCCATCAATCCATTCCTCGCTCGAGGCTGACCTAGTGAGCGAAGCGGCGAACGAAGCTGGCTGCACGCGGCAAGGCTTGAATTTCGAGCTGTGCGAACGCGAAGTCGTCCGCGATGGCGGCGCGCTCGCGGAAGAACTCCGCGCGCGCGGCTGGGGCGTTTCGTTGCGCGGCGATCCCGATTGCCCACTGCCGTTCGGATCGCGGGCGCGTGCGCTTTACTCCGAACTCGTGCTCGAGGCGCCGGAGACGCCTGATCCGTTCTTAGCGCTGGAAGACGGCGACCGCTCGCCACTCGGGCGTCGCCTGCTGGCGGCGCAGGAAGCGGGTCTGGTGGTGACCGCGGAAACCGTGCGCACGGCCTCGCAAGCACGCATGCTGGCGATGGTGGGTTTTGATCGCGGCGGCGGCCCTTTTGCGGAAGCGGGTCTGCGCTAAACCGCTTCGGCTTGCGCCGACTGTAGGCCAGACGCGTCCAGCTTTTCCATCAGATAGTCGAGATCGTCCTTCGGGATCGATTGGAAGAGCGTCAGCGTGCGCTCCAGCATGCGCTTGCGGAAGATGATGCGGTCGTAAGAACCGCCTTCGCGTTCGATCGAATGATAGACTTCGATCGCGGCGCGGAAGGACGGAAAAAGCCGCGGCGGCAACCCCGCGCGCTCGAACGCGGCTTTCAAGCCCAGCGGGCCGCTATCGTTCATCAACAGCCACATACGCTGATGCGAAACGCCGGCCAGTTCAGCGAGCGCGTACTCCACGAATTCGATGTGCCCGAGGCAAAGGCCGCGCATCAGCAGCGAGGGCGACAAGCGCCCATTCAAATTCAGCTGCTGGACGAAGCGCGGCAGATCCTTCTGACGCGCTGCCTGCTCGACGATGTCGAGGGTCGCGCGTTCGCGGGCGCCCATGGCGAGATCGATGGCGATCTGCGGCGGGAGTTCGTGATTGTTTACGAGGTGATCGAAGAGCTCGCCGGTGACTACGGTGAGCAGCTTCTCGGCAACCGATACTGGCAGCTCGTTGCGATGCACCATGGCGGCGGTAACGCCGGACACGCCCGAGAACCGCTCCAACGTCTTCTCGAAGCCGTCTTCGTCGAAGAGCGCATTGTCATTGGCCAGCGCGCGTTCGACGGCGGCCGATACGGCGTACTCGGCGATCGCGCCGGTGACCGTAGTCGACAGGGTTTCGCGACTTGCAACTGCAATCTGCTTGGCCGGCGGTGATGCGCGCACAATCTCCACGAGATCGTGATCGGTCAGCATTGGCGAATTGAGGATCACCGGCAGCGCGATGGATTCCACGTCTTTCGCAAGCTTCGTGGCAATCTCATGCGGCAATTTCGTCGAATTCTTCAGCGCGACCGCCAGAGCCCGGCGCACGAGCACGGCGGCGTCCTGCGCCATGATGTTCATGATCGTCGCGGCGTGTTCGCGCTCATCGTCGGTAAGCTGCGCCTCATCGATGCAGCGACAGATTTTGTGCGCCGCGTGTGCGCGCTCCATCTCCGTCGGACCCTTGATCAGGGTGCGGATATCGCCATCGGTCAGGTTGGCGCGCATAGTCACAATCGTCATGGGCGGCGCGACTCCTCCGCCTCCACCCTTGTGCCTGACACTTAACGAAGGCTTGATGGAGCCGTTGCGGAAAGGAAACAGCTGCAGATGCTCGAGGGTTTACGCGTCGTTGAGTATGCGACTTACGTAGCGGCGCCGGGCGCTGGCGGCATCATGGGCGACTGGGGCGCTGATGTGATCAAGGTCGAACCGCCCGGCGGCGATCCGATCCGGCAATTCTTTGCGTCCGTCGGCGTCGAGGAAGAGCGCAATCCGGTGTTCGATCTCGATAACCGCGGCAAGCGCAGCATCGTTTTGGATACAGCACAAGAGGGCGGACGCGATGCGTTGTTGCGTCTGACGGATCGCGCCGATGTATTTCTCACCAATGTGCGCCCCGGCGGTTTGAAACGCGCGGGTCTCGACCACGAAATGCTGCTGAACCGCAATCCGCGCCTCGTCTATGCGACGCTGACGGGCTACGGCCTCGAAGGACCGGATGCGGATCGGCCCGGCATGGATGCCGCCGCATTCTGGGCGCGTTCTGGATTGGCGGCGATGTTTCGGCCCAAGGGCGGCGATCCGATCCAGTTGCGCACAGCTGTCGGCGACCACGTCGCGTCGCTCGCGATTGTCGCGGGCGTCTTGGCGGCGCTGCGCGAACGTGACGCGACCGGCAAAGGTCGCCTGATCGACGCGTCGCTGCTGCGTGTCGCGCATTATGTCGGCGGCAGCGACTTTTCCATCCAGCACGTACGCGGCCGCATCGCCTCGAACAGGCCGCGCAGGGATACGCCCAACCCTCTGATCAACTATTTCAAGACGAGCGATGAGCGCTGGATCAGTTTGCTGACGCGCCAAGGCGAACGCGACTGGCCGAAACTGGCGCGCGCCCTCAACGTCGAGCATCTCGTCGATGATCCGCGCTTCGCCAAAGCGCGCGGGCGCCGCGAGAATGGCGCTGCACTCGTGGAATTGCTCGACGCCGCATTCGCGGCGCGGCCGCTCAATGAGATCGCCGCATCCCTCGACGCGGAAGAAATGATCTGGTCGCCGGTGCTGACGCCAGCGGAGGCGATTGCCGATCCCCAGGCGATCGCGGCGGGCTGTGTTGTGCAAACGCCGCTGCCCGATGGCGGCTCGATGCCGGCGCCGGCCGGCCCCATCCGTTTTCCCGGCGCCGATGATGGGCCGAAAGGGCCCTCGCCCCGCATGGGTGAACACACGCGTGTCGTGCTTCAAGAGGCCGGTTATTCCAGTGCTGAGATCGACGCGATGTTGGCGAGTGGCGCTGCGGCTTAGGTCTGGTTTGAGCGCGCGTAAGCACTGAGCGCAGCGAACGGATCGCTTCGCTGTTGCTCTTCGTCACGGCCGCTGTTCAAGAGCGGCATGAGCGCCAGATTGAACAGAGTTTGCGCGAGCGCCGGCGACATCATGCCGTCGTGCGAATAGATTGTGCGCGGTTGGGCATTTACGTGCGGCGCTGCCGGATCGCTGACGGCGGCCGATGCGTCGAGGTCGAGCCGATCGAGCACAGCCTGCGCCGAGCACGGCTGACCCGCGCTGTAGAAGATGCCCCGATTGGCGGCGGCTTCACGCGGGAAAAGCGCTGAAGCGTTGGGCGCGCCCTGCGCTGCTGCTTGAATCAAACGCGCCGCGCCGCCGGAGCCAAGCACATGCGCGGCGTACAATTCGCCAGCGCTTGGCGCGCGGCCGAGTTGCGCCGAAAGCGTGGCGGCGTTCTCGCGGGTGAGTTCGCCCGCCATGCAAGCCGAAAGCTCGGGATCGGTGCGCAAAATAAGAATGTCGGCACGCGTGGAGGCATCGACGTTGCCGGTTTGCAGCGCTTGCGCGTACTGGCCCAGGCCGTGAGCCGCGCCGTGGCGGCGCACCATGTCGAGCCAAGTGGAGTCGATGAACTGGAAGAGCCCGGTGGCCGACGACGTGCCGGCGCGCGCATTGGCGTTGAGCGCGCTTTCGCGGCGCGCCGTCTGCACCAGCAGGTCGAAATTCACGCCCGTGCGTTCAGACGCCCGCTGAATCGCGGCGCGGACATTCGTTTCGGGCGCAACAGGAGCGATGCGGTCGCTCATGGGCACGCGTTCCACCGATTTGGCGAAACGATCAATAGCTCTTCGGCAAGCCCAGCACGCGCTCAGCGATGAAATTGAGGATCATTTCGCGCGAGACAGGCGCGATGCGGGCGATCATGGCTTCGCGAAAATATCGCTCGACGAAGTATTCTTTCGCGTAGCCCATGCCGCCATGCGCGAGCACGGATGCTTCGCACGCTCGGAAGCCGGCTTCGGCGCCAAGATATTTCGACGCGTTGGCTTCCGCGCCGCATTCCTTGCCGGCGTCGTAGAGCGCCGCCGCTTTGTAAGCCATGAGATTGGCCGCTTCGAGTTCAGCCCACGCTTTCGCGAGCGGATGCTGGATGCCCTGGTTCTGCCCGATGGGGCGGCCGAACACGACGCGCTCCTTCGCGTATTGCGCGGCGCGACGCAGCGCCGCTCGGCCGAGCCCAATCGCTTCGACTGCGAAGAGTACGCGTTCGGGATTGAGGCCGGAAAGAAGGATGCGGAAACCGCCGCCTTCTTCGCCAATCAAAGCTTCCTTCGGCACTTCGAGGTCTTCGATGAAGAGCGTGTTGCACTCGACCGCCTTGCGGCCCATCTTCGGGATCGGCTGCGCTTCGATGTGCTTGCGGTCGAAGTCCGCATAGAAAAGCGAGAGGCCATCAGTCGGGCGCTTCGCCTCTGCCTTCGGCGTCGTTCGCGCGATGATCAGCATCTTGTTGGCGCGCTGCGCGTTGGTTGTCCAAATCTTGCGGCCAGAGATGCGATAGCCGCTATTGGTGCGCTCGGCCTTGGTTTCGAGTGACGCGGTGTCGAGACCAGAGTTTGGCTCGGTGACGGCAAAGCAGGCTTTGTCTTCGCCGCTGATGGCGCGCGGCAAAAACATCTGCTGTTGTTCGGGCGTGCCGAACTTCACGATCGGCATCAGGCCAAAGATGTTGAGGTGGATGGCGCTCGCGCCGGAGAAGCCGGCCCCGGATTCCGCCACCGTCTGCATCATCAACGCCGCTTCGGTGAGCCCGAGCCCCGCGCCACCCACGCTTTCTGGCATCGCCACGCCCAGCCAGCCGCCGGCGGCGATGTCATCCACGAACGCGTTTGGGAATTCGCCGCTATTGTCGACGTTGAGCCAATAATGATCGTCGTACTTGGCGCAGATGTCCTCGATCGCATGCTTGATCGCAGACTGCTCTTCGGTGAGTTCGATGCCGATGGTCATAGGATTCCAAATCTATCCGGCGAAAGCTCCGCCCACTCAGCGGGAATGTCGGCGCCCATCACGTACGCCGTAATGATCTCCGCCGTGATCGGCGCCAAGAGCCAACCGTTGCGGGAGTGGCCGGCAGCTATGAGCACATCGCCGGACGGGCCGACCATCGGCCAGCCGTCAGGCGACATCGGGCGGATGCCGGTCCACGCTTTGCCAGCGGGCTTCACCTCTCCCGGCAGCGCGGCTTTGGCGACGGCCAGAAGTGTTTCGATTTGCTCGGGATCGACGCGACGATCGGTGCGATCGAGGTCAAGAGTAGAGCCGAGCACGGCGTCGCCGTACCGCTGGGCGATGTAGAAATCACGCGAACGGATATTCGGCGCGACAGGCTGCTCAAATTGCACCGGCACGAGACAGCCCTTGCCTGGCCTCACCTGCTTCAACACCGGCGCCAACGCCATCAGATTTTCAGTGGCCCAGACGCCGGGCGCGAGGATGAGCTGATCGGCCTCAAAGGTGTGCTCGGCATGCGTGTGCACGAAGTTGGCCGTGGCTTCGATGACGTCCTCGCCGAATTGGACCAGCACACCATGCGCGCGGGCGTCCATCACCAGGCCGCTCAGCGTGCGTAGGGGATCGGCGACGCCTTCGTCTGGGAGAAAAACGGCGTGCGCCCTGTCCGTTCTGATCCCCGTCCGCTTCTGGAACTTCTTTGGCGCGAGTGTCTCGCAGTCTCGTCCCAGCGCTTGTGCACGCGAGGAGATCCCGGCGGCCTCGACTTCGTCATGCGCAAGCACGACGCCGCCGTCGAACCGCACGGCGTCGGCCCACGGCGAGCCCTCGCGCCACGCGCGCCAGAGGTCGAACGAAGCGAACGCGAGCGCCTCGTGCGGCGACATCTCCTCGTTCAGCGGCGCGATCATGCCCGCGGCTGAGGCGGACGCGGTTGGGCCCCATACCGTCGTGTTCTCGTCGTGCGCCTCGAGCACGGTGACGCGCGCGCCCATCTTGGCGAGGCGCACCGCGCACATGAGGCCAATCACGCCGGCGCCGACAATGATGACGCTTTTCATATTCGCCGTTCGCTTGCCAGCGAAGGCGCCCGCGGGTCAATGCGTCAGCGCTTCTTCTTAGGCTTCACGCGCGGCGCGGCGGTTTCGCAGACCGCGAGCACCGCCTCCACGCCTGCCGCCATCAAAGCCTCGGCGGTAATGGCGCGGCCGACAGCAGCTGAAAGCCGCTTGGCCGCCGCTTCGAGACGCACAGTGGAACGCGCATCGACCTGCAGTGCGCGCGGGGCCATTTTCGTCCGCGCCTTGCGCGGTGTCTGCACCGCCTTGAGCGCAGCCTGCATGCGATCAATGTGGGCGCGGTCCTTATCCTTCTCGACTTCCGGCAGCGCGCTATAAGGCCTGAACAGATCCTTCGGCTGATTGGGATCGGCGCGATTTCGCTTGATCCATTGCTTGTGGACGTAGTCGGACGCCTTCTCGCGGTCGTTGGGAAATTTCTCGATCGCCGCATAGGCGGCGTACGCCGCGATCTTGTTGTCGGCCTTGGCCTTCGGATCGAGGTCTTTCCAAGGTTTATTGATGTCAACCATCTTGCCGCCGCGCATGCGCATGCGCGGGAGCGTGCGCTCCTTAGGATTGGTCTTGTGGAATTGCCGGCGCCACGCATCGTGCGAGCGTGACGCAAAGTATTCCACCGCCGCTTCGACTGTCTTTTTAGTCGCCATTAACGCTGATCGCCGTTCCAGCCGGCCAATCTAGCAAAGCCGCGTCAAGGAATGGCAAACCTGTTCACTTCTGAGGTTGCGGTGCAGCGCCCCACTCCGGCAGATCGAATTTCGGATCCGGATAGGTCGCGTCGACGAATGTGCGGCCCGCGCCCTCGCCCACTTCCAGCAAGAGATCGAGGTTCGCTTTCTTACCGTTGTCCATGAGATCGAGTGCGTCCAGCACATCAGGTTCGAGCTCGCGGCCGAGGATGCGCTCAAGCGCTGTCGCCGGCGGCTGCGGATCTCCCGGCTTGATATTCTTCGGCTTGCCTTCGAGCGACGCATCCATGCGCTGATAATCGAGCAAGGCTTGGCCGCCGATGCAGAGGCCGCGCATGTCGCCGATCTCGGAATTGATCCGCCACGGCCGCTTCGGCTCGGAGAGTGCCTGCATCATCATCACGCCTTGCACTTGCGTGTCGTAGACCATGGCGCGCAGCGCGTGCACGCCGCGCAAACCTGGCGGGAGACCTTTGAAGGCGTGTCCGCTGATGGTTGGCCGCCGCGAACCGGTGCCGCAGGACGTCATCATCAAATGATCGGCGCCTGACTTCCAGCCGAACTTGTAGGAGGGATCGAGCGCCAACAGGAAAAGCTGGATGCTCGGGTTGTTGTTGGCGCTGACGGCGCCGTCGACGAAATAGCCTTGCTGGATCGGATGGCGGCGATCGTCGAACTCGATGTCAATGACGACCTCGTCGAAGAAGGTCGGCGCGGCTGCACTCGCGAGCACGAGATCGATCAAGCGATAGCGCTTGTTCGGGAAAATGCCGCTGTCGCCGGGCGGATCGTAGAAGGCGCCGAGCGGATGGTTGGTCACCACCCAGGCAGAGCCGGTGTCGATGCGCTTCGCATGAATGGCGAGGCCGGTGCGCAAATCTTCCGTGCCGAGCGTCTTGGTGTGCAGCACGCCCTGCAGCGCACGCCGCAAGCGCCGCGAGTCGAATTTCGACTGCAGGAAGACGCCATCGCCGGTCGAGCGCCCGAACACGTCCGGCGCGAGATGCATGTAGAGATCGATCACCTCGTCGACGCTCAGGCCCAGCGCGAGCGCCGTGGCGATGATGGCGCCGGTCGAAGTGCCACCTATCAAGTCGTAATAGTCGGCAAGACGGAAATCAGGACCGCCGCCAGCGCGCCGGCGCAGCTCCGCTTCAAGCGGCTTCAGCATGCCCAACGTCAGCACGCCTTTCACGCCGCCGCCGTCGAGCGCGAGAATGCGCTTCGGCCCGGTGTCGGGCGAGAGGTGCTCGAACAAGGTTCTTGGCATTACGTCCCCGTCACCCCGGTTCTACCCGGAGCGGCGGGTTAAAAGAAAGCCAGCGACGCGGGGTCGCGGCCGATGTGCAGCGCCTTGAATTCGACGGCCAGGAACAGGCTGCCGGCGACGTAAATCGCTGTTTCCGCTGACTTTGCCTTGGCAAGCGCCAAACGTCGGGCGTCGGCGACGGACTCGGCGATGACCAATTCCGCTGTGTGGTTTGCTGCGTTCGCCAGCGCGGCGATTTCGGCGGCGGGCGCGCCTTTATGGGCGGCGGAAACGCAGATGATGGTATCGAACGCCGGCGCGAGGACGGAGAGGAGTTCGGCGGCTTTTTTGTCCTGAGACACGCCGCAGACGAGAACGCCGTGTCGAGCGCCGCGCATGGCAATGAAACCGCCCAGCGCCTGGCGGATCGCGTCCGGTGTATGACCGACATCGATGGCGATAAGCGGATCCTCTTCAATGACCTCGAGCCGGCCGGGCCAACGTGTTGCGGCAAAACCGGCGCGCAGTTGTTCATCGGTTATGGCCGAGATGTCGCGCGCCAGCCTGACCGCAAGCGCCGCATTCGCGTGCTGATGCGCCCCGGCCAGCGGCGCATCGCCAAGCGGCGCGACGAATTCCAACGAAACGCCGCGCGCACGACAATGCGCCTCAACCACGTCGCGCACACCAATATTCTGGGGCGCAAACACGCGGGCGCCGCCCGTCGCGGCGTCGATCTTTTCGCGCGCGATAGCTTCCATCGTGTCGCCGAGCACGGCGGTGTGTTCGAGATCGAGCGACGTGAGCGCCAACCTCCGCGCCTCGATCAAGCGCACTGGATCGAGCCGGCCACCGAGCCCAGCCTCCCACACCGTGTACGCACATTTGCGTTGGGCGAACCAGCTCGCGGCGATCAGAAACAGAAACTCAAAGCCCCCAATCTTTGCGCTGAGTTGTTCGGAATCGATCGCGTCGATGACGCGGTCCCAATTCGTTTGCAGCTCTTCATCGCTGATGTCGTCACCATCGATCTTGATGCGTTCATTGAGATCGAAAAGATGCGGTGAGGTAAAGAGCCCCACGGACTCGCTCGTCTGCTCTAGCAACGACGCTGTCATCGCAGCCGTCGAACCCTTGCCATTCGAGCCGACGATCACCGCGCCGTTCTGCCCAAAGTCGGCGAGGTCAATTCCGAGGCGCCGAGCGACAGCCGCCACGCGTTCAAGCCCTGGTCCATCGCCGAATTTCGGATACGGGACGCGCCAGGGCCTCATCGCAGCGCCGCAGCGAAATTGGCGCGCCAGATTTCGTCGATCAAATCCCAACGCTTGTGATCTTCGAGCGTCGCAATCATCGGATTAGAATTCACTTCGATGACAACGAGATCGCTCAGATCGCGCGCAACCGAGACATCGAAAATGTCGACGCCGGCGAGTTTGAGACCAAGCGCCTCGGCAGCCTTGATCGCAAGATCGGCGAGCTGTGGCGGCGCGCCGTCCACAAGATCGGCAGATCCACCGCCCGCAGACCTGTTCGCAGGCCCCTCCAGGCTGATGCGCGCACGGTGGGGCGGGATAGCCTCGAGCGCGACGAGCGCGCCGGACTCATCGCGCGCTTTGCGATTTCCCAGAATTTCGGCTTGCTCGAGCAACTCCCTCAGCGTGCTTCGCCCGTCGCCGAGGACAGTGGGCTGATGCTTACGGTACGAGAACAGCGCGCGACCGTTCAGAACGAACACGCGATGCTCGTCGCCGCGCACATAAGGTTGCGCGAGAATGGCGAAATGCTCACGCGCCACGCGTTGCACATAATCGTCGAACGCGGCCGCATCGTCGACGACTTCCGCATGTAATCCGTTCGACGCCGAAATCGGTTTGCAGAAAAGCGGGTAGTCAGCGCTCGCAGCAAACGCACGCGCATCTTCCGGCTCGCGCCCAGCCGAGCGCATCTCGGCCCAACGCTTGGTCACAAAAAACAGACGCCCTGACAGCACCGGCAAGTCCGCGGCACGCAGCGCTTCGGCGCAAAAGGATTTGTCGCGTGCGAGCGAAGCGGCGTTGGCGTCGTTCATGGCGTAGGGCGAGCCCTGACCGGCAGCGAACAGTGCGCGCCGCGCGCCGTCGCGCACTTCGAACAGGTAACCATCAACGCCATCGAGCGAACGAAAGGCGTAACCGCACGCCGCCGCCGCATGCGCCGCATAGCGCGCATGAGCGCTCTTCAAGTCGTTGGGATCAGAAACGGACGCCATCTTTCAAGCACTTAGCACGCCTTGCTTCGGCCGGGGTGCGGCGCTAGCTTCCGCGCCCCGGAATGCCGCCTTAGCTCAGTTGGTTAGAGCGCTGGATTGTGGATCCAGAGGTCCCTGGTTCGAACCCTGGAGGCGGTACCATTCCTCAGACCGGCCCCCAACCTTGCCGATTGATGTGATCACGGATGCGCTGAATGCGGTTGTCCGGGCTCGGGTGTGTCGAGAGGAATTCGGGCGGCCGCGACCCACCGCTCTGCTCCATTCGCTGCCAGAACGGGATCGCCTGGCGCACGTCGTAATTCGCATCGTGCATGTAACGGATGCCGATGATGTCGGCCTCCGCCTCCTGATCGCGCGAGAACGGGAGCGAGATGCCGACCTGCGCGCCCATACCGAGCGCGGCTCGCGCCATATCGCTGTGGATTGCCGCGCCGGCGACGCCGAGCGCGGTCTGCGTCACCATTTGCCGGCTGTAGCGCTCGGCGGCATGGCGGCCGGTGACGTGCCCGGTTTCGTGACCCAGCACGCAGCCGATCCAATCATCGGCGTCGCAGATTTCATAAAGCCCGCGATAGAAGCCGACTTTGTTGGCCGGCAGCACGAACGCGTTCTTGTCCTTGGTGTCGAAGAGCCGGAATTCCCATTGCTGATTGCCGAGACCCGCCGCCGTCACGATGCGATTGCCGACGCGTTCAAGGCGCGCTTGCGCGACGCGGTTATTCCAGGTCGGCGTTTGCCGTGTTTGCTGGTCCCATGCCTGCAGCGCCGCTTGCGACAACTGGGCGTCGGAGATGAGGATCATCTGCTCGCGGCCAGTGACTGGATTGGTGGTCGTCGCGCAACCCGATGTCCCCAGCGCCGATCCCGCCGCCATGCCGAGCAGAACGTCCCGGCGATTCAAATGTGTGACACGCATTCCGTCCTCCCCGACGTGAGCGGAATTTTTCGATTGTCTCGGGGGCGAAGCAAGCCTGAAACGGCCATTTCAGGGGCCTGGGCCGCGGCGTGGACACGCCGGGGTCGCCCCGCTATAGACGGCGCCTCCCGGCCCCAGGCCGGGGCGGGCGCCTGGGTAGCTCAGTTGGTAGAGCAGCGGATTGAAAATCCGCGTGTCGCTGGTTCGATTCCGGCCCCAGGCACCATTTCTTTTCCCGTTGTAGTCAACGCAGTGGACGCGAGAGTTTGTTCTGCGCCACCCGCGTGGGAATTCGGGGACCAGGACCACCCATGCTGCGAGGGCGGATTGCGTCAAAGCGTCATGCCTGCGTCAGCGATGAGGTTGGCGCCAGTGATTTGTGCCGCTTCCTCGCTCATTAGGAAGGCGATCAGTCCCGCGGTTTCGTCTGCGCTGGCGTAGCGGCCAAGCGGCGTGCGCGCGGCGAGCGCGTCGAACGCGGCGCGTTCGCTTCCGGTCTGGGCGACCAGGCCTTTGAAAAAATCCTTGTCATGGAAAAGGGGCGTCTCGACGCCCCCCGGCGCAATGGCGTTGACGCGGATTTTCTTCGGCGCAGCTTCGAGCGCAGCGATCTTGGCGAGATGCACGAGCGCGGCCTTCGAGGCGCCATAGCCTGCCGTATTGGGAGATGGCTTCACGCCCATCGACGACGCGACGAGCACGATGGCGCCGTTGTCGTTCATGAGCCGAAGCGCGGTTCGCAGAGTCAGAAATGCGCCAGTGAGATTCACACTGATGACGCGCGACCAGGTTTCCGGATCGAGCGCAGCGATAGGCGCCATTGGGTGACCGATGCCGGCATTGGCCAGCGCCAGATCGATGTGGCCGAAACGTTCGGCGATGTGCGCTTCGAATTCGACCCAAGTGGCCGCGTCGCCGACATCGCCGGCGACAGTGACAGTTGGACGATTGAACTCGCGTGCGATTGTCTCCAACCCTTCAGTGTTGCGATCGAGCAGCGCCAGACCTTCCGCGCCCTCTCTCACCGCCAAACGCGCAAACGCAGCGCCGATGCCGGAAGCAGCGCCGGTGATCAGCGCGATCTTGCCTGCGAAGCGGCCACTCATGCGACGCGCACCAGAAGCTTGCCGACATTGGCGCCGTCGAACAGCATGTTGAGCGCTTCGGGCGCATTGGTGAGGCCGTCGACGATTGTCTCCTCGGCTTTGATCTTGCCATCACGCACCCAGCCCGCGAGCTCGCGGGCCGCGCGTGGCCAGAGTTCCGTGCAATCGATCAGATTAAAGCCCTGAACCTTCAGGCGCTTGGCCATGATCGGCGCCCAATCGTAACGCGTGCCGCCCTTGCCGTTGTAGATCGAGATCATGCCGGAAAGCGCGATGCGTCCGCGCGGATTGAGGCGCGCAATCGCCGCTTCCATGATTTCGCCGCCGACATTTTCGAACAACACGTCGGCGCCGTCGGGCGTCGCTGCTTTCAGCTGCGCGCGGAAATCTTCGGCGCGATAGTCAACACCGGCGTCGAAGCCGTAATCGTCGACAAGCTTGCGCGCTTTCTCCGCGCCACCGGCGATGCCGACGACACGTGCGCCCTTAATCTTGGCGATCTGGCCCGCTGCAGAACCGACCGAACCCGCGGCGGCGGTGACGATCGCGGTGTCGCCCGGGCCAACTTGCGCGACGTCGATCATGCCGGCCCAAGCGGTGACACCGTTGGGGCCGCAGACGCCGAGGAATCTCTCCGGCGCGAGTCCAAGTCCGCTTGGGATCCTCGCCAAGCCCAACGCGCCGCCGGGCTTCAGGACCGAATAGTCCTGCCAGCCGGTCATGCCGAAGACGAGATCGCCGGGCGCGTAGCCTTCAAGATTGGAGTGGACGACTTCGCCCAAGCCCCCCGAGCGCATCACTTCACCGATCGCCACCGGCGGCATGTATTGCGGCACGTCCTTCATCCAAACGCGGTTGGTCGGATCGACGGAAAGAAACAACGTGCGCGCGACCACCGCGCCTTCGGGCGCATGGGGAGGAGCACTTTCTTCGTAGGTGAAATCCTCGAGCGAAACGCGGCCTTCAGGACGGCGCGCGAGTTTGAGCTGGCGATTGATGGGCATCGTCGCCCTCCTTGGTTTAAACGACGGCGTAGAGCCGATAGCGCAGCCAGCGCTCGCGCTGGTTGGAAATGCCTTTGCCTATGCATTGAATTCCGTTGAGCCACGCATAGCGCGGATCGCCAGTTTCAAAGCGCGGGCTGGTGAAGACCTGGTTCAGACCGTCGGAGCCGAAGCGCACGCGGCCGCGATACTCAGTGTAAATGATGGCGCCGTCATCGGTTCGCAGAGTTGCCCGCACATCGAGCGCGCCAGTCTTGTTATCGGACGCTGCAGTCACCCAGTCGGCGGCAGCCGTACCAAGCAAGGACGCCCTCAGGCGTTCACCCTCAATGCGCGCGTCGAGCACGTCGACATTGAGACGGGCGCCGTATGGCGCTTTCAACAAAGCATGCGTGGGCCCGAGCTTCACATCGACGTGCGCCAGCAATTCGAGGTCCGCCGTTTCGATGCCGGCGAAGCGATCGAGCGCGATCGCTTCCATCAGAACCGCCGCGACACTTGCACGCCATAGGTGCGTGGTGCGTTGAAGGTGCGGTTGCCGGCGCCGAGACCTGAGTTGAGCCCCTGCTCGACGTAGTGCTCATCCGTCAGGTTCTGACCCCAGATCGCCAGCTCCCAATTTCCGCTGTCGGAGCCGATCGCGGCGCGTGCGTCAAAAGTCCAATGATCGTCCGAGGCGATGACAGGATCGTTGAGCGCATCTTTGAACGTGCCTTGTGTATATTGTGCACCGGCCTGCACGCGCGCGGTGAGACCCGAACCGATTGACCACTCATAGATAGTGCGGCCGTTGAAACTGACGCCCGGCGCATTGGGCAATTCATTTCCCGAAGGCACGGGACCCGCTGTGGTGTCGAAGGCGCCGAGTTCGGTCCAAAGCAGACCGAGGCCGCCTTCGAGCGTAAAGCCCGGAAACGCTTCCCAGTCGAGCGACGCGTCGATGCCCTGGACATGGGCGGTTGGCACATTGCCGAGCGCCTGCACCGAAATCGGACCGAGATCGACTCGGATGAAGGTCTGCAGATCGACATAGTCGTAATAGAACGCTGCAGCCTCAGCGCGCAGAGTGCGCGACGGCCGCCACTTCACGCCGACTTCGTAGGCGGTGAGCTGTTCGGGGCGATATGGCGCCAACTGGGCATTTGCGAGCGTGATGCCTGAGAAAAAGCCGCCGCTCTTCTGGCCACGCGAGATGCTGCCATAGACCAGCGTGTTGTCGGTCGGATGCCAGTTGAGCCCAACGCGCCACGACCAGAATTGATCGCTGATGTTGGTGTCGACGAAGGAGAGCTGACACGGCCCAGGCCCGCCGCATGAATTGATGAGGCTTATGCCAAACGGATTCTGATCAAGGGTGCCGCCGCGATAATCCTTGCTTTCGTCGGTGTAGCGTAAACCAGTCACCAGGCTGAGATTGGGTGTGAACGCCCAGTCGCCATTGGCGAACGCGGCCCAGGATGTCGTGTCTTGGTTCGCGGTGATCAGCACTTCGGTGCCGAAGAGATCATCCAGGAAACCCGGCGTGTGCACATCCACTGTGTCGTTCGAATAGAAGGCGCCGAGGATCCAGTTGAGCCGATCAGTCTGCCCATTCAGCCGCAACTCCTGTGAGAATTGGTGGATGTCGTCCATCTGATTGAATTCGAACTGACGGAGGGGAGACGCGTCCGAGTCGATGTAGAAGTCGCGGCTGAAATCGATGTAGCCGGTGACAGACGTGAGCGTCGCAAAGCCGAGATCGCCGGTCACACGCGCCGTCGCACCCCATTGATCGATATTGTATTGCGGATGCGGATGCTCCCAGTCGCCGGTGAAGGGATCGCCGTCGGTATCGGAATAGCCGAAGACATCGAAGCATTGCGTCTGGTCGATATGACCGGCGAGCACAGGATTGCAGGTGAAATTCGGGGGTGATCCTGTGATGAAGTTTGTGGTGCCGAAGAACTCGCCTTGCCCCATCTCCGAGCGCGAACGTTCGCCTTCAACCTTCAGATTGACGTCCCAATTCGCTGCGGGCGAGAACGCAAGTTGCGCGCGGCCTTCCCAGATGTCGACCGTGCCGAAATTCCCAACCAGGCGGCTATTCCAATAACCCTCGTCCTGCTGCACCGTGTGCGCGGCGATGCGAAGCGCTGCATTGCCGCCAAGCGGCAAATTCAGCATGCCGTCGCCTTCAAAACGGTCGTAGTTACCGTAGCCGCCGGTGAGGCTCGCTTCGAAATGATCAACGGGCGGAGCTGTGAGAATATTGATCGCACCGGCCGTTGTGTTGCGACCGTAAAGCGTGCCTTGCGGACCGCGCAGCACTTCCACCCGCTGCAAATCATAGAAATCCGAACTCATCAACGCCAGCGAAGAGAGGAAGACTTCGTCGATATAGATGCCAGCGGCCGGGTTGTTGGTGGAGCTGAAGTCGTCGAGTCCGACACCGCGAATGCTGATGACCGGGATAGCGCCGGGGATCTGATTCTTGACCGCGACATTGGGGAGTGCGGCGTCTAGGTCGCTCAGTTCCTGGATGCGCTGTTCGTTCAGATCGCTTTGCGAGATCGTGGAGACCGAGATGCCGACATCGAGCACGTTCTGCTCGCGCTTTTGCGCCGTCACAATGATTTCGTCGTCGCTGCTCGAGGACGCCGCCGGTTGCGGCGTCTGCTGAGCTAGGGCCGGCACGCAGGCCGACCAAGCAAGAGCGAAAACCGTCGCCGCCGTCCCTAGAAGCAGATTTCCCCGCATGCTGCGCGCCATGTCTTCCTCCCTGCGCATAGCCCAGTCTTCGCTCTTCGGCGAATTTGACATTTAGGTATGTTTGCATAACTGCATGCCAGTTTGAGCTTGTCAACATATTTGACGTTGGCGTATGCTCGGCTCCTGTAACGTGGATTTTTGAAGAAGTGGGCAAGTCCGCCAAAGCAACAGGAGCCGACGCAGGCGCGTCCGGCGGCAAACGAGCGTCGAAGCGCGAACGCGCGCTTGATCACGCCGCCAAACTCTTCAACGAGCGCGGCATTGGGGCGACGAATATTGGCGACGTCGCCGCGGAAATGGATGTGACGCGCGCAGCGCTCTATTACTATTTCGACGAACGCGACGATCTCGTCTTTCAGACTTATGAACGCGCCTGCGAAATCGCCGCCGCGGATCTCGAAGCGGCGAACGAAGGTGGCGCCGATGGTCTCGCGAAAACCCTCGCCTTTGCGCGCCGCGCGTTGGATCCCGAACGTGCGCCAGTCGCAGTGTTGAGCGAAGTTGAATACTTGAAGCAAGCGCAACGCCAGATCATTGCTCGCGCGGCGGCGCGCAATGTGCGGGCACTGAAGAAATTCATTGAGCATGGTATCGACGACGGCTCGATCCGTCACTGCGACACGGAAATAGCGGCGCAAACACTGATCGGTCTTGTTTCATGGGTGCAGCTGACGCCGAGCTGGCTCAACGCCGATGAGGGCGAAGAGCGCACGCGCGACGCCAAGTATGTGCTGCGGCTCCTGCGCCGCGGCGCGGGCGCGGCCAATGTGCAGGCCCCGGCCATCACGCTCGACATCACCATGCTGCGGCAACCGCCAGACAATCCATTCGATCGCGACGCAGCGGCAGCAATGAAGAGTGAAACGCTGCTCGCCGCCGCGTCCCGCCTCTTCAACCAACGCGGCATCGACGGCGTTTCGCTCGATGACGTGACCGCCGAACTCGGCGCGACGAAAGGCGCGCTCTATCACTATTTCGACGACAAGGCTGATCTGGTGCGCCGCTGCTACGAACGCGCATTCGATCTGTACGAAGCCGTCGCAGATGTCGCTGTGAAGCATGGCGCTACGGGGCTGGAACAGAGCGCAATTGGCATCCATCTGAACACCCAGGCGCTCGCCACCGACATGGCACCGCTCGCGCCCCTCGCCGGTCTGCGCGGCTTGCCCGAGGATCTGCAGCACGATCTCAACCTGCGCGCCGGCGCAATCTCGCGGCGCTACGAAGCTATGGGCCGTCGTGGTGTCAAAGATCGGACGCTCTCTTTGGGTGACGACATTCAGGCAGCGGCGCGCTCAGGCGCGGGCCTATTCGCGTGGATTCCAAAATGGCGCCGCGAACCAGATGCCGCGGGCGCGCGCGCCTTGGGCGACGAAGTCGTGCGCTTCTATGTGCGCGGGCTGGCGGCCGCGTGAAGGAGAGGCCAATGGCGCTCAGCGATGTCAGCATCGAAGGCCAAGTCGCTCCTGGCTTCGAAGCGGTGCGCAATCAATTCATCGCCAACTTCGACCGCGATGAGCCACTGTGCGAAGTTGGCGCCGGACTCAGCGTCTATCAGCGCGGCAAGCGCGTTGTTGATTTGCGGGGCGGCTCTCGCGACGCTGCACGCACGCGGCCGTGGACGCGCGACACGCTCGCCAATGTCTATTCGACGACCAAGGGCGTCGTAGCGGTGGCGATTGCGATGGCGGTCGAACGCGGCCTGATCGACTATTGTGCGCCGGTTGTTCGGTATTGGCCCGAATATGGCGCTGCGGGCAAAGAGCGAACGACGGTTGCACAGGCGCTCTCGCACCAAGCCGGGCTTCCCGGCTTCGCCGAGCTAACCGGTCCAACAGACATCTACGATTGGGCTAGTTGCTGCGCGAAACTGGCGCGGCAGACGCCGAGCTGGGTCCCTGGCGAAGCCACGTCCTATCACGCAGGAACGTTCGGCTATCTGGCGGGCGAAATTTTTCGACGTGCGGCGGGCAAATCGATCGGCGCCTTTATCGCCAGTGATATTGCGCGGCCGTTGGGCGCCGACATCCACCTTGGCTTGCCTGTGTTTGAAGACTCGCGCGTTGCGGAGATGGTCGCGCCGGCCGTAGCGCCCGATATTGCCGCGCTCAATCTGCCGCCGGTCGCGCTCATGGCGCTGACCAATCCAGACTTGGCGCCAAAGCAAGCCAATACACGCGCTTGGCGCGCCGCAGAATTGCCGGCGATGAACATGCACGCAACCGCGGACGGCATCGCGCGCGTGTTCGGCGCGCTCACCAATGGCGGCGCCCTTGATGGCGTGACGCTGCTCAGGCCGCAGAGCATCGCGCGCATGACGGAAGTACAGAGTCGCCGCAAGGACATGCTGCTCGGCTTCGAGATCGAATGGGCGCACGGCCTGCCGCGCAACACCACTGGCGTGTTCGGCCCCAATCCCAACGCCTTCGGCCATACAGGCTGGGGCGGCTCGTTCGGCTACGCTGATCCAGAGACCGGCATCGGCGCAGCTTACGTCATGAACCGCATGGGGCCAGATCTCATCGGCGATGCTCGCGCTGTCGCGCTCGCTCAGGCAATCAGCGCCTGCGCTTAAGAAAAGGCGCCGCGCTATTCGATTCAGCTTCTAGAGAGCTCGGCGTCATTCCAGCCGCCACCCAGCGCCTCGATCAACGTCACTGCTGTCGTCAAGCGTTGGCTTGATACCTGAAGAGCGGCGATGCGTGCGTCGCGTGCGGTGCTTTGCGCCACCAAGAGCGTCGTTTGGTCGATGATTCCTGCGCGATATTGGTTCAGCGCAACACGCTCGGCGGTGTTGGCGGCATCCGCCGCCGCATCTCGATAGGTTTGTTCGTTCTCGAGCACGCGGCTTGACGCCAGTGAGTCCTCGACGCCCTGGAACGCCGTTAGCACCGTCTGTCGATACTCGGCGATGGCTTGTTGATAGCCGCTGCGCGCCGCGCTCACGTTGGCGGAGCGGCCGCCGAAATCGAGAAGCGTACCCGCGAGCGCCAAACCCACACTCCACACCGCATTCGGTGCGGAGACGATGTCCGCCAATGCATTCGATGCGCCGCCCGTTGAAGCTGAAAGCGTGATGTCGGGGAAAAATGCCGATTGCGCCACGCCGATCTGCGCGCTCGCCGCGGCAGCGCGCCGCTCGGCGGCCGCGACATCGGGGCGGCGTTGCAGCAGCGTTGACGGCAGGCTGACGGGAACGCTGGGCGGCGTCAGGCGCCAATCAGCTGGTGTGATGGTGAGCGCTGCCGGTGGACGGCCGACCAGTACGGCGACGGCGTGCTCAAGGATCGCGCGCTGACGTTCCAGATCGACGGCTTCAGCTTGCGTCTGAGCCAGTTGTGATTGTTGCGAGGCAACATCGCCGCGCGCGGCCACGCCGACATTGTAGCGGTTTTGAGCAATGCGCACCGATTCTTGATCAGCGGCGACGGTTGCGTCTAGCAAACGCTTCTGCTCATCAGCGGCGCGCAGCTCGATATAGTCGACCGCGAGCTCGGACTGGGCCGACAAGGTCGCCGCCGCCAGATCGTCGCCGCTCGCCTGCGCATTTGCGCGCGCGCCCTCTATGTTCCGGCGAACGCGGCCCCAGACATCAAGCGCCCAAGTGCCACCAACGCTAGCGGAATAATGATCGGCCGTGACGCCGGCCTGGCGAGAGCGAGCGCCGGAAGCATTGGCGCTGATCGTCGGGAAGAGATCGGAGACGTTTTCGCGAACCAGCGCACGTGCTTGTCGGTACGCGGCCTCTGCTGCGACCAGATTTTGGTTCGAGACGGCGACCTGCCGTTCGAGATCATTCAGCTGGTCGTCGCCGAACAACCTCCACCAGTCAGATTGGATGTCGGCTGCCTCGGGCTGCGCCTGCGTCCATCCGTTCGCTTCCTTGAACGCGGCCGGCGTCTCAACGCTGGGCCGGTGATAGTCCGGCCCGACCGCACAAGCGGTGAGACCAAGTGTGGAGATCAGAACGAGCGCAATACGTCGCATGAGCGCACCTATTCGGCGGGTACGGCGGCGGCGTCGCCGAACCGGCTAAGCCGACGCTCATTGGTAGAGCGGCGGCGAAAATGATCGAGATAGAGATAAATGACCGGCGTGGTGATTAGCGTGAGCGCCTGGCTCACGACGAGCCCGCCGATGATCGCAACACCGAGTGGACGCCGCAATTCGGAGCCATCACCCCAGCCGATCGCCAATGGCACAGCGGCGAGGATTGCTGCGAGCGTTGTCATGATGATTGGCCGGAAGCGCACCAAAGCTGCTTCGCGGATGGCGTCATACGGATTCAGTCCGCGCCCGCGCTCAGCCTCGATCGCGAAATCGATAATCAAGATGGCGTTCTTCTTGACGATGCCAATCAGCAGGAAGATGCCGATCAGCGAGATGACGCTGAACTCGATATGGAAAATCACCAGCGCAATTAGCGCGCCCAGACCTGCGCTTGGCAGCGTCGACAACACCGTCAGCGGATGGATGGTGCTTTCATAAAGAATGCCGAGCACGATGTAGATTGCGACCAGCGCAGCCAAGATTAGCAGCGGTTCGTCACTTAGCGATTGCTGATAGACGCGCGCCGTACCCTGAAACGACCCATGGATGGTGATCGGCATGCCGATCTGCGCCTCGGCGCGCGCTATCGCGGTCGTCGCGTCGCTGAGCGATGCGCCTTCCGCCAAATTGAATGAGATCGTGGTAGCGACGCCGAGATCCTGATGATTGATCGAGCGCGGCTGCGAAGAATTGTACCAGTTCGCCAGCGCGCTGAGCGGCGCCATATGCTGTTCGGACGACGCGAGTGCATCGCCTGTCGACGCGTTGCGGGTTGGCGGCGCAGCAGCGGTGACCGCGGCTGTGCTGGTTTGCGATGCGCTCGGCAGTAACGCGGCGCTCGACGCCACAGCGGCAGTGGCCGGTACACCGCTAATCGACGGCGCCACAGAACTCACCGTTGGATTGGTGTTGAGCGGGTTTCCGTTTGAGGCGCTGGTTTGATTGCCGACCGGCACGAACACGTGCGCGAACACCGTCGGATCCTGCCCGTATTGTGGCGCCGCTTCCATAATCACGTGATATTGGTTTTGGGCGTTATAGATGGTGGTCGCCTGGCGCTGACCAAAGAAATCATAGAGTGTATTGTCGACATCTACCGGCGACAGATCTAGCCGCGCTGCCATATCGCGATCGACATTGACGAAGGCCTCGAGCCCGTGATCGGTCTGATCGGAATTCACCTCGGTCAATTCCGGCTGCGCTTTCAACGCATCGGTCAACTTCTGCGCCCAATCGCGCAATTGATCGCGATCATCACCGGTGAGCGTGTATTGATAGGTGGCGTTGCTTTGTCGTCCGCCGGCGCGGACGTCCTGCACCGCATTGAGGAAGAGCGAGGCGCCCGTGACGGAATTGAAGCGCCGCGTCATGCGCGCGATGAACTGATCGCTGGTTTCGTGACGCTCGCCGCGCGCCTTCAGCGCAATCGAAACGAACCCGCCACCACCGCCGCCGCGGCCCGAGCCGCCGGTGAAGCCAACAACCGATTGCACCGAGGGATCGCGGCGCAAGATATTGACGAAGCGCGTCAGGCGCGTGCGCGCGATCTGAAACGATGAGGATTGATCGGCCTGCATTGAGCCGGTGATGAGGCCTGTGTCCTGCTGCGGAAAAAATCCCTTCGGGATGACGACATAGAGGTAAGTACTCAGCGCCACGGCAGTCAGCAAAATCGCCAGTGCGACAGGCCGCGCATGCAGCGACCAATCGAGCACCTTGTCATATGATTTATGCAGCCGGTCGAAGATGCTGTCGGAGAAATGGCTGAACCAGGCGGGCTGGCGATCCGATGCTTGCCGCGGCAACAGCAGCGCACACAGCATCGGCGTGGTGGTGAGCGAAATCACCAGCGACACCAGGATCGCCGCCGAAAGCGTGATCGCGAATTCGCGGAAGAGCAGACCCACGAGGCCGCTCATCAGCAGGATCGGAATGAAAACCGCCACCAGTGAAATGCTGATCGACAGCACGGTGAAACCGACTTCGCGCGCGCCATAGAGTGCTGCCTGCACACGCGGCATGCCCTGCTCGAGGTGACGCGTTGTATTTTCAAGCACGACAATGGCGTCGTCGACCACGAAGCCAGTGGCGACAACCAGCGCCATCAGCGACAGATTGTCGAGGCTGAAGCCGAGCAGAAACATCACACCCAGCGTCCCGAGGAGAGACGCCACGACCGCCACCGCGGGAATGACAGTCGCACGCGGGCTCTTGAGAAAGACCAGCGTCACTGCAACGACCAGCAGGATGGCGATCAGCAGCGTGCGCTCAACATCGGTCAGCGAGGCACGGATCGTATTGGTGCGATCGAGCGCAACGTCGACGTCGATGTCCTGGGGCAGCGCCGCACGCAAAGTCGGCATCAGCGCGCGAATGCGGTCGACTGTGGCGATGATGTTGGCGCCAGGCTCCTGCGTGACCAGCACGACGATGGAGGGCTGACCATTATAGAGGCCGAGATTGTGCACATCCTCGACGCCGTCGACGACGCTCGCGACATCCCTCAGCCGCACCGCCGCGCCATTGCGGTACGAGATGATCAACGACCGGTAGTCGCTTGCGTGCAGACCGGTGTCATTGGTGTAGATCTGCAGCCGTTGATCGCCAGCATCGACAATGCCCTTCGGCCGATTGGCGTTGGCGGAGGAAAGCGCGGCGCGCACGTCTTCCGGCCCAATGCCGAGCGAGGCCAGCGCATACGGATTGAGTTCGACGCGCACGGCGGGCAGCGAGCCGCCACCAATCTCAACGTCGCCCACGCCCTGCACTTGGCTCAACTGCTGCTGAACCACGTTGGAGACCGCATCATACATCTGCGCCGGTGTCCGCGTGGGCGACGTCAGCGCCAAAATCATGATCGGAGCGGCGGATGGATCGACTTTGCGATAGGTTGGGTTGGACCGTAGCGTCGACGGCAAATCCGCGCGAGAGGCGTTGATTGCCGCTTGTACGTCACGCGCCGCGCCATCAATGTTGCGGCTATAGTCGAATTGAAGCGTAACGTTGCTTGAGCCAGCTGAAGATCGCGACGTCATCTCCGTAACGCCAGCGATGCGGCCCAAACGGCGTTCCAACGGCGTCGCTACGCTCGAAGCCATGGTATCCGGCGACGCGCCTGGCAGAGACGCGCTCACCGAAATTGTCGGAATGTCGATTTGCGGCAGCGGCGAGACCGGCAGCTGGAAGTATGCGGCGATGCCTGCAAGCGCCAAGCCCGCGGTCATCAGGATTGTGCCGATCGGCCGGCCTACGAACGGCGCGGACAGATTCACGTCGACGCCTCGGGCTCGGCTTCCGGCGCCGGCAACGCCGGACGGCTGCGGCGCGCGAAACGTTCTTTAAGTTTCGCAGCGACATTATCGAGCGCCAAATAGATCACCGGCGTCGTAAACAACGTCAGCAATTGGCTAAGCAGTAAGCCCCCGACAATCGCGAGACCTAGCGGGCGACGCAGCTCGGAACCCTCGCCCCATCCCAACATGAGCGGCAACGCCGCGAACAGCGCCGCAAACGTGGTCATCAAGATCGGACGAAAGCGCAGCAACGCCGCCTGATGGATGGCTTCCCGTGGCGGCTTGCCTTCTTCGCGCTCAGCCTGAAGCGCGAAGTCGATCATCATGATCGCGTTCTTCTTCACGATGCCGATCAGCAGAATGATGCCAATAATGCCGATCACGCCCAGCGATTGGCCTGCCAGCATCAACGCCAACAGCGCGCCGAGGCCCGCCGACGGTAGCGTAGAGAGAATCGTCAGTGGATGGGTGTAGCTCTCATAGAGTACACCCAGCACGATGTAGACGGTGATGATCGCCGCCAGGATCAACCAAAGCTCGTTGCCGATCGAGGCTTGAAATGCATTAGCAGCGCCGAGGAATGTCGTGGTGATCGAGGCTGGCACATGCAGATCATTCTCCGCGCTGCGGATAGCGTCGACGGCGCCACTGAGCGACACGCCGGGAGCTGTGTCGAACGAGATGTTCGCCGCAGGGAATTGCGCCACGCGCACGACTTGAAGCGGCGCTAGCTGCTGGCGCACTGTGGCGAAGGCAGAGAGCGGGATCGGATCGCCGTTCGCGGCAAGCACATGCAGATTCTGCAGCGTCTGTAGCGAGCCATCGGAATTGGCGCTGCTCTCCGCTTGCAGGATGACGCGATATTGGCTGGCTTGCGTGAAGATTGTTGAGATGATGCGCTGTCCGAAAGCATCATACAATGTTTCATCAATCGTCGCCGGTGTGACGCCAAGGCGTGCCGCAGTGTCACGGTCGATATCGATGTAAGCGGAGAGTCCCTGCGCCTGCAGATCGCTCGCCACATCGCGCACTTGCGACACGCTCTGCAGTCGCTCGACGACGCGGTTCGACCAATCCGTCACCGTCGCCTGGTCGGCGCCCTGGAGCGCGAACTGGTATTGCGTGCGCCCCGCGCTCGCGTCGACGGTCAGGTCTTGCACTGGGAGTAAGAAGAGCTGCATCCCTGGCACTTGCAGCGCATCGTTGCGCAAGCGGTCGAGGATAGCCTCCAACGACGAAGTGCGCTGACTTTGTGGCTTCAGATTGATCAGCATGCGCCCAGAATTGAGCGTGGTGTTGGTCCCATCGACGCCGATGAATGACGACAAGCTTTCGACGTCCGGATCGCGCGCGATGATGCCAGAGAGTTGCTCCTGCAGCGACGCCATGCGCCCATAGCTCACCGATTGCGAGGCTTGCGTGACACCTTGAACGATGCCGGTGTCCTGCACCGGAAACAGATCTTTCGGGATGACGACGTACAGCAGCACCGTCAGCGCCAAGGTTGCGCCGGCGACGATCAGGGTCGCGCGTTCGCGCGACAGCACATATTGAAGCGCGCGGTCGTAATAGGCGATTGTGCGCTCGAACCAGTCATGCACGCGTTGCAGGAGCTTATTGTCCTTGGTCGTTTCCGCCTCGGACCTAAGCCAGCGTGCGGATAGCATCGGCGTCAGCGTCAACGACACCACCGCAGAGATGACGATGGTGACGGCCAGCGTCACCGCGAATTCGCGGAACAGCCGCCCGATTACGTCGCCCATGAACAAGAGCGGAATCAGGACCGCAATCAGCGACACCGTCAGAGAAATGATGGTGAAGCCGATCTGACCAGCGCCCTTCAGCGCCGCGTCGAACGGTTTCATTCCTTCTTCGACGTAGCGCGAAATATTCTCGATCATGACGATGGCGTCATCGACGACGAAGCCGCTGGCGATAGTGAGTCCCATCAGCGTGAGATTGTTCAGGCTGTATCCGAGCAGGTACATCACCGCGAACGTTCCGATGATCGACACCGGCACCGCGACGCCAGCAATGATCGTCGCCGCCCAGCTCCGCAGGAAAAGGAAGATCACCAGCACCACCAGCACCACCGCCAGCACCAGTTCGAACTCGACATCCTGCACCGAGGCGCGGATGCCGTTGGTCTGATCGGTCAGCACCGCCACGTCGACACCTTGCGGCATGCTTGCTTCCAAATCAGGCAGCTGCGCCTTGATCTGGTCGACAGTATTGATGACGTTGGCGCCTGGCTGACGCTGTACATTGAGGATGATAGCGGGCGTCGTGTTGGCCCATGCGGCGAGCTGCGTATTCTCTGCACCCTGGACTGCGCGTGCGATGTCGCGCACTCGCACCGGCGCGCCGTTTCGGTACGCGATGATCTGATCGAGATATTCGCCCGCCGTCGACAATTGATCGTTGGCGTTGATCGAGAACGAGCGGGTAGGTCCGTCGAACGAACCCTTGGCGGCGCTGGTGTTGGAATTGCCGATCGCGGTGCGCAACTGCTCCATGGTAAGGCCGTAGGCGGCGAGGGCATCGGTGTTGACGAGGATGCGCACCGCGGGGCGCTGGCCGCCGCTCAGCGTGACAAGACCCACGCCACTTATTTGTGAGATTTTTAGCGCCAGCCTCTGCTCGGCCAGATCCTGCACCTGTGTGAGAGGCACGACGTTAGAGGTCAGTGCCAACGTCATGATCGGCGCGTCAGCCGGATTCACTTTCGCGTAGACAGGCGGCGCTGGCAGATCAGTTGGCAGCACGTTGCCGGCGGCGTTGATGGCCGCCTGCACTTCTTGCTCGGCGACATCGAGCGAAAGCGCGAGGTTGAACTGCAGTGTGATAACCGAAGCGCCGCCGGAGCTTGATGACGACATGCGGTTCAAATCCGCCATCTGTCCGAACTGGCGCTCGAGCGGCGCCGTCACCGTGCGCGCCATCACGTCGGGGCTGGCGCCGGGATAGAAGGTCTGCACTTGAATGGTGGGGTAATCGACCTCCGGCAGCGCCGAGAGTGGCAGGAAACGAAAGCCGACCAGGCCCACGAGCACGATCGAAATCATCAACAGCGATGTCGCCACTGGCCGCATGATGAAAGGGCTGGACGGACTCACGCAGCGCGCTCGCGCATCACGGCGACGGCGCGGCGCTGCCGCCGGTTGAATTGCCTCCGCCGCGACGATGCTGTCCGTGTTGTCCGCTATGGCCGCCAGCGCCGCCGTGTCCGCCGGCCGCAGGGTGACCCGGCAGCGATACTTGCGAACCCGGCCGCAGATTATCGCCGCCTTCCGTGATCACGGTCTCGCCCGCCCGCACGCCTTGCGTGATTGCTTGCTGCTCGCCAAGCGCTGGCCCAACGGTGACGTTACGCATCACTGCAGTGTTGTTGGACCCGAGAATCCAGACGAACGCGCCGTTCGGCCCCTGCCGCACAGCGGCCGCCGGCACGATCACCGCGTTGTGCAGCATGTCCACCAGCAAGCGCACATTCACAAACTGGTTGGCGACCAGCACGCCGCTCGCATTCCGGACGCGCGCCTTGGCGCGCATTGTGCCCGTCGATGCATCGATGACATTGTCGACCGTCATCAGCTGGCCTTGCGCCAGCGTGGCTGCGCCCGAGCGATCGAGCACGGTGGCGTTCAACACCGCGCCCGAAGTTTGGCGCTGCATGATCTGCGTAAGATTGTCTTCGGGAACCGTGAACACCACGTCGATCGGATCCACCTGCGTGATCACAACGATGCCGGTAGTCGAATTGGCGGTGACGTTATTGCCCGGATCGATCTGCCGTAGCCCAGCGCGCCCCGTCAGCGGCGCGGTGATGCGCGTGTAGGTGAGATTGAGTTGCGCGGCCTCCACCGCGCCCTGGTCCGTCGCGACGATCCCTTCATTTTGGTGAACCAGCGCCGCTTGCGTGTCCACTTGTTGACGCGCGATCGAGTCTTGCGTGAGCAGCGTTTGATAGCGCTGCAAGTCGACGCGGCTGTTCTGCAACTGCGCTTGATCGCGCAGCAATTGTCCGCGCGCCTGTTCAAGCGCCGCCCGATAGGGCCTTGAATCGATCACAGCGAGCAGCTGACCCTGATGGACGAGGTCGCCCTCCCTGAAAGCGACCTGGGTGATGGCGCCCGACACGCGCGGTGTCACAGTCACGGTTTGCACCGGCGTTACTGTGCCCAATTCATTGAGCTGAAGCGGCAAATCGCCAACCGCGGCGACCGCCGTTCCCACGGTGACGGTTGGCCTGCCACGGTGGGTCGTGCCGGCTGTCGAGATGATCCAAGTAAGCAGCAGCGCCAACAGCGCCGCCGCGCCAATGACCACCGCGACGCCAACGAGCGTTCGCCGGGGTTTCCGCGCCGCAACCTGGTCATTCGCTTCGACTTGATCGATAGCGGGAGCTGTATCCATGCGTCCGTCTGCAGAAACCCCAGCCATAACGGGCTTGGGCAGTATCGGGTTCCTGCCCACGCTAGGTCGCGGCAATGTCAGCGATTTGTCGATTGGTCGCAGCGTGTGTCAGAGCCGCGCTGCCATCGTCGCGCTCTCCGTACCGTTCTTCTCATTGAACTCGACGCTATCGCAGGCCGAGCCAGATCGCCCAAGCCGAGAGCCAAAGCGCAATGAAAAAAAGCGCCATCCGCGTGCGCTTGATTGTTCGATTGTCGGTTTTCACAGAACCACTCCCGCCAAAGGGCGACGGCGCCGTAGCGCGCCGTCGCCCGCGCCCTTACGGATGTCCGTTCACCGAGGCGTTGCCATTGGCCGAGCCGTCGACATTGGCGCCGTGCGAATTCGCCGATGCCGAACCATTGGCCGACGCCGAGCCATTCACCGAAACATCAGGCTTCCCAACGGCGCCGCGTGCGCGATTGGCCGCGCCATTCGCGCGCGCCATCGCGCCCGTCGCCTCACTACGCACGCCGCCGACAACAGAACCGGCGTTCGGCGTCGACACCGAGCCGCCGCCTGAGCCTTGACCCTGCGTGTTTAGCGGACCGAGGCCGATGCTGCCACTGCCGTTTGCGCTGCCTTGCGCGCTGCCGTTGACGTTGCTCGCCGTGTTTTGCGCAGTGTTTGCAGCTTGGTTCGCACGTTGACGCGCACGTTGCTCGGCCTGCGCGGCACGCTGCTGCGCCCGCGTCGTTGCTTGATCAACTTGGCTGGTGTTGGCGTTGCCGCTGACGCTGCCAGCGATCGAACCATTCGCCGTGCCGCCAAGTCCGCCGACTGTGCCGCCGAGACCGCCGGTGAGCCCACCACCGCCGCCCAGCAATTGCGCTGACGCCGGTTGCGCCACGAAAGCCATCGCCATGGCCGTCGCACCGATCAACAACATGCGTTTCATGAGAGTCCTCCTTCGCGAAATCTGACCGGCGTTCCGAGCCGGTGTCGCGTGGAGAACGGATGCCGCTTCCGCTTTCTTCCAGGGAACTTGAAAAATGCGCTTCGATCAATGCGTGCTGGTCAACAGGAAATTCGCGCCGACGAGCCCGTAACCATAAACGTCATCGCGGCCGCGCGCGCCGAGATCGCGGGCTTCGTTGCGCAATGAAGCGATCGCGCTTTGCGCTTGTGATGGATCGGGAGCCGATAGGCGCGTCGTCAGCAGGCCGGCGACAATCGGCGCCGAGTACGAAGTTCCGCGCATGCGCGCGACTCTCCTTCCCGATGCAGCGATTGGCATACCTGGCGCTGCGAACTCGACCTGCGGGCCCTGTCCTGCTTCGATCAGCACGCGCCGACTGAGATCCACACCGGTGACGCCAATCACGCCGGCATACGATGCGGGAAAGAGCGGCGGCGCTGCCGGGCCATCGTTTCCAACCGCGGCAACAATAACGAACCCGCGCGACACCAAGCGTTCGACGATTGCTTCGACGATACGATTGCGCGGTCCGACCAGACTTACATTGATCACCGGCACGCCGTCGGACGAAAGCCAGGAAAGCGCGCGGGCCAGCGCGGCTGCGGAGCCGCCCGTAGGCTGGCCGCCATAAATGTCCGCCACATACACTTGCGCGCCGGGCGCAGCGCCCTCGACGCCAGCGCCGCGCCCAACCAACAAAGATGCAATCGCCGTCGCGTGCGGCGTCGTCACGATAGATGGGCTTGAGAACGCACGTTGTTCGGCAACGGCGCCGGACAGCGACGGATGGGCGCCAACACCACCATCAATCAAACCAACGCGCGGGCCGCCGCCGCGCGCTGCGCTTGCGAGCTGCTCCGGCGGACCCCGCGCCTCGGCGCCGGATGGCATGTGGATGTGGTCAAGATCGTAGACCCCTTGCGGATCGGCGCGCTTCAGACGCTGCAGTGCCGCCGTCGCGCTCAGACCGTTCGGTGCGCGCAACGTTACCAGATCGCCAACGCCCTCCAACGCATCAGCGCGCAAGATGGTGAAGCCACCAGCTTGCGCGGCCGAAAGCGCCGAGGCGCTCGGCGCGATCGCCAGCACCTCACCGCGCACGATCGGAAAGCCTTGCGCATCGCGGTCGATCACGTCGCGGTGCTGTCGCAGCAGCGAGCGAATTTGCGAGCCGGTCGTCTGGGGCAGGTCGCGAACCGTGTCCTCAACGCCCTCAACCGTCCGGGAAACGCCCTGCCCCACGTTCGGCGCTGAAGGCAGCTGCACCTGCGGAAGGCCTAAGCCGCCCAACTGGGCGGCGGCGGGACCGCTCTGCAGCGCCAAAACCATGGCGAGGATGGCGAAAAGCCGCACTCTCATACCTCACAGAACGGTTGAAGCTGGGATTCTCTTCCGCTTCGCGCAAAACGCAACGGCGACGGATTAAAACCGCTAACCGGCTCGTTTGGGAGAAAAGATGGCGAGCGACGACCAGATCCGCTCCGACATCATCGCGCTCTTGCCGCGCCTTCGCCGGTTCGCTTGTTCCCTCACGGGCCAGGTCGCCGACGCGGACGACATCGTGCAGATCGCGATTGAGCGGGCTTTGGGTCGTCTCGAGCAGTTCCAGGCGGGCACGCGCCTCGATGCGTGGTTGTTCAGCATCGTCCGCAACGCCTGGATCGACGAGGCCCGGTCGCGCGCCAGACGAGGCCGCACTTTCGTCGCCGCTGAACTCGGCGACCAGGTCGGCGAGGATGGAGAGAGTATAATGCACGCGCGGCTGGAAGCGCAGGATGTCTGGAACGCCATGCAGCAGCTGCCAGCCGAGCAGCGCGAAGCCATCGCGCTCGTGTGCGTGGAAGGCCTCGCTTACCGCGAAGCCGCTAATGTCTTGGGCGTGCCCATCGGCACGGTGACGAGCCGGCTGGCGCGCGGCCGCGAGGCGCTGCAATCGCTGCTGGGAGGCATGTGATGAAGGTCGACCTCCAAACCCTGATTGCGTTTGCCGATGGCGAACTCACGGACCCCGAACGCGCCGAAGTGCAGCGCGAGCTCGACGCCGACTCGGCGCTGCGCGCGCAACTTGAGGCGCAACAGCGGCTGCGCACGCGCATCAGCGCGGCGTTCGATCCCATCGTGCTGGAGCCAGCGCCAGCCGAGCTCATTGCGGCCGTGCAAGCGCCGGCGAATGTCGTGTCGCTGACGGCGCGGCGCCCGCGCTGGAGCGCTCGCGAATGGGGCGCAATGGCCGCAAGCCTTGCGGCTGGCTTGATCGTCGGCATCGGCGTGCTGCGCCCGCAAGCCGTCGTCTCCACGGATAATGCGACGCTCGTCGCCTCCGGCCCGCTGCATCAGGCACTCGACACACAGCTTGCCTCCGACACCGATAGCCCGGTGCATATCGGCTTGACGTATCGCAATCGCGACGGCGCCGTCTGCCGTACCTTTGTCATGAACAGGACACACATGCAGGGTCTGGCCTGCCGCGCCGCATCACAATGGCGACTCGAGATTGTCACCCGCGACACAAGCACGCAAAGCGGCGAAATGCGCACCGCCGGCACGGAGATCGATCCCGCCATCCTGCAAGTGGCGCAAGCCAATATGAGCGGCGACGCCTTCGACGTGACGGCCGAACGTCAAGCGCGCGACGCACACTGGCGCGCGACGAACTCCCGATAGGAGCGGCTCGTCTGCAATCTGCCGACGCCGAGAAGCGACCGGTCGAACACTGCTAAGAGGCTCGTTGCGGCGCGGCTATGTCGTGGTCGCGAGGGTCCCATGAGCGACATCACAAGACGACAGTTGGCGGCGCAGGCTGCGGCGCTTGGCGCGGCGCTGGCGTTTGGCGCGGAGAGCGCAAGCGCGGCCAATCGAAGGAACGTCACCGAGCGGCGCGATCTGTATCCGCAGGGCGTCGCATCCGGTGATCCCGCACCAGAGAGCGTGATCTTGTGGACGCGGCGCGCGCCCGACGCTGGCTTAAGCGTGCATCATCTCGCGGTCGAGGTCGCATCGGATCAGGCGTTCCGCAACATCGTCGCGCGCGGCACGACGCAAGTGACGGCGCAAACGGATTGGACGTGCCGCTTCTTGGCCGCGGGCCTGCGGCCGGCGCGCGAATATTGGTATCGCTTCATCGATGAGACGGGCGCCGCGAGTCGCGTGGGCCGCACGCTCACTGCGCCCGCGTCAAGCGATGATCGCCCCGTGCGCTTCGCGTTCGTCAGCTGCCAGGACATCACCAACGGCGCGCTCAACGCCTACAGGCGCATGATCTACGAAGACTTGCGCCGGCCGCCTGCTGAACAATTGAGCTTTGTTCTGCATCTTGGCGACTTCATCTACGAAATTGTCAAATACCCAGAGGACTCGCCGAACGGCCTCGACCGTGGGCGCCGCTTGCGCGGTAACGTGCGCTACCCTCATGGCGAAAAGCTTCATCACTATAATTTCCCAACTGATCTCGACGATTATCGTACCGCCTATCGCGCCTTTCTCACCGATCCCGATCTGCAGGATGCACGCGCGCGTTGGCCCTTCGTATCAGTGTGGGACAATCACGAATTCTCATGGAAGGGCTATCAAAGCCAGCAGCTTCTGTTCAACGATCCGCCGCGCCCCGCGCAGACGCTGAAGATCGCCGCGAGCCAGGCCTGGTACGAATACCAACCGGCACGAGTGATCAAACAAAGCCGCGGCGACGTGTTCGTGCCGCCCGCAGTCACCAACACGCCGCTCACGAATTTAGATGCGCGCGGCGTCGGCCAAGAGACCAACAATCTCACCGCCATTCACGCGCTCAAAGTCCATCGCGCCTTCCGGTTCGGCAAGAACATCGACGTGATCTTGACTGACAACCGCTCGTACATGTCACCGCCTATCGACGGCGCGAACGTGCCGCAGTTCGACTTCGGCGGATTCACGCGAGAAGTGAACGACATCCTCGATCAAGGCCGCGAATATGGAGGCGGGCATCCGCCCGCGACTATCCGTGTCGGCGATCACGAGGTCCCCAATCCGCAACGCAATGCGCCGCCGCAGGCCTATCTCGGCGTTGAGCAGATGGCCTGGTTTAAGGATCGCCTGCGCGCCGCGCGGGCGCCCTGGAAAATCTGGGGTCATTCGTTCGGCACGCTGAACTGGCGCATCGACGCGCAAAACCTTCCACCCCAGTTCGCGCAAACTTGGCCGAGCACCGACTACGCCATCCAGAGCCGCTCCTACACCGTCGAGCACGCCGAGATTTTCGGCATGATCCGCAGCGAGGGCATCACCGGCCTCGCCATCGTCGCTGGCGACAAGCACTCCTTCTGGGCCGGTTATCCAAGCGAGGATTTGCCGCCGCAGCCGTTTGAACCGGTTGGCGTCGAATTTATCACGGGCTCCATCTCGCAACAGAACACGGAGGAGGTGCAGGCCGCGACTGTCCCGCGAGATGAGCCAACCAGGCCCTTCGTCATCCACGACCGGCCTGATGGCTCCACGCAGTGCGCCTTCAACACGACGGTGCTGCACGGCGTGCGCGCAGCGCTCGTCTTGCGTGATACGGACGATCCCGCGCGCGCGCGCGCCGCACGCAATCCAGAAAACTCGCCCCAGCTATCGTTCCTTGATTGGGGCGGATACGGCTACACGACTGTGCGCGCTTCGCCCGATCACCTTGAAACGGAGTTCGTGTGCATTCCGCCGCCGAAGGAACGAGCCGAGGGAGAAGACGGCGGTCCGCTGCGCTATCGGGTCGTACATCGCGTGCCGCTCTGGGCGCCGGGCGAGCGCCCGCAGATGCATCCCGAAGTCCTCGAAGGCGACGCCTCGCTCTCGATCTGATCTCAACGCACGTAGCGCGGATAGGTGCTCTTCGCGGCGCGCGCTTCGTCGAGATCGATTGTGCGCGTGATGACAGGCTCGGCTTCGGAGGTGAGCGCGAGCACTTCGCCCTCAGGACTGATGATCCAGCCGGCGCCACCAAACTTGAAGCCCCCGCGACTCATGCCCGAACGGTTGGAGGAAAGGCAGAACGCGCCGCCGATCATGGCGGCAGCGCGACCAGCGACGATCCAACGCTCGACGCTCGATTCCGGCGTGGCGCGAGGCGCCGCAATGATATCGGCGCCTGCCAGCGCGTACTTGCGCGATTCCGCCAAGGTCCAAAGCTCGGTGCAGATCTGGAAGCCAACGCAAGCGCCTGCGGCGCCCGCTAGATCGAAGGAGCCGTCCCCACGTTCGTACCAAGATGCCTCCCAGAAACCCTCTTCCTCCGGCAAGTAGCGTTTGTGATGGGCTGGCGTCGAGCGCCCTGCGCTCCATACGAAAGCTTCGTTCAACCGCCGCCCATCGCGCTCAACCGGCTCGGTGCTCAAAACCGTGGCGGGGGCGAGATCCGACAACCGCTCCTTCCAATGAATGTGCTCGGCGATCGCTGCATCCCAGAGCTTCGACGAAAACTCGCGATCAGTGGCGAACCAAGTCGCGAAGGGCATCTCCGGCAGCAGCACAAGATCGCTCTTTTGCTCGTCGACATGCCGCCGCAACGCGGCCCAATCGGCGCCGAATACACTCGGCTCATCGCTGAGCTGGCACACCGTAACGCGCATGCATTTCGTCCCCAGTTGTGTTGGTGACCACGATTTGGCGTAGCCATACAAAATAGCCACCTCAAAACGGTGTGAGAATTATTGTGAAAACGCCTTCATACATCGTAACCAAATGACCCTGTCAGTTATGACAGGGTCATGAGAGGCGCAAGCCAAGTACGAGTACATTATATGCGCGCGCGACTTCGTCGAACCCCTCGGACGCCAGCTTGAGCGGCACGGCGTCCCCCACCGAAGACCCGCCAGCTGAATTGCTGGACCGAATCTACGCCAGCATCCGTTCGCCACAGGACTGGCCGGAATTGTTTCGCGCCATCGGCCAGCACTTCGGCGCCGACATGGGGCTCATGCTGTCGCCATCAATTCCGGGCGTCATGGCTGTGCCCCTCTTCGCGTTCGGCGTGGACATGACGCTTATCTCTGAAGTGTACCCGAAGTATGCGGGCCGCGCAGAATTTACGACGCGTGCACTCGCGACGGGGCGCGCGCCAGGCGCATTCCTCGTCGACGAATTGATGCCGCCCGACGAGCAGGCGACAAATCCGTTTTGGCAGGAGCTGGCCATTCCGCTGCGTGTCACGTCCGGCATTTTCACGATGGTGCGTACGCCAGATGAAAATAATCGTTCTGTGATTATGAATTTTTATCGTGTCGGTAAGCACGCAAAGTACGGGCGAGATGATGTGACAAGAATGGATGCGCTGATCCCGCATCTGCGGCGCGCGCTCGGCGTGCTTCTCGATGCGCCCCCTGCAGCGCCAGATGTCAAAGAACTCTATAACGCCATTGGCGCGCCCTGCTTCCTCTTCGCGGCCGACGGACGCGTCGCGCAATGCAATCACGCGGCTGAGATTCTCCTACAAGCGCGCGACGGCTTGGAGATTCGCGACAGGAGGCTCTACCTATCCGACAATTCGGCGCAATCTGAACTGAACGCCGCGCTCTCACGCACAATCGGCGACGGCTGGTCGGCAAAATTCAGAACTGGCGCCGAATTGCTGGCGAAGCGACCTTCCGGCGGCTCGCCACTGGTGCTGGTCGTCACACCCATCGGCGCGGACGGGCCGATCATGGCGGTTGCGACACCCATCCGATGTGTGCTGTTCGTGCTGGAAGAAAAGCTCCGCCCCAATGGGCTGCTGCCGGAGCGCCTGCAACGGCTCTACGGCCTCACCAGCGCCGAAGCGGACATCTCCGTCGATATTGCCAGCGGCGCCGTTCTTTCGGAAATCGCCGACCGGCGCGGCACAACGACCGCCACCGTGCGCACGCAGGTGAAAACGGCGCTACGCAAGACTGGCGCGCGTCGCCAGGCCGATCTCGCTGCGCTCGTGAACAGGCTGCGCTTCTAGAAGTGTGGCGGAAAAGTCCCCATCAGACCTTTACGCGGCATCTACCCTAGTTGGGGGATGAACAACGCCGCCATTTGCGGCTCGGTACATGACAGGGCATGGGGAGACGGCGGCATGCATTCGCGCAGCCGCCGTTTTTCTTTTGCTAAAGATCGATCGCGCCCGCGATCAGCGCCTCAACGACGGCTTGCCGGCGGGTTCGCACCGAGAACGCCTTGCACGCTTCTGTCAGATGGAAATTCACCGTCCGCTCGGAGATGCCGATGATGTCGGCAATCTCAGCGCTCGTCTTGCCGAGATGAACCCATTGCAGGCACTCGCGCTGGCGCGGCGTGAGTTCGACCTGAGGCCTCTGGGACTTTTCCGCAAGCTTGAGGCCGATGCAGCAATAGTAAAGCGACAACAGATGGACGACGAGCTTGTCGGTTTCGGAGAGGTCGTATTTCTCTGTTGAGATGACGGAGACGCCGGAGACAGATCCATCGCCGTGATGCAGCGGCGTCACGAACCCATCGTGCAACCCAAATTCCCCGGCCTCTCCATACAACTCGAACTCCGCGCGCGAGAGATCCGAACGCTCACGAACAGTCTGCCATTGCTGCATCAGTGGCGACATCAGCGGCAGTCTCAACATGCTGTCATGCAGCTGATGCTGGCGTTCAAAATAGTGCGCGCTCCAGGTCGGATCATTGCGGCCGAAATAGAGTTGCGCCGACAACTTCCGCTGCGAGTCGAGGATTTCGCCAACCATGAAATAGGGAAAGCCGAGCGCCGCGAACTCAGCGCCGATGATGTCATCGAGTTCGGCTTGTGTCTTGGCGGCGAACGCCCGCTCGATCGCGCTGAGCGCTCGCCGCGTCGTCTCTTTTTCGCTCATGCGTCTCCCCGCACGAACTAACCACACTTGGCGGCGGCGCGCTACCTCTGGCTGTACTAGCGCGAAGCCGCTTGCACCGCGCGGACACGGGGCTGCACCTCGCGCAGGGCGCTGCCGCCGATGTCGGAATTGTAGCGCAGCTGGCTAAACGGCCCGCGGATCGAGAACGGGATGACAAGGCCACCCCGCGGCGAACGCGGTGCGATGCGCAAATCGAGGCGGCGGTTGATGAAGTCGACCATGCCGACGCCAGGAATGCGCAAGTCAGGCGTATTGAAGGAGAGATCGTCGCTGGCGATCGTGCCGTTGGCGATGGCGAGATTGGCGGAGAAGCCTTGGAACGGCGTGCGCGCTTCCGGCGCGATCAGCTCGCCGCGTAGGGCGTTGCGGATGGTGCGCGCCACGCCGCCGAGATCGACGCCGTGAAGGATGCCTGACACAAGTTCGAGGTGCGTTCGCCCCTTCGCATTGGCGACGATTTCGCGCTGATTGCGGCCGTGCGTGGTGAGATTGATCGCCAACTCAGCGCGACCTTCGATGTTCGAAAAATTGATCGCGTCCCGCAAGAACGGCCGAGCGTCCAGATTGTCGAACGTCATGTCCTGCGTGAAGCGCGCGTCGGGATTTCGCGCATCGATTTCGAAGCGGCCGCGGCCCGAGCCGCCGTACAGCGCGAGAGTCTGCATCGTTGCCGCGAGGTAGCCGTCGTTGAGCACAAGCGTCAGGTGCGAGCTGTCTACGCGCGCGTGCGAAACCAGAACCGCGTGTGTCACGAGTTCAAGGTCAGCATTGAATGCATGCAGCGTCGAAAAATCGATCGGCGTGGCGCCCGGCGGCGTGGCGATGTCGATCACGCGGTCCGGCGGCTGCACCACCACGATTTGCGCCGTCGGCGCTTGCGGCGTTTGCCCAGGTGTCGGCGCCGTCGTCGCCGGCGCTGAAGGCGCGGGCGCCGCCGGCGGATTGGCTTGTGGCGGAGGGCGGCCGGAAATGTAGGGATTCAAGTCGAAGTCGAAGAGTTCAAGCCGGCCGCTGAGATAGGGCTTGCCAAGGCGAGAGGCGAACGTGAAATCGCCGCGTCCGCTGAGCTGATCGAGAACGAAAGCTGCGTTGTCGAAGGCAAATTGCCCGCCGCCGATGGCCACACGGCCGGTGACGTCATAGTGCTCGAAGCCGACGCCGCCTTGCAGCGGCGCGCCGGCCCATGCCAGCAATTGCCTTAAGCTCGGGCCATAAGCGTGCACCGTTCCCGCTGTCGAACTGGATGCTGCCGGCGTCTGCCCTTCGAAAGCCGCTGTGACGAGGTCGCTGCGTAAATTGACTTTCAGGGACGTCGCCTGCGCGTGGATAACGGCGTTGGGGCTGCCGATATCCATGTCGAGCGTAACTGGCTTGTCGTTGTAGCGCACCGACCCAGCGACATTCATCGGTTGATTTAGCGCGGTCAGCGCGGTGTGTAGGTCAACGTCGCCGACACTCCAGCCCGTGCCGTGGCGTGCATCGAAGTAGGTTATCTCGCCGTCGGTGATGTCGACGGAGCGCAATGTGGTGCGCGATGCATCGATGATTGGCGGCGATGCCGGCGCACCCGGTGTCACAGGCGCGGCCACAGCACGCACCCGCGGCGCTAGCGTCCAGTTCGGGCGCCCGTTTGCGTCGACTTCAAGCGCAACGCGTGGGCGCTGCAACACGAGCTGTCGGACCACGACCTGGCGATTGAGCAAAGGAGCGAGTTCGACACCGATGTGAATGTCGTCAGCGGTGATGAAAGCAGGCGCACGGCCGCCCCGCACGTTCGACAGCACGTCGTTGGCGGCATGGAAGCCCAACACCGGCCAATAGCTCACGCCGACGTCGCCATTGATGGTGAGATCGCGCCCCGTGGCGTTTTCCACCGCGCGTTCGACTTCGCCTTTGATGTCGAGCCGGTAGACGAGATAGGCGAGCCCGCCCGCGGCCAGAAGCGCCACCGCGACAATTGTGCCGAGGATAGCGAGCACCCAATGCCACCAGGCGCGCATGTGTCGTCCCCACGTTTGAAGGCCACCCTAGCCGCTGGCGTCCTGCCCCGGAATAGCTATCTATCGGGCCATGGCTTCATCTGTTCCCGTCACCGTGCTCACAGGCTTCCTGGGCGCGGGCAAAACCACGCTCCTGAACCGCATTCTCTCGGAACCGCACGGCAAGAAATATGCGGTCATCGTCAATGAGTTCGGCGAAATCGGCATCGACAATGACCTGATCGTCGACGCTGACGAAGAAGTGTTCGAGATGAACAACGGTTGCGTCTGTTGCACCGTTCGCGGCGATTTGATCCGCATCATCGAAGGCTTGATGAAGCGCCAAAGCGCCAAGGGCGGCTTCGACGCGATCTTGGTGGAGACCACCGGCTTGGCGAAGCCGGCGCCAGTGGCGCAGACATTCTTCGTCGACGCCGACGTGCGCGCGAGGACGAAGCTGGATGCGATCGTGACGGTCGTGGACGCCAAGCACGTCGCTCAACAGTTGGAAGGTTCTGAAGAAGCAGCAGAGCAGATCGCCTTCGCGGATGTGATTCTGCTGAACAAGACAGACCTAGTGCCGCCGGCTGAACTCAGTGCCGTTGAGCGCAGCATCCGCACGGTCAATCCGACGGCGCGGCTCTATCGCATGCAGCGCGGCGATATTCCGCTCGACAATATCTTGAACATCGGCGCTTTTGATCTCGATCGCGTCACCGAAATCGATCCGCACTTCCTGCCGGACCACGATTGCGACGACTCTTGCGCGCACCACGATCATCACGGTCACGACCATCATCATCATGATCATGATCATGTCCATGATCACGTGGCGGCATCCGGCATCGCCTCGGTTGCGCTTTCAACAGAGAAGCTCATCGACCCGAGTAAGCTGTTACCATGGCTTAACACGCTCACGCAGGCGCGCGGGCCGGACATTTTGCGCCTCAAGGGCATCTTCGCGTTCCCGAACGAGCCGAAGCGCTTTGTTGTGCAAGGGGTGCACATGATCGTCGAAGGCGACACCCAACGCGACTGGAAGCCGGACGAGAAGCGCGTGTCGCGGATTGTCTTCATCGGCCGCAACCTCGATCACAAAGAGCTGGAAGACGCCTTCCTGGCGTGCGCGGCGTGACCGCGCGCGTCTACGAGAACGGCAAACGGCTGGCGCTCGGCGCTTCAGCGACCAGCGTGCATTGGATCGGCGGCCGCGCCCTCTTTGGGCTTGGCGACGGCCGCGTTTGGGAATCCGAAGGCGCGCGGACCTTTCAGGTTCACGACGGCGCCATTCTCTGCGCCGCGGCCCATCCCGATGGCGACCGCCTCCTCACCGGCGGTGATGACGGAAAGCTGAACGCTGTCTCGCCCGATGGCGGCATCGAACCGCTGTTCGAAAACCGCAAATGGATCGATCATATCGTGGCGGCGCCGAACACGGGCTTGATCGTCGCCGGCGTTGGCAAGGACGCGATCGTTTTTCGCGAGGAGAGAGAAGCGCATCGCTTCACGTATCCTTCGAGTATCGGCGGTCTTGCTTTCGACGCGAAGGGCCGGAGGCTCGCAGCGACGCACTATGGCGGCGCGACATTGCGCTACGCGCTGATGTCGGACGACAAAGGCGTCGCGCTCAACTGGGCCGGCTCGCATCTTGGCTGCACGCTTTCGCCGGATGCGGATTATCTCATCACCGCCATGCAGGAGAACGCGCTGCATGGCTGGCGTTTGCCCGACAAAACCGATCTGCGCATGGATGGCTATCCGTCCAAAACACGCAGCTTCTCGTGGGACAAGCGCGGACGCTGGCTTGCGACCTCCGGCGCGGACAGCGCCATCGTCTGGCCGTTCGTTGGTAAGCTCGGGCCGCAAGGCAAAGCGCCGCTGCAGCTCATCCCGCGCGACGGCTTCGTGACTGCCGTTGCGTTCCATCCAAGCGAGGAGCGTCTCGCCATCGGCTACTCCGACGGCGCCGTGTGGCTCGCGACGTTCCCAAACCAAGGCGTCGACGAACTCGATGAGCCGGGCGAAGGCCCGGTCGGCGCGCTCGCCTGGAGCGCAGACGGCCTGCAGCTGGCGATTGGCGATGAAGCGGGCCGTGGGGCTCTGATCGCGTTCTAGCCGCGCCGCGACTGCGCCGAGATCGCTTCGTCCATCACGCGCATGACGCTCGCAATGTCGTCGACGATTCGCCGTGCACGTGCGGGGTCATCGAGTGGCTTGAAGAGATCGCCGGGTTCGAAGCGATTGCCGCCCTCGATGGCGACGAGCAGATCGCCGCCCTGAAAGGCGCAACGCAATTTCTGACCCTTCATCCGCGCTTCGAGATCGAGCAGGCGCTGCATCAACGCCGGGTGCAGTAAGTACCGCGCTTCCACCTGATCGCTTCCCCATACCTCGAACGCCTTCTCGAACACCGGGTCTTCCAGGCCGACCTTTTTCAGCCCAAGCCCGCCACCGAAGACGTTGAAGATTCCCATGTCGCGCCGCACGACGGTCACGCCCAGAAAATCGCGCGGAAAATGCATGCGGACCAGCTGTCCGCGAAACACGGTGGAATAGTACGTGCGGCCCTTGCTGTCGGTGTGGCGCTGCTCGAGATGGCCTTCGTAGAGATCATACGAGCTGCCCTTGTAGGCGCCTGAAAACCAATCTTCGAAATGCGAGCGCGAAAAACCCGGCGTGAGCTTCCAACGTTCGAAGCGATCGAAAGCGGGCGGTTCGAAATCGCCCATCTTGTAGGTTGCGCCCATGGCTTGGGCGATGCCGTCGCAATAGCTCTGCTTCACCCGCTTGCCGACGGCGTTGAGCGGCGCCGACGCCCACGCATAGGCGATGACGCCACAGATGATCAGCGCCGCGACCGCCGCGCCGAGCGATCCGTTCGCCAGCTGCCAAACAATCACAGTGGCGACAAGCGCAACGCCAGCCCCGATGGCGCCGCGCGATTTAAGCGTCTGCACTGCCGCCAAACGATCACTCTCGTTGGCTTGGAAGACTGGTTCAATGCGGCTTTTATAGAGAGCCTGATAGCCAGCTTCGTCGAGATTGCAGATATCGACGGGCGGCGCGGCTGTTGCGGTTGCGGTTGCGTCGCTCATCAACGGCCTCCCAGCGCGAAATCCATCGCCGCTTCGGCATGCGCCTGGGCCGTATCGATCGCCGGCAGATCGAACGTCTCTGGCGGGGCCAGCATGCCGAATTCGGTGCAGCCGAGGATCACGCCATCGGCGCCTTCGGGCTTCAGTCGCGTGACGACATCGACCAGCCTGGCGCGCGAGCCATCCAGAAATTTTCCCTGCACCAATTCCTCGAAAATAATCCGGTGCAATTCAACACGATCAGCTTCGCCTGGCACGATCGGATCGATGCCGTGGCGCAAGAGCCGCTCGCGATAGAACGGGTGATCCATCACGAAGCGCGTGCCGAGCAGAACCGGGCGATAAGAGTTGCGAAGCTTGAGCGCCGTCGCGGTGACGTCCGCGATGTGAACAATCGGAATCTTGATCGCCGCGGCAACTTCATCAGCCGCCAAGTGCATGGAGTTGGCGCAAATCACCAAAGCCTGAGCGCCAGCATTCTCCAGCCGCGTCGCCGCATCGACCATGACGTCCGCGAGCGCGTCCCAATTGCCTTCCTCCTGCAGCTGCGCGATCGGCGCGAAGTCGACCGACCACAGGAGCAGGCGCGCTGAATGGTTGCCGCCGAGCCGCTCCCGCGCCATGCGGTTGAGCAGCTGATAATAGTGGGTCGTGCTTTCCCAGCTGATGCCGCCGATCAATCCAAGAAGGCGCAGAGGAGAGTCAGGCGGCCGCATTCACGCAAACATGCGCAAGAGCGCGTTCATTTGCAACGGCGTGCCCTATTCGGCGGCAATTCTGTGCGCGGGCGCCCCAGCGCGGTCGGAATCGGTGATGTAGTCGCGCGTCTGCGGAACGATGTCACGATCCTTCGCCATCTGCACTTGCAGCACAACCAGATCGCCCTCCCGGAACGCAGCCTCGGCCCCGGCGAGATAGAACTCCCACATCCGGCAGAAGCGTTCGTCGTAGAGCGCGCGCACTTCGTCGCGATGCGCCTGGAAGCGCTCGCTCCAGGCTCTCAGTGTGTCGGCGTAATGCGAACGCAAGATTTCGACGTCCGTGATGATCAGCCCCGCGCGCTCGGCGGACTGCGCGATCTGCGACAGCGCCGGCACAATGCCACCCGGGAAAATGTATTTCTCGATCCACGGATTGTTGCGTCCGGGCCCATGCACATTGCCGATCGTGTGCAGGACGGCGACGCCATCCTTGGCGAGGCGATCGTAGATGATGTCGAAGAAGGTCTGATACTGGGCTGGGCCGACATGCTCGAACATGCCAACCGACACGATGCGGTCGAACGTTCCCTCGATATCGCGATAGTCGCGCAGATCGAAGCGCACACGTGAAGTGAGTCCCTTCTTTGCAGCACGCACCCGCGACTCGTTCAATTGCTCCGTCGACAGCGTGACTCCGGTGACATCGCCGCCAAACTCTTCGGCCAGTGTCAGCGCCATGCCACCCCAACCGCACCCGATGTCGAGCACACGCTGGCCCGGCTCCAGCAGGAGCTTTGCCGCGATGTGGCGCTTCTTGGCCTCCTGCGCCTCCTCGAGGCTCATGTTAGGCCGCGCGAAATAGGCGCAGGAATATTGCCGGTCGGCGTCGAGGAAGAGCCGGTAGAGATCACCGGAAAGGTCGTAGTGATGCGCCACGTTGCGCCGCGACGCCCAGCGCGGATTCTTATGCTGCATGTCGCGCCAGCCGCGCGGCTTGACGTTTTTGCCGTTTCGTGTCGCGAGCGCCAGGAAATCGTAGATCGTGCCGCGTTCGACGACGAAACCGCCGTCCATATAGGCTTCGCCGACGGCCAGCTCCGGATGGCGCAATATCCGCCACGCGGTCTTGTTGTCGACGATGCGCACGACGAGCGGGCTGTCATCGAAGCGCGCGCCATTGGCGCCATAGGCTTTGCCGTCCGGCCCGATCAGGACGATCTGGCCTTCACGAAAAATCGAACTCAAAAGTCTCTGCAGCATCGCCGCCACCTCGGACGGATGAGGCCCAAGCGGAACAACGCTTCTGTTTTGCGCCAAGTTCCGTCAGGCCGCGAGCGCCCGCATCCCGTCTTCGACCGAGATCACGGGCTGATAGCCCATATCTCGGCGCGCTTTGGCGTCGTTCAAGATGCTGTCGCGGGAGAGGATCATCGCCGAGAAGCGTGTAATGGGCGGCTCGCCCTTCATCGGAAGCGTGCTCCAAAGGCCCTCGCAGGTCGCGCCAATCGTGTCCGCGAGCCAGCCTGGAATGGATTTTTCCGGCAGCGTTATGCCGCGCGTCGCGGCTAGGCCCGAGATCATCTCGTGCATGGAGCGCACGCCGTCGTCGAGGATGAAATAGGCCTCGCCGCCCTGGCCTTTGGTAAGCGCCAGATCGATGGCGTGTACGAGATTGGAGACGTGCGTGGTGGAGGTCATGGCGCGCCCATGATTGACCCACATCCAGCCGCCGGTCTTGGCCACATGCTCGATCGTCGGCATGAGCGTCGTGTCGCCCGGGCCCCAGATGAAGCGCGGACGCAGGATGATGGTCTCGAAGCCTGGCGCGTTCGCCGCCTTCACCAATTGCTCCGCCTGCGCCTTCGTTGCGGCGTAGGGATAGGGCGAATTCGGGGCTAGCGGATACGTCTCGTCCACGTTGCGCAGCGATTGCCCGCGCCACAGCACAGACTCTGTGCTGACGTGAATGAAGCGCTTCACGCCTGCCGCTCTCGCCGCTGTCAGCATGCGCGCCGTGCCGTCGACGTTGAACTTCCTCCAAGCGTCCTTCGGTCCCCATTGCTCCACGAACGCCGCGCAATGCACCACAGCCTCGGCGTTACCGATGAGGCCAGCGGTGACATTCTCCAGATCGCAACGGATCGCCGCCGCGCCCAGCTTCTGCACGGCCGCGTCTGATTTCTCCGAGCGCGACATGGCGCGCACGTCGTCGCCCTTCGACACGAAATGCCGGATCGTCGCGCCGCCGACGAAACCCGATCCGCCGGTGACGAAGATGCGCGTCACGCCGCGCCCTTGATCTGCGCCAGCGCGGCGCTGAGCTTCTCGACCGTAGCGCCCGTGTCCTCGCGCCGTTCACGCAGTTCGTCGACGACCTCTTCCGGCGCTCGGCTCACGAAGTCGGCGTTGCCAAGCTTCTGATCCATTTTCTTCACTTCGCCTTCGAGCTTGGCGATTTCCTTGGTCAGCCGCGCGCTTTCCACAGGCAGATCGACAACGCCTTCCAGCGGCAGCGCCACCGTTGCGCCTTGCAGCACGAACGTTACCGACCCCTTCGGCGCCGCATCGGCGCTGGTCGAGTATTCGAGCCGCGCCATACGGTCGATCAGGTCTTGGTAACGCTCGAGGCGCGCTTGCGTCGGCCCGTCTGCGCCGATCAGCAGCAACGGAATCTTGGCGCCGGCCGGCACATTGAGCTGCGAGCGCGTCGAACGCGTTTCGCTGATCAGCTCGACCATCCAGTTGATCTCGGCCTCGGCCTTCGCATCCACCAAATCCAAGCTGAGCTGCGGCCACTGGCTCGTGATCAGCATGCCGTCGCGCTTGTGACCAAAATCGCCGAGGCGCGCCCACAGCTCTTCGGTGATGAACGGCATGAACGGATGCAGCAGAGTCAGGATCTGGTCGAGCGCCCACGCCGCCGTGCGGCGTGTCTCGAGTTTCGCGCTCTCGTCTTCACCATTGAGCAACGGCTTGATGAATTCGAGATACCAATCGCAATAGACGTTCCACACGAACTTATAGAGGGCGCCGGCCGCTTCGTTGAAGCGCCGCGCTTCCAGTTCGCGCGTCACGTCAGCCGCCGCCTTCGCGGTCTCGCCGACAATCCATTTGTTGACAAGTTGTTGCGGGCTCTTCGGATCGAACTGATCCCAGACCGCGCATTCGTTCATCTGCGCGAAGCGGGCCGCATTCCAAAGCTTGGTGCCGAAATTGCGATAGCCTTCGATACGCTGTTCGCTGAGCTTGATATCGCGCCCCTGCGCCGCCATCGCTGCCAGTGTGAAACGCAACGCATCGGCGCCAAACTTATCGATCAGCTCCAAGGGGTCCATGGTGTTGCCCTTGGACTTCGACATCTTCGCGCCCTTGGCGTCGCGCACGAGGGCGTGAATGTAGACTTCGTCGAACGGCACTTCCTTCATGAAGTGCAGCCCCATCATCATCATCCGCGCGACCCAGAAGAAGAGGATGTCGTGCGCGGTGACGAGCGTTGAGGTCGGGTAATACTTCTTCAGCTCCGGCGTCTTCTCCGGCCAGCCCAGCGTCGAAAACGGCCAGAGTGCAGATGAGAACCAAGTGTCGAGCACGTCTTCGTCCTGCCGAAGCTCGACGTCCCTGCCGTAGTGCTTCGCCGCCGCTTTCCCCGCCGCGGCTTCTGACTCTTCGACGAACACGGAATTGTCAGGCCCGTACCACGCCGGAATGCGATGGCCCCACCACAGTTGGCGCGACACGCACCACGGCTCGATGTTGCGCATCCAGTGGAAGTAAGTTTTTGTCCACGCCTCCGGGATGATCTTGGTGCGCCCGCTTTCGACCGCCTTGATCGCCGGCTTCGCCAACTCTTCAGCGTTCACGTACCATTGCTCAGTCAGCATCGGCTCGATGACCACATTCGACCGGTCGCCGAACGGCTGCATGATCTTCTTGTCTTCGACAAAATCGAGCAGGCCAATCCCCTCGATGTCGGCAACGACTTGCTTTCGCGCCTCGAAGCGGTCGAGACCGCGATACTTCTTCGGCACCCACTCGACGTCGGCCATGCAGCCCTTCGTGTCCATCAGCACGTAGAGCGGAATGTCGTGGGCGCGGGCGACCTTGTAATCGTTGAAGTCGTGCGCGCCGGTGATCTTCACCGCGCCTGAACCGAACTCCGGATCGGGGTACTCATCGGTGATGATCGGGATGTAGCGATCGGCGAGCGGCAAGAGCACGCGCTTGCCGACGATCGACGCATAGCGCGCATCGCTTGGATGCACGGCCACGGCGCCGTCGCCCAGCATCGTCTCCGGACGCGTGGTGGCGATGGCGATGTAATTGCGCGTTTCCCATTCCGTCGGATTGCCGTCGGCATCGTGGGCGATTGGAAACTCGTAGGTCTCGCCGTTCTCGATCGGATATTTGAAATGCCAGAAGTGACCGTTCACTTCGCGATTCTCGACTTCGAGATCCGAGATCGCGGTTTCGAAGTGCGGGTCCCAATTCACCAGCCGCTTATCTTTGTAAATCAGCCCTTCCTTGTGCAGCTGCACGAACACTTTGCGCACCGCCGCCGACAAGCCTTCATCCATCGTAAAGCGCTCGCGCGACCAATCGCACGACGCTCCAAGCCGGCGCAGCTGACTGAGGATCATGCCGCCGGAGGTTTCCTTCCACGCCCACACGCGCTTCAGAAATTCTTCACGCCCCAGGGCGCGGCGATCCATGTTGCCGGTTTCTGCGAGCTGACGCTCCACCACCATTTGCGTGGCGATGCCGGCGTGATCGGTGCCGGGTTGCCAAAGCACGCTCTTGCCGCGCAGCCGCTCGAAACGGACGAGGATGTCCTGCAGCGTGTTGTTGAGCGCGTGCCCGATGTGCAGCGAACCGGTGACGTTCGGCGGCGGGATGACGATGCAGAAGGTTTCCGCACCCGGGTCGTTCTTTGGCTTAAATGCGCCGGAGGACTCCCACGCCTTGCTCCAGCGCGGTTCCACTTCCTTCGGATTGAACGTCGTCTCGATCATCACGGAGCATATAGCAGCGGCTCATGCTGCATTGCGAGAGGGCCAAACCAAAAGCGCCCCGGCGTTTCCGCCAGGGCGCTCTGCATTTTCCAGTTTTTAGAGGCTTACCGCGCCAGACGCGCGATCCGCTCGAGTTCGGCCTCGACCCGGCTTTCCACGATTGCCGGCAGGTTCTTGTCGAGCCATTCTTTCAGCATCGGCTTCAAGAGTTCACGCACCACGCCTTCGACAGTCTGACCGTGGGTGTCGGCGATGCGCAATGAACCTGCGAGCTTGGCGAGCGAACCCGCCGCGGCGTGCGTGGTTGGCGATGACAGGATCGTTGGCTCCGGCGCCGCGGGCGGCGTCTCAACGACAGGCGCGGGCGTTTGCGTCACGGTTGGCGCGGGTGCTGGTGCGGCCACTTCTTGCTCCACGGCTTCGAATACAATGTCGTCCTCTACCGTCGGTGCGGCGGCAGGTTCGTGTTCAGTGAGATCGAGCACTGGCTCCGACGCCGGCTGCTCCTCTTCGGAGATGATGCGCCGGATCGACGCCAGGATCTCCTCCATGGAAGGTTCGGCTTGCGGATCTTGCATCGCCATAGTCGAGCCCCGTGATGTCCAATCGAGTCGTGTTCGACTCGGAGGTTAAGGTTCGCAGCGATTCTCGTCCATGCAGCGCTGATGCACGATGCACTTGCGCAAACGGAATCGTCACCGATCCCGCGGACCATGCGTCCGGATGGAATAAAGGAACGTTAAGTTCCCGCTTGTTCCGAAAGCGCAATGCGCGTGTCAGAACACGAACGCAGGCGGTTTTTCCAAGCCTGGTGCGACCGGAGGCGCCGCATCGAACGCCACGCGGTAAGCGATGGTTTCACCGCTCTTAGTGTAAATGCGCGCTGAGCCCGCTGCGCCTGCACGCACGATGACGCCAAGCCGCCCGTTTGGCGCGAGCTGCTCAAACCACGCCTCCGGCACGATCTCGGCGGCGCCATTGAGCAGGATCACATCGTAGGGCGCATCGTCCGCCCAGCCATTCGCGATGGGATCGGACACGGTTTTCGCGTTCTTGAGACCGCACGATTCCAGCGCCGCCTGCGCTGCGAACGACAAGTTCGGATCCGGATCGTGAGCAATGACTTCTTTGCAGCACGTCGCCAACACCGCTGCGCCGTATCCCGTCCCGCCGGCCAGCTCCAAGGCGCGCTCGTGTCCTTGCGGCCCTAACGCCTGGATCAGCTTCGACAGATCGCGCGGCCGCATGAGCACGCGGCCCGCCGCCACATCCACTTCCATGTCAGCATAGGCGAGCGAGCGCCGCTGCGGCGGGACGAAGCGCTCGCGCGGCAGCGTGCGCATGGCGTGCAGGACGCGCAGGTCCGTGACGTCATTGGTCCGGACTTGCGTTTCCACCATCAGGTCGCGGGCGTGCGCGAAATCCATGCGGTCTCCCTGGCGCCCCGGTTAAGCCGCCTCGCCTGGACCCGCAAGCGCGTCATTTTGCGCCCGGCCTCAATGGCAGATTTTATACGCGCCCATGTCGAGATGGAGGTGGTTGGCGTGGGCGCGGTTGTAATCGGGGGAGAGGACGCCTTGGAAAATCCGGCAGCCGCCCGTCCGGATCTCATGCAAGAAGGTGCTCTCGGGCGTCGGCGTCCTCCAAGCCTGCAACACTGTGATGGTGCGCCCATCCGCGAGCGTGAAACTGCCGACATCGACGGCGTTGGCGTGGGCGTGCTCGCTCCAGCGTCCATCGGTCCTCCCGGCGATGCGGCGACACGCATAAGCGCCCAGTGGATTGATGCTGGCGAGGGACTGGCCGAAGTGCCGCTGCGCCGCCGGCTCCACCACGTCGCGCCGCCACAGCGCCAGACCCGCCGCCAACGCACAACTGGTTTGGATCGGCGTCGCTGCGGCGGGCTGCACAAGTTCCACAACGTCACGGTAGCCGCACTCGGGTGTACGATTGAGATCCGGCACGATCCGCGTCTGGAAGCCCGCCGCTGAGAGCGAGCCACGGCAGGAGTTCACGTGCGTCTCGAAATAGGGAAGCAGATCCGCCCGCAATGTCGGCGGCGTGAGGTCGGTTTTCGGCGGCCGGGCGAGCAGCAACATCACCATCAGAACGGCCAGCAAAGCCAAAGCGCCCGCCGCCCAAATGCGCGCGCGTTCGTGCTCGTCCTTGGAGGGGTGGCGGAAGTAACCGAGCATCGCGCCTCTGTAGCGCGCCTTGACCGGGCTGGCGCAAGCCGCCTAGGACATCCGCCCGCAGCGGACGGCCTCGTGGCGGAGTGGTTACGCAGAGGACTGCAAATCCTTGCACCCCGGTTCGATTCCGGGCGAGGCCTCCACAATTCCGCGCCCAAAATCCGTTTACCGGCAACGCCTTCTCAACCTGAGTGAACACGGCGTTTGCCATTAACTCGGCCTTAACGAGTTAGCGAGATATTCACGCTGTCTTCCCTTGGAGACACCCCACCATACCCAACGCCTTCGAGGGCCCCGAAAGGGGCCCTCGTTTTATTTGGATTTGGGGCCCCGAAAGGGGCCCTCGTTTTATTCGGATTTGGGGCCCCGAAAGGGGCCCGCGTTTTCGTTTAGGCCCTGAGGGCGGGGTCTTTCCCCGCGGCGCCGAACTTGATAGAGACCCGCTTCCTCGCCGGATGGCGCGGAGCTGATCCTCGGTAGCTCAGTGGTAGAGCAACCGGCTGTTAACCGGTTGGTCGTAGGTTCGAATCCTACCCGAGGAGCCATCGCTCCTTCGTTTCCTCATTCAAGGTTCTTGCCCCGCAGGCCATCGCCGCGGGGTTTGTTTTTGTGATGCCCCGCTCACTTCGCGTCGCGCAGGGGCGCGCCTGTTTTTGGATCGATCTTCGGCCTTGGTCCGTCGAGTTTACCATCCGGACCTGATACCGGCTCGACTTCGAGTTCGGGGTGACCGCCTATTCCATCCTCGGGGACTTCAGCCCAGCCCTTAGCGCCCAAACCGGAGCGGTCCGTTCCTGAAAGAGGCGCGACGCGGCTGACATCGTCTGTCTTTGGAACTGCCGGCCGCTCGTCTTCCGACGTGTGACGTTCCGCGCCGTCACTGTCGTATCCTTGAGGATGACGCTCCAGCTCTCGCTCGATCACATCACGAGCACCTTCGGCCGGATCAGATTGCGCGATGTCTTTGTTCATGGCGATACCGACGCTCAGAGCCTACTCCCGCATCTTGAATGCGAGATGCGACACGCAGTTCCTGGTTGTACTGAGTTGTCTGTGCGTCGCTCCCTCAAGCCGGCTGCGGCGCGGCCAGCATCTCCTTGATCTTCGCCGCGAGCGCATCGATCTCGAAAGGCTTGGTCATCATGTCCATGCCCTGTGCGAGGAACTCCGAACGCACCGACGCTGGCGCGGCGTAGCCCGTTAGAAACAACACGCGTAGGCCAGGTCGATGATGGCGGGCGATGTCGGCGAGCTGTCGCCCGTTCAACCCTGGCAGACCAACATCGCTGATCAGCAGATCGAGCGGCTGACTCGATTCGATGTAAGGGATCGCAGCGCTTGCATCCGGCGCTTCCTTGGCCGTGTAGCCAAGATCTTCGAGCACATCCATGACGAGCATACGAACGTGGCGGTCATCTTCGACGACGAAAACGACCTCGCCTTGTCCGCCTGGCGTTTCACTTCTTTTGCGCGTCCGGCGCTCGCTCGCATCGTGCGGCGCGCGCGGCAGGTAGAGTCTGATCGTCGTGCCGGCCCCTTCAGCGCTCTCGATTTCGACGTGGCCGCCCGATTGCTTCACGAAGCCGTAGACCATCGAGAGGCCAAGTCCCGTGCCGGCGCCGCTGGGCTTGGTAGTAAAAAACGGCTCGAACGCCTTTTCCAGCACATCTGGCGTCATGCCGGAGCCGGTATCTGTGACTGTGAGCACGATGTACTCACCGGCCTTCATATCGCCTCGTCGCTCGCTGCCAACGCGCACCGGGGATGTAGCCAAGGTGAGCGTGCCACCCTTCGGCATCGCGTCGCGCGCATTGATCGCGAGATTGAGGATGGCGCTTTCTAGTTGGTGAAGGTCCGCCAGCGCCATCAGCTTCTCATCGGCGAAATTCATTTCGATCTTGATGTTCTCGCCCATGCCACTCGACACCATGGAGCGGATCGAACGCACCGCGGCGGCGACATTCACCGGCTTGATGTCGAGCGATTGCCGGCGGCCGAACGCCAACAGGCGCGACGTGAGCGCTGCGGCGCGGTTGGCAGACTCAAGCGCAGCAGCAACGTACTTCTCGGTCTCGTCGTAGCGCTTCGCCTTGATGCGGCGGTCGAGCAGGTTCAGCGCGCCAATGATGCCGGCGAGCATATTGTTGAAGTCGTGAGCGATACCCCCGGTCAGTTGACCGATTGACTCGATCTTCTGCGACTGGAAGAGCGCTTCTCGCGCCGCCTCGAGCTGCTGTTGCGCTTCGCGCTTCTCCGTGATGTCGCGGGTCACCTTGGCAAAGCCGACCAATTCGCCGGCATCGTTGCGCACCGCATCGACAATTACGCTGGCCCAAAAGCGGCTGCCATCCTTGCGGACGCGCCAACCCTCCATTTCGATCCGGCCCTTCTCGCGTGCTTCCGCAAGCACCTGTGCGGGTTCGCCGGCGCTGCGCGCCTCGGAGGTATAGAATAGAGAGAAATGCCGGCCGATCACTTCGCTGGCCGCGTAGCCCTTGATGCGTTGAGCGCCAGAATTCCAGGTGCTGACGCGCCCATCCGGCGTCAGCATGTAGATGGCGTAGTCGACAACGCCTTCCACGAGCAGCCGGAACTGCTCGTTGGCGACATCGACGTCTAAACCGGTTCTATCGGAGGCGTCCGCCATCCCGCTGAAAGGTCTCCCGGCGACCCTAACGTCTCCGAAAGGGCGGTGGTTCCCCTCCGCGGATCAAGTGATTTCAGCGCGAGCGCGGAGCGGCGGCACCAGAAGGTTGAGCGTCTTGAAGAAGAAGACCCCCGCCAGGCGCATCAGGCCCCAGTGCTGACGGATGATCCCGAACGGCGAGAGCACTCGGACCATGTCCTGGAACATCTTCCACTCTTGCTTGGCGCCGGCTCTCTTGGAGCCGACCTTTTCGCCCTTCGGCGTGTGGAAGACATCGGCCCAGTCGACGACCTGAACCTTCAAGCGCTGCTCGATGATCAGTTCGTTGATAAACACTTCGCCGCCCCAACGCGGCAAGCGCGACATCTCTTCGAGCGCGCTGTTAAACATCTTGCGCGGGAGCACGCGCTCGCCGGAGATGAAATCAATGCCGAGGGAGCGGAAAAGCGGAAGCGTGTCGCCGCGCATGGAAATGCTGCTGTCGGCTTCACCGGAAAGCACTGGCGCCGCGAGCCGATCGATTGCGCCTCGCGTGATGCCATCAAGGTCGGCGTCGAGCAACATCAGATATTCGCTCTTCGCCAGCGTGATGCCCGTCAGCAGCGCCTGCGTCTTGCCGCCATTCGGATAGATCGAAACCACCGACACGCCTTGAAAGGACCGCGCACGAGCTTCGGTTTGATCTGTCGAGCCATCATTGACGATGATGATCTCATCGATCAGCGGATGGCCGACGACAGCGCGCAACACGCGGCCGATGCGATCGGCTTCGTTGTATGCGCAGATAATGCAGCTAATGGATTGGGCCCGCACAGCGTGCGGCACGATCGCCTGAGCGCTTGAATTCCCCACCGCTTGGCTCCGCTCGCCCCCGAGTGGCGCGGACATTAGCGTTCTATTAAGGTCTGGCAAGGGTTCGCCTATGGGCCGAAAGTCGCGGGATGCGCGCCCGAATTTGGCCCCATTCTCGCCTGCGGCAGCGGCTTGTTCGCGGGACGTGTTGCAAGACGACATGATCACCATCGACGAAGGACACAGTGGCCAACGCGAGCCACTGCGCACTGGTGTTGAAACGCCCTCACCGTCGTCGCCGGCGCCGTCGCAGGCTGCGTCAAAGCGCCTTCAATACCGCCTTCGCGGCATTGCGGCCGCTCGCACCGCTCAAACCACCGCCGCCGTGCACGCCATTGCCGCAAAGGAAGAGATTGTCGATCGGCGTCTTGTGCGTCGACCAGCCGGGCATGGGACGCATGAAGAACATCTGATCGAGAATGAGCTGGCCGTGGTTGAGATCACCCTCGGTCAGGCCATAGGTGTTCTCAAGATCGAGCGGCGTCAGCGATTTGATTTCGCGGATCGACGACTTCAGTTGCGGGAAGGCGGCACTCGCAGTGTCGATCGCGACGCGTTCCAGCACCGCGCGCTCCTGGCTCCATTCGCTTTCACGCAAATGGTAAGGCGCGAACTGGAAGTGGATGGACACGACCGGTCCGTTGCTGGTGATTTCGAGATAAGGCTCCGTCGACATGCGCCCGTACTTGGCCGCGTCGAACGCGCGCTCGACGTAACGGATGGCTGGCGCGATCACCAGCGTGCCTTGCGGAAGCCCATGATCGCCGTCGGTCAGAGCATGCACCTTGGCGACCGAGCCGCGCATCTTGATCGATTGCGTGCGCCAGACAAACTCCGGCGGCAATTCCGGCGCGCCGACAAGCGTCAGCAATGTGTGACGCGGGTCGGCAGCGGAGATGATGGTGGGCGCGCCAATCTCTTCACCGCTCGCGAGGCGCACGCCACTCGCAGATTGGTCTTCATGAATGATCGACGTGACGTCGGAGGACGTCTGCACTTGGCCACCGCGCGCCTTCAGCGCCGCGACAAGCGCATCGGCTATGCGCCCTATTCCGCCTTCGACGCGCGGTTGACCGGGGCCGCCGCGGTTCAGCCAATTGTGCATCAGCGTGTAGCCGGAGCCTGCTGACATCGGCCCCAAAGTCGCGCCATGCACAGCCACGGCGCCGATCGCCGCGCGCATCGCGTCGGACTCGAACCATTCCTCCGTCAGCTCCAGCGCCGACATCGGCAGCATGCGGATGACGCGGAACATGTCGCGCGCGCCAAGGCCACGGAGCTTCAGGCCCAGTTGCGCCAGCGGCATGCCTTCGGACATGGACACGTGCGGCAAGCGCGGCATCGGCGTGCGATAAGCGGCGTCGAGAAAATCCGTCGCTTCATTCATGAACGCGACAAACTCGGGCCAACGCTCCGCATCGCGCGCGCAGATGGCTTTGATTGAGGCGAGCGTTTCGGCGTTCGAATCCGCGCTGAGCCGAAGCTGACGACCATCGGGCAAGATCGAAATCAGCGGCTCGCCCGTCGATCTCGGCAAACCGTGACGCTCGAGCTCGAGATCGCTGACGATGTCCGGGCGCAACTGTCCGCCCGCATGCAGCGCGTCGACTTGAACGCCGTCGAGCAGCGTTTCTGTCGCCGCTTGCCCGCCGACAATGGCGCGGCGCTCCAGCACCAGCACGCGCTTGCCCGCCTTGGCGAGATAGTTCGCCGCGACCAGGCCGTTCAGCCCCGCGCCAATGACGATCACGTCCGCCATCAACGCCAATCCTTGAGCACTTCTTGCGCCGCCATCTTCCCGGCTGCACCCATGACGCCGCCGCCCGGATGCGCGCCGGACGCGCCGAAATAATAGCCCGGTAAAGGCGTGCGGAAGTCGGCCCATTGCGGCGCGGGGCGCAGGAAAAAGAGTTGGTGCAAGAGCAGCTCGCCGTGGAAGATGTTGCCGCCGGTGATGCCGGCGATGCGCTCGATGTCCTTCGGCGTGATCACCTGCTTGCCGACGATGATCTTGCGGATGTTCGGCGCGTAGCGCTCGATCGTGTTGATCACCGTCTCGCCGAACGCGTCGCGCTTCGCGTCGTCCCAGCCGCCTTCGATGTCGTACGGCGCATATTGCACGAAGCACGACATGACGTGATGGCCGGGCGGGGCCATGTCGCGATCGATCATCGAGGGAATGATCATATCGATGTACGGATTGGTCGAGAACTGGCCGTACTTCGCTTCGTCATAGGCGCGTTCGATGTAGTCGATTGACGGGCTGATCGAGATGGCGCCTTTGTGCAATGGGCTTTCACCCGGCAGACATGTGAAGTCCGGCAAACCGCTCAGCGCGATGTTCACCTTGCCGGACGAACCGCGCACGCGGAAATTCTTGATCTGCTCGACGAACTCGGGTGGGAAGTGTTTGGCCTCCACGAACGAGAGGAAGCTCCGCTTCGGATCGGCTGCGGACATGACGACGTTGGCGCGCAACTCGTCGCCGTTCTCCAGCGCCACGCCCGCCGCGCGGCCGTTCTTGACGATCACATTCGCCACAGAAGCGTTCGTGCGGATCTCTGCGCCAATCGCGCGCGCGGATGAGGCGATCGCGGCGGTGACGCCGCCGGTGCCGTTCTTGGCAAAGCCCCAGGCGCGGAAGGCGCCGTCGATCTCGCCCATATAATGGTGCAGCAGCACATAAGCCGTGCCCGGGGAATGCGGACCGAGGAATGTGCCGATAATGCCGCTCGCGGACTTGGTTCCCTTTAGCGGATCGAATTCGAACCACTCGTTCAACAAATCCGCTGAGGACTGCGTCACCAACTTCGCGATCCGGTAGAGCTCCTTCTCGCTCAGGCTCTTGGCGTATTGCCCGAGCTTCAACAGCCCCAGAACATCGCGCACAGACATCGACGACGGATCGGGCGGCACAAGCGAGAGCACCGGCTTGATCGCTTTCGCGGCGCGCGCCATCACGCGCCCGTATTCGTCCGCCGCTTCGGCATCGCGCGGCGAGTGTCGATAGATTTCGCGGCGCGTCGGCTCGTGATCTGGCCAGGCGGCGAGATAATCGCCATTGTCCATCGGCGTGACAGTCGATGGCAGCGGCAGAATCTTCAGGCCATGCTTCGGCAATTCGAGATCGCGAATGATCTCCGGCCGCAGCAAACTCACGACGTACGAGAACTCAGTGAACTTGTAGCCCGGGAAAATTTCTTCGGTCACTGCCGCGCCGCCAACAATCGGGCGGCGCTCGAGCACAACGACTTTCTTGCCCGCACGCGCCAGGTAGGCGCCAGCGATCAGGCCATTGTGCCCCGCACCAATAATGATCGCGTCGTATGTATTGACCGACATGGCGCTACTTCTTCTTCCAAGCGGGGTCGTAGAACGGAATGCTGACCACCTTCGCCGGCGCCTGCTTGCGGTGATGTTCGACAGTGATCTCCATCATCACTTGCGATCCAGGCTCATAGTGCGGACGCTGCAGGTGCGCGAGCGCGATGTATTTCTTCAACACTGGAGACCACGTGCTGGTCGACGCGTACCCAATCTGCTTGCCGTCCGCCATCACGGGCAGACTTCCGCGCATCGCCATGCTTGGAATTTGCGGCGGCATGCCGACCTCGGCGAATAAGCGCTCCAAACCCTCCCAGGCGATTTCGAGGCCCATCAGCTTCCACGCCGACCCTTCGCGCTTCTCGCGCTCCAGCGCTTTACGGCCGACGAAATAGCCCTTCTTGTTGAGCGCCACCGCCCAATCCAAACCCATTTCCAGCGGCGAAGATTTCTGTCCCTCGATCCAGGCATGCGTCGACGCCGTGTAATCGACATCAACCATGAAGAGGCCCGCTTCGACGCGCGCCATGTCCATCGCGAGGATGCCGCACGGCGTGATGCCGTAATCGTCGCCCGCTTCCATCAGCGCATCCCAAACCGGCAGCGCCTTCTCGGCTTCGATCCAGATCTCGTAGCCGAGATCGCCGGTATAGCCGGTGCGCGACACGGTCACCGGCACATTGCTGATGCTCGTGCTCTTCACGCGGAAATACTTCAGCCCATCGAGCGGCTCAGCACACAACCGATTGAGGATCGCGCGCGACTTCGGCCCCTGCAGGCTCAGCGCCGCCATCTGATCGGTCACTTCCGTGACTTTCACGTCCATGCCGACGGCGTTCATTGCCAGCCATCGCAGCGACGGTTCGGCGGACGTCATGCGGAAGAGCTGTTTGTCGAGGCGCGAGATGGTGCCGTCGTCCAAGAGCTTGCCGTCTTCGTCGCACCACCCGGTATACGAGACTTGGCCCACACTCATCTTGTGAACGTCGCGCGGCGTCACCTTGTGCAGCAACCGCGCGGCGTCGGGGCCCTCGATCATGTATTTCATCAGTGGCGTCACATCGATCAGCGCCGCGCGATCGCGGATGGCCCAGTATTCGTGGTCGAGCGAGAGGTCATACGACCCCACGACCATATAGCCCGCCCAGCGGCGCCAATTCTGCGCCACACTCAGGCGTGAGGTGCGCTCGTGGAACGGCGTGCGTTTGAGTTCAAGCGTCTCAAGCATGACCGCTTCAAGACACGTTCCGCCGTCGCCGATCAAGCCAGTTCGTGCCTCGGAGGAGCTTTCAGCCTACAGATATTGGGCGCATCGCAGGCGTCCGGGCCACATCGCCGCCCAAGTCGTGGCGAGTATTAGCCGCTGGCGCATCCGAGGGAGGTCAACATGCGCGCATTGCTCATCGCACTTGCCGCGCTTTCGCTTGCAGCCTGCGCCAACACTCAGCTCGTGGCGCCTGAACCCACGCTCGACATCGCCCCCGGCCAGCCCGCGCCGGTGCAGGCGCGGCTGTACGCAGCATGCATCGCCCAATCTAATGAGACGCAGCAATTCGATCGCGAGGGGCATTGGCTGCGCTTCCATTGCGGCGGCGAGATCGCACGCGTCTTCTATGATGCATTAGGAACGTATAGCGCCCACATCCATTCCGAGCGCACGGGCGCTGGACGCACCTGGCGCTTCACGCAAGTGATGCAGCGCAATCCGAGCGGGCTCGATTATTGCTGGCGCGACGACGCCGGCGGCTATGGTTGCACGATCGTGCTTGCCGCCGGCGAATACATCATGCCGGAGAGAACCAACCGCTAGCGTCACATGTGCCGATGTGCGGGCGGGCGCCCGCGCATGTGGAAGCGGTGCGCGCCTTGGAACGTTGCGCGATGGAAGTGGCGCGCGTCATCGCGGATGTACGGCCCGCCGACGACACTTGAGTAGTAGAAGTAGTCGTCCGGTCCCCAATAGCCATACGACACCGGACCATAATAGTCGTCATAATAGCCATCGTAATAGCTGTAGCCGCCGCCATAATAGCCGGTGGCGCACGCAGCGAGCCCCGACGTTGCCAACACAAGCGCCAACGCGGAGAAGAGATGCTGTTTCATGGACGTGCCTTTCGGCCCCGCTTGACCGAAAAACGCGCCATCAATCCTTGCGTTCCGGTCATCATTGCCGCAGGAGGCGCGCATGATTTTGGTTGGCCAGTATGACTCGCCCTTCGTGCGGCGCGTGGCGATTTCACTGCGCGTGCTTGGCCTCACGTACGAGCACGACACCCGCTCCGTGTTTGGTGACTTCGACTCCATGCGCACCACCAATCCACTCGGGCGCATTCCCTCGCTCACGCTCGACAGCGGCGAAACGCTGATCGACTCTTTCGTCATCCTCGATTGGCTGGATCGCGAAGTTGGCCCCGAGCGGGCACTGACGCCGCCTTCCGGCGCGGCGCGCACCAAAGCCATGCAGCTGGTTGCGCTTGCCACCGGCGGCGTCGAAAAATTCGGCGCCGTGAACTACGAGACCATCATCCGACCTGCGCAGTATCGTTGGCCGGAGTGGGTCGAACGGCTGCGCGTCCAGGGCCTCGGCGCGCTTGCCACGCTCGAGCCTGAAACCTGGAGCGAACGCCAGCGTCTCGACCAGGTCCAAATCAGCACGGGCTGCCTGCTCGGCTATCTGGCGCTAACGCAGCCCGAAACGCTGCGCGATTTTCCGAAGCTCAGCGCCTTCTGGAAACGCTGCGCGGCGATGCCGGAATTCGTAGCAACCAGCGTTGGCGATTACGCGGTGCCGAAGGGCTAACTACTCCGCCGCCACCGTCTCCGGCTCTTCCGCTTGGCGCTTCCACAAGCTGGCATAGAGCCCGTCGCGCGCGATGAGCGCCGCGTGTGTGCCGCGCTCAACGACGCGTCCATCTTCCAAGACCACGATCTGGTCAGCATTGGCGATGGTGGACAGCCGGTGCGCGACCACGATCGTCGTGCGTCCGCGCGCGGCGTCTTCGAGCGCGTCCTGCACTTCCGCTTCGGTGGCGCTGTCGAGCGAGGAGGTCGCTTCATCCAAAATGAGAATGCGCGGGTTCTTCAGAACGACGCGCGCAATGCCGACGCGCTGCTTCTCGCCGCCGGAAAGTTTCAGCCCACGCTCACCCACGCGCGTCTCCCAGCCTTGCGGCAGCGCCTCGATGAAATGCAGCAGCTGCGCATGGCGCGCAGCGTCTTCCAGTTCGGCCTGCGTCGCTTCGGGACGGCCGTAGCCGATGTTGTAGCGGATCGTGTCGTTGAACAGCACGACGTCCTGCGGCACCAGACCCAGAATATGGCGCAAGCTCAACTGAGTGACCTGCTTCAGATCCTGGCCGTCGATCAGCACGCGGCCAGCGGCCGGATCGTAGAAGCGATAGAGCAGTTTCAGGATCGTCGACTTGCCTGCGCCGGATGGTCCGACAATCGCTGTCGTCTTGCCCGCCGGCGCTGTGAACGACACGCGCTCCAAGCCCTGATCGCGACCTTCGTGGTTGAACGAGACGTTCTCGAACACCACTTCGCCCCGCGCCGGCTGCAGCGCCACCGCGTTCGGCGCATCGGCGACATCCGGCTTCTCGTCCAAAAGCGCGAACATCTTTTCCATGTCGATCGAGGTCTGTTTGATCTCGCGATAGGCGAAGCCCAGAATGTTCAGCGGCGCATAGAGGTTCGACATGATGAGGATGACGGCGGTGATGTCGCCCGGTCCCATCCGCCCCGACGCCACCACGAAGCCTGCGGCAATCACCATCGCCAGCAAGCCGATATTCATCACCAGGCCCTGCAGCGCGTTCAGCAACACCAAAGAGGTGTTCGATTTCACTGCCGCCTTCGCGTACGAGGCCAGTGCGCGGTCGTAGCGCTCGCTCTCGCGCTGCTCTGCAGCGAAACTCTTCACCGTTTCGAAATTGAGCAGCGAATCCACTGCGCGCCCCGCCGCTTCGCTGTCGGCTTCGTTGAGTTCGCGCCGGTAGCGCAGCCGCCACTCGGTCACGCCAAATGTCATCCAGGCGTATAGGCCCACAGTCGCCGCCGCAATCAATGCAAATATGCCGCCATATTTCCACGCCAGCACGCCTGCCGCGAGCGCGAGCTCCATCAAAGTCGGCGCGATGTTGAACGCGAGAAAACGCAGCAGAAAGTCGATGGCGCGCACGCCGCGCTCGATGGTGCGATAGACCGATCCCGTGCGTTTGCCGTGATGAAAACGGATCGAGAGATTATGCACGTGCGTGAACACGCGCGTGCCGGCGCGGCGCTGCGCTTCTTCGCTGATCGGCTGGAAGATGGCGTCGCGCAATTGCGGCGCGGCGGTCGAGGCCCAACGCAAGCCGGCCCAGAATCCGACCAGCCCCAGAAACGCTGGCAGCGCACCCGCAGCATTACCGCGCGCGATGTCGTTGATGCCCGCCGCCAACGCCAAGGGCGAAAACACTGCCAGCACCTTGCCGAGCAGCGTCAGCCCCAGCGACGCCCACAACCGGAGCCGGTAGCCCGGCCCGCTCAAGCCACCGATCAAGTTCAACAGCCGCGAAATCGTCAGCATCAAGGGCGGCGCGGCATCGACCTGTTCCGCTTCGGGTTTGCCGACCTTGCGGCTTTCGCCGCCTCGGCCGCCCGCGCCTCTTCCCTCACCACGCGCCATATTTTGGAACAATCCTTGAAGCATGGGACTTAGGCACGAGGTTTTTCGCCTGCAATGCGCCGTAATGGCTTAGTTTGATCCGCGTCATGGCTGATTCCAGTCCGCTTCAATCGTCCGTTCGTTCCGTTTGTGTGTATTGCGGCTCCTCGGAATCCACCAACCCCGCTTATCACGATCTCGCCACCCGCTTCGGCGTTGAATTGGCCAAGCGCGGCCTGCGCATGGTCTATGGCGGCGGCTCGATCGGCCTGATGGGCCGCTGCGCGGACGCTGCGCGCGCCAATGGCGGTCAGGTGCTTGGCGTGATGCCGCGTTTTCTGCAGGCGCGGGAAATTCCGCTCGCCAACGTTCCCCACCGCATGGTCGACACCATGCACGAGCGCAAGATGATCATGTTCGAGGAGAGCGACGCGTTTGTCGTTCTGCCCGGCGGCATCGGTACGCTGGAGGAAGCGGTCGAGGTGCTTTCGTGGCGCCGGCTCGACCTGCATGACAAGCCGGTGATCTTTTTGTCCGAAGACGATTTCTGGTCGCCCTTCTTCGAACTCGTTCAACACACCATCGACGCCAAGCTCACCCCCGCGACCTTCGCCAAGGCCTACGCGCACGTGCACTCGATCGAGGACTGCTTCGCGCTGATTGGCGTCGGCGTGCCTGCCTAAAGCATACTGAACGCAATCGGGATGCGTACACGTCCGCCGGTGGTGCTGCGCCCATTGGAAGTCCTTGCCGCCATCCGAAATTCACGACTGAGATTGAGCGCGGCATCGCCGAACCCCAAGGCGGCTGGATCCTCAGAGACCACCGTGCAATCCAGCCTGCCATCAGAAAGGACAGCGCACTCCAGCATCGCGCGTCCTGAAATGTTCTGACGTTGAGCAGCCTCTGGGTAAAAACGTCCGCGGTCTGGGACACCGGCATGATGCCGCGGGCTCACGAGAATTGAATGCTCCCACGCAGACGGCGCGGGCGCTGCAGCCTCTGTGGAGGGCTGACTTCCCGGAGGCGGCGTTGCCTCTTGGGCGGCAGCCGAAGTCACAATACAAGCAAACGCCAGAGCGCTGAGGAGGGCCTGTCTCATAGACATACCTTGCCCCATTACCTCCAGTTGCGAAAGCCATTCGCCGCGAAAGCCTTGAAACCAACCGCGCAAACTCTTCGTATAGAGGGACATGACCCTCTCCCGTCGCGCCCTGCTCGTTGGAGCAGCCCTCCTTCCCACTCTCGCCTGCACCGCTGAGGGCCAGACCCCGCGCATCCCGATGGGCGCTGACGAACGCCGCTTCGCCTCCTCCCCCTGGCGGCGCCTGACCGCCGACCAATGGCGCGGCCGCCTCTCGCCGTCGTCCTTCCACATCCTCCGAGAAGAAGGCACCGAGCGCACCTTCACCAGCCCGCTGCTCGACGAGCACCGCGCCGGCGTTTTCAAATGCATGGGCTGCGGGCTCGACCTCTTCCGCTCCGAGTGGAAATTCGATTCCGGCACGGGTTGGCCAAGCTTCTGGCGCTCGATCGAAACCAACCTCGCCACCAGCGACGTTGCGATGGCGATGGGCGAGTACCGCGAAGTGCATTGTGCGCAATGTCTCGGCCACCAGGGCCACGTGTTCACCGACGGCCCGCGCCCGACCGGCTTGCGCTATTGCATTGACGGCGTCGCGCTCCAGTTCACGCCGACGTAGGGCACGCAGCCACGCTCCCCGGAGAAGCTCGCGCAACGCGAGCGCCGATCCGGGGTCCATAGATGGGCCAGATGCAAGCTCATGAATGGACCCCGGGGTCTCGCACTGCTCGCCCAGGGAACGTTAGAAATCCTGCAATTTGCGCGCGACGCCCGGTTATCCGAACACTTGCGGCTTGTCGCGGATGAATTGCGACAAGAGCCACTTCTCGCCGCGCGTCGGCGAGACGCCTTCGTGCGTCGTGCGCAAATCCGGCTCGTTCGCGTCCGTCACATTGCGCCAGAAGAGCGCTTCGCCGCTCTTGCCGCGAAACTTGCGCTCGAGATTGATGAAGTGCGTTTCTCCGCCGTCAAAATCGTCATTGAGATAGATGAGGAACGTGTAGGGCCGCTGCCCATTGGCGGCGATATCGGCGCGGTCGCGCGGCATACTCAAATAATCAACGTGCGAACCGAAACGCTGCCCTGGCACGTAGTGAAACACCGATAGATTCTCCAAATGCGAAACCGGCGCGCCGACCGTGTTGGCGATCCGCTCGCGCAACAGCAGCATCGGCACGTCGATGTCGACAAGCGCGAAGGTGGCTTCCGTGTTCGTGCGCACGTGATCCTGCACCGCCCTTCCGGTTTTCTGGTCATAGACGAGCGCTCGGGCCTGCAACGGCTTGCCGCGCTCGATCAGCCATGCGCACAACCGTGTGTCGATGAAGCCCTCACTCATCGCAATCCAGGGCGACGCCTCGACAACACGCGCGCTTCGCGCCGCGCGCCAAGCATCCAGGTCAACGCGATCCGCAAGCGTGCGCCAGTCGTCGCCATCCTCTTCGGCAAGCACGCGCAACTGGCCCTGCGCTTGCGCTAAGCCGGTGTCCGCCGCCTTAACCAGCCAATCGAGCGCCGCGCGCCAATCCTGCGCGCGCCCCCAACCCGCGCCCGCGATCGAAGCAGCGAGCAGCATCGCATCTGCAACGCCGGCTTGCGCGCATGCCTCCACTTCCGGCGCGACATAGTCCTCGTTCACCGGTCCCGGCGTACGCAGCAGGTCAAAAACCGCTGCAAATCGTTCGTTTGCGCTTTCGTCTGCCATGGTCAGCGAAGATGACGTGCGCGGCATCCCTCGGCAATTGGCGCCGTTGCCGCAAATTCACGCGCTCTCCCCAGGGCAGACCACTTCGCGCGTCGCGCGCATCGGCGTAGGCTTATCACTACAGCAGCGAGGGCCTCTCCCCATGTCCGCACGCCCGTTGACCGACGCGCCGATGGTCGATCTCGACCAACCACAGGACGCTTATTCCTATGTGAAGCAGCTTCGCGAACAATCGCCGATTGCGCGCACGCCCATGGGTATCGTGCTGGCGCTGCGCCATCGCCATCTCGAACTGGTCACCAGCGACGCCACCCGCCAGCTCGAGACAGAAACCAAAGTGATGCAGGGCATCACCTCCGGCCCGATCTGGGACATCACAACCTCCGGCATGCTCTTCGCCAATGGCGACACACATCGCCGCCGCCGTACGCCGGTCGCCAAGACGTTCGCGTTCAAGCTCATGGATGCGATGCGCCCGAAGGCGGCCGATCTCGCCGCCGAGCTGGTCAACGATCGCCTGGGCAAGGGTCCGTTCGATTTTGTCGACGAATTCGCCGCGCAAATCCCGGCGCGCATCATCGCCGACATCCTGGGCACTCCGCGATCGGACCTGCCCATCTTCATGCAATGGATCGCCGACACTGCGGCTTCCATCGGCTTCATCGAACTCGATAAGCGCGAGCAGATCGAAGCCAGCCTCGTCGCGTTCAACGCCTATGTCGGCGACCTGCTCAACGACCGCCGGCGCGCGCCGCGCGGCGATTTCATTTCCCATTATGTCGATGAAACACGCGATGCCGGCGAACTGAATGAAGCGGAAATCCGCACGCAAGTGCTCGGCCTCATTCTCGCCGGCTCGGACACTACGCGCGGCTCGCTCTGCATGACGCTGGCGACGCTTCTGAAGCATCCCGATCAATGGCGCGCCTTCTGTGCAGATCCGGACGGTTTGAAGAAGGGCGTCGTCGCTGAAGGCCTGCGCTATCAGCCGATCGTCTCCGGCATTCCGCGCGTCGCGGTGCAGGATATGGACATTGACGGCTATCGCATTCCCGCCGGCACGCCGATCGCCGTGTCGCTGCTCTCGGCGCTGCGCGATCCCGACGTCTACGCGAACCCCGAAACCTTCGACATCACCCGCACCGACCATCCACGCTGGCACCCGATCTTTGGCGGCGGCGCCCATCGTTGCGTTGGCGAAGCCCTCGCTAAGGCGGAGATGGAGGAAACGCTCGCCACTATCGCGCGGCTCGCGCCAAACACCACGCTCATCGGCGAAGTGCCAAAGCTGCAGCCCGGCGCTATCCGACAAGTCACTGCGATGCAGGTTGCGTTCGCGGCCTAAGCCGGCTTGGCTGCGCGCTGTGCGAGCACGATCGCTACGCCGCCGAGCGTTGCGATGGAAGCGATGATGAGGCGCAGCGTGACGGGTTCGTTGAGGAGCGCGACGCCCGCAACCGCGGCGATCACCGGCACGGCCAGCTGCACCACCGCGGCGCGCGTGCCGCTCAGCCCGCGCAAAGCCGCATACCAGATCACGTAGCCGCAGCCAGACGCGATCGCGCCGGATGCAATCGCGAGCACCAAGCCGGTTTGCGAGAGATGCGCCTGCGAGAACGCAACGACGCTCACGACAATCACCACGGGCACGGAAAACACGAAATTCGTCGCCGTCGCCTGCAGCGGATCCTTCGGGCCGCGCCCAAGCAGCGAATAAAAGCCCCAGGCCACGCCCGCCGCGGCCATCAATATTGCGCCCAACGGATCGGGGGCGCTCAAACCCGGCGAGACGAGATAGATCAACCCCGCAAACGCAATCGCCAATCCGGCCCAAGAGAGCGGCGAGAAATGTTCGCCGCCGCGCAGCGAGACGATGAACATCGTGAGTTGCACGCAGCCGAACAGAATAAGCGCGCCCGTGCCGGCGTGCAGCGACAGATACGCGAATGAAAACCCGAGCATGTAGGCGCAGAGCGCTGCGACCGAGCGCCAGTTCGGCGCCAATTTCGGAAACGCGCCGCGGCTTTGCGCCAACAAGATGAGGCACAGCGTTACTGCGCCGGCGCTCACGCGCACGGTCGAGAAGCTCGCCGCGTCGATGGAATGCGAACCCAGCGCGGCGCGGCACAACAGCGAATTGGCGGCGAACGCGATGAGCGCCGCGCATGTCAGCAACGCCGTTCGCGATGAAGAGGAAGCGCCCGCCACGACGGCTCTCCTGCCACAGGCGCCCCAGCGTTCTCAACGTCTTTCCGTCTCTGCGATCCCAGACCATTGCGCCGCCTGCGATCCGGGCGCAGTCTCGCCCCACGTGCAACTCGGGGGAGATCATGCGCGCTCTTTTTATCTGTCTGGCTTTCGTGCTTGGCTTGAGCCTCGCGCCGCACGCTTCGGCGCAATCGTTTCCGCCTGGGCCGTGGCGCGGTGTTTGGACGACGCTCGATGGGCAACACGAGTTCCAGGCCGAACTCAACTTCACCACCGAAATGGGCGGCCACGTCACCGGCCAGATTCGCTGGATGCTCGTACGCACGTCTCGACGCGAGTTGATCCCCGGCATCGGCGCCCGCGGCACCGAATTTATCGAAGGCACGTTCGATCAATCGACCGGCGCGCTCAACATCCGCGGCGTTCGTCTCGAAGATCCTCATCACATTCTCGGCGTCGATGAGTATCGTCTGATGGCCTCGCCCGACGGTCACTATATCGCCGGCATCACGGGCGAGAACGGAACTTGGCAAGGGCGAATGGAACTCGTGCGCTGACACACGAAGGCTGATGTCCACAAATTTAACTTAGGCGAATGCGAACCAAATCCGCACTCGTCAGTTGGCGCGCATGTCTCAACATCTGAAGCGTTGCCCGATTTGCGAAGCGGTGTTCGATTCCGCGGACGAAGACGAACGTCTATGGCATCTAGATCCTGACCGCCATCATGATCGGCTGCCCGCAGCCAGTGCTTCTAAGCTGCCTTCCTCGCGATTCCAGAGCGCTGCAACGGATTCAGAAGTTCCGCAGCAAGTGCCCTAGATCCCTGAGCGTTGGAGCGTCTTGGCGCCCATAGGAGCGCGACGGTTTTCAAACCGTCATCCTCCGTGAGGAACGCGTTGCCGTCCCCCGCGTTTGCAGCCGGATTAGGAGGCGTTCCGTGAGTTCAATTATCTATTTGATCGGGCTGATCGTGGTCGTGCTCGCCATTCTTTCGTTCCTCGGCCTTCGCTAGCCAGTCAGAGGAACTCGTTATGGCAGTCACAGATGTTGTCGAAACCTCGCGTGGATCGAGCCGCGTCGAATGGGGCGCGATTTTCGCCGGAGCAACCATCACCACGGCGCTTGCGCTGGTCTTGTTGTCGTTTGGCGCAAGCCTCGGTCTGGGTCTCACGTCCCCCTATCCTGGAGAGGGATTGTCTCCAGCAGCGTTCGCTGTCGCCGCTGGTCTGTTCCTCATCTGGGTTCACCTCATGAGTTTCTACATCGGCGGCTATGTCGCCGCCCGTCTGCGTGCGCGCGATCTCGCTGCGAGCGAACATGAAACCGACGTGCGCGATGGCTTGCACGGACTGCTGGTGTGGTCGGTCGGGGTGATCGCCGCTGGCGTCATCGCACTGGCCGGCGTTGGCGGCATCGGCGCGGCGGCGCATGCTCCGCCCGATCAGGTCACGGCAAGCGTTGCAAACGTAACCGACCAACAAGTCAACGAAAGCGCGGCCGATCAACAGCGCACGGACGCCGATGCGCAAGCCGGTACGCAAAGTCAGCAGCGCGTCGACGTGTTGCGCAAGCTTTCGGTCATCTCGGGCTTTATCACCGCCGCTTCGCTCCTGCTTGGCGCGGCCGCGGCGTTCTTCGGCGCGCACTCGGGCGGCAACCATCGGGACAAGAGCGTCAATTGGACGTTCTTCAACTCGAGCGCCCGTTCGCCTTAAGGAGCATTATTGTGCGTTCCCTCGTTCTGCTTTTGCTTGGCGTGCCGCTGCCGATCATCCTGCTTCTCGCCTTTTGCACGCATCATTTTTGAGGGATTGGTCCCACTCAACTCGGCCGAGTCGCTCGCCGGAGCGCGGGCCTTCAGGCCCGCTCTTTTCGTTTGAAAACAAGAGCGAGCCGGTAGGCGCGCGCTCCAAGTTACGCGAAAGTAGGTTGAATTTCGTAGTCCAATCCGACCGTTTCGAAACACGTTTATGATCGCTTCGTCTCTTGTAGGGAGGCTGAGGTCGACAACAGCGTTCAGTTCAAGAGATGTGGTTTGAGTGTGATGCGGAAGAAACTCGCGAGAGCAGACGCCGCAGTTTCGAGGAGAACAAAGAAACTCGAAAGGTCCAGCGGAGGCGGGATTAGGGATTAGGTGTTGGGGATTAGGGTGACGATGCAGCCTCGCTGCTTCAAAAACCCAATCCCCAATCCCCAAAACCCAATCCCCATGTTGAGCTTCGCTGCACATCGATCGGGAACGGGAATTAGGCGCCAAGGGCGCTCGAGATACCCAGCGTCGCAAGGATCGGTCCGGGGGCGACCCGGCTCTAGGCGAACGGTGAGCGCCGATCTTCAGTCTCGCTGCTTCAAGATATCGAAGCAATGAGACCTTGTCCGCCCTCACGCATGGCCCCTCGCGGCTCCGTAGGAACGCCACTGAGTTTCCGCCGGTCGACAAAACAAATCACGCGGGGGCGCGCAAGCGGCAAACCCCAACGACCAACTTCCTTTGCGCAAGCTTCTTGCGCGCCCCGCTCTCCCGCCTTGGCGATGAGCACGAACTTTGATCCGCTTTTCCAGTCGAGGAATGGCAGACGATGAAGTGCGCCTCACACGTTTCTCGGCCAAGCGAGCGTCGCGAGCGCGAGCCGGGACCCATTGGAGTCACAGCCTCGATCCTTTCCGTCACCTGCAGAGATGGATCCCGGGTCTCCGCCCGCTATCGCGGGCGTTCGCCGGGAAGCGTGAACTCGACGACCCGTCCGCAAATGGCGAGACGGCGCGATGCTCCGGCACTATATCCACGCCAAAGGAGCGCCCGATGGCGGAACGCGATTACGTGCTCGGCACGCACGACGACGAAATCTATCGCCTGGGTTACCAGCATCGCGTTTGGCGCCCGCGTGCGCTGGACGCCTGGCAGCGCGCCCGCATCGGCGACGGCTGCAAGGTGATCGATTTCGGCGCCGGGCCCGGCTTCGCCACCATGGATCTCGCCGAGATCGTCGGGCCAACCGGCGAAGTGCATGCGCTCGAACGGTCGCGCCGCTTTCTCGATACGCTCGAAGCGCAAGCGCGTGCGCGCGGTCTGAAGCAAGTGAAAGGTCACGAAATCGACGTCGTCACCGACGCAATCCCGGTGAAGAACGCCGACGCTGCATGGGCGCGCTGGATTCTGGCGTTCCTGCCCGACGCCAAATCAGCGCTGAAGAAGCTCGTCGATGCGATCCGTCCCGGCGGCGCGCTCGTCTTCCATGAATACATCGACTACCAAACCTGGAAGCTGGCGCCGCCTGCGCCGAACTTCGAGCGCTTCGTCGAGGAAGTGACCAACAATTGGCGCGGCTCAGGCGGCGAGCCCGATGTTGGGCGCGTGCTGCCGGCATGGCTCACCGAAATGGGCCTCAAGCTGGAAAGCTTCCGCCCTTACGTCGACATCGTCTCCAAGGACGACAACATCTGGCGCTGGCCGATCGGCTTTTTCGACATCCACATCGATCGGCTGCTCGAACTCAATCGCATCACGCCGCAGCTCGCAAAGGACATGCGCGATGAGTTCGCGCGCATGTCGCAAAACCCGGGAACGCTGATGGTTACGCCGCTGGTCATCGAAATTATCGCGCGGAAATGAAAATGCTGCGAAGAGCATCCATATTGTGCGCAGCCGCGCTGGTGGCGAGCCTCGCGCTGTCCGCGTGCTCAAGCTTCAATGATCCCGACGACGATCCATCACTGTGCGAGAACGGACATCGCCCGAAACCGAACGGCGAGTGCCCCAACTCAGCGACGCTTGCGTCGCACGCCGTGCGGACGAGAATTACCGCTAGGAACTAAGCCGCATCCGGGTCTAGTCTGACCCCGCCGCGCTCATCCGTGGCGCGGCGCCACGAAGGGGTGGTGCGTCATGCCAGACAAACAAGTGTCGCCAGGCGGCAAGCCGATGGATCAAGGCAAGATGCCGGACAAAGGCGGCATGCCCGCCGACAAAGGCGGCGGCAAAATGCCCGACAACAAAGGCATGCCCAGCAAGAAGTGAACTTGGCCGCCCCTCAAGTCGCGTTTTCAACGAGCGCGATCACAGCTGAGATCTTGCTGTGGCTCGGACGATGGACACAGTTCCCGGCTTCGGCGAAGCATCGGCATCGACATTGGGGGGCGGTTCATGACGTTGCGAAACTTGACGCTCGTAGGCGTGGCTCTTGCGCTGTGTGCGTGCGTGAGCGACCGCGCGGCGCCAGATAGTGAAACCGCGGCGTGGTGGCGAACCACTGAAGTGCTCTCCAGCGACACCATGGAAGGACGCGACACCGGTTCGCCCGGATACGACCGCGCCGCCGCATACGTGGCAGATCGATTCGCCCGCGCGCATTTGCGACGCGCTGGCGATAACGGAACATACTTTCAACGCATCAATTTCACCGAAGTCGCGGTTGCCAGCGAAGGCACGACGTTCGCTGTAAGGTTCGCGAACGGTCAAACGCGTGCGCTCGGCTTTCTCCAGGAGATATCAGTCACGCCGACGTGGGACATGGTGGAACATCTCGACGCGCCGCTCGTGTTTCGCGGCTATTGCGCTCCCGCTGACATGTCATCCGTGCGCGGCAAAGTAGTCATCTGTTTCGGCGCTCGCCGCGCAGGGCAAACGACGGCGGCAAGTCGTCTCGAAGCGGCCACCGCCGCCGGCGCGGTCGCGATGATCAATGTCGATGATGCGCGCTTCATTGAAGAACCGCCGCGCTGGCCCCTGGCGTATGCACGCACTGTAGTGTTCGCAGACACGCCGGATCGGCCGCGCTCGATTCCAGTGATGCGGCTCTCAGCGCCAGCGTTCGAAGCCGTTGAGCGCGCTTGCGCCGACAATGGCGTCATCATCGCACACGGCGAGCACGGCGCGATGCCGTCGTTTGATTGCCGCGGCCGGCTCGAAGCGCATTTCGCCACGCGCCAACGCAGTTACGCGTCGGAGAACGTATTGGCTGTTCTGCCAGGAACGGATCCCAGCCTCGCCAATCAGCCGGTGCTGCTAATCGCGCATCTCGATGGCTACGGCCATGGCGCGCCCGTCAACGGCGACAACATCTACAATGGCGCGCTTGATGACGCGGCTTATGTCTCGACGCTTATCACCTTCGCTGACGCGCGTCTGGGACGCGGCTTCCGGCGCCCGCTCATCTTCGCGGCAGTCACCGGCGAAGAGAAGGGTTTGCTCGGCTCGCGTTGGCTCGCCGCGCACCCAACGCCTGCCGCGCCCACGCCGATCGCTGTACTCAATATGGATCAATTGCGGCCCCTCTATCCGCTGACCATCCTGACGACGCTAGGTCTAGACGATTCAACGCTCGGCCAAACCGTTCGGGACATCGCGCAGCCGATGGGCATTCAAGTGCGCGCGGATCTCGAACCCGAACGCAATTTGCTGCGGCGCACGGATCATTGGCCGTTCATGCAGCGGGGCGTGCCGGCCGTGAGTTTCCTCTTCGGCTTCGATCGCGGCGGCGAAGCCGAGGCGCGCTATCACGACTGGTACTTGCACCGCTATCACGCGCCGCAAGACGATATCGGCACGCCGATCGATTTTGGCGCGCAGGCGAAATTCCATCGTTTCTATTTCGCGCTGGCCGAGGCTGTCGCAAATGCTGATGCGCCGCCGCAATGGCTGCCGAACAGCCCAAACCGGCTGGCCCATGCGAACTAGTTAGCCAACGATTTCTTGCTCGTTGAAAAAGAACGCGATTTCGCGCTCAGCGTTCTCGAGTGAGTCCGAGCCATGGACCGAGTTCGCTTCGATCGATTCCGCGAACAGCTTGCGGATCGTGCCCGGCGCCGCATTCGCAGGATTGGTCGCACCCATCACGTCGCGATATTTCGTCACCGCGTTATCGCCCTCAAGCACCTGCACAACAACAGGGCCCGACGTCATGAAGGTCACCAGATCGCGGAAGAACGGCCGCTCACGATGCACCGCATAGAAACCCTCAGCCTGTCCATCCGAAAGCATCATCCGTTTCTGCGCAATGATGCGCAGGCCCGATTCCTCGATCACGGCGTTGATGGCGCCGGTCTTATTACGGCGCGTCGCGTCCGGCTTGATGATGGAAAGCGTGCGTTCGACGGCCATGAAAACTGGTCTCCGGGCGGAAATGAGAGCCCGGGTCTATAGCCGCGTCGTTTCGAACCGCCAAGTGCGTCAGAAGCACCCGATGGCGATGATCCGCCCCTCGCCGTTCACGACGAAATTAAGTCGGTACGGCGTGTATTCGAGCGTGATGGGTCGGATGCGGTCGAGGCGATTGCTGTCCGACGGGATCAACGATGCCTGATAGACCTCGGCATATTCCTGCCCCAGCAGGTGCGCGAAGCGGCTCGCGCCACATGAGTCATCCGAAACGACGAACGGATCGTGCTGAGCGGGCGCCGCACCTTCACTGGCCTGGCGGGGCTGTGGCGATTGCAGTTCGTCGGCGCTGGCGCTGAATATCACCGCCATGCACGCGGCTACGGTGAGAAGGATCGGGCGAAGCATCAGAAACACTCCACGGCTGCGACTTTGCCGTCCGGCGCAACGCGGATGTTGAGCCGTTCAGGCGAGAAGTCCTGCGTCACCATCATGCCGGGAGATATAATCCGCGTGCGCGGCGGCAAGGTCGAACGGTCGATAGCTGAGGCTGGCGTGCCGACCAGGCGCCGGAATTGACTTGCATGACAAACATCGGCGGCAGTGGCCTGCTCGGCATTCTGCGGCGTGGCGCTGCCCTGCGTATCGCGCTGATAATTCCGCCCCATCTGGTCGAGATCGCGATACGTCGCGTCCGGCGTTTCGCACGCAGCCAAGAGCAGCAGGGCCGCGGCGCCGAGAGCCAAACGGATCATGCTTGTTTCTCCCATTTGCCGGCAGCGCTTTCGCGCCAATAGGAGGCGACGATGCCGCCTTCCTTGGCCTCTTTCCAGCGCGAACGCGCCGAATTCAGGGCATTTTCGTCGCGTCCGTCGAAGATGAGGCACGCACGTTCGAATTCGGAGAGATCACCGGGCTCGGCGCCATCGATGACGAAAAGCGCCTGCGCGCGATTGGCGTTGCCGGCGGCAGTGGTCAGCAGCACCGGCTGGCGTGAAGGATCGCCTTCGCTGTCGCGTCCGTGCGCCAGGAAGCTCTCATCGCGATAGGTCCACAAGCTTGCATCGAGCGCATCGAGACGTTCGGCGCTGCCTCCGCGCACGAGTGCACGCCACCCGCGCTGGAGACACTTTTCGAGTAATGGCGGCAACGCCTGCTCAATCTCGGACCGTTCGAGATGGTAGAACCAAAGCTCCGCCATCACTCCTCATACTTGTTGGCGATCAAGCGATTGAGCAGACGAACGCCGTACCCCGTCGCCCAAGCTGGCGAGAGCGGATCCTCGTAGGGGCCCGATTTCCACGCCGTGCCGGCGATATCAAGGTGCGCCCAGGGCGTGCCGTCCTTGACGAAGCGCTTGATGAATTGAGCGCCAACGATCGAACCGGCGACCGGCTTGCCGGCGATGTTCTTCATGTCGGCGTTTGGCGTGTCGATGAGTTTGTCGTACGCAGCCCCCAGCGGCATGCGCCACACCGGCTCGCCTTCGGCCTGCGCGGCAGAGGTGATGGCTTGCGCGAGCTCCTCGTCGTTCGAGTAGAGACCGGCGTGCTCGTTGCCGAGCGCAATAATCACGGCGCCCGTTAGCGTCGCAAGATCGATGACCGCGGTCGGATTGAATTTGTCCTGCGCGTACCAGACCGCGTCGGCAAGAATGAGACGGCCCTCCGCGTCGGTGTTCAGCACTTCGATGGTTTGACCCGACATGGTTGTAACGATGTCGCCCGGCCGCTGGGCATTGGCGCCCGGCATGTTTTCCACGAGCGCCACGACGCCGACGACATTAGCTTTCGCCTTGCGCTGTGCGATCGCTCGAATCGTGCCGGCGACAGCGGCCGCGCCGCCCATGTCGCCCTTCATTTCGTCCATCGCCGCAGCTGGCTTAATGGAAATGCCGCCAGTGTCGAACGTCACGCCCTTGCCGACGAGCGCCAGCGGCCGGCCTGTTTTCGAGCGCGCGCCCTTCCAGGACATGGTGACTAATCGGCCCGGCCGCTCGCTGCCCTGCGCAACGCCCAACAGCGCGCCCATGCCCAGCTTTTCCATCTGCACGGGACCGAGAATTTCGACTTCAACGCCCAGCGTCTCGAGATCGCGCAGACGTTCGGCAAAGCTATCCGGATAAAGAATGTTCGCTGGCTCGCTTACGAGATCGCGTGCGAAGAACACGCCTTCGGCGACGGCTGCATCCTTCTCGGCGCGCGCGCGCGCGGCGGCCGGGCCCTCCATGACGATGTCGACAGCTTTGAGCGTCGGCGTCTGCTCGGGCTTCATCTTGGTGCGATAGGTGTCGAAGCGATACGCGGCGAGTCGCGCGCCCATCGCCGCGTGTGCAGCCACGTCAGCGGCGGCGACACCCGGAAGCGCATCCGGCATCAGCGCGATTTTCTCGGCCCCGCTCGTGAGCATGCGTTTCACCGCCGCGCCCGCCCAGCGTTCAACCGCCATCGCATCCGCCGCGTCTGGCTTGCCGACGCCGATCACGATCACACGCTGATAGTCGACGCCATCGGGGGCGAAAACGTCGACGGCTTGGCCGGTCGCGCCGGTGAAGCGCGCCGCCTTCAGCGTCTTGCCGATGCGTCCGTTAGAGGCGCCGTCCAGCGCCTGGCCTGCAGCGAACAATTGCCCGCCCTCGCCGCCCATAATTGCAACGGCGTCGCCGCCACCGGATGTGACAAAACGAATGTCCATGAAGTCCCCTTGGCTAGTGTATGGGAAAGGCTCGGTTTTCCGGCCGCTTCAACCTAGATCGCGGCAGTGGTAGCCATGGCCGAAGCGATTGAAAAGCGGTCTGGGACGGCTAGGAACAGGACGGGCGCACAAACGCTCGTGAAGGAGCGCATTTGAACACTGTCTCGGCCTACGTGTTCCGGCAGGTGCTCGTCCCCTTGCTGGCGATTTTGGGCGCGCTTGCCGCCATCGCCATCCTGACCCAGGGCCTGAACCAGCTCGACATCATCATCGGCAACCGCAACGCGGGCTTCGCCTTCGTGTGGGTGACGATCCTGGCGTTGCCGCAGCTCATCTCGCTGATCATGCCCATGGCGGTGTTCATCGCCGTTGTCTACGCGCTCAACCGCATGCTCTCAGAGAGCGAGGTGGCGGTGATGTTCGGCGCCGGCATTTCGCGCGGCGCCATTGCCCGGCCAATCATCCAGCTCGCGACGTTGGCCGCGCTCGTTCACCTCACCATCAATGTCGTCGTGCAGCCGGCGTCGCTCGCCGCGCGGCGCGACGTCTATTACGCGCTGCGCAGCGACATCGCTTCAAGCCTTATCCGCGAAGGCACATTCACCTACCCAACAGACAAGATCACGCTCTACGCGCGCGGCCGTGGCGGCGGTGGCGAGTTGCGCGATCTTCTGATCAATGACGCGCGTCCGCGCACCGCGATCACCTACACCGCGCGCGCCGGCGCCGTCGTGACCATCAACGGCCGTCCATCGATCGTGTTGCGCGACGGCCAAGTACAGCGGCCAAACCAAGAAGGCGGCGTCGACGTGCTCGATTTCGACCGCTACGTGCTGCAACTCGGGCAATCATTCAACGAGCCAGAGCTGTTTTTCCTCAAGCCTTCCGACCGAACGCTCTATGAGCTGTTCTTTCCGGACATGACCTCGCACTACGACCAGCGCAACGTTCCGGAATTCCTGGCCGAGGCGCACCAGCGGCTTTCGTCGCCGCTCTTGAGCATTGCGCTCGCAATGATTGCGCTGGCGGGCGTGCTTGTGGGTGAATTCAGGCGCGGCGGCTATGGCAGGCGCATCGCTGTCGCCTCAATCATAGCACTGCTCGTGCGGCTCGCGGCGATCGGCATACAAGCAGCGGCCGTCGACGATCCGCGACTCAATGTGCTGCAGTACGCGCTGCCGATCACGGCGATTTTCTTCGCCGGCTCATGGCTGCCCGGGCGCTCGCCGCGGCGCAAACGGCGCGAACTCGGCCCATCCGTGTTGGCGGAGGCGTGACCACATGAGCTTCATTCTCTCGCGCCTCGGCCGCTACGTTGTCAAAGCCGTGCTCGGCGGGATCTTCATCGCGCTGACGGCGGTGCTCGTTTCAATTCTGCTCATCGACTTTGTCGAAGAGATGCGCACCATCGGCACCCGCACCGACATCGGTGCGCTTGACGCAGCGCGGCTGACGCTGCTGAAAACGCCGATGCTAATCGAGCAGACGCTGCCGTTTGTGGTGCTGGCTGGCTCGATGATCGCCGTCATTGCGCTCAACCGCCGCAGCGAATTGATTGCCATGCGCGCCTCAGGCGTATCGGCCTGGCGCTTCCTTACCCCGCCGGCGCTTGTCGGCATCGTGCTCGGCATTCTCACCATCACGATGCTCAATCCCCTGGGGGCGAGCCTCTATTCGCAATTCCAGTCCAACCGCGAAGTGGCGCTCGCCGATTACGCGGAACACACCGCGCCGCCTCACGGCGTCTGGATTCGGCAAGGGGACCCCAACGGTCAGTTGGTCATCCATGCCGATCGTGTTGGCTCAAGCGGCGCGCAATTGCTCGACGCCACGTTCATGTTCTTCGAGATGCGCAACGAAACGCTGCGCTTCGCGCGGCGCATGCAAGTTGGGCAGGCGGATCTTCGCCCTGGCTTCTGGCAGCTGAGCAATGTTGTGGAAGCCGCCCCGGGACAGGCGCCTGTTCATGAAGCGCACCTCGCCATTCCCACCGCGCTGGACGCCACCGAGCTGATCGATCGTTTCGTGAACCCAGCGACTCTGTCGTTTTGGGAGCTGCCCGGCTTTATCCACGACGCGCGGCAAGCGGGCTTCGCGCCAACGCGCTACGAACTGAAATTCCAAGCGCTGCTGGCCTACCCGCTGCTCCTGGCCGCGATGGCAGGTCTGGGGGCGGCCTTTTCGCTCCAACTTTATCGGCTCGGTCATCTTGCCCAATGGGGCGCCGCAGGGGTCGGGATTGGCCTTATCCTCTTTTTTTATGGGCAGCTGGCTGGCGCCTTCGCGATCACCCAGACCGTGCCAGCCCCGATCGCGGCCTGGAGCGCCCCGGCTGCCGGGCTGTTCATAGCCCTGGCCCTGGTCGCCTTCCTGGAAGACGGCTGAACGGCAACACCGCTTGGCGGCCGTTCGCCAAGGCGGCGTCGGGCGCTGGACGCCTTGGGGGCCAGACGCTTAGTTAGACCGGGGAGTCGCTCGAGAAGCATGCGCATGGTCCGTTCGGGGGAGATGGCCGATCGCGGGGCCGAGCGAGCGCCGCTCGGGGCGGCCATCGCGGCTGCGCTGGCGGTATCGGTTAGCCCCAACGCCTTCGCGCAAAATACCACCGCACCACCCGTATCGCCGCCAGGACCAACGACGACGCCAGGCACGACGGCGGAGCCGCCGGTGCTGCTCGAAGCGGATCAACTCATCGACGACGACACCGCCAAGACCGTTACCGCACAGGGCAACGTCCAGATCCGTTACCAGGGTCGCACGATGCGTGCGGACACAGTCGTCTACAATTTGAATCTCGGAACCATTCACGCGAGTGGTGATGTCGAGATCGTCACCGAAGATGGATCGACGACGTACGCCGACGAATTGGAGACCGACGACAAGCTCAATGTCGGGATCGCCACCGAGGTGCGCTCACGCATGGGCGGCGTTGGCACGCTTGCCGCGCGCGCTGTCATCCGCCACGGCCCCGGGCAAAGCGAACTTCGCAACGTCATCTACACGAGCTGTCCCGTCTGCGAAGCGGGCGATCGGCCGCCAACGTGGAGCTTGCGCGCTCGGCGCGCGATCCAAGATCGCAACACGCACACGATCGTCTATTCGGGCGCGACGCTCGAAGTGGCGGGCGTGCCGATCTTGTATCTGCCGTTCTTCGGCAACCCCGATCCAAGTGTTGGGCGCGCGTCAGGCCTGCTCACGCCGGAAATCGGCCGCACCAGCTATCTCGGCGCGTTTTATGATCAGCCTTATTATTGGGCGATTTCGCCTTACTCCGATCTGACGGCGTCGCTGCGCTTGCACCAGAACGTCAATCCGATCGTCGGACTCGAATTCCGCAAACGCTTTTTCTCGGGCCAGTTTGAGCTCGATACGACCTTCACTGACGAGCAGCTATTCGATACGGACGGCAATCGTTTTGGCGACCAGCGTTGGCGCGGCAGCATTTTCGGCAAGGGCCTCTTCCAGCTCACGGACTATTGGAAGTGGGGTTTCGGCATCGAACGCACTTACGATGACTTCTATCTGCGTCGTTACGATCTCACCGGTCCTGGCGAAAATCGTGGCCCGTATATCGGCACGAACACACGTCTCATCTCACAGCTTTACGCGATTGGGCAGGATGATCACTCCTACTCGCAGATCTCGTTCGTCAGCTTCCAAGGTCTACGCGACACCGACACGTCGGACCTTCTGCCCGCGATCCTTCCATACATCGATGCCGAACAGGTGCTCTACGACCCGATCTTCCACGGCCAAGCGCGCATCCAAGTGAACGGCGTTGCGCTTTCACGCGAAGACAATCCGGCAACGGTGACCTTCGAAGGCAATGATGGCCGCGTCACCGGCAGCGTGATGTGGGAGAAGGACTGGCTGTTTGGGCCTGGCATCGTCGTCAGTCCGTTCGCACAGGCGCGCGGTGATTACTATCAGATCGAGACGACCCCCGACCATTATGAAAGCGTGACGCGCGGGCTTGGGATGGCCGGCGTGCAAGCGAGTTGGCCGTTCATGCGACCGGGCCAGAATTTCGATCTGATCGTCGAGCCCGTGATCATGGCCGCCTACGCGAGCCAGGACGCCAACGACCCGCGCATCGTCAACGAAGACAGTCTTGGCTTCCAACTTGACGATTCCGATCTCTTCCGCCCCAACGGCGCGCCCAACTACGACCTTTGGGAACCCGGCGGACGCGTGGCCGCGGGCGTGCAGATGACCGCGCGCGCCCATAGCGGCCAAAGCGCCACATTCTTGTTCGGCCGTCGCTGGCGGGATCAGGTTGTCGACGAATTCCCGGAATCCTCGAACTTGCATGAACAAGCGTCGAATTGGGTCGGCGCCACACAGATCGATCTCGGCCACAGCCTGGGTTTCGATGCGCGCTTCATTCTTGACGACAAGAACCTCAACATCGACCGCCTAGACGTCGGCGTGCGGGCCGCGATAAGCCGGTTCACGGCCAATGTCCGCTATTTCAGCATTAACGACACGCTCTCGCCCGGCGACCCCCAACACGAGCTGGATGCAAACGTCGGCATCGAGCTGGCGCGCGGCTGGCGGGCGCAGTTCGGCGTGGTTCGGGACCTAGATTCAGACACAAACTTGCGCCAGGAAATCAGTGCAATCTATGAGGACGATTGCACCTTCCTGGAGATTGCCTACACGCGCTCGGAAACCCAGGCAGGCACGATCGGCCCAAGCGAGGGCGTGCAGATCCGGGTGGGGCTGCGCTCCCTTGGGGTGATAGGCGGGAGCTAGGCGGAGAACACATGCGACTAACGAAGTTTACCGCCGCGGCGGCCATGGCGGCCGCTCTGGTCGCGGCGCCCCCCGCCATCGCACAACTGGCTGAAGGCGTGGCCGCCGTCGTCAACGACCGTGTGATTTCCACATTCGACGTCCGCCAGCGCGCGACGTTGCTGCTGGTATCGGCGGGGATGCAGCAGACGCCAGAATTGATGCGTCGCGCGAGTTCACAGGCGCTCAACGATCTGATCAATGAACGCCTTCAGCTCGAAGAGGCAGGCAAGTTTCACATCGACGTCTCTGACGACCAGATCAATCGGCGTCTGAACGACATCGCTACGCAAAACCATCTCACTGTCGACACGATGGCGTCCCAGCTCGCCTCCGCGGGCGCATCCATTCAATCCCTCCGCGGCCAAATCCAAGCAAATATCGCCTGGGAGCGCTTGATGTCGGGCATGTACAACGCGCGACTGCGCGTTTCCGAAGACGAAATTCGTGTGACGCAGGAACGCATCGCCGCAAACGCGTCGCGTCCGCAATACCTCATCTCCGAGATTTTTCTGCCGGCGCAAAGCGAACAAGAATTCACCGATATGCAAAATGGCGCGATGCACCTGCTTGAGCAGATGCAGCGCGGAGCACCCTTTCCGATGGTCGCGCGACAATTTTCGCAGGCCCCCTCTGCGGCGACTGGAGGAGACTTAGGTTGGATTGCTTCCAGCGAACTCGATCCGCAATTGCAGCCGGTTGCGGCTCAGCTCCAGCAAGGTCAGGTCTCGCTGCCTATTCGCACGCAGACTGGCGTCTACATCATCGCCATGCGTGATCGGCGCGAGGGCGCCGCGGCGGGATCAACGTCACAAGTGGGGCTTAAGCAAATCGCAGCGCCTGTAGCGCGTCAAAGTGCACTCGAGCGGATGCAGCGGCGCATCACCGGGTGCGGCGACATCGACCACTTTACCGGCGGCGTCGAAGGCATAAGCGTGACCGACCTCGGAACAACAGCAGAATCCGATTTATCGCCCGCCATCCGCGACCGCATCAATGGCGTCGAAATTGGCCACGCCACGCCGGTGCAAGTGGACGGTGGTTTGGCAAACTTCATATTGGTTTGCACGCGGCAAACCGGCGGCGGCGGCGTTCCTTCTCATGATGAAGTGGAGCAGCGCTTGCGCAGTGACGAGTTGAACATGCTCGCCGAACGCTATCTGCGCAATTTGCGCCGCGAAGCGAACATCATTACCCGCAGCTAGACACATGAAGCCGCTCGCCGTTTCGATGGGCGATCCTGCAGGGATCGGCCTCGAATTGGCCGTGCGCGTATGGGCCGATCGGCGCGATGCGCCGCCGTTCTTCTTGGTGGGCGATGCGGACGCGTTTGTACGCGCCGCCACGCGGCTCGGCGTGGCGGCGCCGAAAGTGCGACTGATTCAAAGCCCGTCCGAAGCGGAAGGGAGCGCTGATGCGCTTGCGGTGCTGGATACCGCGCTCGCCGTCGAGGAAACGCCCGGCGCGCCGGATCCCGTGAACGCCGATGCGACGATCGCCTGCATTGAGCGCGGCGTGGCCGCCGTCCGCGAAGGGGCTGCGTCGGGGCTGGTGACGTTGCCGATCGCCAAGGCGGTTCTGCACACCGCGGATTTCGGCTTCCCCGGCCACACCGAGTTCGTTGCCCACCTCACCAAAGATGATGCGTACTCCAGGACGCGCGGGCCGGTGATGATGCTGGCCGGGCCATCCCTTAGAGTGGCTCTAGCGACGATCCACACGCCGCTTGCGCGGGTACCCACGCAGCTGACGCGCGAACGCATCGTGCAGGTCGGCCGCGTGCTTGGCGAGGCGCTCAAGCGCGATTTTGGCATTGCTACACCGCGCATCGCGCTTTGTGGACTGAACCCACACGCCGGTGAGCGCGGCAATATCGGCGCCGAGGAAATTGAGATCGTCGATCCAGCCGCCGCCGCTTTGCGCGCCGAAGGCTGGGACGTGAGCGATGCGCGCTCGGCCGACGCGCTGTTCAGCGACGAGGCGCGCAGGAGCTACGATGCGGTGATCGCGCTCTATCACGACCAAGGGCTCATCCCGATCAAGACGCTGCATTTTTGGGATGCGGTGAATGTCACTCTGGGTCTGCCGATCGTGCGCACCTCGCCGGATCACGGCACGGGCTTCGACATCGCCGGCAAAGGCGTCGCGCGGGCGGACAGCTTCCGTGCAGCGCTCAAGCTCGCTTGGGAGATGGCCGAGCGCCGCGCACGGCCATGAACGCCGACGATCTGCCGACGCTGCGTGAAGAACTCGAGGCGCACGATCTCTGGGCCAACAAGCGGCTCGGTCAGCACTTTCTGCTCGATATGAATATCACGCGGCGGATCGCCCGCGCTGCGGGCGATCTGTCCGGCAAAAGGGTGATCGAAGTCGGGCCAGGACCTGGCGGCCTCACGCGCGCATTGCTTGAGGCAGGCGCGCACGTGGTGGCGATCGAGAAAGACGAACGATTTCTGCCGTTGCTCGAACCGCTGGTGGCGTGGAGCGGCGGCCGCCTCCGCATCGTGCACGGCGACGCTCTTGCGATTGATCAAGAACAGCTGTTCGCGCCGGAGCCGGCCGGCGAGGCGGCGGCGGTCCATATCGTCTCCAACCTGCCTTACAATGTCGGTACCGAGCTCTTGGTGCGCTGGCTGAAGGCGGGCGCTTGGCGTGGGCCAATGACGCTGATGTTCCAGAAGGAAGTGGCGCAGCGCATCGTCGCCAGGCCCAGCTCCGATGCGTACGGACGCCTCGCCGTGCTTGCACAAGCGCGATGCGATGCGCGCCTTGAGTTCGCCGTCCCTGCGCGCGCGTTCACGCCGCCTCCGAAAGTCGACAGCGCCATTGTGCGGCTCGCCGATCGCGCTGACGCCTATCCACACGTCGACGCGCTGGAACGCGTCACCGCGGCTGCGTTCGGGCAGAGGCGTAAGATGCTCCGCAGCGCGCTCAAATCGCTGACGCCCGACCCGGAGCTGATTCTAAAAGACGCGCGTATCGATCCAACCGAACGCGCCGAGAATATTGATCAAGCTGGATTCCGCGCGCTGGCGGAGGCGTGGCGCACGCGCGGCTAGATCGCCGTCATCCCGCCATCGACGACCAGTTCCGACCCCGTGACGAAGGCGGCGGCGTCCGAACAAAGAAACCTGATCGCGTTGGCGACATCGGCGTCGCGGCCCATGCGCTTCATCGGGTGACGCTCGGCGAAATTCGCGCGCATGGTGTTAGCGCCCTGTCCAGTCGCCTTGCCGATGACATCGGCGGCTTCTGACATCATAGGCGTGTCGATGATGCCGGGGTGAACTGAGTTCACCCGCACTTTCTGTTCGGCAAATTCCAAGGCAGCGGATTTCGTCATCAGACGCACGGCGCCCTTGGATGCGTTGTAGGCGATGATGTTGGGCCCGCCGACAATGCCGGCGACCGAGGACAGATTAACGACAGCGCCGCCGCCATCCCACTTCGCCGCGCGTTCTGCAATCGCCGGCATTGCGTGCTTCAGCCCAAGGAAGACGCCTTCGACATTGATCTGCTGCATACGGCGGAAGTCTTCGAGCGTCTCCATTGCCAACGGCTTCACCCAGAACACACCCGCGTTGTTCACGAGGATGTCGAGGCCGCCGAACTTGTCGCGGGCGAAGGCGACGGCGGAAATCCATTGATCCTCGCTGGTCACGTCGTGCTTGACGTAAGCGCCGCCAAGCGAAGCGGCGGTTTCCGCACCGTCAGCGATGTCACTGATGACGATTTTCGCGCCAGCTGCCGCAAGTGCGCGCGCTGTCGCTGCGCCAATGCCGCGCACCGCGCCCGTCACCAAAGCCACGCGTCCGTCGAGATCGCCCATGCTGCCCTCCTGTTGGAAACAACATGGAACCAGCAGCCGAAGGTGTCACGCTTGCTCAGCGCGCGAAGACGTTTTTGTAGGTCTCGCGGAGCGCCGCCTTCTGCACCTTGCCCATGGCGTTGCGCGGAAGCTCCTTCACGAAAACAACGCGCTTCGGCGCCTTGAACGGCGCGAGCTTCGCGCGCGCGGCGTCAATGATTGCAGCTTGTTCGCCCTCGCCAATCACGATGGCGACGACGGCCTCGCCGAAATCATGATGCGGAACGCCGATCACCGCGCTCTCGGTTACGCCCGGCAGCGCGTCGAGCACAATTTCGATCTCCTTAGGATAGACGTTGAAGCCACCGGAGATGATGAGATCTTTGGCGCGTCCAGTGATCCAAACACGCCCATCCGCATCTTGGCGCCCGACATCGCCGGTGCGGAAATAACCGTCCGGCGTGAAGTCGCCCTCGCGCTCCGGCATGCGCCAATAGCCGCGAAAGACGCTGGGGCCCTTGATCTCGATTTCGCCGATCTCGCCATCTGCGATGCGGAGATCAACGCCGGGCAAAGGAAAGCCGACGCTGCCCGGCACGCGATCGCCGTCGAGCGGATTGGAGCTGATGATCACCGCTTCGCTCATGCCATAGCGCTCGAGGATGCGCTGACTCGTGCGCGCTTCGAATTCGGCGAAGGTGCCCTCCAGAAGCGGCGCTGAGCCGGAGATGAAAACGCGCATATGCGCGGCGGTCTCGCGCGTGAACGAGGAATTTGCGAGCAACCGCGTGTAGAAGGTCGGCACGCCCATCATCACGGTTGCTCGTGGAAGTGCGGCGATGACCTCCGCGTCGTCGAACTTCGGCAGCCAGATGATCGGCGAGCCAGTCAGCAACGCACAATGCAGCGAGATGAAGAGGCCGTGGACGTGGAAAATCGGCAGCGCGTGTAGGAGCACGTCATCCGACGTGTAGCCCCAGGCCTGGATCAAAGCCTCGGCGTTCGATGCGAGATTGCCATGGCTGAGCATCGCCCCTTTCGAGCGTCCGGTGGTGCCGGACGTGTAAATGATGGCCGCGATATCGTAGCGCTCACGCGGCTCAATGGCGTGATCAGGCTCGTACTTGTGCGATTCACCGGCGAACGGACGAATGTCGCGGATGACCAAGGCTGGTTCGAGATCGTTGATGAAATAGTCGATCTCCGCGTCCGTGTAGGCGGTGTTGAGCGGCGCGTAAATGGCGCCGACTTGCAGCGCGGCCAAATAGAGCATGAGCGCGCCGACGCTTTTCTCGACTTGCGCTGCGATGCGATCACCGGGCTTCACGCCCTTCGCGCGCAGCAGCGCCGCCGCGCGACCAACGCCCTGCTCCAGCATCGCGAAACTCACTTCACGGCCATCGGGCAGCAGCAAGCATGGCCGTGCGCGATCCACCGGAAGGCGTGCCTGGATCAGCGCGTAGAGATTCATATCCCCTGCTTCAGCCGCTCCACATGCAGCGCCAGCCAGAGCTGACGATGCCGTTTCAAGCGTTCTGCGGCGAGGATTTGTTTGATTTGTGTCAGCGTTTGCTCGAGCAGCGCATTGACGAGGACGTAATCGTACTCTTCCCAGTGGCTGATCTCGTCCATCGATCGCGCCATACGCTTGCGGATCACGTCTTCGCTGTCCTCCGCGCGCGTGTGCAAGCGCCGTTCGAGTTCCGCCATCGACGGCGGCAATATGAAGATGCCGACAACATCCTCGGGCGCGGCTGCACGCAGCGCACGCGCGCCCTGCCAATCGACATCGAACAGCACGTCACGGCCCTGAATCAGCAGCGCTTCGACCGGCGCGCGCGGCGTGCCGTAATGATTGCCGAACACCATCGCGCTCTCGAGAAATTCGCCGCGATCTTCCATCTGTTCGAATTCTTCGCGCGAGAGAAATTTGTACTCGCGCCCGTCGATCTCGTTTCCGCGCTTCGGGCGCGTGGTGGCGGAGACCGAAAGCGCCATGTTCTGGTCGTCCTCGATCAGCTTGCGCGCAAGCGTCGACTTGCCGGCGCCCGAAGGGCTCGACAGCGCGAACATGAGGCCGCGCCGCGCGACGTTCTCATTCAACATTGGCGGCCTGCTCCTTGATCTGGTCGATCGTCACTTTCATGTCCAAGCCGATTCGCGTCAGCTCCAGATCGGCGGATTTCGAGCACAGCGTGTTGGCTTCGCGCGTGAGTTCCTGACTCAGAAAATCCAGGCGACGCCCAGCGGGTTCCGGCTTTGATAGAAGCGCACGGAGTTCCGCAGCGTGCGCCGAAAGTCGTTCCAATTCCTCCTGCACATCGGCCTTGGTCGCGGCGAGCGCGGCTTCCTGCGCCAGCCGCGCCGGATCGAGTTTCACTTCTGGCGCCAAACCTTCGAGCCGCTGCATGATGCGTTCACGCACGGCGTTCGGCACGCTTGCCGCTACGGCGCGTGCATCCTTGATCTGGCCTTCGAGTTTTTGCGCCAAGTCGGCAAATGTCGCCGCGAGCATTCGCCCTTCGGCCTGACGCGCTTCGGCGAGATGCTGCAATGCGAGGGCAAAACCGCCCTGGAGCGCAGCTTCCAACGCGACCCGCGCTTCTGCACTAAGCTCAATCGCGTCTTCGGTCTGCACGACACCGCGCACCGAAAGCATGCCGTCCCATGTCGGCTTGCGCACGCGCTTAGCCGTCAGATACGCGTCACCGGCGGCCAGCAATTGTTCGATCAAAGCGAAATCGATGCGCGGGGGAGGCGCAGCAGCAGCGTCGCGCGCGAAAGACAGCGTCGCTTGCAGCGAGCCACGCTTGACCGCTTGAGCCGCTGCGGCGCGCACGGCCTGTTCGAGTCCGTCATAGCCGTTGGGAAGCCGCAGCTTTAGATCAAGCCCGCGCCCGTTGACGCTTTTGATCTCCCAAATCCAGCGCAGGCTGCCAATCGGCGTCACATGTTCGCCTTCCGCGCGCGCGAAGCCAGTCATGCCCGAAATGCTCATGGAAAGGCTCTAGACCGTTCGCGCCGGAACGGGGAGTCTCTTACGGATGCGCCACCGCCGGCGTCGCCTGATGCTGGGCGGACGCGGTGCGCTCGGCGGCAAGCCGCTGCGCCTCGATCTGGCGCCAACGCGCCACATTGGCCTGATGCTCCGCAAGCGTAGCCGCGAAGACGTGCCCGCCCGTGCCATCGGCGACAAAGTAGAGCGCATTCGACGTGGCGGGATGCGCCACGGCCATCAGTGCGTCGCGGCCAGGATTGCAGATTGGCGTCGGCGGCAGACCGTCGATTTTGTAGGTGTTGTAGCCGGTGTTGAGCTGGATCTCGCTTTGGCGGATCACGCGCGGCTCGCCATTGGTCTCCACCAGCCGCCCATCGCGACAGCGCGCCGGGAATTGCTTGCACACGCCGTAAATGATGGTGGGATCGCTCTCGAGCCGCATCGGCCGGCGCAGGCGATTGGAAAACACCGCCGCCACTTGCGAACGCTCGGAAGCAACGCCGGTCTCGCGTTCAACGATCGAGGCGAGCGTCACCATCCTGTCCGCCGTCGTCACCGGGATGTTGGGATCGCGTCCAGCCCAGATCTCCGCGACGGCGTGGTCGCGCGCATCACGCATCTGCTGCACCAATGCCGCACGCGTCATGCCGCGCTGGACATGATAGGTGTCGGGCATGATCGTGCCTTCCGCCGGCAGCGGCGAAGGCATCGGTCCAGTCAGCACGTCCGATTGTTCGATCATGCGCATTGCGGCGGCCACAGTGATGCCCTCGGGGAAGGTCATCGGGTGCTGCAGCGCGCGTCCGTCGACCATCATCTCCAGAACATCGCGCAACGAAGCGCCGGCGGGAAACCCGTACTCGCCGGCCTGCACACTTTTGTTCCGCGCGTAGATGAAATGCGCGACGCGGAAGACGCGCGCGTCGCGGATGACGCCCGCTTGTTGCAGGCCGCGGCCGATGCTGTTCACGGTGGCGCCGCGCGCTACGACATAGTCTGTCGCCTGTTGCGAAGGCCCGGGCCGCGTTGTTTCCGTCTGCAGCGCGAACATGCCGACAAAGCCAACGACGGCCGCGACGATCAGCACCGATACGAGTCTTGAGATGAAACCCCAGACGCCCATGCCTCGGGGTTTTGGCCGCTCAAACCTGGCCATCAGCTCACCGCTGTGAGGATCACTGCGGCGTTGGTGCCGCCGAACCCGAACGAATTAGACATGGCCGCTTTCACGGCCCGTTTCTTCGCCGCGTGGGGCGTCAAATCTATGGCGGTTTCGACTGAAGGATTGTCCAGGTTCAGCGTCGGCGGGATGACGCCGTCGCGAATGGCGAGCGCGCAGAAAATTGTCTCAACGGCGCCAGCCGCGCCCAACAAATGCCCAATCGCGGACTTGGTGGACGACAACGAAAGGTTGGCGGCGGCATTGCCGAAGAAACGCTCAACGGCCTTGAGTTCAATCTCATCGCCGAGCGGCGTCGAAGTGCCGTGCGCGTTGACATAATCGATATCGGCGGGCGAGAGTCCCGCATCCTTCATCGCCGCCTTCATCGCGCGGAACCCGCCATCGCCATCCTCTGCAGGCGCGGTGATGTGGTGCGCGTCGCCGGAGAGGCCATAGCCCTTCACTTCAGCGTAGATTTTCGCGCCGCGCGCCTTGGCGTGTTCGTATTCTTCCAGCACGACGACGCCTGCGCCTTCGCCCATGACGAAACCGTCCCGGTCTTTGTCGTACGGGCGCGAAGCTTTCTCCGGTGTTTCGTTGAAGCCGGTCGAGACTGCGCGCGACGCGCAGAAGCCCGCGAGGCCCAGCCGGCAAATCGCCGCTTCAGCGCCGCCAGCCACCATCACGTCCGCATCGCCGTGCACGATGAGCCGCGCCGCATCGCCGATCGCGTGCGCGCCTGTGGCGCAGGCGGTGACCACGGCATGGTTGGGTCCCTTGAGCTTGTGCCGGATCGAGACTTGTCCCGAGACGAGATTGATCAACGCGCTGGGGATGAAGAACGGGCTGATCTTGCGCGGACCTTCGCGCTCCAACAGCAGCGCGTTGGCTTCGATCGTGTTGAGGCCGCCGATGCCGGAGCCGATCAGAACGCCGGCGCGTTCTTGCTCTTCTTGTGTGTCGGCTTTGAAGCCAGAGTCCGCCAGCGCTTCATCGGCGGCGGCCATACCGAAGACGATGAAATCGTCGACACGCCGCTGCTCTTTCGCGGAGAGGATGTTGTCCGGGTTGAACGCCTGCGCATCGCCTGCGCCACCGCCGCGTCCATCGGCACGCGGCACTAGGCAGCCGACCTTGCACGGCAAGTCGTCGACCTTGAAATGCTCGATCCGGTTCGCGCCGGACTTGCCAGCAAGCAGACGCTCCCAGGTCGCGTCGCGATTGCCCGCGAGCGGTGTGACCAGCCCAATGCCTGTTATGACGACGCGCCGCATTTCCGGAGCGCGCTGGCGGGCCTTAGCCCACCTTCTCCGAGATGAACTTCACCGCGTCGCCGACGGTTTGGATGTGTTCGGCGGCGTCGTCCGGGATCTCGATGCCGAACTCTTCTTCGAAGGCCATGACGAGCTCGACGTTGTCGAGGCTGTCGGCGCCCAGATCGTCGATGAAGCTCGCCTTCTCGGTCACCTTCTCAGGCGAGGCTTCCAGGTGCTTCACAACAATCGCCTTCACGCGCTCAAAAACGGTGCCTTCGGACATTAACGCCTCGCCAGTACTGAAATGATTTCGCCCAAGGGGCTTTGTGCGCCGGGTTTTGGCCAGGGGGAAGGCCGGGTGCAAGCTTTTTTCTCTTTTCGGGGCGCCCCGAAATCAGAGACCAGCCCCTCAGATCATCGCCATGCCGCCGTTCACGTGCAGGGTTTGACCCGTCGTGTAGCTGGCTTCCTCGCTCGCCAGATAGACCGCGGCTGCGGCGACGTCCGCGCCCTCGCCGAGGCGCCCAGCGGGGATCTTGCCCAGAAGCGCGGTCTTTTGCGCTTCGTTGAGAACGTCTGTCATGGGCGAAGCGATGAAGCCGGGTGCGACGCAGTTGGCGGTGACGTTGCGGCTGGCGACTTCAGCGGCGAGCGCCTTGGTGAAGCCGATCATGCCAGCTTTGGAGGCAGCGTAATTCGCCTGACCGGGGTTTCCGGTGACGCCAACAACCGAGGTGATGCCGATGATGCGGCCCCAGCGGTTTTTCATCATGTTGCGCAGCGCCGCGCGCGAGAGCCGGAAATAGCTCTCGAGATTGATCTTCAGGACGCTCTGAAAGTCTTCGTCCTTCATGCGCAGCATCAGGCCGTCTTTGGTGATGCCCGCGTTGGCCACAAGGATGTCGAGACGTCCGCCCAGCCCCTGCTCGGCTTGGCCCACCAGCGCATCGACGGCGGCAGGATCAGAGAGATTGCACGGCGTGATCGGATGATCGCCGCCGATCTCGCGCTTCAGCGCTTCAAGCGCTTCGACGCGCGTCCCCGAAAGCGCCACGCGCGCGCCCTGCGCCGCCAGCGCCTTCGCAATAGCGCCGCCAATGCCGCCGGAGGCGCCAGTCACCAGCGCGGTTTTGCCTTGAAGTGAAAACATCCAGCTCCTCCACTCTGCTCGCCCTTAATGGGCGAGCTGTCAGCGCGCGGAGCGCGATGACTGAGTGGGTGGCGCCTCGACGGCTGAGCCGCCACCCACTCCGTCCGCGAACTAACGTTCGCGGCCACCTCGCCCATTAAGGGCGAGGAAGGTTTCGCCACTTATTCCCCAGCCGCCATCGCCGCAAGCTTCGTCACCGTATTCCAGTTACGGGCGGTGCCGAGTTTCGGGGTTTTGAACTTCGAAACGCCCTGTCCTGCCGGGAACTTGATGTAGAGGCATTGCTCGCCCTGTTTCACCTCTTCGCCAGTCAGAGACGTTTTCTGCATGGCCTCCATCTCGGCGGCACTGGCCCTGGCGCGCATGAAATAGACGACGAGGTAGTTAGGACTGGCCTTCGCGAACGCCTTGAACGGATTGGCCGCGATGATCGCGTCAAGCTGCGCGGCATCGCGGACGTGAACGTCGGTCCTGAGGCCCAGCTCTTGGAGGATTAGCGCTTCCAGCTTCTTTTCGAGCTTCTCACCCTTGAGCTTGGATCCGAGAACCAGATTGCCGCTGGCGATCAGCGTTTCGACGTCGGTGAAGCCCGCGCGCTCGCAGGCCGCGCGCAGCTCACTCATCACCACTTTGCGGCCGCCTAGATTGACGCCGCGCAGAAGTGCGACTTGCCGGCTCACACCGTCTTCGCGAACGCTTCCAAATCGGCAGGCTCGTTGAGCGCCAATGCCTCAGCATCCGGCGCGTTTCGCTTGACCATGCCGGAGAGCTGATTGCCGGCGCCGACTTCGACGAAGCGCGCGACGCTGCCTTCGCCCGCCATCCATTCGACGCTCTCACGCCAACGGACGCGACCCGTCACTTGCTCAACCAGGAGGCGGCGGATCGTCGCTGGCTCGCTGATCGGCCGCGCCGTCACGTTGGCGACGAGCGGCACGGCGAGCGGCGCGATTTCCGTCGTCGCCAATGCGCCTGCCATGACATCGGCGGCGGGCTGCATCAGCGGTGAGTGGAATGGCGCAGAGACTTTCAGCGGAATGGCGCGCACGCCTTTCGCTTTCGCTGCTGCAAGGGCTGCATCGACGCCCGCCTTGTCGCCGGAAATAACGACGTTGCCGGCATTGTTGTCATTGGCGACAACCACGACGCCAGCAGCGGCGCCTTCTGCCGCGATTGCCTCCGCGGTCGCCACATCGACTTTGCCGATCAGCGCCGCCATGGCGCCTTCGCCGACGGGCACGGCGGCTTGCATGGCATTGCCGCGCGTGCGCAGGAGTATGGGGAAAG
>JADMIO011260216.1_pt1 | contig 102612 bp, 56 predicted proteins | sample 8958161 | NCBI WGS metagenome assembly JADMIO01 (sample SAMN16585339, study PRJNA669376) | soil metagenome | isolation source: Crop rotation soil | place: USA: Cullars Rotation, Alabama | collected 2011 | reverse complement strand
CGCGACAACTTGTCCACGTGGAATTCTAAGCTTAGGATCCCAATGTGCTGGAAAGGGACTCTTCAGAAATACTCCACCATGGGTACGACTCGGAAAGAGTGCGAACGACACTGCTAACAATTGGGTCGAGCTTTCTGGCGTCACGGCGTTTTCCGCCTGGACGTTAAGCTCCGTCAAGAACGACACCACCACAACGATCACGGCGGACACACCCGATCCGTCACTAACCAATAATGCAGTAACCGTTAACTTCTCGGTCGTGAGCAACGTAGCTGGCGCACCACAAGTTACTGGCAACGTCACAATCACGGTGAACGATGCGAGTGGCGACACTTGCACTGGTTCGATAAATCCCTCGACCGGATTAGGTACCTGCAACTTAACGCTAACTACGCCGGGCGCAAAGATTTTGACCGCAACCTACAACGGGGATGCCAACTTCAACACCAGTACGGATACAGAGACACATCAGGTCAACTTACCGGATGTGACCCTCGCAGTATCGCCGGGATCAGTAAGCGAAGATGGTGCTACTAATCTCGTTTACACGTTTACGCGTAACAGTTCAGTCGGCGCAATGACAGCCAACTTCACCATCGGTGGAACGGCAACATTCAATACCGACTATACGCAGACTGGAGCGGATACATTCGTTCCGCCCAACGGCACTGTAACTTTTGCCAATGGCAATCTAACGGCGACCGTAACCATCGATCCGTCTGCAGACAACACAGTCGAGCCAGACGAAACGGTTATCCTAACTGTAGCCGCAGGCACCGGCTACAACGTCGGCGTTCCGAGCTCGGCTACAGGAACGATCACAAACGACGATACCGATGTGTCAGTAGCAGTTGCTCCTTCATCAGTCTTGGAAGATGGGGCAACGAACCTGGTCTATACCTTCACACGCACCGGCGTGATTACAGGTGCCTTGACTGCAAACTTTACGATCGGCGGAACTGCCACATTCAACACGGACTACACGCAAACCGGAGCAGCAACGTTCGCACCGCCTAACGGTACGGTTACGTTCGGAGCCGGCAATTCGACAGCAACAGTTACGGTTGATCCGACGACGGATTCAACTGTGGAGCCAGACGAAACTGTAGTACTTACAGTAGCGGCTGGTACGGGCTATAACGTCGCAGCATCGAACAACTCCGCGACGGGAACGATTACAAACGATGACACGGATGTTTCAGTCGCCGTTGCTCCTTCATCAGTAACCGAAGATGGTGCGACTAACCTGGTCTACACCTTCACACGCGCGGGTGTCACCAGCGGCCCACTGACTGTGAACTTCACGATTGGCGGCACTGCCACCTTCAACACCGATTACACACAAACAGGAGCGGCGACGTTTGCGCCACCAAACGGCACGGTGGCATTCAGTGCAGGTAGTTCGACCGCGACTGTTACAGTTGATCCGACAGCAGATTCAAGTGTCGAGTCTGACGAGACTGTAATCCTGACTGTAGCAGCAGGCAGTGGTTATAACGTTGCTGCATCTAACAACTCAGCTACTGGAACGATCACCAACGACGATGCGGACGTTTCAGTCGCTGTTGCTCCCGCATCAGTAACCGAAGACGGCGCAGTGAACCTCGTCTATACGTTCACACGCTCCGGCTTCACTACAAATGCCTTAACCATCAACTTCACCATCGGCGGTACAGCGACCTTCAACACCGACTACACTCAAACCGGCGCAGATACGTTCGCGCCTCCAAGTGGGACGGTGACGTTCGGTGCGGGTAATTCGACCGCGAGTGTGACTGTTGATCCGACGGCCGACATGACCACCGAGCCTGATGTGACGGTTATCCTGACCATAGCTGCGGGCGCAGGCTACAACGTAGGCGCACCCAGCTCGGCCACAGGTACGATCACAGATGACGACATAGCGTCACCAACGCCGACGCCAACACCGACGCCGACGCCAACTCCAACGCCGACTCCAACGCCGACGCCAACTCCAACACCGACGCCAACGCCAACGCCAACGCCGACGCCAACTCCAACACCGACGCCGACACCGACGCCGACGCCGACCCCAACACCGACGCCGACTCCAACGCCGACGCCGACCCCAACACCGACGCCGACTCCAACGCCGACGCCGACTCCAACACCGACGCCGACTCCAACACCATTCCCCGGTGTACGTCTGGTGCTCACGTCAGCTTTAAGATGTGAAGGTGGAAATGTTATTGACGCAGTTACGATTTCTAACAAGGGCGATACAACTGCGTTTGGTGTCCAGTTGACTCAGGCACAATTATCGAGCCCGGTTCAAAATGGTAGTCCTATACCGCAAAGCTACGGCGACATTGGTCCAGGAGCATCAGTGACCCATGATGTGAGCTTTGGGTCTTATCCAGCCGGTTCCCAGGTACTCAAGCTAAAGGGAACTTATTCTGGTTCTTTACAATTCAGCGCAACACAGTTGGTTCAGATTCCAAACTGCTCAGTCGTTCAGAACTCCCAGGATACGCGTAATGCGACATTAGCTTCATACGGACCTCGACTTGATCGGCTCGTATCGCATGAAGAAGATGAACGCTTCTCGTTCCTCTCAACAGTGAGCAATGAGGTTTCAACGAGCCAGGAATGGTTGGGAGCATTCGACTGGAACCTGCCAGAAGCAGAAATATTGTTTTACTGGTTTACCAGCGATCTATACTTCCAACACAACTCTCAACAATCGAGCCCCTTCCCAATTGTTTCTGTCGAACCCTGGGTGTCTCGAATTTCTAAAAATGGTAGCAATGAAGGAGTAGGAAGATGAGACATCAAGCAAAACTTCTCGGCGTAGTGATGGCGTTATGCGTCGTCTTTCTAGCGTCGAAAAACGTAAACGCTGATCCGGTTACCCTTACTCTTACTAACCCGAATCAGGTTGGCACTGTTGGCAGCACTCTTAGCTTTATGGGCAGCTTAACTAACGTAGCTGCCCCTACGGCAACAATAGTCAGCTACAACTTCAATGGACTTCCTGGAACGCTGACCTTCGATGACTCTCCGTTCATCGTTAACTTCCTGGGCCAAAGCATTACGGGCGGCAGCACACTAGGTCCTCTGGCGATGTTTACGGTGACGATTGAAGCAGGAACAACGCCTGGAATCTACAATGGGGTCTTTTCTGTTTTATTTGACTCCGATGCAGGTGAGTTTCAGGAAACAAACTTCCAGACGTTCTCAATAACAGTCCAGGGACAGACTGCAATACCGGAGCCGATGACGTTGTTGCTTTTAGGTACCGGCCTCGTAGGACTTGTAAGTAGAAAATCTGCACGAAGAATATTCAAAGGCTCGGTTTGAAATCTTCTCAGCGACCTCTGCGTTGAGTTAGCCATCAGCAAACTTAACGCAGCGAAAGCGGTGCGGCAGAGGTCGCGGAGAAACTCAAACGGTCATGCGGGTCTTCTACAACTCACTTCACTCTTCTTCGCAGTAACCTGATCCACAAAATTCGCTTAGTCGTTGTCGTTCCCTGACTACTCTAGACCGCTCGTCCTTTCTCACCTTCAGTGGCCTGGTCTAAAACCCTTCAAGGCAGTCGTCTTCTCTCATTCTCCCCGACCTTCACGTCGGGATTACGCTCGAGAATTAAATAGACCTCAACCGTATTAAGGGTTACTCAGTCTCGCCTTGAATTTGTGGATCTAATGGCTTAAAACCTCTCCCACGAATTACCACAAACTGCTGTGACCCAGAATCACGAGTTTTACCGTTTCTCCAAGTAGGGGCCCTTAAGGAATAGAGGCCGACCAGACTGAAACGAGAAAGGGTGCTGACATCATGAGTCTCCTCCCCCAGGTCAAGTACAGGCATCGTGTACTTTTTTTCCTGTGCCTTTTGGCGGTAATCACCTACCTCGATCGCATCGCAATCTCAGTCGCTGGCCCACGCATCCAGGAAACCCTGCACATGACTCCCGAAAAGTGGGGTTGGGTGGTTGGCATTTTTACGATCTCGTATGGCCTGTTTGAAATTCCTACTGGCCGCATGGGCGATCGAAATGGCGCACGAAAAGTCCTCTCACGAATTGTCTTGTGGTGGTCGGCCTTTACCAGTCTCACCGGCCTGGCTTCAAACTTCTACTTTCTGCTGTTCACGCGTTTCGCGTTTGGCGTTGGTGAAGCTGGCGCGTTTCCCAATATCGCAGTCAGCATGGCGCGTTGGATCCCAAGCAATGAACGCGCGCGGGCGATGGGTTTTGTTTTTATGTCCGCACAATTGGGCGGCGCACTCGCTCCACTCATAATTGTGCCGGTTCAACTTCGCTTTGGCTGGCGCATGTCGTTCTTCTTACTGGGTGCGGTAGGTGTTGCCTGGTGTCTTGCTTGGTACCGGTGGTACCGAGATACACCGCAAGAGAAAGTTGGTGTGACCGAGGCCGAGATGGAAGAGATTGGCACCGCGTCATTTTCAGATAATCACAGTTTGCCCTGGGGAATCGCACTTAGAAAATCAAACATGTGGGCTCTGATGTTTGTGGGCTTCTCCTACGTCTTCGCTCTCTACTTTTTCATCTCGTGGCTTCACACGTTTCTCGTCAAAGGCCGCGGCTTCAGTGAAGCTCAACTCCTACTAACAACAGCACCGGCGATTCTTGGAGCTATTGGCAATCTCTGTGGCGGCTTCATCAGTGATGCACTAGTGAAGCGATTCGGTAAGAAATGGGGACGTAGTGGACTTGGAGTTGTTTCGCTCGGCGGCGCGGCCGTGTTTACCGTGGCTACAATGCTGACAACCAGCAAAGTCCTTACTCTTCTATTCCTCGGCCTCGTGTACGCAGGAATTACTCTTCAACAAACTGTTGCCCTCGCAGTCGTGATGGACGTAAGTGGGAAATATGTTGGCGGGATTCTCGGCACTACAAACATGTGCGCGAACGCGGGAGGTTTTCTATTTTCAGTTTCGTTTGGTTACTTCGTGAAATGGTTCGGCAGTTACGATCTCGCATTGATTCCTGTTGTAGTAATGCTAACTTCGTCGGCACTGACGTGGTTGAAGATCGACTCAACGGATCACTTGTTTGAAGAACGATTGCGTGACGTTGTACCTGCCGGTGCGCTGACGGCTGTCACTTAAGGAGAACAAAATGGCACCCCCACAAAAATTGGCCCACGTGGTCTACATGACCAGGCGCTACGATGAGATGGTCCGCTGGTACCAAAACGTTTTCGAAGCTAAAGTACAGCACCACAATCCGGCGTTTGCTTTTCTTACCTACGACGATGAGCATCATCGCTTTGCATTCGTCAACATGGCAGCACTTGATCCTGACGGCAAAGGAACTGATGCTGATTCCAAGATTGGCGTCAACCATGTCGGTTACACCTATTCAACTGTTGGTGAACTACTCGATACGTACGACCGGCTAAAAAACTTAGGGATCACGCCTTACTGGCAAATCCATCATGGCGTAACTCTGTCTGTTTATTACCAGGATCCAGACGGCAATCGCATGGAATTTCAAGTTGACTGTTGTGCCAACGCCGCCGAAGCGAATGCATTTATGAATAGCGACGCCTTTGCTGCAAACCCGGTTGGCGTGGAAGTTAACTTCGACGCGTTATTAGCTCAGTATCGCGATGGCGTGGACCAGGAGACTCTACTTGTCCGACCAGATGGTCCACACGCTCCAATACCTGCGGCCCATGGCCTATAGGTTTAGAGGTCACAACACTCTAGGTCTTGCTGGTGAGTGATTCTTAAACAAAGCTTTCGCAGACGAACGAAGAGAGTAAGGCACTAGCTAAATCTATTATCTTAGTTCGGCGACAATCTGCGTAATCTGCGTTCCAGGTAAATGAACAGTTAGGACCTTGAGTTTTGGTTAAATCTTGACTTCAGTACCAAAGCATTTGGGAGAGCGCCAAATAAGTTGCTAGTAAACACAACTCTTTCTCACTACCGCATTATCTCCAAACTCGGTGCAGGTGGAATGGGAGAGGTTTACCTGGCCCAGGACACATCCGAACTTGGTCGAACCGTAGCGTTGAAGATCCTGTCGAGCGAAGTTGCTGGAAACAAAGATCGGTTACAGCGCTTTATTCAGGAAGCACGCACTGTCTCCAATCTCAACCATCCAAACATTCTTACCGTTCATGAATTCGGCTCGAGTGATTCCACTTCGTTCATGGTTACTGAGTTCGTTGACGGTGTCACAATGCGCCAACACGTTTCCGGAAAACGATTGAAGTTAATCGAGGTAATGGATGTTGTTATTCAGATCGTTGCTGCATTGAACGCAGCACATGAGGCAGGAGTCATTCATCGAGATCTAAAGCCTGAGAACGTGATGGTCCGTCCGGATCACATCGTAAAGATACTCGACTTCGGACTCGCAAAACTGAGTGGAAAGGGACGGGCTGACGCGGAGTCGGGTGGAAGGGGCGACGAAAGCAACACTTTGATCGCCCCGTCGCCCGGTCTCCCTCTCCCCGTTTCTCCTGTAACGAATCCCGGTGTTGTGATGGGCACGGTTAGTTACATGTCGCCGGAGCAATCAGTTGGCAAGCAGGTCGATCATCGGAGCGACATCTGGAGTGTTGGTGTTGTGCTCTACGAAATGATCGCCGGTAAATTGCCGTTCCTGGGTAAAGACATCCATCGACAAATTATTGCCATCCAGGAAGTTGATCCGCCACCGCTGGGCCAACAGGTTGAAGGCGTACCGGAACGTCTTGAAGAGATCGTCAACAAGTGTTTGGCAAAAGAGAAAGACGAGCGTTACCAGAGTGCAAAAGACTTGCTGATCGATCTGCGAAATTTACGACGCAAGCTCGACGTCGATGCCGAAATCGAACGCACCGTCGCGCCAAACTTCAGGGCCACAAGTGCTGCCGCATCACACGCGAATACTCCTCGAACTCAATCAGTTGCCGGCGTAACAGTCGATGAGCAACATCATCCAACATCCAGTGCCGAGTACATCGTCACCGGAATCAAGCAACACAAGTTGATGTTGGTGATTGGCGCTTTGGTGGTCGTTGCTGCAGTGATCGGCCTCGTGCTCTACCTCCGTTCCAAACCGACTGAAGTTGCGATCAATTCAATTGCTGTCATGCCGTTTGAAAACTCAAGTGGCAACGCAGATTCTGAATACCTCTCCGACGGAATGGCAGAATCTCTTATCTATCGTCTTTCCCAGTTGCCCGATCTTAAAGTGAGTCCGACTAGTTCAGTGAAGCGCTACAAAGGAAAAGACGTTGATGCGCAAAAGATCGGCAGCGAACTGGGCGTCAGCGCTGTTATGACCGGCCGGATGATGCAACGTGGCGACAACTTAACTCTCAGCGTTGAGTTGATTGACGTTCGCACTAACAAACTCATTTGGGGCGAACAATACGAACGCAAGTTGTCTGAGCTACTTACAACTCAGCGAGAAATCGCCACTGAAATCGTGCAGAACCTAAAACTAAAGTTGACCGGTGAAGGCCAACAGAAACTAACGAAGAAATATACGGACAACAGCGACGCCTATCAGCTCTACCTCAAGGGCAACTTTCATTTTGGTAATAGAACTAAGGAGGATCTCAAAAAGGCCCTCGACTATTTCCAGCAGGCGATCAAGCTTGATCCGGAATTTGCATTAGCCTACGTCGGCATCTCACAAACTTACTATACGATGACGTCATATTCGTACGTCAGCGCCAAAGATGGCTTTTCGCAGGCCACAACTGCCGCACAGAAAGCGCTAGCGATCGACTCGTCACTGGCTGATGCCCACGCAGCCCTGGCGATGACTTTCGTGATGGATTGGAAATGGAGCGAGGCCGAGCGTGAATTCAAGCGGGCCCTCGAACTGAATCCAAACGTCGCGTATATCCATTACCAGTATGGCCTGAGTTATCTCATTCCGATGAAGCGCACTGATGAAGGAATCCAGGAGATAAAGCGAGCCTTAGAGTTGGAACCGCTTTCGATTCCCATGAATGCAAATCTTGGCGGCGCTTACATGTATGCTCGCCAAAGCGATGCGGCGCTCGAACAAGCCAGAAAGACATTTGAACTTGACCCAGGTCATATCACTGCTCGCATTTGGCTGGAAAACATTTATTTGAGTCGTGGTATGTATCGTGAAGCACTTGTCCTGGTCGAAGAAACTCTAAAGACCCATCCTTCAGATCAATACGCCCTTCAATATGCCGCGTATGCTCACGCCAAAACGGGACGGAGTTCCGAGGCTCAAGCTGTACTGAGCAAGTTTAGAGAGTTGGAAAAGACTGAACCGGTCGACGCATATAGCCTGGTGAGCCCCTATATCGCGTTGGGCGACAAGGAGCAAGCCTTTGCAGAACTTGAAAAGTGTTTGGAGGAACGCAGTTTTTACCTGCCCTTCCTGCAAGTTGACCCGTTCATAGATCCGTTACGAGATGATCCGCGCTTCAAGAGTCTCGTCAAACGCGTTGGTCTGCCGCAATGAGATTTAACCGGATGTTCGCTTTAATGAGAACAGATGAATAAGGACCTAGCAGCCAATACGATCCTCGCGCACTACCGCCTCATCTCCAAAATCGGTGCAGGTGGAATGGGTGAAGTCTTTCTGGCGGAAGACACGAAACTTGATCGCAGGGTCGCACTCAAGATCCTGCCGGCAGAATTCGCAAACGACATTGATCGAATGAATCGCTTTGTCCGCGAAGCCAAATCAGCCTCGGCGCTCAACCATCCCAACATCATTACGATTCATGAGATCGGCGAAACTAATGGCATCAACTTCATAGCCTCCGAATACGTCCAGGGAGACACGCTACACAATCTTATTCGTGCTCGTCAGCTCGACTTGAAAACTACGCTCGACGTTGCCGTTCAAGTCGCCTCAGCACTTAACGCAGCGCACAAAGTAGGAATCATTCATCGGGATATCAAACCTGACAACGTGATGATTCGTCCCGACGGTCTAGTAAAGATTCTCGACTTTGGTATCGCGAAGTTGTCGACGAAGCAACCCGACTCCACTGATGGAGAAGCGCCAACCGCGCTCAAGGACGAAGGCACGACTCCTGGGACGATCATTGGCACGGCCCACTACATGTCACCGGAACAAGCGCGAGGGAAAGATGTCGGTACACAAAGCGACATTTTTAGTTTCGGGCTCGTCTTGTATGAAATGATAACTGGCCAGCGAGCCTTCACCGGAGAAAATGCACTGGATGTGATCGGGGCAATCCTTCACAAGGAACCCACTCCGCTCAACCAACTCCAACCGGATCTGCCACATGAAATAGAACGCATCATCAATAAGACTCTGCGGAAAGATCCGGAGGCGCGCTATCAAACTGCCGGCGATCTATTAACGGACCTGAAAGATGTAAGACAAGACTTACAGTTCAAGAATCAGTTGGAACGCACAGTTGCGCCAAATAACGACAGTCCGGCAACCAAAACAGTCACTGTCCCTTCGACCAGCCTTCCAAGTCCTCCAACGTCGAGTGCGGAGTTCATCACCCAGGAAGTAAAGAAACACAAACTCGGTGTACTCGTCGCCGCAGTGCTCGTGCTGGTACTAATCGGAACCGGATTCTGGTTTTTCAATCTGCGAGCAAGTTCCGGCAATAAACCAATCGCTTCCATCGCTGTACTGCCGTTTCAGAACAGGAGTTCTGATGCAGACACCGAATACCTTTCCGACGGCCTCGCAGAGTCGCTCATCTTTCGCCTGACGCAACTACCAAATCTCAAAGTCAGTCCGACAAGTACAGTCATGAGGTACAAGTCTAAGGACACTGACATAACGCAAGTCGCAAAGGAATTGGAAGTTGATGCCGTAATGTCTGGGCGTGTTTCGCAACGCGGCGACGACCTTACGATCAGCGTCGAACTGGTCGATGCAAGAACAAAGAAATTGATATGGGCCGAACAGTATGACCGCAAGATGTCAGACCTTCTGGCAACGCAGCGTGAGATCGCAACGACCATCGCTCAGAAGCTCGAGTTGAAACTGTCAGGGAACGAAGCGAAAGGCATTACCAAGAAGTACACCGACAACAACGAGGCTTATCAACTTTACATGAGGGGTCGATACAGCTTTGCGAAGCGTACCAAGGACGAGATGTTGCGAGCGATAGAGTACTTCCAACAGGCCATAAAACTCGATCCTAAGTTCGCATTAGCCTATGCGAGGATTGCTGAAACGTACGCGAGTATGCCGGCTTATCCTTACCTCTCGCCAAAGGAGGCTTTTCCCCAGGCAAAGATCGCTGCACAGAAGGCACTTGAGATCGATCCGACACTGCCCGAGGTCCATACATTCCTCGCTTATACCGCGGCTATCTATGATTGGAATTGGCCCGAAGCGGAACGCTCATTTAAACGCGCGATCGAACTTGATCCAAATAACTCGGCCGCACATTTTCGCTATGGACAGGTCTACCTTGCACCGATGGGACGCGCTGAAGAGGCAATCACTGAAATAAGGCGAGGTCTCGAGCTGGAACCTCTCGATATCAACATGGGTGTGACCATCGCGTGGGCTTATCTCGGCAACGCGCAGGACGACAAGGCGCTTGAGCAAGCGAAGAAAACCTACGATCTCGAACCTACTCATCCTCTGGGTAGATGGATGCTAAGCCAGGCATATATCGCTAAAGGAATGTACGCTGAAGCAATTTCGCTAACTGAACAGTCTCTCCGCGACGATCCGAACAATCAGTTTGCACTTCGTGATTCAGGTGTCGCTTATGCAAAAGCAGGACGAAGAGACAAAGCCGACGAAATGATTGGTCGATTCAGGGAGTTAGCGAAAACTCAATATGTACCGGCTTGTCGCATCGCGGCTATTTACGTTGCGCTCGATGAAAAGGACAAAGCGTTCGCAGAACTTGATAAGTCTTTAGAAGCTAGAGATTGGGAATTGCACCGATTAAATGTCGACAGGTATTTGATTCCACTCCGCAACGATGCTCGCTTCAAAGAGCTGTTGAAGCGTTTGAATCTGCATGATCTTAAATTTGCTGAGTTGCGTTCTGAGCCGCGCTTCAACAACATGCTGCGAAAAGTCGGCTTTGTCGAATAGCCGCCTAACTTCTTGACTTTCCATATTAACGAAATACAGTGTTCATGATTTTTCCAGCTCAATTTATTCCAGGTAAATAAGATCACTCTTTCGCCCAATACCCCGTTTGGTCGTTATGAGATTCGCTCGCTGCTCGGAGTAGGCGGGATGGGTGAAGTCTATCTTGCCTTCGACTCACAGCTTCGTCGGCAAGTGGCCATCAAACTTCTGCAAGCTGAATTTACGGAAAACAAAATACGTCTCGCCCGTTTCGAACGCGAAGCTTATGCAGCTTCCAGTCTCAATCATCCCTACATAATGACGATCCATGAGATCGGCGAGCAGAATGGCAGACACTTCATCGCCACGGAATACATCGAAGGCGAATCGCTGCGCCAACACATGACGCGCCAGCGAATGGAATTGCGAGAGACGCTGGCAATCGTGAGCCAGATGGCCGATGCTCTCTCGGCTGCGCATGACGCGGGGATCGTCCATCGCGATATCAAACCTGAGAATGTCATGGTGCGACGGGATGGCTATGTGAAAGTGCTTGACTTCGGTTTGGCAAAGCTGGCCCAGGAAACAAAGGGTGAGGACCAAATAAATACAGAAGCACCAACCAGAGTTGTAGCTGTTCATACTGAGCCCGGCATGGTCATGGGCACGGCCCATTACATGTCACCGGAACAGGCCAGAGGTCTCGAAGTGGATGCACGATCGGATATCTGGAGCCTGGGGGCGACGCTGTATGAGATGGCCGCGGGCAAAAAGCCATTCGATGGACCGACGACTACAGATGTGCTCGCGATGATTCTTCACCGCGAGCCACCGTCGCTACTGCTTTATCAGTCACAATTACCGGCAGAGTTGGAACGCATTGTTGAAAAAGCACTCGCTAAGGAACGCGACGCTCGTTATCAAACGGCGAAAGATCTGAGCGTCGATCTCAAGCGTTTGAAGCAGCGTTTGGAAGTTGACGCGGAACTCGAACGCAGCATTACGCCGGAAGAGGGAGCTCGGAAAACAGGAGCAAGACAAGGACCAGGGGCAGCAGCAGGAGCAACGGTAACGGGAATAAATTCAATGCCGCTCGCGACGAATGAGGCAACTGGCGCTACTCATACACTGTCGAGCGCTGAGTATGTCGTTAATGAGATTAAGCGTCATAAGCTCGCGGCAATGGCTCTGTTCGCAACGATCATCGTCGCGGCGGCCGCGGCGCTCATCTATTACCGTTATTCAAGCACACATGGTGTCGCGATCTCGTCGGTTGCGGTCTTGCCCTTCACCAATCAGAGTGGCGATCCGAATATGGATTACCTGTCGGACGGCATTAGTGAGAGTTTGATCAACAATCTTTCGCAATTGTCGTCGTTGAAAGTTATCTCGCGTGGTTCAGCTTTCAAGTACAAGGGAAAAGAAATTGATCCGCAGGACGTGGCCCGAGCTTTGGGAGTACAGGCTATCGTGACGGGGCGCGTGATGCAGCATGGTGATCAGTTGCAGGTGAGTGCGGAGTTAGTGAACGTGTCGGACAAAACCCAGATGTGGGGCGAACAGTTCAATCGCAAAGTGACGGACACGCTCGCAGTGCAGACAGAGATTTCGCAACAGATTGCCGAGAAATTGCGGTTGCGCTTGACTAACGCGGAACAGCAACAACTAGCTAAAGATGTGAAGGTGAACTCTGCGGCTTATGAACAATTGTTGAAAGGTCGTTTGCTTCGTCAGAAGGGATCTTCGAAAGAGAACCTGGAGAGGGCGATAGAGTATTTCAACCAGGCAATTGCCATTGATGACCACTACGCGCTTGCCTATGCCCTACTCAGCGAAGCCTATCAACAAATGATGGGTAATAGTTTTTTGGATCCAAAAGAGGGAGCTCAAAAAGCAGAAGCGGCAGCTAGAAAGGCACTGGAATTGGACGACGGTCTTGCCGAGGCACATTCCTCCATTGCCGGAATCAAGTTGAACGGTTGGGACTGGGCGGGGGCGGAACAGGAATTCAAACGCGCGATTGAGTTAAGTCCCAGCAACGCCAGAGCGCACAGCGCGTACTCTGATTTTCTCAACAAGATGAGTCGCCAAGACCAGGCAATCAGCGAAATCAAACGGGCGATGGAGCTTGATCCACTCCAGATAAACTGGCGTATCAATATGGGCTACTTCCTATTTTTCGCACGTCGATACAGCCAGGCTGTTGAGCAATTGAAGACGACGCTGGAGATGGATAAGGGCAATAACCTGGCTCACAATGTCCTTGGATATGTTTACACTGTGAACGGGCAGTACAACGATGGCATCGCGGAATATGAAGAGGCTATTCGTGTCGGAGGCGCCTCTACAAGCATTGACTGCTATCTGGGTATTGCTTTGGCGAAGGCAGGTCGACGCAGCGAAGCCGAGGCGATTCTGAAACGCTTGGAAACGACTAAAGAGTACGTCTCGCCCGTGGAGTTGGCGGTACTTTATGTCGGAATGGACAAAAAAGAAGAAGCGCTGGCAGCGCTTGAACGGGCCTATGCGGCACATGACATACAAATGCAGTTCCTCGGGATTGATCCCTTTCTCGATTCTCTTCGCTCAGAGCCGCGCTTCAAGGAAATTATTCGCAAAGTAGGCCTGCCTCATTAGTCATCAGTGAAGAAGTGTTGAAGCGTCTGAATTTGCAGGGGTGACACTCCGTGGCTACCTCCCTTGCCTAATAGTAGTTCAGCCGATCGAAACCACTCGTGACCCAGAATCACTAAGTTTGTCGTTTACATAAGTGACTAGAAATGTAATGGGCGAAAGCGGATCAAACATCACACTTTCGCACTACCGCATCGTCTCTAAACTCGGTGCCGGCGGTATGGGTGAAGTCTATCTAGCCCAGGACACCAGGCTCGATCGCAAAGTCGCGATCAAACTTCTCCACGAAGAGTTCAGTAAAGACGAGGACAAGCTCAACCGTTTTATCCAGGAAGCAAAAGCCGCATCAGCCCTCAATCATCCAAACATTCTGACCGTTCACGAGATCGGCAGTAGCTCGACTGTCAAGGAGGGCACGCATTACATCGTCACAGAGTTCATCGATGGTCAAACTCTTCGCGATCACCTCTCGCACAAAGATGCACTTCAGCTAAATCAGATCCTCAAGATCAGTGTGCAAGTTGCGGAGGCACTCGCTGCCGCACATCAAGCTGGCATCATTCATCGTGACATCAAGCCCGAGAACATCATGATTCGCACTGATGGTTACGCAAAGGTGTTGGACTTTGGGCTAGCGAAACTAACTGAAGCGAAGACGGACCGAAGCGGAGATGGGGTGACGGAGCGAGCCGGTGACGAAGGCGATACGCTGATCGCCGCATCGCCGCTTCCCCCCGTCTCCCCTTCTCCATCTCGCTCCGTCAACACCACGCCCGGCATCATCATGGGCACAGTCTCTTACATGTCGCCCGAACAAGCGCGTGGCAAACCGACTGATGCACGCACTGACATTTGGAGTCTGGGGGTCGTCCTTCATGAAATGCTGGCAGGGACAGTTCCCTTCACCGGCGAGACTATCAATCACACCATCGTCGCAATCCTCGAGAAGGAACCACAGTCCATCACTAACGCGCCAGCGGAACTGCAACGCATCGTGCGCAAGTCGATGTCGAAAGATGTCGACATGCGTTACCAGTCGGCGCGCGACTTGTTGATCGATCTGAAGAACTTGCGAAGAGAGTTGGACATCCAGGGTGAACTCGAACGCTCGATCACTCCCAACCGCGTCACTGAAGCAGCAAGCGAAACTCAAACACAGGTTCTTGCTGCCGCCACAACCAACGCAACAACGTCGTCTTCAAGTTTGGAATACGCCGTCACTCAAGCAAAGAGTCATAAGCTGGCAACCGCGTTGATTGGAGTTGTACTGGTCGCAATACTAGCAACGGCCGGCTACTTCGCATTTGTTTCGAAGGCTGGAGGAGCAAAACAGATCAGTTCGATCGCCGTGATGCCGTTTGTGAATGAGAGTGGTAATGCTGATGTTGAGTATTTGTCCGATGGCATGACCGAAACGCTCATCAATAATCTCTCGCAGGTTCCGAATCTAAACGTAAAGGCGCGTTCATTAGTTTTTCGTTACAAGACCAAAGACATTGACCCAAAGAAGGTCGGTGCAGACTTGAACGTGCAAGCAATACTCACGGGTCGCATGGTCCAACGCGGTGATCAGTTGATTCTCAATCTGGAATTAATCGATGCTCAGACTGAGAACATCCTCTGGGGTAGCAGGTACGAGCGCAAGCCATCCGAACTCGTTTCGCTTCAAAGTGAGATCGCCCGAGATGTCTCGTCCAAACTCACCTCGAAACTGTCGGGGGCCGATGTCGCTAAAGTTGAAAAGAACTACACTGCCAACCACGAAGCCTATGAGCTTTATCTAAAAGGCAAATTCCACTGGAATAAGCGAACTGGTGCTGCCCTCAAACTAGCGGCGGACTACTACCAGCAGGCTATTGAAAAAGATCCGAATTATGCTCTCGCCTACTCAGGCCTCGCAGAAACGTATGTTCTCTTCTCGAGCTACGATGTCGCACCTGCAGACGACAGCATGCCTCAAGCCAAAGCTGCGGCTCAGCGCGCATTAGCCATCGACGATTCGCTGGCTGAAGCACATACAGCACTAGGGTTTTATTTTTCACACTATGATTGGGATCGAGTGAGGGCCGAGAAAGAATTTCGACGCGCGATAGAACTGAAGCCCAATTACTCGACGGCCCATCATTGGTTCTCAGCAGACCTCTCTAATCAGAAGCGACTTGAGGAGAGCCTCGCAGAAATTAAGCGCGCGCAAGAGCTCGACCCACTTTCAGCAATCATCGGTACCAATTGGGCTGACACGCTGGTCTATGCTCGCCGCTACGATGAAGCTATATCCCAATGTAAGCGCACACTCGTAAGTAATCCGAATTTCGCCTACGCGCATCGGGTTATGGGATGGGCCTATGGCTCAAAAGGAATGTACCGGGAAGCCATCGCAGAAACTCGGACGGCGATTCAAATGGGTGGCATTGCGAACGGGTTCCTCGGTATGTGGCTGGCGAGATCCGGTGATCGCGCGGAGGCTTTAAAGATCCTTGAGGAACTAAAAAAGGAAGCCACAGTACAGTACGTTCAGAACTATGATTTTGCGCTTCTCTACATTGGCCTTGGTGACAAGGAACAAGCGTTGAACTATCTCGAAAAGCACATGTTGGCTCGCGCGGAAACGGCCAGCCAGTATGCAGTCGCCCCGGAGCTTGATGAGTTGCGCTCAGAGCCAAGATTCAAAGCTATGTTGAAGAAGATGAACCTGCCGGAATGATTTTGTCGCTGATTTTGAATTGAAGGCCTAACTCGAACGGAGGGGCGGCCACCTTCTGTACGCACCGATGACCCAGAAATCGATGCAAAGGCGTTGTTACTAGCAGGGGGCTGAACCGCAAGGGCGCGTTCGTAACGTTCTAATTCGAACCCCTGATTGAGATTGTTAGAAACCGAGAGAAACTTGAATCAACGTTCAGCAAACTCTCGGATCACTACCGCTTTTATATCTACTGATTACGCCGAATTTTGATGGAGCTCTATCTGGTCGATGGATTGAAATGAAAGCGAGAGAAACCACATGAGACGAAGCCCATACGCAAACTTCAAATTCACCATGTTCATTGCAACTACTTTAATAGCGTCGCTAATCATCGCGCCTGTTTTAAGTGTCACTGCGCAGGGCAACGGCGAGTTCGATCTTGTCCTGGCGAATGGTCGGGTGATGGATCCGGAATCGAATCTCGATGCTGTCAGAAACATCGGTATTCGAGCGGGCAAAATCGCGGCGATATCAGCGCGACCTTTGCGCGGGCGTAACGTCGTCGATGTAAAAGGTCTGGTTGTTGCTCCGGGCTTCATCGACCTTCACTCGCACGGACAGGATGACGAGAACTATCGCTACAAAGCGCGCGACGGAGTGACAACCGCATTGGAGATGGAAGTCGGCGTATCACCTGTCGCTGCGTGGTACACGAAGCGTGAAGGTAAATCACTCATCAACTTTGGTGCGACGGTCGGTCACATCCCTGTAAAGATGATCGTGATGAAAGATACTGGCGGGTTTCTGCCACGTGACAATGCGATGAACCGCAAGTCGACGCCAGAAGAAGTTAACCAGGTTACTGAGCTCATCAAGAAAGGTCTGGACGAAGGTGCACTCGGTATCGGGTGGGGTATCAACTACGTGCCAACGACGACGCGAGCCGAGGTGTTTGATCTATTCGCGGTGTCAGCTCAACGCGGTGTCGCGAACTACGTTCATGTGCGTCACGGCGGGGCAATCGAACCCGGTAGTGGTGTAGGTGCCGTCCAGGAACTTCTATCAGATGCGGCCGCTACCGGCGCCTCGCTGCACATCGTTCACATCACCAGCTCGTGTCTGAGTCAAACGGCAATCTGCCTGAAGATGATAGAAGGTGCCGCGAAACGTGGAGTAGACGTAACAACTGAAGCTTATCCCTACACCGCAACACAGACGCGACTCGAGTCAGCCATCTACGACGAAGGGTGGCAGGAGAGATTCGGCATAACATACAAAGACCTTCAATGGGTGACGACGGGTGAAAGATTGACGGCGGAAAGTTTCGCGCGTTATCGCAAAGAGGGTGGATCAGTTATTGGTCACGCGATCCCCGAAGAAATATCCCGACTCGCAGCAGCAAATCCGCGTGTGATGGTAGCGAGTGATGGCTTGATTGAGAATCGACAGGGACATCCACGAGGTGCTGGTACGTTTGCACGCGTACTTGGAGTTTATGTACGCGAGCAGAAGGCACTGTCGTTGATGGATGCAATACGAAAGATGTCGCTGCTTCCCGCACAGCGTTTGGAAAAGGCAGTACCGTCAATGCGTCTTAAAGGTCGCATCAAGGTTGGAGCAGACGCAGATCTCACCATCTTCGATCCGGCGACAGTCATCGACCGCGCGACATTCGAACAACCAGCGCAATATTCGGAAGGTATTAGTCATGTGTTGGTTGGCGGCGTCTTCGTCGTGCGCGATGAAAAGATCATTGAAGAGGCCAAGCCCGGAATGGCGATCCGAAGAAGCCTAATTTCCAAATGACTAAGGAAGGCGCTAGCGAAAGAGCGGAGACATGGTCCACCTTCCTGACCTGAAAATATGCTAAGGCCCAATTAGACTCTCACATTAATTTTCAGGTCTGGAAGGTGGACCCTGTCCCCGCTTCTTATCCGCTGATTCTTGGTTGCTTCTTCTTTCTACAGGGCTGGCTGACCCTGTGAGAGGTTTCTGAAAAATGACAATCAAACTATCGCGACGTGAAGTTCTTTCCGGACTGACTGGCGGCGCATTGCTCATGGGTGTCGATTCCCTTGCCGCTGCAAAAAACCTGGAATCGATCGTCAGTGCGGGCGGTAACTCTGAATATATGTTCGCGCCCGGTCTGAACTATCTCAATACCGCCGCACTTGGACCAACACCGCGAAGTGTTCTCGATAAAGTTCTGAAAGCCTGGGACGAGTTGGAACTGAATCCGGTAATTATGGCGTACGGTAACGGCGCCTCACTTGTCGCGACTGACAAAGCGCGCGAACAAATCGCGTCGTTAATCGGATGTACTGCTGACGAGTTACTCATCACAAGAAGTGCAACCGACGCAATGAACAGCGTGGCGTTCGGACTCAATCTCGAACGCGGTGATCGTGTTCTGACAACAGACGTAGAACACGAAGGCGGAAGTACTGGCTGGAAGTACTTGAAGAAGTACCGCGGCGTTGAGATGGACTTAGTCTCGATAGCTCCCGGTGACTTCGACACTAAAGGGATCGTCAATCGCTTTGAAAAGTTGATCACTGAACGAACAAAGGTGATCAGTGTCAGTCACGTGATCACGTCGACTGGTTTGCGTATGCCAATTGACGCGATTGTCGCGTTGGCGAAGAGTCGTCGAATACTTTGTATCGTTGATGGCGCTCAAGCGGTTGGTGGGATTGATGTCGATGTCGGGAAGTTGGGTTGTGATGCTTATGTCGCAACTGGTCACAAGTGGCTAATGGGTCCAAAAGGAACCGGCTTCGTCTACATCAGCAAAGACGCGAGTGCGATGATCCACCCTGTCCAGCGTGAAGACGGATTTCGATATGTTTCCGGCTCGACGGGGGTAGGCACTCTTCCTTTAGTTGTTGGGCTTGGTGAAGCAGCGGAGGCTTTGAAGAAACAAGGGATGTCGACGGTTGAGAAGCGAGTACTTGAACTGCGCACTCGTGCGTACGCAGAACTGATCAAGATCTCAAAGATTCAAGTTGTGAGTCCCCCTCCTGGTCCACTCGCTACGGCCTTATTGTCGTTCAAGCTTCCAGACTCAGTAGACAGTCGAGCGTTTCGGGATCTGATGCTTAAGAAATACAACATCGTAATCAAGGTCGGAGAAAAACGCTGGTTCAATGGCAATCGGATTTCTCCGCACATCTTCAACACCGAGAAAGAAGTTGATGCCGCCATCAAAGCAATTCGAACTGAGCTAACTTGAAAATCCAATTGCGGCGGAAAGCGGGGACAGGGTCCACCTTCCTGACCTGAAAATTTATGTAAGAATCTAGTCGGGCCTTGACAATATTTTCAGGTCAGGAAGGTGGACCCTGTCCCCGCTCTTCTCCAACTCTCAAAGGTAAAACGAGACTTGAACTCAGCATCTGGGAAGCAACTAATCTTCGGTCTACCGGAAAATCGCAGAGAAAGACCTAAAGAGACTGTGGAGGTCACGTAGTCAGTACCACATCGCGGTAGTGTGTGGTTCGACAAAACGTGGCGATTTGCCTTTGTGAGGATCGCTAACCAATCACGCTGCCAATGCCGATGACCCTTATGAACAGGTTTTTACGTTGAAATTAGAGGAAGGTGTAATTCGATCAGGTAACGATGAAACGCTGCCCCCAATGCCATCGAGTTGAGAACGACGAGACTCTGAAGTTTTGTCGTATGGATGGGGCGACTCTTGTTGATGGGTCGTCTAATCTCGGCGAAGAAGTGGCGACCGCACAACTGACAACTGATGCGAGTGAAATTCAGACCAGCATCCTTCCAAATCAAACGAACGACAACATCAATCGCGCAACAGGAGCAACAACGGTACTTTCGCCTCAACCTCCGCAGCCCACGACTGCAGAGTTAACGAAGGCGAAGTCGCGAACAACCATCATTGCAGTAGCTGTTCTTGCAACTGCAATCGTGAGCTCTCTCACCGGCGTTTTTGTGAGTTCTTTAGTTTCAAAGAAGCGCGCGACGTCAATCGAATCGATAGCGGTTATGCCGTTCGTCAACGAAAGCAAGAATTCTGACGTTGAATACCTCTCCGACGGAATGACTGAAACGCTCATCAGCAGTTTGTCGCAACTGCCGAATCTGAGTGTCAAACCGCGATCTTCTGTCTTTCGCTACAAAGGCAAGGAAACAAATTCGCAGACCATCGGTAAAGACTTAAACGTACAAGCGATCTTGAACGGACGCGTGGTCCAACGCGGACAGGAGTTGTCGCTGTTTGTCGAGTTGATTGAGATTTCGGGAGACAAGGTTGTTTGGAGTCAACGTTATGATCGAAAACAGTCTGACCTTGTCACCCTTCAAAGCGAAATCGCGCGAGACGTTTCAAGCAAACTCAAATCGAAACTATCCGGTGAGGAAGTAGCGAAAGTCGAAAAGACATACACCGCCAATCCAGAAGCTTATCAGCTGTACCTCAAAGGTCGTTACCACTGGAATAAGCGCACACCAGAATCGCTCAAGCAGGCCGTCGAATTTTTCAACCAGGCTGTTGAAAAAGATCCGAACTATGCGCTTGCGTATTCGGGCCTGGCTGAAAGTTATGTGCTGTTTCCGAATTTCAGCGTCGCTATGCCGAAAGACTGTATGCCGAAAGCAAAGTCGGCGGCGTTGCGAGCGATTGAGCTGGATGATTCATTGGCAGAAACTCATGTCGCGCTCGGAATGTACTATTCGCTCTATGCGTGGAATCAGACGGCAGCCGAAAAGGAATTTCGACGTGCTATCGAACTAAACCCGAACTACGCCTCCGCACATCAACAGTTTGGCATTGAATGTTTGACCGTGATGGGAAGATTCGACGAAGCCATTGCCGAGGGCAAACGAGCCGAAACACTCGACCCGCTCTCACCGATCATCGCTGCCGACCTCGCAAACATACTTATAAGAGCGAGGCGCTTCGACGAGGCTCTCGCGCAACTCAATCGCGGTGTGGCTCTCGATCCGAATTTCTTTGTCTTCTATTGGTATTTTGGAATGGCGCGTTATGGTAAAGGGCAGTATGCCGAAGCTGTAGCTGAATATCGAAAAGCCCAGGCTTTGAGTGACAATCCGTGGGTCAAGGCACTTCTGATTCAATCATTAGCGAAAGCGGGTCAACGTAACGAAGCAGTGAAACTGCTGGGTGACTTACAGGCAGAATCTGCCCGGCGCTATGTCACAAAGTCGAGCCTCGCTATCGCATACGGTGCTGTTGGTGACAAGGACAAAGCTTTTGAACTCCTGGACCAGGATGTTGCCGACCGCTCATCACGACCACAGGTGTTGTCTGTCAATCCGATATGGGACGACCTGCGTGATGATCCGCGCTTTGCAGGTTTAGTGCGTCGGGTCGAGGAATCAAAGTTAGATTGATTAGCAGGAGAGATGTGATTACAACAAATAAAATGCCCCAGGTGAGCGCGCTGCTTTTGGTTCTGTTTATTGGGAGCGTGACTGCTCAGCAAACTGATTTCCCGGAGCGCTGTCCTTCCCTACCGAGTCAAAAAACAATCGCGAAAAAAGACACGGCGCAAACGTCCGCGCAGTCGGCGGCGCACAAACTTGTCGCAGAAGCGCGAACGGCGATGCGTTCGTCGTCGCGCGAGAATGTTGCTAAAGCGATCTCGCTCGCAGAACAAGCACTGAAGTTGGATCCGAATGACATTGCCGCGTATCTAGTTCTCACACGCGCCCACTCGGCTTCGCAAAGATATATGGACGTGCCAAAAAAAACCGCGAGGCAACGGGCGTGGGAAAATCTGTCAAAGGCGCGTGTACTTGATCCCGCGAACGTTGAGGGCCTGCAGATTTTCGCCGACCAGGTTATAGCTCGAAATCAAGATTACGATTGCGCCAAGAAGATTCTTGAAACTGCACTTAAGTTCGATCCGCAAAACGCTCTCAGCAATTTTTACTACTCGCAACTCATCAGCGGAATGGGCCAGTTCGAACTCGCTTTTCAATACGCGGATAAAGCCATCGCATTGGCCGATGCCGATACACGCAATCAAGTGACGATCAACGCGGGCAGGCCTCGCTACATGGGTGGGCAGTACGATTGGGTGCTCGATCACTACGCCAAGTATCTTGAGTCAAATCCCGGAAACTGGCTGGCGTACTTCTATCGCAGCCTGGCTTTTGGCGCGAAAGGACAGTTTCAGGAAGCACTCGTCGAAGCAAAAAAGTCCATGCCTGCAGCCCCGAAGGGCGATGCCGGAGGAATTGGAATGTTGGCCCTTGCTTACGCCAACGCGGGACAGAAAGAACAAGCGCGCGAACTATTGAACGAACTCTTGCAGCGAGACGCGCGAGGCGAGCACGTTGTCGAATATCGGATTGCCGCAGTGTATGAAGTTCTCGGTGAAAGAGATGAGGCTTTCCGCTGGCTCAACAAAGACATCGTCGATCGCGACGGACTTGGTTCGTGGCTCATATGGATCAATTACGATCCTGTGTGGAAGGCGGCACGCAATGACCGTCGCTTCAAAGAAATACTAGAACGTGCCGGCTGGAAGGACTAAAGAGACTCTTAAGGCAACCGAAATACGGAACCGGGAGCGACAGCGACCGGCCCGATTGCCAAGAAGATCTCGCTTTTGTTACGGAACCGGGAGCGACAGCGACCGGCCCGATTGCCAAGAAGATCTCGCTTTTGTTACGGAACCGGGAGCGACAGCGACCGGCCCGATTGCCAAGAAGATCTCGCTTTTGTTACGGAACCGGGAGCGACAGCGACCGGCCCGATTGCCAAGAAGATCTCGCTTTTGTTAGGGGCCAGTTGCCAAGAAGATCTCGCTTTTGTTACGGGCCGGTCGCTGTCGCTCCCGGTTCCATAATACTTTTTTCCAAGTAGCTCGTAAGAAATTAACTCCTATGACAAACCTGGTACTGCGAGGCGTATTTTCATTCTTTCTATTAACTCTTCTCTTCTCCGGCTCCGCGGCGCAAAACATTCAGCCTGATTGGGCCAAGGTCGACGAAGAAACGATGCGTCACTTCCAGACCATCCTGCGCCTCGACACAAGTAATCCTCCCGGCAATGAAAAGCTGGTCGTTGATTATTTGAAGAGTGTCCTCGAACGCGAAGGTATCGAGACCAAAGTCTTCGCACTCGATCCGCAACGTCCAAACCTCGTCGCACGTCTACGTGGGAGTGGGAAGAAACGTCCTGTGCTGATCATGGGCCACACGGATGTCGTAACAGTCGATCCGACGAAGTGGAAGCATCCGCCATTTTCCGCAACACGCGAAGGCGGCTACGTCTACGGACGCGGAACACTCGACGATAAGCCGGACGTTGTAGCCGGGTTAATGACGATGCTTCAACTCAAGCGCTTGAACGTGCCACTAGATCGCGACGTGATCTTTCTCGCTGAACCTGCCGAGGAAGGCAATGGCCCATTCGGCATCAACTACATGGTCGAGAATCACTGGGCGGAGATCGATGCGGAGTACTGTTTTGCTGAAGGTGGTGAGGTTGTGCGCGAAGGAGGAAAAATTCTCTACGCGACTGTCACTCCAACTGAAAAAACTGCCTACACGGTGAGGTTGATAGCGCGTGGCGTTGCTGGACACGGATCTGTTCCCTTACGAAGCAATCCGATTCTTCACTTGTCGCAAGCGATAGCGAAAGTTGGTGCATGGCAATCACCGATGCGTCTCAACGAAACGACGCGAGCCTACTTTGATCGAATGGCAACACTTAGCGGCCCTGACGACGCGGCCAGATATCGGACGATACTTGAGGGGAAAGACACGGTTGCCGTCGAGGAGTACTTTGCCGTTAACCAACCGCGATTGAATTCAATAATCCGTACGTCCATTTCACCAAACATCATCAAAGGCGGTTACCTGCGCAACATCATTCCTTCCGAAGCTGAAGCGACCCTCGATATTCGTGCCTTGCCTGGTGAAGACATGACTGCCTTGCTCGAACAACTTCGCAAGATCATCAACGACCCGGCGATTGAGGTTGCTAAGGTGAACAATGCAACTCGGCCAAGTGCGGCGCCTTCGAAGTTAGACACAGAAGGCTTCAAACTTCTCGAAGCGGCTCACAAGCGAGTTTACGGCGTCGTGACTGTGCCTACGTTGATGACGGGAGGAACTGACATGGCCCAGGTGCGTGCGCGTGGAGTTCAATGTTATGGCATTGGGCCGATCACAGATGTTGAAGATGGCCCGAAAGGCTTTGGCGCACATAGTGACCAGGAAAGAATTTCGGAAGATGCGCTGTACAAATACGCACGCCTGCATTGGGACGTGATTAGCAACCTGGCACGGGCAAATTAATCGGGAGTTTCGTGTTAGTTCGTGTGGCTTGGTGGATATTTCAGTTCTTTCAAGACACAAGCCGATCCACAAAGCATACGAATAACACGAACAAGTAGTCTTTTGAACCAGTCAATCCACTAATCGATGTCACTATCCCCCAACACAAAACTGGCGCACTACTCGATCATCTCGAAACTCGGCGCAGGTGGAATGGGTGAGGTCTACCTGGCCCAGGACACAAAACTCAATCGCAAAGTCGCACTGAAGATCCTTCCGTCTGATCTCGCCGCTAACCAGGATCGAATGCGTCGCTTCGTCCAGGAAGCACAGTCAGCAGCAGCACTCAATCACGCGAACATCGCCCACATTTACGAGATCGGCGAAAGCGATGGGACAAACTACATTGCGATGGAGTTTGTCGATGGCGTAACGCTCACCACAGAGATTCACAAACAGTCGAGCGATTTAAAAACTCTTCTTAAGCAGCTCCTTGAAGTCGCAGACGGCCTCGCGAAAGCACATGGATCAGGAATCGTTCATCGCGATCTCAAACCCGACAACGTCATGATCACGAGTGATGGTTACGCGAAGATTTTGGACTTTGGATTAGCAAAACTTACTGAAACGCAAGGAGACGCGGCGACGGGGAGACAGGGCGACGGGGTGAGTGGCAAACGGGGCGACGAAGGCGACACGCTGATCGCTGACTCTCCCCGTCACCCAGTCTCCCCTTCCCCTTCTGCACCTTCCCCCAACCCGGTCACCTCCCCTGGTGTCATCATGGGCACGGTTGGCTACATGTCGCCCGAACAAGCTCGCGCTAAAGCAGTGGACCAACGATCCGACATCTTTTCCTTCGGCTGCATTCTTTACGAAGCAGCGACAGGTCATAAGCCTTTCACTGGAGATTCAGTTGTCGACACGCTGCACAAGATCATTCACGATCCTGCTCCTGCTATCACTGATTTCAATCCGTCAGCCTCGACTGAACTTCAACGCGTCATTCGCAAGTGTCTCGCTAAGGAACCCGAGAAGCGTTACCAGACGATTCGGGATGTCGCGAACGATCTTGAAGAAGTCATCGAGGAGATGAAAGGTGCGACCAACATCGATCGTTCCATCGCACCCGCGACAACGAACACAACAGCGAGTGAAGTAACCACCGTAGCGTCAGCCGCACATCCAACAACGTCGAGTGCCGAGTACATCGCTTCTGAAGTCAAACGACACAAGCTCGGGCTGATTGTTGCGCTTCTGGTGTTAGTTGGAGTCGCAGTTGCCGCCGGTCTTTACTGGCGTTCGAATCAAAGTTCGGGAGCAATCGAATCGATAGCCGTCATGCCCTTCGTCAACGATAGTCGGAACGCGGATGTTGAGTATTTAACGGACGGAATGACCGAAACGCTGATTAGGAGTCTGTCGAATTTGTCGAGCATGGATGTGAAGCCGCGTTCAGCAGTATTTCGCTACAAGAATAAAGACACTGACTTGCGAACAATCGCCAAAGAACTAAACGTACAAGCGATCTTGAATGGAATAGTTTCACAGCGAGGCGATCAGATCTTACTGAGTCTTGAATTAGTTGATGCCAAGAAGAACAGTGTGATTTGGAGTGAGCAATATCAGCGAAAGCAATCTGATCTTGTTTCGTTGCAAAGCGAGATTGCGCGAGATGTTTCCAACAAGCTCAAGGCAAGACTTACCGGCACCGAGGAAACCTCGGTAACCAGGAACGCCACCTCTGACCCTGATGCCTATCAAGCGTATTTGAAGGGGCGTTACTACTGGAACCGGCGGACGGCCGAGAATCTTAAGAAGGCGATCGAGCAGTTCAAGTTTGCCACCGATCGCGATCCGAACTATGCACTGGCGTTTGTAGGACTTGCAGATTGTTACGCGGTCTCGAGTGAGTACGCAGGCACTCCATCTGGCGAAGCTATCCCCCAGGCGCGAGTCTATGCTGAGCGGGCTTTATCACTTGAACCACAACTAGCCGAGGCTCATGCATCAATGGCAATGACCAGTGAGTACTCATGGCAATGGGCTGAAGCTGAAAAGGAGTTCAAGCGTGCTATTGAACTCAATCCCAAGTATCCGACTGCCTACCACTGGTATTCAATTTTCCTCAAGAACAGCGGAAGAAATGACGAAGCTGCAACGATGATCAAACGCGCGGCAGAACTTGATCCACTATCGAGTGTAATCTCTGTCAATATTTCGAGACTGTATCAACTCCAAAACAATCACCAGGCGAGTATTGAGAACAGCCTGAAGTTAATTGACCTCGATCCGAATTTCGGTCCGGCCCACCAGTACCTGGCACTGTCGTACTTGAGACTTGGACGAAATGAAGAAGCTATCGCCGAGATGGAAAAAGCGGCGACGCTAACAAAACATGCTGGTATCACTCTCGGGGATCTGGGTTATGTCTATGCTGTGCTAGGGAAAAAGACTGAAGCGATGACGATACTAAAGGAGCTTGAAGAAAAGTACTCTCGCAAGGAAGCAGTCGGCGCGTACGTGGCAGCTGTTTACTCAGGGTTTGGTGATAAAGACAAGGCGTTTGAGTGGTTGGAAAAAGATTTCGAAGTCCGCAACGGTAAGCTTGCAGAAATCAGGTGGCAAATGCAGTTTGAGCCACTTCGCGACGATCCCCGCTTTGCAAGCATCCTAAAGCGCATGGGTCTCTGACACGCGCATTCTTCCCGACACGCTCTTGAGTCCGCGAAGCGGACGATCAGCATAAAGCCTTGGGCGTCAGCCCAAGGAAGATCCGTAGAATGGATTCCGAAGCCCACGAAGTGGGCAACAGTCGAAACTGTTTGAAGATGACACCCATAATCTTGCGTAGCCTTACATCGCTGACCTGGAATTATCGCTACCAGAGCCCGCCTTGAGTTCCTAACCTTGGGTTGACGCCCAAGGCTTTACGCTGAACGTCCGCTTCGCGGACTCAAAACCAAGCCCCGATTCAACTAGATGATTTTCTTTGAAACAGTTACCTTCTATTGGGACCCCAAGCCAAAACGCTTAGAAGATTTAGAGTTGCACTTGAAGATTTGAACGTGGTTAACCTATTTCCTATGCGACGCAGCCTCATATCAATCATCCTCATCTGCCAACTCGTGCTAACTACAGTTGGTCAGCAAGAGCCTAAGCCGCAACCAACTCCTCCTCAAAATCCTCCACCAGTACAAGAACCCAAAATCGACACGCAGGACGTCGTTAAGATCACTACTAACCTTGTACAGGTCGACGCGGTCGTAACCGATAAGAACGGCAAGCGAGTAACCGATCTCAAGCCCGAGGAATTCGAACTTAAGGAAGATGGGCAACCACGTACCATTACCAACTTCGCTTACATCAATCTCGACTCCCCTGCTCCTCGTCCGACGCCGCAACCACAACAACGACCTACGAATACTTCAAACGCTGCAGCAGCTCCACCGGTAGTTCCACGCACACTCAAGCCAGGACAAGTGCGACGAACTATGGCTCTTGTTGTCGACGATCTCGGTCTGTCCTTCGAGAGTTCAGTTAAGGTTCGCAAGTCTCTGCAAAAGTTTCTTGATGAGCAGCTGGAGCCCGATGACCTCGTCGCGATCATTCGCACGTCTGGAGGGATGGGTGCACTTCAATCGTTTACCACCGATCGACGCCAACTTAACGCAGCAGTCGAGAAGGTAAAGTGGAGTCTTATCGGACGGGGTGAGACAACGTCTTTCATGACTAGCGCAGGAATGTTGAAACGTGAAAACCCAAGGACAGGTCTGACAACTGTTGAAGACATGGAGGCGGAGAAGCATCTTCAAAATTTGAGACGCGACATGTTCGCCGTCGGAACACTCGGCGCGCTTCATTACGTAATCAAAGGACTGCAACCACTTCCGGGTCGCAAGTCCATAGTCCTTTTCTCAGATGGATTCAAAATTCCACGTGGCGCAGATTTTTTTTCAGCGGATCACATGATCGAAATCCTTCGAGAGTTGACTGACTTCGCCAATCGTGCCGCCGTGGTCATATACACGATTGATGCTCGCGGATTGCAAACGCTGGGTCTATCAGCTGGAGATTCAACAACCGAATTTACTAGTGATCAAATTGCAACCAAGCTTTCTGAACGTAAGACTTCACTTACCGAATCACAACAAAATCTTGGTTTACTTTCCGGCCTGACAGGTGGTCTGTCGATCACCAACAACAATGATCTTAACCTTGGCATCAAGCAGATCATCGACGATCAGCAAGGCTACTATTTACTCGGATATCGTCCTGATGACTCCACTTTCGCAACTGTCGACGGCAAGGAAAAATTTCACCACATAAGTATCAAGATCAAACGCGCTGGCAACTACTCAGTTCGCACAAGAAATAGCTTCTATGGGCGAGTGGATGAAGCAGCCCAACCAAAACTCACCGTCAAACAACAGCTGGAAGACGCGTTGACTTCTCCATTTACCTCTTCGGACATTCAAGTAAAGCTCACTTCGATCTTCGCCAACAACGTCAAGAATGGATCTCTGTTGCAATCTTTTCTTCATGTGAGAGCTAGTGACTTAACCTTCAGTACGGAACCCGACGGTTCACACAAAACTACATTCAACATCGCCGCAGTAACTTTCGGCGACAACGGGAAAGTGATGGACGAGTTTGGTTACCCGGTCAGTATTACGATTCCCGCAAGTGAATTTGATCGGGTCAATAGGGACGGGTTTGTTTACAGTTTAGGTATTCCGATAAAGAAAGCCGGCGCGTACCAACTCCGCATGGCCATACGCGACGAGGCCACCGAACGAATAGGTTCAGCCATGCAGTTTGTCGAAGTGCCTGACCTCAAGAAGAACAAGTTAACCGTTTCGGGAATACTCTTGAGTGGTATTCCACTCGTAAAATTCCTAAACGGTTCTTCTACTTCAACAGCGGCTCAAAAGCTCGAGGGTGCAAACCTCGAAGCCGATCCTGACGCAAACCAGGCGGTCAGACACTTCAAAGGCAATCAAGCACTAATCTATGCCTTCAACATTTACAACGCTCGCATCGATAAGAAAACCGGCAAAGCTCAACTGAAGACGCAACTCCGATTGTTTCGTGATGGCCAGTTAATCTTCACCGGAGAAAAGACGGCGTTCTCACCAGTTGACGACAAGGATCCACAACGACTCCTGGGCGCGGGAGTAGTGCAATTGAAACCTGGCATGACTCCGGGCGGATATGTAATACAGCTCGTCGTAACCGATGAACTGAACAAAGAAAAAGAAACTGTCGCGTCACAATGGATCGATTTTGATCTTGTGGATTGAACAGAAATGTCCGACGAACTTCAGTTTGTCGAAGCTCTCAATTTCCCGGGGTCCTTCGACAAACTGAAGTTCGGCGAACATCGAACATTTCGGCGGGCATCTACTTTGTCGATCCCACCTCATCAATTACAATGCGCGGGCTCAGACCATCCATGACTTACAAGTGATTGGTGAAGCACAATCGCCGGGTGTAGCAGTTACCAATTCCCCCGAACATGAAGCGCTGCTCCCAATGCCAACGCCTGGAACACAACGACTCCCTTCTTTTTTGTCGTACTGATGGCGCATCGCTTGTTGCTGATTCGTCACCAATCGCCAGTGAAGCAGGTACGGCACGATTAACCTCCACGCCAGTAAGTAGTGAGCTTGGAACAAGTCTTCTTTCCCAGGCAACGAACCCTGCGGTTGTCCGTAACACTGGGCCAACGAGAGTTCTTCAAGCCACACCAGTAGCAAAAACTCACCGGCGAAAATTTCCCGTAATAGCTTTGACTCTCATCGCAATCGTCGTGATTGCTCTTTGCCTTACCGGCTACTTTGTCCTCCGGCCAAAAGAGCGAACCATAAATTCCATAGCGGTTCTACCTTTCCAGAACAAAAGCGACAGTGCCGATTCGGAGTACCTGTCTGATGGCCTGGCTGAATCGCTGATCTACCGTCTTTCACAACTCCCGAGCTTGAGAGTCAGCCCAACGAGTTCGGTAATTCGTTACAAGAATAAAGAGACCGATGCGATAAAAATCGGGAACGAACTCGGTGTAAATGCAGTGTTGACAGGACGCATTGTTCAGCGTGGCGAAGCACTGAACATAAGCGTCGAACTCATCGATGTAGAGAATAAGAAACTGATCTGGGGCGAACAGTACGAGCGGAAAATGTCGGAACTGCTGGCGACGCAGCGAGACATCGCCACCGAAATTACAAACAAGCTGCAACTGAAATTATCGGGAGCGGATTCGAAGGGACTGACTAAGCGCTATACCGAATCGGACGAAGCGTATCAACTTTTCCTTAAAGGTCGCTTTCACTTCACGCGGCGAACTAAAGAAGACATTTTGAAGAGCGTTGAATTCTTTCAACAAGCTATCAAACTCGATCCAAATTACGCGCTCGCTTATGCAGCACTCGCTGACTCGTTCAATGCAATGACGGCTTATCCATATCTCTCTCCGAAGGAAGCAGTCCCACAGGCAAAGGCTGCAGCAAAACGCGCTCTTGAAATTGATCCGTCACTTGCCGAAGCACACACCGCCTTAGCCAACTCACTTGCTTGTTTTGATTGGAACTGGAATGAAGCTGAACGCGAGTTCAAGCGTGCACTCGAGCTGAACCCAAACGACTCCGGAACACATTGGCGTTACGCAATGTTCTACTTGATGGTGTTGGGGCGTCGCGAAGAATCGATCGTTGAAGGAAAACGCGCGGTAGAGTTGGAACCACTCAATTTGAATAACGGTGCTAACCTTTCCGGACTCTATTTTCACGCGCGCCAGAATGACAAAGCATTAGCCGAAGCCAGGCAAGTGTTTGATCTGGATCAGAATTTCATCGTGGGTCGATGGGCGCTCAGCCAGGCTTCGATAATGCAGGGCATGTACAACGAAGCGATCAACTTGAACGAACAGTCGTTGCAAAAAGATCCTACCAACCAGGTATTTCTTCGCTTTGCCGGCTTGGCGTACGCAAAAGCAGGTCGCCGACAGGAGGCCGAGCAAATCATCAGCAGGTACAGAGAGATGGCGAAGACGCACTACGTGATGTCTTACCATATAGCGGTGATCTATGCGGCGCTGGGTGATAAAGACAAAGCGTTTGCCGAGTTGGAAAAGGCGTTTGAGGAGCACGACTACCTGCTACCACGAATCAACGTTGAGCCCTTCCTGGATCCACTCCGCGACGATCCGCGATTTAAGGATTTAGCAAGACGCATGGGGTTGTAAATCTCAGGATCTGATCCACGAAACAACACAAAACGACACGAATCAAAAGCCAGGCGTATCGAATCGCAAAATGCAGTGATAACAAAGCCAGATTCTAAATTCGACGATGTCACTCCCCCCAAACACAACACTCGGACACTACACGATCCTTTGCAAGATCGGTGCTGGCGGCATGGGAGAAGTTTATCGCGCTCGTGACACGCGTCTCGCTCGAAACGTTGCAATTAAGCTTCTGCCCGTCGAAGTTTCAAACAATTCCGATCGGTTGCTTCGCTTCGAACAAGAGGCACGAGCGACTTCAGCACTCAATCATCCAAACATCCTCACCGTCTACGACATCGGTACACACGATGGCTCGCCTTTCATAGTTTCAGAATTACTCGAAGGCGAAGAACTCCGTGATCGTTTGGACCAGGCTCAGATCCCACTTCGAAAGACAATTGATTATGCGCAACAGATCGTCAGCGGACTTTCTGCCGCGCACGAGAAAGGAATTGTTCATCGTGATCTGAAGCCGGAGAACTTGTTTATCACTAACGATGACCGCGTAAAGATTCTCGACTTTGGCCTTGCAAAACTTCGCGGCGCGAGTGACGGGCAAGGCTCAGAAGATGAGACGAGAAAAGTAATAACTAATCCCGGTGTCGTGATGGGGACCGTCGGTTACATGTCGCCCGAGCAAGTGCGTGGTGAGAAAGCAGATCAGCCTTCAGACATTTTTTCCTTTGGCGCGATCCTGCACGAGATGATCACCGGTCAACGTGCGTTTCGTCGCGAGACGATGGCAGAAACGATGACAGCGATCCTGAAGGAAGAACCTGTCGAGTTGAGTGCGACAAATCCAAACATCAGTCCGGCACTCGAACGAATCGTTAATCGATGTCTCGAGAAGAAGCCTGAACGTCGTTTTCATTCAGCACATGATCTCGGCTTCGCACTGGAATCGCTATCTGCTCCGACAAGTACATCCGGAAGTGAACTAAGCAAAGCCGCGCGCGTTGCAGTGTCTGAAACGCCAACTGCAAACAAACCGAGTCTCCTGCCATGGATCATCGCGGGTGCATTCGCGTTGGTTGCTGTCGGCGCTTTGTTATTTACCCTCTTAAACCGCTCGAACGAATCGAAACAGTCAGTTCGACTTTCATTCAACCCACCAGCAAATCTTGCCTTCAACGATGGTCAATTAGACGCGGCAGTAATTTCTCCTGATGGAAAGAAGATCGCTTTCACTGCGACCGGTTCCGATGGCAAGAACATGCTCTATGTCCGCAGCCTTGATGCGACTGACGTTAAGCTTGTTCCTGGTTCCGATAATGCACTGGAACCGTTTTGGTCTTCCGACAGTCGCTCTATCGCATTTGGTTCCAACGGCAAATTGAAGAGATCTGATCTTGATGGCGGTAACCCACAGGTTTTGTGTGATTCAGCGCGACTTGTCGGTGGAACCTGGAATGCAACCGGAGTAATTGTTTTTGCTCCAGATTACCGATCAAAGTTGATGCAGGTGTCGGACAAGGGCGGTGAGCCGCAACCATTGCCGATGAACGCCAACCCTGGTGAGGACGAGCGTCAGAACAATCCAATCTTTTTACCGGATGGACGAAAGTTTCTATTCAAAAACCAAAAAGGCGGAACCCTCGCCGCTATCTGGGCAGGATCGTTAGACTCACCAGAAACAAAATCAGTCCTGCCTGACATTGGTCCATCGCCCTTCGCTTTTGATAAGGAAGGTTGGTTGATATTTGTTCGAAACGAGTCTCTCGTTGCGCAGGCATTTGATTCTGACAGCAAGGTTTCAGGTGAAACGGTTTCTATCATGAGTGGGCAGCGCAACGCTCGCAGTAACGTCAGACGCTTCTCGGTTTCAGACAACGGAATATTGATTTGGCAGGGACAGTGGCAGAGAAACTATCAACTACTTTGGTTTGATCGAGAAGGTAAACAAGTCGGGAGTGTTGAGTCACCGCTCAAGGTTAACGTGGGACAGGATCCGCAAGTCTCGCGTGACGGAAAACGAGTACTGATCAAACGCGCACCAGCCGACGATGCTGTGAATAACATCTGGGTAGTCGATCTGGACCAGGGCACAACTCTGCGCATCACCTCTACGTTTAGCCAGATGCCTGTCTGGTCGCCGGATGGGAATCGCATCGCCTATAACTGTGAGGTCGGGATCTGTATCAAAGCATCAACGGGACTCGGTGAGGCAGAGGTGGTCCATCCAGGGACAAACTTTCCATCGCAGTGGTCACCGGATGGTCGCTACATTTTCTTCGTTAAGCGCGGAGTGAAAACGCAGAGGGATATGTATGCACTGTCCGTGAGCGATCGTAAGGAAATGCTATTGCTGAATTCCCCTGCTGACGAACACAGCCCACAGCTTTCACCTGACGGGAAATGGCTTGCGTATGGATCAGATGAGACCGGAACTTATCAGATTTACGTGCAATCATTTGTTGATGGGAAATTGGGCCAGGACAGGAAGAGCATCTCAACGACCGGTGGCAGATTCCCTGTCTGGCGTAGTAACGGGACTGAGCTGTTCTTTATTTCGCAGGATGGGCAGTTGATGACGACGACCGTGAGTACGAGTGGTCCGGAATTCTCCTTTCAGACTCCGAAGCCACTCTTTAAAACGCACATCATGTATTGGATTACTAACGTTCACGAGTTTGATGTCTCACCTGATGGCCAGAAGTTTCTGATCGGAACGATGATTGGAGAACCAACAGCCCCCGCCCCAACAGTAATCCTTAACTGGTCAGCAGGCCTGAAGAAGTAAAAATGTCCGATATGCTTCAGCTTGTCGTCTCAGCTACGGAGGCCTTTCACCGGATCACGACAAGCTGAAGCATATCGGACACTTTCAGAACCAGACGTACTGCCAGGCGACGGCTACAGTGTTGAGGTTGCCGCCTATGCGAGTGGTCACTCCCTTGGCCCAGGCCACTTTCACTGACTGCTTCCTGTTCAACGGAAAAGAGAACGTTGCACCGATGCGCGAGTTTCTTTGCCTGTCGTCATTCTCAACTCCGTTTATCGAGGTCCTGCCACCAGTAAAGAACGTCGCATTACCCGACACCCACATACGTGGACGAATGGTGTAACTCACAGCACCTTGTAAGGAAGCCATCGGACGCTGCTCGCGACGCGACGTTCCAAGAAAACTGTTGTTGGCAGCAAAGAGCCAAACGCCAGCCATACCTTCAAAGGTCCAACGATTCACAGGCTTTGAAATGCCAATCTCAGGTTTGAATGCCCAGCGGTTTGAACCCGGATTCACGAGTCGTTGGGGATCGTATTGCCCTGTAGGTACTACTACCGAAACACTTGCTCCAATAATCGTTTCGGGTTTTCGTGCGACAAACTCTTTCGGTCGCAGTGCTTTTCCTCCTTTGAAGAGTGTCGAGAATCTCACACGCACATCACCACCACCCGAACGTCTGACGTGAACCTGGTCTTCAAAGACAGTTCCTTTTGCAGTCCCCCAGATATATGGAAACACAACGGCGAAGTTGGCCTGTCTTCGGAACAAATTGAACGCACGGCCATAACCAAATGTGCCCGCGTTCAGCTTCACGCTCACATCTTTGAGAGGGAGTGATGAGTCGAGAAGTACATCACCCGATTGATATGCGTACCCGAGCAGGACAAACTGGGTTCCGACTGGTGCAGGTGAGTATGCTCGCGGCTCCATCTCCTGGGCTGGAGTGAGACTGAAAATCGCTAAACAAAATAATATCGCGCCGGAGAGCTTGAACATTGGTCCCAAGTCTAAAAGTCTTGAGAATATGGGTGTACTGTTAGTTCTGACAGGTGAGAACAATACTTTTCGGAGAGCAGAAGAGATGGACCACGAACAAATTAGAAAACTAGCCCAGTCGTACGCTGAGGCCTGGTGTAGTCAAACCGCAAGCAAAGTTGCCTCACATTACGAAATCGATGGCTCGTTAAGTGTCAACGAAGGAGCGCCTGCTGTCGGCCGTGAAGCAATTGCGGAAGTCGCTGAAAGTTTTATGACTGAATTTCCGGATATGAAGGTGGACTTCGACGAGCTGGAGCTTGTCGATGATGAGATCCGATTTCACTGGACGCTGACTGGAACGAGCACAACCCTACGCAAAGTGCGAATCAGTGGTCACGAAACCTGGCAGTTTGGACCAAATGGGTTGATCGAAATATCAAAAGGTCACTTTGATAGCGACGACTATCAACTTCAGATGAACGCTTCGACAAATTAACTCCCGTATAAGAGTTGGGAGGGAATAAATAGCTGTGAATCGAATAAACAGTTGGGAAGCGAATAAACAGTTGGGAAGCGAATAAACAGTTGGGAAGGGGGCAAGCGGAAATAGCGACACGACTGATATATAGCCTCGAGCGCGCCCCCGCCTGCCTTACCAAAGACCTCTCTGGAGCTCAAAGTCGCCTCTCTAGTAACTCCAGGGGGGGCGCGCTCGGATCGCTAAATTCCAGTTCAGCCTACTCCGCTTGCCCCCTTCCTCACTGTCCTTTTCTTTTTAGAGTCTCGAGTTCGACGGACATTGCTTCACTTCAATTGTCGGGTAAATGAAAACTGGAGTGGTGGTCCCTTTTCTTCAAACTTAATTCCGCCAAATCGCTTGGTACCTGCAAGAGTATCTCCAGTTAACTTCCCTTCGAAAAGATTCATAGCTCGAGGTCGCATTCCATTCATGAACCCATACGTCAGACCGTTAGCGGTAATTTTCAAATACTCCACCTGCCCCACACTTTCTTCACCGTTTTCCATTCGCCGCACTGTCTCCGCGACAACTCTTCCATTCTCAACTCGAATCCTCAACGTCACTCTGCCGTTGCGCGGTCCGTTCGATCCCATCCAGACATCACCAACCCATTCACCAATGTAGTTGCGTGCTTCCTCAGGTGTTGGAAATGGAGTGTTCATTAGACTCTCAACTGTCTCAGTCGGCGCAGGCTGTTTCTCGACTTCCGCTAATCGGGCAAGAAGAGTCGCGTTATCGAGCGGCGCGCCGTAACCGGAGACCAGCATGTTGTAGGCAACTCGTGCGTCACTTCCGCGACCTTCCATCAAAAGGTCGTTGACCACGTTTTGCAGCAAACGCTTTGGAGGAAGAACTGCGGCGCCCAAAGACGCACTAACTTTCGCGTAGTACGGAAGGATGCTCGTTGTGGGTGCTTCAGGTGCTGAGAGCCTGGAGTAGTCGCTGAAGACTTGTCGCAGTCCGATGTAGGATCCAAGCATCTGCAAAGTTTCGTGTCCCTCTAACTGGAATTTCTCGCGATATAAATTCCAACTGGGTGGCGCAACGGTCTTTAGCGTTTTCCACTCGTCGTTAGGCCAACCGAACTTTGCCTCGAGCGAAGCATACCTCAGTGGTCCACCACCAGCTCGTGCGCGAGCAATCAGTTTCTTCGCCAGCCAGTTGTCGTCGAGATTAACCGGCGCATCGAGTGAAACGACAGCTGAAAAACCTAAACGCGTGGCAGCAACGTAAGTCGCCAACACCCCACCGGAAGAAACACCGACGAAGAATCTTGGTGCCGCTGTTCGGAATTTACGATCAACCGCAGGCAACAATTCCTTTTCGATGAAGTCCAGAAACCGCTCGCCGCCCTGGCTTCGATCACTGCCGCTTACCGACAGTCCAGGTGGCGTGAGATCAAAGACACGCTTTTGGTTCGAAGCCATTGAGTCGCTTGTACTCACGTTGGCTATTCCAACGATCACAGATTCCGGAATCTGGCCGTTACGACTCAATTCGTCGCTCACGGCCGCGAGTGTGGGAACGAGATACTCACCGTCAACAACCACAGTGACCGGATACTTTCTGTCTACTTCACTTTGCGAATATGACGCAGGCAACACGATTAAGATCTTACGTGTCTCCTTCAAGATCGAAGATGCGATTCGAAATGACGATGCGGTGCCACCACGCGAAGCTTCTGTGTTCCCGGCAGGTTCGGTCACTAGTTGAGGTGGTGTTTGCCCTTGTGAGTCAATAACAAAGAGAAGAGCTAACAGGAGGAGGAGTAACTTTTCGAATTTCATCGGCTCAACACCTTTTGGGTCTACAAGTGTATTCGTGGCAGTGATCTTTTCTAGACCACATCAAGTTCAAACGCTAGAGTTTTGTGATGAACTGCTGGTAATTTTGACAGGCGTTTCAACACGTTGCGGAGTGCACAATTCTCACATGGGGTTGCCGTTGAAGTTACTTCCGAGGACCATCATTTTCCTTGCGCTTTTAGTGTTTGCCAACCTCGTTCGGGCACAGACGACTGACTCATCCAAACCTAAGTCGAAACCGGCGCAGCAGCCGATCAAAATCGGTAATGTCACTTTCTCTGGCAGTGTTCGGGCACGCAGCGAGAGTTGGAATTGGTTTGATACGACCGCCGCAGATCCGGATTACACTTTCGGCGCAGTGCTCACACGCCTGTCGTTATCGCAACAAACATCAAAGTTCGACTGGCAAGTTGAAGCCGCAATCCCTCTCGTAATCAACTTGCCGGAGCACTCTATTGCTCCAAATCCCCAGGGACAACTTGGACTCGGAGCCGGATACTTCGCGCCCAATGGCAAGAAGGACGCGAGCGTCAACCTCAAGCAAGCGTTCGTCAGATTCAAAGGTATCGGGGGAGATAAACCGAGCAGTTTGCGATTTGGCCGGTTCGAATTCGCGGAGGGCTCGGAGAAGACTCCAGATAATCCAATTCTCGCTACTCTCAAGAGTGATCACATCGCACATCGACTACTTGGTCCATTTTCCTTTTCACATGTTGGAAGGAGTTTCGACGGAGTGCATTACGCGCGAAACACAAAGTCGAACAACATCACTTTTGTTGGCGGTCGAATAACGGAAGGTGTCTTTCAACTCAACGCCAACAAAGAACTCGACGTTGATTTCTATTACGGCGCGTTCACGAGATCACAAAAGTTTCCGCGCGCGGACAGTGATTGGCGAGTCTTTGGTCTGCATTATCACGATGGACGCGGAGCACTAAAGACAGACAATCGTCCGGAAGCAGCACGTCGTGCAGACGGCGAGAACATTCGTTTGACGACGATCGGTGGTCATTACGTCAGCGCCATTAAAGCTGGCGATGGTGCCTTCGATCTATTGTTCTGGGGTGCAGGTCAATTCGGTAGTTGGGGGGTGTTGGACCATCGTGCTGTCGCGATTGCCGTCGAGGGCGGCTATACGTTTCAAGTCAAGTTTTCACCCTGGATTCGTGGCGGCTACTTTCGAAGCAGTGGTGATGACAATCCAAACGACACGACCCACAACACATTCTTTCAGCTGTTACCGACACCACGCATCTACGCGCGCTTCCCGTTCTACAACTTGATGAACAACGAGGACACGTTCGTACAGCTGCGTTTGAAACCACATCGAAAGGTTGGACTGCGATCAGATTTACGTTTTCTTCGTCTCGCAAACAAGAATGACCTCTGGTACCAAGGTGGCGGAGCTTTCCAGAAAAACACGTTTGGTTACATCGGCCGACCAAGTGGCGGGAATAACAGTCTTGGGACAGTTGGCGATGTGAGTATCGATTACAACGTTGCGAGTAAAACGAACTTCACTTTCTATTTTGGCGGTGTAAGTGGTGGTCACGTCCAGGGATTTGTTTATCCGGAGAATGGGATCCGTTCGAGTGCACGCTTTATGTACTTTGAGTTATTGCAGAGATTTTGAGAGAGGTCAGGTCAGTACCATCACCCGGTAGCATATGGTCAGGTCAGTACCATATCGCGGTAGCGTATGGGTGACGCTGACAAAAGTTCGGCCCAACGAGTCGTCAGCTTGCCACCGGATCAAACGAAAGAGCAAATGAACCTGCGGACTATTCAAGGCGCTTTGCTGGGAATTCTATTAGGTGCTGCTGTCGGCATCGGAGCCTACACGTTTGCCTACGCAAAAGGCTGGTCCTACATGACCGACGATGCCTCGGCGTGTGCAAACTGTCACATCATGAGTCAGCAATACAACGGATGGTTGAAGTCATCGCACCGGGCCGTTACTACCTGCAACAGCTGTCACACCCCCAAAAACCTGGTCGGCAAGTATGCAACCAAGGCATCGAACGGGTTCTGGCATTCGTTCTACTTCACAACTGGCCTATACGAAGACAACATTCAAATCAAAGCTCACAGCCTCGAGATTGTCGAACAGGCTTGCCGCAACTGCCACGAAGAAATTGTCGGTGCGATTGAAGGCGCTCATCAAGGTAGTTCACAACAACTCGCCTGTCTTCGCTGTCACAAATCTGCAGGGCATCTGGAGTAATTGGAGTCACAGGAGGAATGTATGAGTGAAACGACAAATGATGGCGTCCCCCAAAAGCGCCGCCGGCTGTTTTTCATCATCATCGGGATTGCCGCGCTAGCTACGATCTTCGGTGTAGCCATGCTCATGAACATCTTCGAGCGTAAGCAGGAAGCGCGGAATCCCTTTTATCGTGTTGTTGAATTAACTGATGACACGGAAGATCCTGCGATTTGGGGAAAGAACTTTCCACTTCAGTACGACGACTACAAGCGCACTGTCGATCAAGTCAGGACTCGTTACGGCGGAAGTGAAGCTGAACCCAGGACTCCAACTCAGGCCGATCCTCGAATGGTCGTTGCGCAGTCGCGTATCGAAGAAGATCCGCGTCTTAAAACGATGTGGGCCGGTTACGCTTTCTCAAAAGACTTTCGCGAAGAGCGTGGTCATGCCTACATGCTCGACGACCAAACCTACACGGAACGACAAATCGTAACGAAGCAGCCTGGCACCTGCATGCAGTGTCACGCGTCGGTCTATGTCACTTATAAGAAGTTAGGAGGCGGCGACATCATCAAGGGCTTTGAGCAGATGAATCAGATGCCTTACGCCGAAGCACGCAAACTCGTGAATCACCCGGTCGCGTGTATCGACTGTCACGATCCGGCAACGATGCAACTACGTGTAACTCGTCCCGGATTCATCGAAGGCATCCGTGCCTACAAGGCGATCCAGGGAGTGCAAAACTACGACGTCAACAAACAGGCGACACGCCAGGAAATGCGAGCGTATGTTTGCGGCCAGTGTCACGTTGAGTACTACTTCAAAGGAAATGAAAAACGATTGACCTATCCCTGGTCCAAGGGACTCCAGGTTGAAAATATTCTTGCGTACTACGATGAAGTTCAATTCAAAGATTGGACTCACGCCGAGACTGGCGCGCCCACACTGAAAGCGCAGCATCCCGAGTTTGAAATGTGGAACCAGGGTATACACGCGCGTTCAGGTGTGACTTGTGCTGATTGCCACATGCCGTACAAACGCGAAGGTGCGTTGAAGATCAGCGACCATCATGTTCGTAGTCCGTTGCTCAACATCAACCGTGCCTGTCAGACATGTCACAAGTGGCCCGAGGAAGAATTGAAGTCGCGAGTTGAAACTATCCAGGGAAGAACTTTCAAACTACGCAACATCGCGATGGATGCTTTGATCGATCTCATCAACGATATAAAGGCTGCAAAAGCTGGAGGAAGACCTGACAGTGAACTAACAAAGGCACAGGATTTCCAACGCAAAGCCCAGTTCTATCTCGACTTTGTTGAGGCAGAAAACTCAACTGGATTTCATGCACCACAAGAAGCAGCGAGAATTCTTGGTGAGTCGATCAACTTCTCAAGGCAAGGACAAAATTCTCTAAGAGGACAAGCGTCAACACAAACAGCAACAACAGCTAAAAAGTGAGTGATTGTTATCATTAGAGTCCCCTCATTTTCAAAACAGAGTGAGCAGGAGCGCAACCTGTCCGCAGAGTCTTGTCAATTTCAAACGTTAGTCAGGAAGGGGGCAGAGCGGAGACTAGCGAGACTGACACTTGCGAGTCGAGCGCGCCCCCGCCATCCTCTCAACACAATGATCCTCCATGCTCCCAAAGTGTGCCTTAGGAATTGAGTTAATTGTTTGGAGAGACTTAGCGGGGGCGCGCTCGACTCCCTAACTTCAGTCTCACTAATTTCCGCTCTGCCCCCCTTCCTGACTGCCCTTTAAGATTGAGATGGCTGTTGGGTGAGAATGCCTTTTGAAATTGAGATTGTTGTAGAGAGAAGTTAGCGGGGGCGCGCTCGACTCACTAACTTCAGCCTCACTAATTTCCGCTCTGCCCCCTTCCTGACTGCACTCTCCTAAACAGACACCTTAAATGGACCAACGACAATCTCTGGAGTTGCCCTGATAAAGGTGGTCACCTAGAATGAGCGTCATTCGGTTTTGAATATTTGCACTGCCGCATTAACGGAGGCAGAGATGCCTTCGCTGCACTTCAACAAAGCTGCTAAACGCGACGTCCAGTGACCCAGAACACTGCAACGTCGTAAGCATTTGAACCCAAGTTACTACCTGAGATCTGCCATGCTTCACGCAGTTGTAGTAATTCAAAACTTTGAGCCGACCACTCGCTAACGACTCGTCTACCGTTTACCGAAGCTACGGATTAATCAGCCGTTTGCGGTGTCGTTTACGATGGGCAGATATTCACTTCGTCTCAACAGAAATGACCCAAAGCAACTGCTAAATCCGTGCTTATTATTAAAAGCAGTCTGTAGAAATCCGTTGGACGACGACCGAAGTGAAAACTTCATAAAGATTCAGTTTATTGGCCTTTTTTAAAGGTAAACAATGATCGGGCAAAACTTATCAAATCGATACAGCATCAAGTCAGAATTGGGTCGGGGTGGAATGGGTGTCGTCTACCGCGCCAGCGATCCGCTGCTAAATCGCGATGTAGCGATTAAGCTAATTCCTCCGACACTTCTCAACTCCGAGACCGAACAACGCTTTCAAAGAGAGGCACAACTTGTCGCACAGATGGACCATCCAGCTGTCGTGCCGATCTTTGACTATGGCAAGCACGAGGGTTCCCTCTTCTTCGTGATGCCTGTGGTTGAAGGGACCAATCTCAGGTGGTTCCACCGTGACGCCACGCTCACTTTAGGCGAAGTCATTGACATCGGAATCCAGGTTGCCGAAGCACTTGAATACAGTCACTCACGTGGAGTCAGCCATCGCGATATCAAACCTGAAAACATCATGGTGGTTCGCGAAGACTCACGATTGCGTGTAAGGATCATGGACTTTGGCCTGGCGCGTGGTGCCACCGAGAGTCGAATAACTAAGACAGGTACGATCGCTGGCACTCTTTCATACATGAGTCCGGAACAAGTCTCCGGCAGCAACATCGATAATCGTACCGATATTTATTCACTCGGCACTGTCCTCTACGAATGTCTCACAGGCGAACCTCCATTCTCCGGTGAACTCCAATCTGTCCTTTACCGAATCGTGCATGAAATTCCTCAGTCGCTGCGCGCAATGGGTGCGGACATCAGTGAAGACCTGGAGCAAGTCATACTTTCATGCATAGCGAAGGAGCCGGCGAAGAGACCTCAGCGTGCTGCGGAAATTGGCGAATCACTGCGTCGTTCCCAGACGCGGCTTCATCAAAGCGACCTTGGACGATCAGTCGTGATGACCAAGACGATGATGATGCCGAGAGTCGCGCTCTCGCCATTCATAGGCCGCGACAAAGAAGTTACCGAGCTACAAAAGCGACTCAACGTCGCAATCTCCGGCGAGTGTCAGTTTGTAGTCGTGTCGGGAGAGCCCGGTGCAGGAAAGACTCGACTGCTCGATGAAATAGAAAACCTGGCGCGAGCACGAAAGTTACTGGTCCTACACGGACGAACTATCGAACAGGATGGCGCTTTTCCTTACCAGGGATTCTGCGAAGCAATCCAGGAATATTTCCGGATCAAAGATACGATTAGTTCACCGAGTAACCGGGTAGACTTTTCTGATGTTGCAGCAGATCTGATCACCTTGTTTCCAATGCTGAGCGAGATCAGCGAGATCCGCAGCGCTGCAACTGGTGATTCGAAACTGTCCCATGTTGGTGGTCAACAAGGACCGGAAAACCGCACTCAGATTTTCGAGTTGTTAGCGAGGACTATTACGCGATTGGCTGGCGGGCAGCCATTGATTCTCTATCTCGAGGATCTGCATGCAGCGGAAATATCCATCGAAGCCTTGCAATACATCGTTAGACGACTCGGGCCAACTCCAACCTTGATCGTCGGAACATATCGTTCGAGCGAAGTAGACGGTCGACATCATCCACTGGTTCGAATGCTCGACACCTTCCGCGGTGATCGACGGTTTTCTGCGATCGCTCTTGGTCCATTTTCGGTTACCGAACACCGGCTATTTCTCGAAACGTTGATCGGTGGACCAAAGCTGGCCGATAACCTCGTTGAGAAATTGTTCGAAGCGACCGAGGGTAATCCATTTTTTACAAAAGAACTGGTTCGATCGTTACTTGAGTCTGGCGGCATTTCGAAAGACCAAACAGGAGCGTGGAGCCTCGGTGCCAGCACCGATCTCTCCGCAGGTGAGTTACCGGCTACTATTCAGCAAGCTGTCGAGAAACGCATCGAACGTCTTCCCGAGGAATTGCGTGAAGTACTCTCACTCGCTTCCGTTGTAGGCAAGTCGTTTGACTTTCGCGATCTCGAAGCACTCGCCGGCGACAAAGATCTGGAAGACTCGATTGATCGTTTAGTTGAAGAAGGCTTACTTGAGGAGGAGCGTGAATCGCGTGGTGATCGACTCACCTTTGCCAGTGGCGTTGTACGCGATGTGCTGTACGGCGCGATCTCCAGACGAAAACGTCGCTCGCTTCATCGCAAGTACGCCGAAGAGATCGAAAAGCGACATCGAGGTCGACTCGAGCGTGTCTATCCTCAATTAGTTCATCACTTCTCGCAGGGTGACGTCCCTGACAAGACAGTCGAATACGGTTTGCGAATGACGAAGGCCGCGTTAGACGCCTTCAGTCCTGAAGAATCGGCTCGAGCCGCCAGGACCGTACTCGAGTTTCTGGACGACGAATGGGAAGGCGATCCCCAGCTCGAAGGTGATGCGCGAATGCTACTGGCGCATGCCTATCGGATGAGTGGTGAAATCGACAATGCCCTGAAAGAATCAGAAAACGCAGGTAGAGTTTTTGATCGAGAAAATCAAAAAGCCAAGACTGTTGACGCACTCCTCTTCGCAACTGAAACAGCCTGGCAAGCTCGCAAGGTGATTGAAACCACTCGACTGGTCCACCAGGCAACTGAAGCTGCACGCGCTGCCGAAAACATCGAGAGCCTACGACACATGCTCACGCTAGCGGCTACGTTGGCTAACCTTCGTGGCGAGTACGAACAAGCCAACCAGTATCTCGAAGAAGCAACTTCACTCGCTCCGGTAGTAGCGGAAACCGAACCTCAAAAGGACATTCCAAATGGCGGCAGACTAGTCGTCGCCATAGCTACACCATTAGGTGAAATCGATCCGGTAAACATGGAACTGATCGAGGAACAAGAAATCCTCGCGAACGTGTTTGAAACTTTGCTGGCAACTGATCTTGAAGGCAACCTGGTCCCCTCGCTTTGTGAAAAGTGGGAATTGTCAGAGGGAGGAGCTTCTGTTTCCTTCACGCTGCGAGAGAACGTTCGTTTCCAGAATGATCAACCGATGACAGCGCAATCGGTTAAGGACTCCTTTGAACGAAGCATTCGAGTTGCGCGCGAACTACCACCTGGGCTTGCTGCGATCAAAGGAGCAAGCGACTTTGCCAAGAGTGGTGAAAGTCACCTTGCCAGTATCGTGGTTAAAGGCGACTTCAAGCTTGAAATCCAACTTTCAGAACCACTGTCGATCTACCCGGCTTTGTTGACGGACTTCAAGACAGGCGTTTCGCAGCGTGCAAACGGTGAGATGCCCATCGGTACAGGTCCTTTTACGTTGGTCTCCTTCCGACCAGACAACATCGTCATCGAACGCAATCAGAACTATTGGAAAGGTTCGCTTTCACATCTGGATCAAGTCGAGTTTCGAGCTGGTCTAAGTGCGTCGGAGATCTCGTCGGGGCTACGGTCGGGCGAGATTGACCTCGCTCGCGATTTGTCGCCACAGGACCTCGAAGAGTTTCTCCGTGATGTACGTCTTCGCAGTGGCTTTGTTGAGTCACCTCGTAAGAATACCTATTTCGTGATCTTCAACTGCAGTCCGGGATCTGGCGGCGCAAATTCAGATCTGCGTCGAGCCCTCTCAGGTGTCGTCAGAACTCACGACCTTGTCTGGCAAACCCTGGGTCGCTTTGCACAGCCTGCGGTATGCCTCATTCCTCCCGGGATGTTGGCTTACGACCCTGGTAGACGACGTCAAACTCTGACTCGCGACGAAGCTTCTGCGATGTTGCGTGCCGCTGGAATCGAGAAGGTCAACCTCAAGGCAGCAGTGCATCCACTTTTACTGGATCGCTACAAGGCGCTGCTGACTAGTCTGCTTTCAATTTGGGAAGATCTCGGCGTGAAGGTGGAAGTTGCTACGCCAACAATGGCGTCTTATCTCGAAGCATTTCAAAACAACACCAACATCGACTTATTTATCGGGCGTTGGAACGTGGACTACGACGATCCCGATGATTTCACCTACGGCCTTTTCCACTCGCAAGTGGGTCTTTACCGCACTTATGTATCGTCGGCAGATGGCGATCAGATTCTCGAGGAAGCTCGCACTGAAAGTCTGCCCGGCGTTCGCTCATCGATTTATCGAAAGTATGAAAATTTTCTTCAGGAAACAGGCATGGTACTGCCGCTGTTCCACGATGTTGACTACCGCCTTGGCAATGCGAAAGTCGTTGGGCTGAATCTCCGGGGCAGTGCGCCCTATGTCCATTACTCACAGATGGGTAAGTTGGAGGCTGGTGCAAAGACGAGTGACAGTTTGAGAGCGGGCGGAGGAATTCTCCAGGTTCCGATTACCGGTACGTTGTTCAACCTCGATCCATCGTTCGCGGGTACAGTCGAGGACGCCGAAGTCTTGCCAAATGTTTTCGAAACCCTAACGCGAGATCTCGGTGGTGCACGCATTGGACCATGGCTGGCAGAAAGCTTCTGGTCAGAACAAGGAGGCAAGAGATTTCGCTTCCGCCTGCGAGATGATGTGCGTTTCCACGACGGTCGCAAGCTCACTGCGCGCGACGTTCGCTATTCGCTCGAACGACTGCTGCTGAACAAAGACAATCTCAGCAGTCGATTTATCTACTCATCAATTCGAGGCGCCAAGGCTTTACTTAACGGTGAACTGCTGGACCTGGCTGGACTACGTATCCATTCGGCCGAAGAGTTCACGATTGAACTCGAAGAGCCAATGTCGTTCTTCCCTGCCCTGCTCTCTTATCACGCCGTCGCCATAGTCCCTGAAGGCACTCATAAATTTGGACCGAGTTGGAAGGACGGCAGCGTCGGTACTGGTCCATTTCGAGTCGTAAAATTTGAACCAGGAGTGCGAGTTGAGTTGGAGCGAAACAAGACTTACTGGCGTACCGGTTATCCAAAAAGTGAAGGACTAACGTTCAACTTCGGGGTGTCGCCTACTGAAATTCTTTCCCAGTTTCGCGCAGGCAGATTCTCAATTGCGTCAGACTTATTGCCGGCAGACGCGGAAGCACTTCGTCGAGAACCCGAATTCGCTTCTGGTTATCACGAGATCCCCAAGCTCACGACTTACTACCTCGTATTCAACCTGAATAAGGGACCTCTAAGGGACAAACATCTGCGACAGAAATTGGCCCAGGCGATCGACGTCGGAAGTATCGTTCGGCAAACGCTCGGACGTATTGCAGTGCCGGCACAAGGGTTAATTCCGCCCGGTCTACTCGGTCATGATTCAAGTTTCATTACACCTCAGCAGGAATCGCCAGCGGAGCATGTCACGAAACACGATACGGCAATTGAGCTTACTGCCGTGGTAAATCCCGTATTCTTCGGAGAGTACGCAGCGTTCACTCGTGAAATAGCTCGATCGATCCGCGAACACAACATCACCGTGAAGATCGTTAACAAGACAATGGAAGAGTGGTTGGAGGCAGTCGCGGAAGGTTCAGTCGATGTTGTTCTGGGTCGTTGGGTAGCTGACTTCGCGGATGCAGATACGTTTGCCAGTATCCTCGCCTCCAAGGAAGGTTTGTTGGGACCTGTTTGTGGTCTTAGCGAAGTGGATCGGTTGATCGCGCGTGGACGTTCTGAGACATCGCCGGCAGCGCGTCACGCTGTGTACAGACAGATTGAAGACATCATTGTGCGTGACCGACCATTGATACCGCTGTTTCACGAACAAGCCTATAAGTTCGCACGACCAGAGCTCGAGGGAATGTCACTCACTTATGATTCATTGACGTTGGATTATGCGAATCTGAGTATCCGTTCGTAGCGGATAAGCTCTTCCTTAAAGTCTTCTCAATTTCAAAAGGCAGTCAGGAAGGGGGCAGAGCGGGAATAGAAGTCTCTTACTTGAGTGACCCCGACCGCGCCCCCGCCAACCTTTCCCTACACGCATCTCAACTCTAAACTAAGAACCAACCAGCAATGAAACCATTCCGAATCGCACTCGCAAATATTCGCTACCCTTCGACACCCGAAGATTCAATAACACTCGTGACGCAAGCCATTCTTGAAGCATCACGCGAGAAGGCTCAAATCGTCTGCTTTCCTGAATGTTACGTTCCAGGCTATCGAGGCTTGGGTCATACTCCACCGCCAGCTGACATGACGTTCCTTGAATCAGCCTGGTCCAGGATTGCCAAAGTCGTCGCGAAATCGAATGTGGCAGTGATACTCGGCACGGAAAGAATCGTAGATGATCATGTCGTACCGACTGCCTTGGTGATCAATCGAGATGGGACCGTCGCCGGATTTCAGGACAAGGTCCAACTCGATCCTTCAGAAGACACGATCTATTCGCCGGGTTGTGATCGAAGAGTATTTGAAACTGATGGAGTAACGTTTGGGGTTGTTATCTGTCACGAAGGTTGGCGCTATCCAGAGACTGTGCGCTGGGCAGCAAGACAGGGTGCACAAGTAGTCTTTCATCCGCACTATCATCCAGCGGAGCCCGGCGGTTTTGTACCAACTAGTTTTGGGGATCCTGCAAACACATTCCACGAGAAGGCCGCACTTTGTCGCGCGGCGGAGAACACCTGTTACTTCGCGACCGTTAACTATGCAACACCTGATTCGCCGACAACATCCGCTGTCGTCCGACCCGACGGAACGTTGCAGAGTTATCAACCCTACAACAAAGAGGGGGTCTTAATCGCCGACCTCGACTTATCAACCGCCACCCGCCTGCTTGCTATGCGCCTAAAAAGTGATTGATCGAACACCTCATAGCGCGATTCGAGTCGCCTCGGTTAGAATTCGGCCCGTACCCGTTTTGCAATTCAAGACCAACCGATCGATCGCTTTCCCTGGTATTTCCATTCCGGAGCGGGATTCGGTACTAGAATTCACTACCACAACAAGCTTTAGTTGAAGACTCGCGACCCAGCATGAGCGAGAAACTTCCGTCAGATTCACAACTCTCTCACTACCGCATCATCTCCAAACTCGGCGAGGGTGGTATGGGCGAAGTCTGGTTAGCCGAAGACACGCGACTCGGTCGCAAAGTCGCACTCAAACTTCTCCCTTCTGAGTTCACCGAAGATTCAGATCGAGTTCGTCGATTCACACAGGAAGCGAAAGCTGCATCCGCACTCAATCATCCAAACATCATCGCCGTTCACGACATTGGTGAAAGTGATCAAGGTCGTTTCATCGTGATGGAGTTCGTTGACGGCAAGACACTTCGACACGTCATCGCAAAAGACAATTCACTCGAGATGTTCTTCACGCTCAGCGGACAAATGGCAAAAGCGTTGAGCGCCGCACACGCCGCTGGAATCACACATCGCGACATCAAGCCCGACAACATCATGGTCCGTAACGATGGTTACGTGAAAATGTTGGACTTCGGTCTCGCGAGACTTCTCCCAAATACCTCCAGTGATCCTGAAGCGGCAACCCTCGCCCAACAAACAACTCCAGGTACGGTTATGGGCACACTCGCATACATGTCGCCCGAGCAAGCGAGTGGTCTAACAGTCAGTTCTCCTTCCGATGTTTTTGCACTCGGTATAGTTCTCTATGAACTTGCGACCGGCAGTCATCCGTTCAAATCGGAAACGATGATTGGATACTTGCATGCGATCACATCGCAGACGCCGCAGTCGATGACGAGGCATAAATCTCAGGTGCCTGCTGCACTCGATGATCTGATCATGCGAATGCTTGAGAAGGACCCGGAGCGCCGTCCCACAGCTGGTGAAGTCGTGCAGGCGTTACAGGAGATTGAGAAGTACGGTAGCAGCAACACACTGCCACTACGGGTTGTCACCAACCAGCCGAAAGCTTCACGTGATGAAGAAGGGTTTCGGGTCGCCGTACTGCCATTCAAGCTCACCGTACCAAATACGGAAGTCGCAACTCTCGCTGAGGGACTGTCTGAAGAGATCATGACGGGGCTGTCTCGCTTTTCGTACCTACAAGTGATCTCAGGGACTTCGGACAAAGCAGCCCGGGCACGCTACCTCATCGAAGGAAGCATTCGGCAATCATTAACTGCACTGCGGGTTGCCGTACAACTCGTTGATACAACAACCGGAGCCAACCTGTGGGCCGAGACTTATGATCGCGCCTTTAAGCCTGAAGATATTTTTGCATTGCAGGATGATTTAGCGCCGCGCATCGTCTCAACGGTCGCGGATCAGTATGGCGCGCTGGTCCATAGCATGAGTGAGTCACTGCGAGGCAAGTGTGCTGGTGAATACTCCGCGCATGAAGCGGCTATGCGCACTTTCGGTTACTGGGAACGCATGACCCCAGCGGAACATGCCGAGGTTCGCGACATTCTCGAAGCGGCTGTCGCAACTTCCCCTGATCACAGTGACTGTCTCGCCGAACTTGCGATGATCTACTGGCACGAGTACGCGTTCGGTTACAACCCGAGACCCGATCCAATTGGTCGCGCACGTGCCGCAGCCCAGCGAGCAGTTTCAGCAGCGCCGACCAGTCACTTTGCACACTGTGCGTTGGCGACCAGCCTGTTCTTCCAAAAAGATTTCCTTGCTTTCCGTCCAGCAGCAGAGCGCGCCCTCGCTCTGAATCGCATGGATGCCTCCACCATGGAGCTACTCGGGCAGATGATCGCGTATGCAGGTGATTGGGAATACGGGCTGAGTGTGGTGGAGCGAGCAATGCAGCTCAACCCGCATCATCCGGGTTGGTATCACTACCTCACCTTCTGCGATAAGTATCGAAAGCACGACTATCACGGCGCGCTCGCAAGTGCACTGAAGGTCAACATGCCTGCGTACCACTGGCCGCACGTTTACCTTGCCGCTGTGTATGGACAACTCGGCGAACAACAACGAGCGAACGAAGCTTTGCGTCAACTGCACACGCTCATTCCAAACTTTGGCGCGATTGCGCGAGAAGAAATGGGTAAGTGGCTGGACGCAGAACTCACAGAGCATTTGATTGATGGACTCCGCAAAGCAGGACTAAAGATTGATGATGAGGCGTCGGGGCAAGAAGGAGAAGGGGCGACATGGAGACGCGGCGATGCGGCGACCGGAACATCGAATAACCCCTCCACCGCCTCGCCCCTTCACCCCGTCGCCTCTTCTGGCGTGTCTCGCGCAGATGAAGGGTTCTGGGTCGCTGTACTTCCCTTCAAGTTCACTGGCTCAAACACAGACGTCGCAACTTTAGCTGAAGGCTTGTCGGAAGAGATCATCACTGGAATGTCTCGCTTCTCCTACCTGCGAGTGATCTCACGCAGCTCAACACTCCGATACGCAAATGAAACTTCTGATGTGCGCACTATCGGCAACGTCCTGGGTGCGCGATACGTATTGGAAGGGAGCCTGCGAATAGCGGGTACATCGTTACGAGTGTCTGTCCAGCTTGTTGATTCGAGCACCGGTGCACATCTTTGGGTCGAGACATACAAGCGCGCAATCGACGTCGACGATATCTTCGAACTCCAGGACGATCTCGCGGCACGAATCGTTTCGACGATCGCAGACATGAACGGAGTGTTGCTGAACAGTTTGGGCGAGATGCTTCGGCAACGTAGGGGAGAAGATCTTACTCCATACGAAGCCGTGTTGCGTGCACTCACCTATGTCAGCCGGCTTGATGCCGAAGAACACAAGATAATCCGAAGTGCCCTTGAACGAGCAGTGATCGAAGCACCCAACCAAGCTGACTGTTGGGCGATGCTTTCGATGACTTATACCGACGAGTTTAAGGATGGCTTTAATGTGCAGCCGAATTCGTTGGACCGTGCACTAGCAGCAGCACAGCGCGCAGTCGGCACATCACCCACTAATCATCTTGCCTACTACACTCTTGCGTCGGCATTTTTCTTTCGGCGGGATCTGGAAGCGTTCCGCACTGCCGCTGAGCGTGCTGTGTCGTTGAACCCCATGGACTCTGCCAGCACAGCCTTCATGGGGATCCTGATTGCTTACTCAGGAGACTGGGCGCGTGGCTGCGCTCTGGTTGAAAAGGGAGCAGATCTAAATCCAAATCATCCGGGTTGGTTCCGATTCACTGCTTACTTTAGGGAATACAGCAAACGTGATTACCGCGCCGCGTTACAAGTCGCACTCGACATGAATATGCCGAGCTACTTCTTCACTCACGCAGCACTTGCTGCCGCGTACGGCCAGCTTGGTGAGTTAGATAAGGCACAAACTGCACTTCGCCAATTGTTGATCCAGGTACCAAACTTCGGTGCGATTGCGCGCGAGTCGTATACAAAATGGTTTGGACCAGGCGAACTCCTTGAGGATGTGCTTGATGGTCTTCGCAAAGCGGGACTCGAGATTCAGGATGCCAGTGAATCGTTTGTTCCGAGCACTGTCTCAAATCAAACTCGAGCGGATGAAGGATTCTGGATCGCAGTACTTCCGTTTAAGTTCACCGGTTCTAACGTCGAAGTCGCAGCGCTCGCTGAAGGTATGTCTGAAGAGATCGTTAATGGCTTGTCGCGATTCTCTTATCTTCGAGTTATCGCACGCGGTTCGACCCTCGGCTATTCAACAAGCACAAAAGACTTACGAACTGTCGGGAAAGAGCTTGGCGCGGGTTACATCATGGAAGGCAGTTTGCGACTCGCGGGAACTGTGCTTCGGATCTCCGTCCAACTCGTCGACGCCCAAACAGGCGCCCAACTGTGGGCCGAAACCTACGATCGATCATTCAACCCGGAATCCATCTTTCAACTACAGGATGAACTAGTACCAAAGATCGTCGCGACAGTTGGCGATAGACACGGCGTCTTGCCACACACTATGAGTGAAGCTCTTCGTAATCGGAACGTTGGTGAGTTGCGTCCATACGAAGTGCTGCTTCGCGGCTTTGGTTACTTCGAGCGGATGAATCCGTCGGAGCACGCCGCATTGCGAGCGGCGCTTGAGCAGGTGGTGGAACAACACGCGAGTAGCGATAGTTGGGCCATGCTAGCGCTCTTGTATTGCGACGAACACAGGTTCGCGTTTAATCCACTGCCCGATTCTCTTGAACGCGCTCTTGCTGCTGCACAACGTGCCGTCGAAGCATCTGTCTCAAATTCATTTGCACACGAAGCACTAGCCCAGTCGTATTTCTTTCGACGAGAGTTCGACAGCTTTCGCAAAGCTGCCGAACGTGCCCTTGCGCTCAACCCGTTTGACGGAGCCACCACGGCATTAATGGGGCTGCTGATCGCGTATACCGGTGACTGGGATTACGGATGCGCGCTTGCGGAGCGTGCGACAAAACTCAATCCGCATCATCCCGGTTGGTATTGGAACGCGGCGTTTTACAACGCGTATCGCAAAGGTGATTACGAAGAAGCGCTAAAGATCACTCTCGAGTTCAACATGCCCGGCCTGTTCTATCACCACGTGAATCGTGCTGCAGTGTACGGGCAACTCGGTGATCGCGAAGCAGCAGGTAAAGCGGTGTCAGATCTCCTCACACTCAAACCTGACTTTGAAAACACTGCGCGAATGGAATTGGGAAAGTGGTTACCACCAGACCTGCTTGAACACCTCATTGAGGGACTTCGCAAAGCGGGCGTGGAAATTCCTGAAGCACTGCCATCGTCCGATACTGTGTCGAGCCTAACCAGATCCGATGAAGGGTTCTGGGTTGCTGTGCTTCCATTCAAGTACACCGGAAGCAACAGTGATCTCACTTCACTAGCCGAAGGATTGTCAGAAGACATCGTTACTGGTCTCTCACGTTTCTCTTACCTTCGAGTGATTGCACGCGGATCAACTCTCCAATTCGCAAACAAGACCACCGACTTAAGAACTGTTGGTAAAGAGTTAGGCGCCCGGTACGTAATGGAAGGAACTCTTCGACAGGCAGGTATTAAGTTGCGACTTTCGGTCCAGCTTGTTGATGCGATCACCGGTGCACATCTCTGGGCCGAAAACTACGAGCGCTCCTTTAGTCCCGACTCCGTCTTCGAATTGCAGGACGATCTGGTTTCACGAATTGTCTCGACGATCGCTGATCTGCACGGAGTGCTCCCGCGAAGCATGAGTCAAGTTGTCAGGCTCAAGCCTGTGGATCAACTCAGTCCCTACGAAGCCGTGTTGCGTAGTTTTGCTTACACCGAACGAATAACTGCCGAGGACCTTGAAGATGCACTTAGTTGTTTGGAGTCGGCAATCCAAAAGGCGCCAACTTATGTCGATGCCTTAGCTTTTCTTGCGTCGTTATATGCACAGGACTTTGGGCAAGGCTTTGAGCTACGCACCGATCCTTTACTGAAAGGAGAGAGTTTGGCGCGGAAAGCGGTTGAGCTGGCCCCATCCAACCATTTCGGCTGGTATAGCCTGGCCCAGGTACTGTTCTTTCAAAAAGAGGTGCAAAGCTTTGCTCAAGCGGCAGAGCGATCGGCAGCGCTCAACTCGATGGATGGCAACTCGATCGCCTCCCTCGGGGAAATGCTAACGTTCTCGGGCAATTGGGAACGGGGCCTGGCCCTGGTTGAACGCGCTAAGCAACTTAATCCCAATCATCCGGGATGGTACTGGTACGCCAACTTTCATTACGCATACAGTCAACACGACTATAAAGGCGCACTGGATTTTGCACTTAGAGTAAATCTGCCGAACCACTGGGCTTCCCACGCGACGGTCGCTGCGGCCTATGGACAACTCGGACAGCGCGACGCCGCAACTCGAGCTCTTCGAGACTTGCTGACGTTACGTCCAAACGCTTCCTCAACCGTTCGAAAAGATATGAGCAAGTGGTGGACGCCTGAGGACGTCGAACACTTCATAGATGGTTTGCGAAAAGCGGGGTTGCAGGATAGCCCAGGCTAAGACTCTCCGTGTCTCTGTGTTCTCAGTGTCTCTGTGTTGAAACTGGGCTACCGTAGTGAACAACGGAATTTTCAACACAGAGACACTGAGAACACAGAGACACGGAGAACTGAAATTATCGAATTGAGTTGTTAGCTTAGTAATGATATAGGCTTATCAAACAGCAACGAGACATGTCACTTTCCCCCAACTCAACACTCGCGCACTACACCATCCTCTCCAAGCTTGGCGCAGGCGGCATGGGTGAAGTCTACCTGGCTCAGGACACAAAACTCGATCGAAAAGTTGCACTTAAGATTCTCACCGGCGAAATTGCGTCAAATGGCGATCGCATGGAGCGATTCGTTCGTGAAGCAAAGTCTGCAGCGGCACTTAGTCATCCGAACATTGCTCAAGTTTTTGAGATCGGGGAACACGAAGGCACTCACTACATCGCGATGGAGTTCATCGATGGACAAACGCTACGTGAAAAGATCCATCGCGAACACACTGACCTCCGGCGTCTGTTGCGACACCTGCAACATGTCGCAGAAGGCTTAGCTAAAGCACACTCGGTAGGAATAGTTCACAGAGATCTTAAGCCTGACAACCTGATGGTCACTCGGGATGGGCACGCGAAGATTCTGGATTTTGGGCTGGCAAAACTTACTGAAAAAGCGAACGACGGGGCGACAGGGAAAAGGGGCGATGAAGGCGCGACCTTGATCGCCGAATCGCCGCTTCTCCCGGTCGCGGCTTCACCGGATCCGGTCACCTCACCCGGTCTGATCATGGGTACAGTTGGGTACATGTCACCCGAACAAGCGCAGGGGAAAACTAACGAAATCGATCAGCGGTCCGACATCTTTTCGTTTGGATGCATTCTCTTTGAAGCGGCAACCGGTAAGAAACCGTTTGAAGGCGATTCGGTAATCAAGTCGTTACATAGTTTGATTTACGAACCAGCGCCGCAGATCAAAGACATCAACCCGGCGGCACCGGCAGAGTTGCAACGCATCATTCGTCGCTGCCTCGCGAAAGACAAGGACGAGCGTTACCAAACGATCAAAGAGGTCGTGATTGAGCTAAAGGAATTGAGGCGTGAACTGGAGAACGCGGTTGGCTCCGACTTAGCAGTTCCCCCACCTTCTCAAGGTTCAATGTCGACGGCTACTGTTTCGTCCACCTCGAACTCAACTGCGGTCCAACCTCTGTCAGTGCCGCCGACTGTTTCGAGTGCCGAGTATCTCGTTACTCAATTCGGCAAACACAAAAGAAGTTATTTAGCTGTTGTCGCGGTGATTCTACTTATGGCGGTCGGCACTGTTGTCTGGTTCTTTAAGTTTCGAACAGCTTCAAACAGCGGAGATTCAGTCAAGTCCATCGCTGTCCTACCCTTTCAAAACAATAGCAGCGATCCTGACACTGACTACCTGTCGGACGGAATCGCTGAATCACTTATCTTCCGCTTGTCTCAACTTCCAGGCTTGAAGGTTAGTCCAACCAGTTCGGTGATGCGTTACAAGAAAGAAACAGACCTGGCGTCTATTGCCGATGCGCTCGGTGTTGAGTCTGTAATGACTGGCCGTCTAAACAAACGCGGAGACGAATTCATCATTACTGTCGAGTTAGTCGACGTCCGAAATAACAAGATCATTTGGGGTGAGCGTTACGAGCGAAAGATGGCTGACTTGATGATGACCCAGCGTGAGATTGCCTCGAGTGTCACAGACAAACTGCAATTGAAGCTCGCGGGTAACGAGAGCAAAGGAATCGTAAAGCGCTACACCAACAACAACGACGCTTATCAACTGTGGATGAAAGCGCGCTTTCACTTTGCCAGGCGAACAGAAGAGGACATGCGGCGAAGTATTGATCTTTACAAAGATGCAATAAAGCTCGATCCGAATTTTGCCCTCGCGTACGTAGGTTTAGCCGAAGCCTACAACACGATGCCATCGTTCCCTTATGCTGCTCCGCACGACGTTGATCCATTCGCAAGAGAGGCTGTAAAGAAAGCCCTGGAAATCGATCCGGAGCTTCCCGAAGCGCACACCATGGCGGGTATGATCGCCGCTACGTACGACTGGGATTGGACCAAGGCGGAGACTGAATTCAAACGTGCGCTCGAACTCGATCCAAATCTCGCGATTACCCATTATCGCTATGCCTGGACCTACCTGAGTCCATTGGGCCGTCACGAAGAAGCCATCTCGGAGATGAAGCGAGCAATGGAACTGGAACCGCTATCGTTAATCCAGGGAATAAATTTCGCGGGGGTTTACATGTACGCCCGCCAGTATGATCTTGCTTTTGAACAGGCTCGCAAAACCTGTGATCTGGATCCAAACTTCTTTGCATGCTACGTATGGAAGAGCCACATCCATAATCTCCGTGGTCAGTATCAGGAGACACTTGATATTGCCGAAAAGCGAGGCGAGATCATACCGAATTTGCGTCCCGACCTAATCTACGCACTTGCAAAGTCGGGACGTCCGGCCGAGGCCCAGGAAGTATTGAGACAGTGGCGAGAAGTAGGAAAGACAAAGTTCATTTCCCACTATTGGATGGCTGTCAGTGAGATCGCACTAGGAAACAAGGATAGCGCGTTTCTGGAACTTGAAGAGGCGTATCGTCAGCACGAATGGTTCCTGCAACGCATTAAGACTGATCCCTTTATGGATCCGCTGCGTAGTGATCCAAGGTTCGCCAGTCTCGTGAAGCGACTCAATTTTCCGGAGTGAGTAGCCGCAAATTTAGTTGGGTGCATGGACTCATAACGTTCCTTGAATTTAGCTCTGCGTTTAAACGCCAGACTCCAGCGCACTTTTAGTTCGTGTCGCGTAGCCAATTATTCGAGCCTCGCTACGCTACTCAACGGGCTGCCGCGACTTGGCAGATCTTCAACCAGCAGAAGGAAGAACAATAATTAAAGACCTCGCAAACAACAGCACTCTGTCGCACTACAGGATCGTCTCCAAACTTGGTTCTGGCGGGATGGGGGCAGTCTATCTGGCCGAAGATGTCGAACTCGATCGACCTGTGGCCCTGAAAGTTTTGCTGCCGGAAGTTGCCGAGAATGAAGACCGCCTTCGTCGTTTTGTTCAGGAAGCAAAAGCAGCATCGGCTCTCAATCATCCCAACATTTTAACGGTCTACGAGATCGGTACTGTTGAGAACTCTCGCTTCATCGCGACTGAACTTATCAAAGGTCACACACTCAATGAGCGCCTCCGAAATGAACCATTAACACTCCGCGAAAAACTCGACATCGCTCTTCAAGTCGCCGCGGCGTTGAGTGCTGCTCATGGTGCGGGAATAGTTCATCGTGACATCAAGCCCGACAACATCATGCTCCGGGACGACGGCCTGGTGAAGGTACTTGATTTCGGTTTGGCAAAATTGACGTCCACAACGGACGTCGCAAGCTCCCGCTCCGAAGCACCAACTCAACGCCCGCTTACGAACCCCGGGGTTGTGATGGGAACAGTCTCCTACATGTCTCCTGAACAAGCCCGCGGGAAAGTAGTCGACGCGCGATCCGACATTTGGAGCCTCGGGGTTGTTCTCTACGAAACCCTCACCGGGCGGACGCCGTTTGCAGGCGAGTCGATGAACGACTCAATCGCTGCAATCCTAACGAAAGAGCCGGCCCCACTTGACGGAGATACTCCCGCTGAACTGCAACGCATTATTCGGAAGACGCTCCAGAAGAACGTCGATGAACGTTATCAAACAGTCAAAGACTTGCAACTTGACCTCAAGAACCTCAAGCGCGAACTCGAGTTCTCTGAACAACTAGAGCGGTCGCAGGTGCCCAACTCAGTTAACTCGGCAAATGTTACCGGTGGTCAACCCGCAGAAAACGCGACTGCCGTCCAATCGAATGCAGCGTTAACGCAAGGAAGTTTGGCCCATCAACATCAATCAAGCGCAGAGTACATAGCCAGTGAGATTAAGAATCACAAGGTCGTGGTGGGCACGATTCTCATTGCGATGGTTGTAGCTTTGGTGGGCGGTGGTTATTGGTTTTGGAAGAGTCGGGCCGCGAGCACGGATCAGATCAACTCGATCGCTGTTCTCCCGTTTGAAAACAGAAGTGGCAATCCAGATTCCGAGTACCTCTCCGATGGACTTGCTGAGTCGTTGATTTATCGCTTATCTCAATTACCAAATTTGAAAGTCAGTCCCACCAGCTCAGTTCTTCGTTACAAGGGGAAAGAAATTGACGTGCAAAAGATCGCAGCAGAACTCGGGGTCAGTGCCGTAATGTCGGGGCGCTTGGTCCAACGCGGTGACAATTTGACAATCAGCGTTGAGCTAATCGATGCGCGAAAGAACCAGATCCTCTGGGGTGAACAATTTGAACGCAAGACTTCCGAATTACTGACAACACAACGAGAAATCGCCACGGCCATCAGTCAGAAACTGCAGCTAAAACTGTCTGGCGCCGAATCCACGGGTCTAACCAAGCGATACACCAACGACAACGAAGCGTACCAGCTCTATCTAAAAGGCCGCTTCTATTGGAATCGGCGCACAGCTGAAACCATCCAGAAAGCAATCGAACACTTTAAGGCTGCTGCGGAAAAAGATCCGGGCTTTGCGTTAGCTTATGCCGGTCTAGCTGACTGTTATGCCATCTCGTCAACTTACGTGCGGCCAAGGTCGAGTGAATTTCTCCCGCTTGCCAGGTCCACTGCGCAAAAGGCAATCGAGTTGGATAGCACGTTAGCGGAACCACATGCGACGCTGATCATCATCAATCACCTCGAGTGGAAACTGGCTGAAGGCGAGGCCGAAGCAAAACGCGCAATTGAACTAAACCCAAACTACGCGACCGCCCATCACTGGTATTCGCGTCTGCTTCGATCGCTCAACCGCAACGATGAAGCCTGGAATGAGATCAAACGCGCAAACGAACTTGATCCACTCTCGCTCGTTATCCTCAACAACATTGCCGAGCAGTATATTGACCGTGGTGATCTGAAATCTGCGACTGACGAATGCCAACGCATGCTCGACCTTGATTCTAATTTCTGGGCCGGTCATCTAACGTTAGGAATCGCATTGGTGAAACTGGGGCGGTACGAAGAGGCGTTAGCAGCAGGGCAAAAATCCGGACAGCTGACAAACAGGTCGAACGCCTCGATAGCCTTCATCGGTAACGTCTACGGCCGAATGGGAAAAAGAGCCGAAGCTGAGAGTGTGATCAGGGAACTTGAAGAGCGATATGCGAAGAAGGAAGCCGATGCTCGCGATCTTGCAGTCGTCTACGCCGGACTCAACGACAAAGATCAAGCGTTCACCTGGTTGGAGAAAGCGTTTGCAGACCACAGTACCTTCCTCGTAATACTTCGACTCGAACCATCGCTCGACCCGCTGAAGAGTGATCCGCGCTGGAATGAGTTGTTGAAACGAGTCGGAATCGGTTCGTAGGTGGAAGGTGATTGCCTTTGACGTCGTAGCTGAACAGTAAGGTACTTGCCTTCGTGTTGTTTCGTTGGACTGGATCTTAGTTTTCTAAACTGGGGCATGTGTGATCCACGGAAGTCATACGAACTAAACACGAACGCCTGAAGACCGAAATGACTCTGTGTTAGAAGTGGTTAATTTGCCGTGAACAACCTGGAACCGAATTCAGTAATCGCTCACTACCGCATCGTTTCCAAAATTGGTGCTGGAGGAATGGGCGAGGTGTACCTGGCCCAGGACACCAAACTTGACCGCAAAGTCGCAATCAAATTTCTAGCGCATGAATTCAGTAAAGACGAAGACAAACTTAGACGCTTCATCCAGGAAGCCAAGGCCGCTTCGGCTCTCAATCATCCAAACATCCTTACCGTTTACGAAATTGGTGAAGTTGGCAGCAGCACGACTGTGAAGGAGGGCCACCACTACATCAGTACGGAGTTCATCGACGGCAAAACACTCCGCGAACAGATCAAAGAAAAAGAGACAGTCACTCTCAAGAACATACTAAAGATTGGCGTGCAGGTCGCCGAAGCACTCGCAGCCGCACACGAAGCAGGCATCATCCATCGCGATATTAAGCCAGAGAACATCATGATTCGTCGCGATGGTTACGCGAAGGTCCTGGATTTTGGATTAGCCAAGTTGAGTGAGCGACGAGGCGATTCGTTGACGGGGAGAATCGGTGATGACGAGCCAACGATCGCCCTTTCTCCGGTTCACCCCATCACCCCTTCGCCCGTGACTTCTCCCGGTGTCGTAATGGGAACGGTCTACTACATGTCGCCCGAACAGGCTCGAGGACAACAGACCGATGCGCGCACTGACATCTGGAGCCTCGGAGTAGTTTTGTACGAACTGGTTGCTGGACGAATTCCCTTCTCCGGTGAAACTACCAGTCACACTATTGTCTCAATACTCGAGAAGGAACCGGCAACACTCGAAAACGCGCCAGTCGAACTAACACGTATTGTCCGTAAAGCACTGAGTAAAGATGTGGACATGCGTTATCAATCAGCGCGAGACCTCCTGATTGATTTAAAGAGCCTGCACCGCGAACTCGACTTCCAGGGTCAGATCGAAAAGTCTGCAGCACCAAATGCAAGTTCAACTATCGACGCCGTAAGTGAAAACAAGACACGCACGTTCAGTCCGGAAGTGACGCACGGCCAGTTAGCCTCAACCAAGTCAACTTCCAGTCTCGAGTACGCCGTCACCCAGGCAAAGAGTCATAAACTTGCGACGACAATCGTCGCGTTAATACTCGTGGGAGTAATTACGACTGTCGTCTACTTTGCGTTCGTTGCTAAACGAAGTGATAGCTCAGGAGGACTGAAGTCGATCGCGGTAATGCCTTTTGTTAACGCCAGTGGGAATTCAGAAGTTGAATACCTGTCCGATGGGATAACAGACTCGCTGATCTTTCGTTTTTCACAACTGCCCAACGTGAAAGTCAGTCCAACCAGTTCGGTGATGCGCTTTAAGAAGACAACGAAAGAAGTCACTGAAATCGCAAAGGAACTTGAGGTTGATGCAGTGTTGTCGGGTCGATTGATGCAAGTGGGCGATAGTTTGAATATCAGCGTTCAGCTTATCGACGCTCGCACAAATAAGTTGTTGTGGGCAGAACAGTACGATCGAAAGATGGCTGACTTGTTAGCGACACAACGTGAGATCGCAACTACGCTCACGCAGAAAATGCAGCTTCAGTTAGTTGGCAATGAACGCGGTCTCACTAAGAAATACACGAGCAGCAACGAAGCCTATCAACTTTACCTGAGAGGTCGTTATCACTGGTCGAGGCGAACCAGGGATGACATGTTCAAGGCTGTCGACTCCTACAAACAAGCTATCGCACTGGATACGAATTTCGCACTTGCGTACGCGGCGCTGGCAGAAGCTTATAACTCAATTGGAAAGAATCCCGACCTGCCGCCGAAGGATTGCATCCCACTGGCAAAAGCCGCCGCTACTCGGGCTCTCGAGATCGATCCCAACCTGGCCCAGGCACATTCTGCTTTAGCTGACGCCTATTCGATCTACGACTGGAACTGGGCTGAAGCCGATAAGCACTTCAAGAAAGCAATCGAACTCGATCCAAATATCGCTTACACACATCTCGTTTACGGTGGGAGTTACCTGCAAGCAATTGGGAAGACTGACGAAGCACTCGCTGAAGCGAAGAAAGCGATTCAACTTGAACCGTTGTCCCTAATAAGTAATTCAGTGGCGGTCGGCCTTTATCTAAGTGCGCGCCAATCCGAGCAAGGGTTAGCCCAGGCGAGAACTGCTTATGACTTGGATCCTACTTTTCGACTCGCTCACCATTGGCTTGGATTGGCTTTGATTGCTAATAAGAAGTATGACGAAGCCATATCGATTTCGAAGTCGCATCTGCCGTCAGATGCAGCCGCTGATTGGATGACACTCGTTGTGATAGCTCAAGCTTATGCAATGCAAGGGAAAAGAACCGAAGCTGAGCAGGAGATAAGTAAACTCCGCGAACTATCAAAAACGATCTATATCCGCCCGTATTATTTCGCATGGTTCTATGCCGCACTCGGCGACAAGGATAAAGCGTTTGCGGAGTTGGAGCGTTCAGTTGAAGACCGTGATTGCTTTTTGAATCGCCTGACCCTGGATCCTTTCATGGATCCACTCCGCGACGATCCGCGATTCAAAGAGATCCTGAAGAGAATGGGCCTTCCTTTGTAATCCACTTTCCACATAACAACCAATCTCTTTCAAGAAACACGTCCTTCTATCGGAGCGTCCGTCCTCGGCCGCCCCCGTTCCGTGGCGACACCTCCTTCCCTACCTCGCTCCACTCCCCTATAGACGAGCGCTCGTGTCTGGTCCAAGTCGTCGGTAGGGAAAGGGGGCGGCCGGGGACGGACGCGCTCCGACAGAAGAGCGCTCGTGTCTGGTCCAAGTCGCCGTGGTGGGAAACCGGGGGACTTAATTTCTGAGTTTATTCTGAACGCTGATGTAGCAGATTCGGCAGATGAACGCAGAAGGATAGCAGCATCGGCTGAGTCTGATTTTTCCGAGTGGATCAGCGTTCATCTGCGACATCTGCGTTCTAATATCTCAAAGTCACACCTGGATTAGTCCACAGCAACCAAACAAATCTCACGTTCTGTATAATCCCTCCTCATGCGCACCGTAAATGCATCTCGATACGTCACTCCACTTCGCGAAGGAGGATCACTCCCCGCAATCATCGAAGCTGATGACGACGGAATGTACGTGCTTAAGTTTCGTGGCGCGGGACAAGGGACAAAAGCACTTATCGCAGAGGTCATTGCTGGTGAACTTGCTCGGGCCGCCGGTTTCCTCGTGCCCGAACTCGTCTTCGTCTCACTCGATCCGGAGATCGCCAGGACAGAACCCGATCCTGAAATCCAGGACCTCATCCGCGCTTCCGGTGGCATCAACCTCGGACTCGACTACCTTCCCGGCTCCGTTATGTACGATCCGGTTGTTGAGAAACTTGATTCTGAACTCGCATCTCGAATCGTCTGGTTCGATGCCTTCGTCACAAACGTCGATCGAACCGCGCGCAATGCAAACATGTTGATGTGGCATCGTAAGCTCTGGCTAATCGATCATGGCGCCGCGCTGTACTTTCATCACTCATGGGCCAACGTCGAGGAGCGCGCTAAAGATTCGTTTCCTCTGATCAAGCAACACATACTTCTGCCTTTTGCCAATTCAATCGAAGAAGCTGATGAGTCAATGAGGGCAGTCTTCACGAGTGATTTACTTACGAGCGTCGTCGAGCTTGTTCCGGGTGATTGGATGAAAGACAACTCAGCGTTTAGCACGACGGCAGAAAACAGGCAGGCTTATGTTCAGTACCTAACGAAGCGACTTGAAGAACCGCGTAACTTCGTGAAGGAGGCGCTCAGTGCCAAATAAATTCCGATATGACTACGCGGTGGTTCGAGTCGTGCCGAAAGTGGACCGTGAAGAGTTCATCAACGCCGGGGTAATCCTCTCTTGTCCTGATCTGTCTTTCCTGGAGGCGCGTATCAATCTCAACGAGACCAGACTCCTCTCATTCGATCCAACCGTCGATCTCGAACTTGTGAGAAAACATTTATCAGCAATTCCAACGATTTGCAGTGGAGGAGAAGAGGCGGGATCGATTGGACAGCTACCGCAGCGACAACGGTTTCATTGGCTTGTCGCACCACGAAGTACCATCATTCAAACTTCGCCCGTGCACACTGGACGTTGTGAAGATCCCACTAAAGCTTTAGAGCATCTGCTCGCAAAGATTGTCCAAGCTAACTAGCTACTCACAAGCTGACAGTCTTCCCAGCCACCATGTTGTTGCGTTGAATCTCGCTGGACACTTCTCAAGCTCGTAACTAATCAGTTCTGCCAGCTCATCCTGCTTTTCTGCACTCAACAGACTCTCCACCCAACCATAGGCCTGTGTCTCTTCTAACTGGTTGTGTCCCTCAAGCCTTTGCTCCACCTCGAAAATTGTCTGCCCTACTTCATTCAATTGTGAGTTGATAGTTTCTTCCTCGACGCCATTTAAGAGACCTCTCAACTTAGCTACCGCGCCTGCTAATTGATGCATGAAGTAATTGTGATCTTCGCGCAGTCGTTCAATCACTGATTTAGTTTCAGACTCGAAACCATCAACTCGAGTTGAGTCTAATAGCGCAGGGAAAAGATGTAGGTGTTCGGCGCGAATGTGCACAGCGAGCTTGGCCCAGAACAGATCAAGCTTCGCGTAGCTGCCGTGAACGTCGCCGTGTTCTAACGCGCTTTGAACCTGCTTCAGTAACCCGTGTAGCCCAAGGTGATCATCAATCAGACGCTTACTTCCCTGTGACATCATTTCTTGTTTGACGAGAGTGAAAGATTACCCCCAGCAGTCTGCCAACTCGGCTGCTTTCGGGAACAGGATATTGTTCTCCAGGTGAATGTGTTGGTGAAGATCTTTTTCGAAAGATTCTAGCGCCTGGAACAAGGCCTGGTAATTGGTGCAGGCGTCCTTTGGGAGTTTGTATTCTGCGGTGATAAGTCGAAGCTCACGAAGTATCTCGCTCTCACCATCGTGTTCTCGCATCATCACGCGAATCGGATTCTCGACGGTACCGAAAGGAGCAAAAGGTTTACGCTGCTGATGCTTCGCCGCGATTTCAAGTTCCTGGATGTAGGGGAACAGAATCCTCTCCTCCTTGTACATGTGCGGTTTGAGTTCATCGCAAAGTTGATGGACCAGTTGGTCGACTCTCAACAATTCAAGATGATTTGGACCGTGTGTCTTGAGTACCTTTTCCGTCAGCTCTTCCAACCTCTCGATCTCTAACTTCATGTAGACGTGATGAGTCCTCAAGATGTGTGTAATCAGTTCCGTGAGTGACAGTTTCTGAAAATCAATCCGGTCAGGCGCGACATTCTTCGTCGAGCCCAAAACCATCAACATGGCTATGACGTCATCGGCTTCGACGTCTGCTATGTCGCAAGCCTCGACCAAAGATCTGTTTGCCCCACAACAATAATCAATCCTCAGGGTCTCAAAAAGCCTGGTTGATTCGGGTATTTGAGTAGCTAATTCACGAACGCTCATTGCTGAATTGATCATTTTGGTTCTCCTGCACGGATTTCGAGTTAGTACCCGCAAATCTGAGGCATCAAAGTGCAAGGGCGATGCCGCAGGAAAACATCGAGTTTTATGACTATTAGTGGAGAATGTTGCGAGTTTTGAGCAGGACTGTGAGGATTAATTCGCAGCGATTGTTGCCGAACTGCGTACACTTCGATTAGTTCACGGGCTGCCCTTTGTATGGACACAGTGGGTGACAGCTAATGGATCTTTACCCGCGTCGTCTAAACTAACTCCGGTAAGCCTGAAATGAAACCATGATTTTCTCATAATGTATGAATGCTCTTTTAGGCCACGGTCATAGCGCCTTCGCAAACCGACCTCGTGTTATGCGTCATCCGAACAGGTGGATGAGAGTCAAGCTAGAGCATATCGAACAAAATGGAGTCTGAAGTATTTCATGTAAGTCCCAGGTGAGCTTTTAGATCTCCCGCAACTTTGCCAGACCTCGCTGTAATCCTGATGCTCAATGTCGGCTGGCAGCCTTTGAAAGGACCCCCAAATGAAAAAGCTGTTAGGCCTCATCCTCTGTGTCTCTGTTCTATGGTCTCTACTTATCCACTTGGCCCCACCATCGGGAGCGCAAAAATCCTCAGAAGTTATCACTCAGCGAAAACTTGCCGCTAAACAACGAAAGGTTTCATCACCTCAAACATCGGATATTACTGAAATTAAGCGAATGGCTGCGGCGAAAAAGTCTCAACCAACTTCGGCCGATGTGAACTCGGAAAATCCAGAAGCTCCCTTTATCGATCCCCTTTTGCAATCACCAAAACCAACCGGACCAAAGTCAGGAGTTGCGACACAGGATGTCGGACGAAGTCTCACGTCTATTCAACAGTTCGGTGCACTTCGCATGAAGGCACTTTCGGCAGGCACTGTACGAGTCATCGTTGAGATGCGGACTTCGTTTCAGCCAGAAGGAGACCTGCGTACGGTTGGGGCAGTCCAGAAACAAAGACGCGACATTGCATCGTCGCAGGAAAATTTATTGCGTGAGACGCCAGGCATTCTCAACGACTCGGTCAAACGTTTTGAGTTTGTGCCTTATCTCGCTTTCGAAACAAGCATAGCGGGTTTAGATCATTTGCGAACTTCGGCTGATGTAACAAACATATTTGAAGACGTAGCATTGCCAGCAACCCTGGCCGAGAGTGTGCCACTCATCGGCGCTCCTGCTGCGTGGGCGGCTGGGTTCAGCGGTGCAGGACAAACAGTTGCAATCCTCGACACAGGCGTAGACAAAACACACTCGTTCCTCGCCGGTAAAGTAGTCTCCGAAGCTTGTTATTCGACGAGCAGTTTCGCTCAAAGTAGCAGTTCAGTTTGTCCAGGCGGGGTTTCGGAATCGACGAGTTCGGGCTCAGGACTAAACTGTTCAGGCTCGGTTCCCGGATGTGATCACGGTACTCACGTGGCCGGCATCGCTGCGGGCAAAGGATCATCATTCTCTGGTGTTGCTCGCGACGCGAACATCATTGCTATCCAGGTGTTTTCAAGATTCGACTCGTTTTCGACTTGCTCTTCAGGAGCACCCTGCGCACTGAGTTTCACCTCGGACCAGATAAAAGGACTCGAACGTGTTTTTGCGTTGCGATCTACTTTTAATATCGCTTCAGTCAACATGAGCCTGGGCGGAGGTCAGTTCTCTTCCAACTGCGACTCACAACCGCATAAAGCAGCCATCGATAATCTTCGTTCCGTTGGTATCGCTACCGTGATCGCTTCTGGTAATGACGGCTTCAAGTCGGCCATATCGGCACCCGGATGTATTTCATCGGCTATCAGCGTGGGATCAACCGGCGATGGTTCGGGAGCAACAGGACTGAACGCAGTCTCCTCATTTTCAAACAGTTCGAGCTTTCTGAATCTTCTCGCTCCCGGCAACCTGATTCGTTCGTCTGTCCCAGGTAACGGCTTTGCTAACTTCCAGGGAACTTCGATGGCAACACCTCACGTCGCCGGCGCATGGGCGGTGCTGAAATCCAAGAGTCCCGGGGCAAGCGTCTCAGAAGTTTATGCCGCCCTTCGCGATACAGGTCTTCAAGTCACTGACACTAACGGTATTACCAAACCACGTATCAGGGTTGATGCTGCGGTGAACGCACTCGGAGGAGGAGGAGGTGGTGGTGGTAACTGTGGCGCTCCAGTTTCAATTAGCAGTGGCCAGACCGTGAATGGCGCGTTGGACTCAACCGATTGTCGCTACCCGTCGGGGAGTGATCACTTCTCCGATGCCTACACGTTTAGTGGAACATCGGGGCAACAGATATCGATCACTATGTCGTCAGGCGCATTCGATACTCTGCTCTTCCTCAATGGTCCAAATGGCGTCCAGGTAGCCACAGATGACGACGGAGGTGGCGGTACTAACTCCCGCATTCCCGCAACGAGTGGTTTCTTCACTCTGCCTTCAACAGGAACGTACACAATTCAAGCGTCGTCTTTCTCGGCGAACACGGCCGGAACCTACTCGCTGGCTTTGACTTCACAAACACCAAGCGGATGTTCGTCACCCGTCACGATCAATTTTGGACAGACAATAAATGGAACGCTCAGCGGTAGCGATTGTCGTTTTACAGATAATTCCTTCTTCGACGCTTACACATTTAGCGGAGTCGCCGGTCAGCAGGTAAGCGTTTCAATGGCCTCGGGGTCGTTTGACACATTTCTTTTTTTACTGCGACCGGATGGAACAACTTTGTCTTCCGACGATGATGGCGGAGGAGGTACTGACTCGCGAATTCCGACCGGCAGCGGGTCGCTCACTTTACCCACGACAGGCATTTACACGATATACACCAGTTCTTTTTCGCCGAATACAACGGGCGCCTATTCCTTAACTCTCAACGGACAAACCTTGGGAGGTAGTTGTCCGTCAACACCAATCTCGATCGGTCAAACTTTCAATGGCACCTTGAGTCTCAGCGATTGCCAACTCTCTGACAACTCACTTTTCGACTCCTACTCCTTTAGCGGTACAGCCGGCCAGACAATCTCTGTTTCTCTTACGTCGCCCGTCTTTGACACATATCTTCATTTACTTCGACCTGACGGAACACTACTCGCGGATGATGATGACGGTGGCGACGGGTTGAACTCACGCATTCCAGCTGAGAGTGGCACGCTCACGCTTCCTGTTACCGGAACCTACAAAATTCTTGCGAACTCTTTTTCACCAAACGTCACTGGCTCCTATTCACTGACGCTGCAAGGATCGAGTGCGTTCACCTGTCCTTCAACTCCGATCTCGATAGGTCAACTCGTGAACGGAGTGCTAAGCAACTCAGACTGCACTCTCTCCGACAATTCATTCATTGACTCATACTCGTTCACGGGAACTGCCGGACAACAGGTTGCCGTGGAGATGTCTTCGCTGAATTTTGATACCTATCTCTTCTTGCTTGGACCAAACGGACTGGTCGTTGACGATGATGATGGGGGCGCCGGCACCGACTCTCGAATTCCAGCAAACACCGGTTTCTTTACATTACCTACTTCCGGTACTTATACGATTCTCGCAAACTCGTTCGCACCAACCGTCACTGGTGGTTACGCGTTGAGTCTTGTTAGTGGCCAGTCAGGTTGCACGTTCTCCCTGAATCCCACGGGTCAATCAATCGCATTTAGCGGTGGGAGTGGATCAATTTCAATCTTGGCGGGAAGTGGTTGCGGTTGGGCCGCCGTTAGTAACGCTAGCTGGTTAACAATAACCTCGACTCCTAATGGAAGTGGTAACGGTTCGATCAACTTCTCCGCAGCAGCGAACGGCACCCAGGAGACGCGCACTGGGACAATAACGGTATCAGGTCAAACCTTCACGCTGATACAGTCGACCAATACTGTGTCAAACGTTCAATTCACGTCTTCCAGTGCTTCAGTAAACGAATCGAGTGGAAAGATAGACGTCACGGTCGTTCGGTCTGGTAACACAGCTGTAGGAGCTACTATTGATTTCGCAACTAGCGACGTCAGTGCAGACCGTCGCAAAGACTACACTCAAACGCTTGGCACTCTCATTTTCAACCCTGGAGAAACATCAAAGACCATCTCCATCCTCCTAACCGACGACACTTTTGCCGAATCGACAGAGACTTTCACTATCACGCTTTCAAACGCCAACGGAACGACTGTAGGTCCAACTAGTGTGATGACAGTGTCGATCACAAGTAACGATGCTGTAACCGGACCCAATCCAGTCGAATGGAATTCAAGCTTTAACTCTACCTTCTTCGTTCGACAACACTACATTGACATGCTTAATCGTGAACCCGACTCAGGTGGCCTCGCCTTCTGGGTTAACGAAATTGAGTCGTGTGGCGCGAACCAACAGTGTCGAGAGGTGAAGCGCATTAACGTCTCGGCGGCGTTCTTCCTGTCGATCGAATTCCAGGAGACCGGTTACCTGGTCTATCGGCTCTACAAGTCGGCCTATGGTGATACGACGTCGCCGACAGTAGGCGGCACTGTTCCCATCATTCGACTCAGTGAGTTCTTACCCGACACTGTTCGACTCGGTCGCAACGTGCAAGTCGGCATTGGTGATTGGCAAAATCAACTCGAGACAAACAAGAACGCGCTATCAGTTGAATTCGTCCAACGACCGCGATTTCTTGGGGCGTTTCCAACCTCAATGACTCCGACCCAGTTTGTGGACAAACTCAACCTTAATTCTGGGTCAGTGCTGTCGAGTGCAGAACGCAGTCAACTCATCAATGAATTGACAAGCAACAACACCGTCTCCGGCCGTGCGAGTGTGTTGCGGAAAGTCGCCGAGGATGCGGACCTGCGACAGAGGGAGTTAAATCGTGCGTTCGTGTTGATGCAGTACTACGGATACTTGCGAAGAAATCCAGATGATCCGCAGGACACCAATTTCGGTGGGTGGAAGTTCTGGTTGGACAAACTCAACTTGTTCAACGGCGACTATGTTAATGCCGAGATGGTCAAGGCTTTCCTCTTATCCCTTGAATACAAGCAGCGATTTGGTCCAGGTTAGTAGTATCAATGTCCGATATGCTTCAGCTTGTCGTCCTGGAATACTCGAACGGCGCACTTCATCACAGTACGACAAGCTGTAGCATGTCGGACAATCTCAAGGGATCGGGGCTATGAACTCGACGAAGTCGTCGTCAGACTTATCGGGAGGTTTCACTTGCCCACCAACCTGGATGTCTCGCCAGCGCAATGGACCATTAACACCGTACAGTTGGAAGCGAACGCGTTTCTGCGAGCGCTCGACATTTACTTCCAGGAAACTCTGAAAGAATGGAGCATAGTTAAAGTCGAAAGCTCCGGAGACCATTTCAGAATCAAACGGATAACCACGAAGCACACGCAACCAAACCAGGAACGGCATTTTCCAATACGGTGCTTCATTCTTGATCTTCGCTGTGAGTTGGTCAGTGCGAGGATAGAAGGCGTAATCAGTCAATGCCGGATGTTCCGGGAAAGCGAGGGCGGTGCCGATACTCAAATACGCACCTCCACCTCCGTTCACGAAATGCATCATCTCTTTTTGTGAAGATTGCGACTGATAACGCTCTTTGTAGAACTCAAAGTTGTGAGTGTCCCCAGCCATCACCACATCAACTGAATAGCGCTTCAACGTTTCATACAGTTTCGTGAATGCCTCATCATTGGCAGCAGTGTTTTCGCCAGCGACGAAGAAAGGGTGGCCCAGGATTGCCAACTTGAAATTGTTACCAGCCCGCGTAAGTGCCTGCTCAAGCCATGCTGACTCGTATGCGTCAAGTGATCGCAGTATTCCAGTATCCACTGCAATCAACGAAAAGCCTGGCGTGTGGAATTCGAAAAATGGACCACGCTGCAAACCGTTACTTATCCTGTAATACTTGCGAAGACGATCCGCCGCATCAGCCATTTGATTGAAGCGCTGGTCCGTTTGTATAGCGTTCCCCGGCAGGTCAGCATCGAGCCGAGCCTTCAACGACAATATCGCTGAATCGCGTTCAAGGAAGTTGGCATTGAAGCCCTCATTTGCATCGAACCAGTCATGATTACCCGGGATAGCGTAGATAGGTTTTTCAAATCCGTGGAATGGTAGATAGAAATTCCTCTCGTAGTCCTTCATTTTCCCGTCCGGATAAATCACATCTGACGAGAGTACGAGGAACTTCACTCGTTCACGATTGCTCGCAGCGATCAGTTCTTTACGTAGTGACATCTGCGATGCATCGCCCTCACCCGTGTCGCCAATCACGATAAAACTAAAATCGCCGTCAGTGCCTGACGGGTTGACCGCAAATACTCGATCGACTGGAACACCTTTGGACAACGCAAACTTCTCTACATCTTCGGCCATTCGTTGACGCCACACGTCCACCCGTTTTTCCGTGATCCTTTGCCAGACTCCGGAAGCCCAGTTCTCAGAATTGAAGTACCAGCTAAATCCCCAGATCGAATTGATCGCGACGAGGATCGCAGTTAGTGGAAGTCCAATCCGCATCATGTTCCAAAACGAATGATTTATTGAGTTTCGGTTCTCACGGAGAATGACGGCAAAGTACATCCTGACACTCAGCCACCATCTCAACACCCGTTCAGCCAAGGTTGGTTCTGTTCCGCTCGCCTGGAGTGCTTCGAACCGACGCCACGCAGTTCGCTCAAGCGGTCTCGTAATTTTGCGAATGGCCAAACGCAGCGGCAGTAACAGAATCAATGCGAGGATCAAGGCGACAACTGCATCACCAACCACTGCCGAGAACGGCGAGATGAAACCGATGAGACTCCACTGCGCGTCAGTGCGAAGGACATGTATTCCAAACAGGATGGCAAGCAAGACGCAGCACCAAACAATGTTCTGACTCTCGTTTACTGCATGCCTGGCGAGTATCGCATCCTGCATCTCCTTGATCAGCGGGCTCGGTTCCAGACGAAGTTTCGGATCCGGGTGCACCCGTGTATCTCGTTCTTTGCTTCCTTGCTCAAGCCCTTTTTCGGGCAGGAAAAACATGGTCCAACCTTCGACTATCAGGCGTATACCGAGGACCAGGCTTAGAGCGACCAAACCGCGATTGGAGCGGATGAAAAAACCAACAACCAGGGCAAGTCCGAGAGTGCTAGCACCGTTGAAGAGTCGCCACCAGCGTTCGGAACCCTTTTCTTTGCGGGCAGCGAAGATCTTGATTGCGCCATCGACAAACAAGAACAGCATCACACCTAAAAGTAATGCCGACAGGACAAGTCGAGGACTGAGCACGATGACAATTCCGAGGAGTGTCGTCACGAGTCCACCGAGGTAGGAATACAAAGTGCCTCGCGCGTCAGGAGTACGAAGTGTTTCCACAAACTGAAACAGACCCGCGCCGATGAGTAGAATTCCGAGAAGGGCGATGATCCAGCCACCGAGGAAGACTGGCATCAAGAGAATGATCAATCCGGCAACCATCACGCCGACTCCAAGTACTCGACGCTTGGTTAACTGCTTCCAGTCGTGTTTGCTCATATTTTGGTCCGGTACGGGGGATTCCGATTCGAACCAGGAGTGTTTGGGCTCGTTCGGTTGGGCCAAAGTAATGCCTGATCAGTTAGATGGCAATACGCAACTTTGACAGGTAGGTGCAGCTTCGACAGTTTTGAGGCCGAAATGGTGAAGGGGTCATCTCGGAGATATAGTTTCGACAACGATTTGGACAGAGAAGATCCCGGAGTTCTAATAGCGACAATTCGTCCAAACGTTTCGAAAGGCCGTTATGATCCAAGATAAGAGGAAAGGGTTACTCCGAGGCTTACCGGAAAAATCCTCGAAGTTCACCACTTGGATTGTGCGACTTCAGTGTGGACCCTTTGCTCCCTTTACAGGCAAGGTCGACGAAATCATTCAGCCCCAGTCTCTCACTAAAGTAAAGGTCAAGAGTTTCGGGCGCAACGAACCGCTTAACGGATCTGACAGTTCGACTACCGATTTATCAGCTTTTGTGCGCCTTCAGAATATCTTGCTCCCTGGACTTGAACGCGAGCCGTGAGGTTTTCGATTTCGTTAAGATCGTCGGCTGTTAACTCCACCTCAACGGCGCCAAGATTTTCTTCCAATCTATGCAATTTTGTCGTCCCAGGAATCGGCACGATCCAAGTTTTCTGAGCAAGAACCCAGGCAAGTGCAATTTGTGCTGGCGTCGCGTTCCTTTGCACGGCAAATTTCGCTATCAAATCAATTAACGCCTGGTTTGCTTTACGGGCCTCGGGTGAAAAGCGCGGAACCGTGTTGCGAAAATCAGTGCTGTCGAACTTCGTGTTCTCGTCAATCTTTCCGGTGAGAAATCCTTTACCGAGTGGACTGAATGGTACGAAGCCTATTCCCAGTTCCTCCAGCGTCGGAAGTATTTCCGCTTCGGGCTCACGCCACCATAATGAATACTCGCTCTGAAGTGCAGTGACTGGTTGGACAGCATGTGCGCGACGGATCACTTCCACTCCAGCTTCAGAAAGTCCGAAATGCTTAACCTTGCCTTCATCAATTAGATCTTTGACTGCGCCGGCGACTTCCTCAATAGGCACATTCGGATCTACGCGGTGCTGATAAAGCAAATCGATGTAGTCGGTGTGCAAACGTTGCAGCGAACCTTCAACCATTTCCTTGATATGTTCCGGTCGACTGTCAAGCGGCGGATTCTGATGTTGTGTTCCATTAGCGTCAATATTGAACCCAAACTTTGTCGCTATCACGACGTGTTCGCGATTCGGCGCAAGCGCTTTGCCGAGCAAGTTTTCATTCGCAAATGGTCCATACACCTCCGCGGTGTCGAAGAACGTCACGCCTTTTTCAACAGCCGCCTGGATCAAAGCTATTCCGTCTCGTTCATCAACCGCTTGTCCTAAGCCGAAGCTCAGTCCCATACATCCGAGACCCAGCGCTGACACTTCCAGACCACTATTTCCCAATGTTCGTTTTTGCATAAATCTCCAATCTACCGCCTGCGTGCCTCTAGCGAGTTTATTGAGTCAGCAACCTGGTAAACGAAAGCGAAGCTAACTTCCAGGCACCACTCTGCTGCACATAAACTTCGGTAACCATGAAAGGATTAATGACCTCGTTACCGCCAACGACCGCAACCAGGCGAATTTTGTTTAGCACGACAGCAGTCTTATCAATAATGCGGACTGACGACTCCTGGATTTCCACTGTCTTGTATTGAATGGATCCGCTTTTGATTACCTCTAGTTCCTGCGTCTTGGTCATGTTTGCACCCATATGAACAAAGACTGCCTTGTCATGAAAAAGTGCGTCGAGTGATTCTACTTTGCGCTCCGACATCCAGCGCCACTTCTCCTTCGAGAGATTAATGAGGTCCTGTTCTCCGCTGTTACTGCTTTGCTTCTTAGCGGCGTGGCCTGCGCTGCTCTGACTCAGCGCGGTCATCTGCACGAAGACGATCACAGTGAGCATCATAATCGTCACGAGCGTGCTTCGGATTAGTTTGGGTTGAATCAACGTTTTCATATTGTTTGGGCCTTCCTCAAAATTTACTTCTTCATCGGAGCTTCAACGCCTGAGAAAGCCAGCACGCCATCCGGCAGACGCTGCCCCTTAACTTCAATTGCCTTTACTGCCGAGTTCAACTCGGAAATTTCAGACGCCGTGAAGCGCACTCCGGCCGCACCGCTGTTATCCAACATGTGCGCCATCAGAGTTGTTCCAGGGATCGGTACGATCCAGGGTTTCTGCGCCATCAACCAGGCTAGCGCAATCTGAGCAGGAGTAGCCTGCTTCCGCTTGGCCCAACTCTTCACCAACTCAACCAGCGATAAGTTGTGCGGTAGATTCTCCGGCGAGAACCGCGACTCGATGCTGCGAATATCACCGGGCGCGAACCTGGTATTCGCGTCAATCCAACCGGTTAACAACTGCACTCCGAGTGGACTCCACGGCACGAATCCAATTCCAAGCTCTTCACAAGTTGGGATAACCTCCTGCTCAGGACCACGCCACAACATCGAATACTCATTCTGGACCGCGGTGACCGGCAACACCGCATGAGCCCGACGCAATGTTTTAAGTCCCATCTCGGACAGGCCCCAGTGCAGAATCTTTCCCTGGGCCATTAGGTCCTTGATCGCGCCGGCAACATCTTCAATCGGAACTTCCGGATCGACGCGATGTTGGTAGACAAGGTCAATGCGATCCGTGCGTAGCCGTTTGAGCATTCCGTCCACGGCAAGTTTGATGTGCTCGGGTTTGCTGTTCAGTCCGGGTCGCCGCTGTCCAGTTTCAAGATCGATGTTCCAGCCAAACTTTGACGTGATCACTACTTTGTCACGGAACGGAGCGATGCCTTCGCCGAGGATTCGTTCGACTTCATGTGGGCCATAGGCCTCTGCTGCGTCGAAAAACGTGACGCCATGATCGAAGGCTTTGCGGATCACGTTAATCACTTCAGGACGGGATGGAACAGTCGTTTCATACTTGCGGCTTATGTTCTGAACACCCAGCCCAATCGCCGACACTTCCAGCTTGCCAAGTCTCCTCCGTCCAATCGGAGTGTCGAAAGCGACCTGTGAACTTTTCGCACGATTCTGCAGAGTCGTTAATGCGACAGAAGCAACAGCCAGGCCGACACCGCCACGAATTGTCTTTCCAACAAACGTGCGCCTCTTGAAATCAACGCCCTTAGCCTTGATCGAATCACCTTCCTGGTTATTCCCTTTCATCACATCTCCCGTTTGTTCAATTCAATTTAGTGACGAAACTTTCGCCCCATCGTTTGGGTTTGATTTTGACGTGGGCGGGCAAAGAAGCGATTAGACGATACTCGCGAATTATTGGACGATCCTGCAAAAGCGAGAGCGCTGACATCCCGCGTTTCGGACAAAGAGACTAATATGGATCTATGAGTAATAGAGATTTCGGACGAGACGCCCAGAGAGTGCAAACCAATCGAGAAGACCTGAGCGAACAGATTAGCCGAATTGTGACGGAGGATGGAGCGAGGGAAGTACTTCCAGGGTTCTTCCTCGCTCGTTCGTCGAAACCGTTGGAATCGTTGAATGCAGTCTATGCACCAGCCTTCTGTTTTATCGCTCAGGGCAGGAAGAGGGCATTGCTAGGCGAAGAAGTTTTTCGTTATGACCCTGGACACTACTTGTTGTTCACGGTGGACCTCCCTCTGATCTTCCAAATCGAGGAGGCTACACCTGACGAACCCTATCTTGGCTTACGACTCGATCTTGATCCTGCCCTGGTCGCATCGGTACTGATGGAGTCAGGTATTAAGTTTAAGAAAGGCGATGCAAGCGCTAAGGCGATGGACGTGCATTCGATCGACGCAAACCTTCTTGACGCCGTAGTCCGACTCGTCCGTCTCGCGCACGAACCGGAAAGCCTCAACATACTGGCTCCACTTATCGTGAAAGAGATCATTTATCGACTTCTTTCGGGTGGCCAGGGTGCGCGTCTCGCTCATCTGTTAGCTTCGGGAGACACCCAACGAATCTCGCGAGCAATTGGGCATTTGCGCGATCATTTCGACAAGCCACTAAAGATCGATGACATGGCTCGTCGCTTCGGAATGAGCGTTTCGGGTTTCCATCATCACTTCAAGTCGGTTACAGCTATGAGTCCCTTGCAATTTCAAAAACAGATACGACTACAGGAGGCGCGACGCCTAATGCTTGGAGACGATTTGGACGCTGCAAGCGCTGCCTTCCGGGTAGGCTACGAAGATCCGTCTTATTTCAGTCGCGATTACAAGAAACTTTTTGGATCGCCGCCACAGCGCGATATTGTCAGCCTCCGAAACCGGCTGGAGGCTTGAGTAAGGTCTGTGCACTCATAATCGATAGGTCTTTTCACCAAGAAATTTACGGGCAAAGAAATTTTTGTGATCCATTCTGGTCGATTAATCCGCATGTAGAAGTGGAGAGTCACGGGGCATTAATCCTGCGACCAATAACGAATGGAGGCAGAAATGAAAGTTAGAGCTTTGACAATTTCAGTACTTTTCGCCGCAGTCATGACGTTTGCAGCGGCTTCGGCATCAGCACAGGGACTTGCTCAACAAGGAAGATTCAATGTGCCCTTTGACTTCAGCGTGGATGGAAAAGTCTTGCCTGCGGGCGAGTACCGCGTGATGGCCGAAGGCGAATTCATCAGGGTCCAGAAGACGGATGGTAAAAAGTCATCCATCACGCTAACGTCGAGACGCACGGGCGCTTCGCGAAAGGCGAACGAAATAGCGCTCTCGTTCAAACAAACTGGTGATCAGTATCAACTGTTTCGAGCTTGGTTACCGGACGGTATCGGTCGTGAAATGCGAACTAAGAATAAAGTTGAATCAACAGTCGCCAGCAATGTGAAGATTGTCGAGGTGGTGGCGAAACAGTCGAGGTAAAAAGCGGATGGAAACTAAATGAGGGCGAACCAGGAGGCAGCTAAGGAAAGAGCGGGGACAGGGTCCACCTTCCTGACCTGAAAATTTACCAAGGATGAAATTTGAGCCTTAAGTAGATTTTCGGGTCAGGAAGGTGGACCCTGTCCCCGCTCTTTCCTTAGCTGCACTCGCGTTCGCCCCTACAACTTTTTGAGACGTTCGATTGTGTTGAATAAAGCGCGTGCGTCGTGGTAGCACTCTTTCCAAATGCGCGACTTTGTTTGATCCTTGACTGAACCGTCAGCCTCGATCGTGTCGAACACTCCGGCAAACTCTTTATCAAGCTGATGGTTCCTGATGAACTGCCACTGCTGTACGAAGGCCTTGAAATACTTGCTTGATTGTTGACCGTACTTCTCATGCATCAGCAACAATGCGTTTAGACCTTCAAACTGGACCCACCACTCTTTACGCTTATCTTCCGCAACTCCAAATGTAGTACCGTCACGGTAGAAGCCGCCGTTGATTTCATCCCAACCGAATTCGAGTGCGTGATCCACAAGCATCTTCGCCATGCGCGCTGTTTTATCAGAAGTCTTTCCGCCGAGCGCCACTTCAGCTTCAATCAAAAGATAGGCAGTCTCGACATCGTGGCCGTATGAATCGTGATCGGGAATCGGTCGCCAATCAAGAGTGAAGTAAAGATTCATCACGCCAGGTTCGACACACACTTTATCTCGCACGACCTCGATCAGTTCAGCCAAACGCTGTCGCAATGTTTCATCGGGCCAGACTTCGTAGAGTTGCGCAAACGACTCGAGCAGATGAATGTGTGTATTCATCGACTTGTAGCCAATCGGAAAACCTGCGACCGGGACGTTCGACGCTGAGCCACTTCGCTCAACTACTTTGCCTTCGCGCGTGAGCCACTCGAAGTAACCACCGTTCTTCGAGTCATGTGCATGTTGGTCGATCCAACGAAAAGTGTTTTGTGCCAACTTCAGTGCAGCTGGATCCTTCAATGCTTCGTAAGCTGCAGTCGCGCCGTACAAGCCAAAACTGATCCCGTATAGATGTTTGCCGTCAGTGTAGTTCGGAGAGATCTGATTTTTTTCGTCGAGGCCCCAGTAGAACCCACCGGCCTTCGCGTCCCACAAAGTCTCGCTCAAATACTTCAGACCATGTTCGACAATCGGCTTGTACTCCGCTTTCAACTCGGCACGTTTCATCATCACTTGTGAAGCGACCCAAACAAGACGTCCCTGGAAAACTGAGAACTTCCCTTCACTGTTTGTGCGTTTCCAGTCGCGCGTGAAGTTTGAATAGAAGCCACCGTGTTCACGGTCTATCGATCGTGGAAACCAAACGCCAAGCACATCGCGTTGAAGCACCTCTTCCATTTCGCTTGCCAGTGTTGCGTAGTTTTCTTTGTTAGCCATGATGCGAGTTGTGCTTTGAGCGGAAACTGAAACGAAACCTTGAAGGCAGACAACAAACGCGAGTGATACCTGAGGAACCTTTTTAAGCTTGGACCATCTACTGGTTTGAGTCATGGCTTAACTGTAACGAATGCTTTGTTGCTCGGCACGCCTCTTAGTTTGATAGTGACCCAAACATCCTTGGGAGTGGTCCATTGATCTGGAAATCGAATAACCACTTGAGTCAGCCACTCCTGGCTCGGCACCTTGTTTACTGACTCCACTGTTAGAGGAATTGCACCTCCTGCTCCGTCGTCAGCCTCAGCAGTCACAACCGACGTGCTTTCCCCGGCAGTCAGATCAATGTTGCCAGCCAACAAGATAACGCGTGTCCGTTGGTCAGAGCTGAAGTTGTGCGTGGTATTTCCGATAAATGGATCACGAAGCCAATAGACAGATTCCAGCGCAATCAACCGTTGCGAAGTTTCCTCAGTGAATATCACTGGAAAGGTTGGAGAAGGTGTCGGTGATGGAGTCGGACTTGGGGTTGGAGTCGGTGTGGGTGTTGAACCCGGGCTCATGACCAGCAAGGTGATGCTTTGCGCTGGAACGTTAACATTGAAACTGTTACTAACACTGATATCACTCAACCGTGTGATCACATTCGCACTCGTCAGCTGCCACACTTGTGCCTGGCTGGCCGGTGCATAATTCGCGACGTTTACATTCACAAGCTGCACGTTGCTCAAGTGCTTGTTAACAATCATCACGGTTAGTGCGCCATCACTGGAACGCAGAGCTGCGAATGACGACAACGAATCCGGATCGGGCACGGTGTCCAAAACACTGACATCACCAAACGTCGATTTGTTGCCGTCGTAATTGCGATACATCTTAATCGACTTGAAAGTGGGTGTGGAGGCATCGGGGGTGGTCCAACGCGTCGCCATGTCCAAACCTTCGCGACCAAAGATGCCAAGAACATCGGCTTGCGTCGTCGCCCCGTTGATGAATCCTTCTGCTCCCCAGTTGTATTCCGTTATGCCGATTTGCAGGCCTGGATAGTTGGTGTTGACCCAGTTGCGCAAACGCGGAATAAGCTGCACTTTGTTGTTTACCCAACTCGCATCAGTGTAATTCGGATCCCAAAGTGACCTCGTGGAACGGTTGCGAAGGTTCGACATGTTCGTCGACACGTCATTGCTGAAAGCTTCACTCGGTAAACCTAACGACTGACTTCCCTGCGGATACCAGTGAACAGTGAAGACGTCCAGGCTGCGTTTCCCAACTTGTGCATCGTATTGTCGCAACTGATTGAGTAACCATGGCAGATAGTCCTGGCCGCTGTGATTTGCACGGTCAGGCAAGTTGTTCCAACCATGTAACCCGCCCCACTGCTGATCGTAACCACTCCAAAGGTAGCCACTCCAACCCCACTCTTCCGGACCAACAACAACTGCCGAAGGATCAGCCGCCCTTACTTTCGCCGCATAGCTAATAATCTTATTTCTGATTTCGTCCATCTTTGGCCCAACCGGATGCACGTTCCGGTGTGTCCACGACCAGAGACTTGGCTCGTTGTCCAAAATGTAATAGCGCACGCCTCCGTTGTTTGCCGCACCCCACTTATTCACGAGGTGCTGCATCCACCCAAACTGGAATTGCGGATCGGCGACCATGCTGGCATCGAGAGGATCGTTACCAGTGACAAACTGATTGTCAGACGCTCGCACACCATTGCCAGCATCCGGAAACCATTGCCAGTCGTTATCTTTCTGTGCGCCGTACTTTGCGATCGAGAAGCTGGAAAGTTTTCCACGATTCGGGCCGAGCTTGGCGACCCAGCCAATCGTCGGGATCGTCACCATCGACTGGGCGTTTGCTGCTTTGTTAGCCGCAATAAAGTCGTCAGTTGCTTTACCCGCAGTTCCGCCGCCGTCGTCGAGGCTTTCGAAATACCAATCGCTTCCGCGGTTAGAACAATTGCACTGCCAGTTGTACTGCGAGGTGGCATTGCCTCCACTTCGATTCAGAGGAACATTTAGTTCAGCAAGTTGAGCAGTACTCGCAAAGGCAACACCGTAGATGTTTGGATTGATTGATCGACGGTTAGCGGCAGCGTCGATATTGATGGTGACTGTTGGACCAGTGGCATGACTGACTGACAGTCTGACACTGATAACAACGAAGGCAAGTAAGCCGAGTGCGAGAATTGAACGCTTCAGTGGCATGTTCCAGGGGCTACTGTTGCTGTCGTAACAACAACTCAAGTTCGATCGAGGCGACGCTATCCCAAACTTTACGAGTGTTATAGCGTTCAATGTAAGCGCGTCTTTCGGGAGTGAAGGGGTAAGTTTCAGATGACGAGTACGGATACTTTGTCATTCCGTGAAAGGGCAATGGTCCAACTTGATCGGGCGCCGCTGAGTTGATGTCCATCTCCTTGCTAAAACCGTCAGCGTAAAGCAAAAAGGTTCGCTTCCAGCCACGCGTTAGCGCCGGTAGCTTTGTAGCATCAAACGACAGACTAATCTCGTCACCCGGTTTCGCAATTACAAACATGTCGTCCGACTGCACCAACAGCTCACGGACATCGCCTTCTCGCGTGTAACTCCCGGTCATTGTTTTCCACGGAGAGGTGAACAAAACCTTTTGATAGTTATAGCCATAGGGCTCACGACCATCGGGACTAACTTCCTCTGAAAAACCACGCCATCGCAAGTTCGCAACGATTGGATCGAGAGACGTCGACTTAATTTCAGGTTCTCCAGTAGAAATATCGACAAGAACCTGGTCCCAGTAGATTCTCATATTGGTGACGATGCGGACTTCCCTGCTAGGACTCATAAACTTCCCAGTGAGATCAACGGTTACGGTCTGCGGACGACCGACAGGAATCCCAATGTCTTCAATGACCGTACGCCACTCGCCCTTGGAGTCTTTCACTTGTAGCGCCGGTAGCATCGTTTCCTTTTTCGCCTGCGATGCTGCAAGGTTGTCACTCGACCACGAATAGTCTGTCCAACCGGTTAGCAATAGCGAGATCTTTTCAGAAGAGGTCTTTGCGTGTGACCTTTGTGAACTCTCGACTTCGTCCAACTTCATCGTCAACGTATGTAGCTCGGCGTAACCGCGAATACGATCAGTTTTGAAATCGTCCGGATAACGACGATCCATGGTGACGATTCGATCCTTAACGTCATGTCCGTGATTATCGACGGCCGTAATAGGCGCGCGAGCACCGCGTGTCGCGAACAGTTTGAATTGACGCGGCGGACTTGTCATTCCTTCGTTTGGATAGACTTCAACGTTCGAAGGATGATCGATTGCGATCAATTTGAACTGATCCGCATAAACCGCCTCTTCAAGTTCATTTGTGACACGTAGCTCGTAGCGTCCGTTGCGCTCCTTCAACTGCTCGCCACGAATCCTCACGAACTCGGTTGGATCGGGTGTGTTGTAGTGTCCAGGCGCCTCGAGATAACCCATCTCACCGCCGCCCATGAAGTCGGTGATGAACTCGAATCGTTCTCCATTCCAGGTATACAGATAGGGACACGACGACGGTTTTCGATCGAGCTCGGTGATCGCGAGTACTAAAGAAGTCTTACCCGGAGCGGCTTTGGGAATTTCTGTTTCAGCCTGAACAATGCCAGCAGGCCAAAGAACTCGTACTGCATCAACTGCCTCTCGTTTACCCAAACCGAAAGTGAGATCGAAAGGTGCAGGCGCAGGCCAGGCGGAGTAAGTCTCAAGCTTTTGAATCAAACTGCCGGCACGTGCTTCGATCTTTGAACCGACACTACTTCGATTGCTGACCTTTCCTGCGAGTGTGACTCGTAGCGAGTAGTTCCCTTTGTTACCGCTGTTGCGCGCGACTCGAAGTTGACCAGATGCAGATAGAACCAAGACGTCCGTGTTGCCATCGTTATCCAGATCCGAACACGCGAGGAAACGCGAACCGCTAAGCTTATCGGCCAAGTCGACGCCGACCACTTGAGTCGAAACATCGACCCAATCGTTTCCGACATTTCGAAGGACCAGCAAAGACTTGTTCGTCAACATCACACAATCGAGGAGTCCATCATTGTCGTAATCGACGAACTGCGCTGCTCGTGCGTTAGCACTGACCGGAGGCGCAGGTACAGTCTTGAACTTTTCGCGACCATCACTAACCGCAAACACCCCAGGCTGATCGTCGCGTCCAAAGAAGAAGTCGGTGTAACTATCTTTGTTGAGATCGCCAGCAGCCACGCAAGTCCAGTTGCCGGCACTCGTCAGTCCGACATCTGTCGCGACGTTTCGAAAAGTTCCGTCACGCTGATTGCTCAGCAAAGTTGGCGCGGCTCCATAATCGGCGATGAGTAGATCGATGTCGCGACGATTGTTGTAATCAGTCGGAACAATCGAGACTGCACGTCCCGTCGCACTCAACTTTGCTTCAGCAGTAATGTCTGTGAACTTGCCGGTGCCGTCATTGCGAAGAAGTCTGCTTGGAGCGCCGGTGAAGTCTTTCGGAAAAATAGGCTCTTCTACTGTCGGAGTTTTCGAAAGATCTGCAAGCCCGGCGATGAAGATATCCAAGTCACCATCATGGTCCACATCCACAAACGCAGCCGACCCTGGCAAGAAGGCGTAACCCGGAATCCCGGCAGAACTCGTAACATCGGAGAACTTTCCACCACCATCATTGTGAAAGAGCGCGACTGAAGTGTCTCGAATAATGAGCAGGTCCGGACGCGTATCGTTGTCGTAGTCACCGGCTACAGCTCCGACATTTATTCCCGTGGGCTTAACTGCAAGCGCGCCCGCTTGTACCGTCACATCGGAGAACTTGCCACCGTCGTTTCTAAAGAGTTGTTGCTCGGAAGGCTTGGCCCAAAGCAAATCCAGATCGCCGTCACCATCGAAGTCGAACAGAGTCACTCCGCCGCCCAGCGCCGAAGCAATTGACTTGCGTTTCGCGTCATTCAATTCACTACTTCGAAATCGTCCACCCAACACCGACGGAGCAGAATCTTTTGTTTCGGGTACACCTTGAGGGAAGAAATTTGAAGTTGAGTCACTCAGAGTTACGGGTGGTGTTGCGCGATCAACCAGATCTGTTTCCGCACCAGTCGAAGAGATAGCTTCAGCGTAACGACCTTGCTCAAGATAGTTGTTTCCAAGTGTCGCGCCACTTCCACGATTACGAAACTCCTGGAAACGTTGAATGAACTGTTGACCTTCGGCACGTTGGCCAGCCCGAACCAGCGTCGTTCCAAGATTGTAAAGTGCGGTTGCGTTATAGGGCTCAGCTGCGAGTGCAATACGAAATGCCGCGATCGCCTCAGGATACTTTTTCTGTTGTGAGTAGATCTGGCCAAGGTTTACGTTCGCACCGACATCATTCGGATCGATCTTCAATACCTGCTGGAAAGACCCTGCCGCATCTTCAGTGCGCGTCTGACTCTTAGCGAGCAAACCTAGTATGTAGTGTGGTTGTGGGGCGTTTGGAGCTAGTGCAACTGCGGTTTTGGCTTCGCGTTCGGCCCCGGGAAGATCTGGCAAGTTGAATAGCGCAATCGAAAGGTTAATTTGTGCCAGTACTTGCTTCGGTTGGATTTGAAGCGCGCGTTTGAAAGCCTCTGCTGCTTCCTTGTACTTGAACTGCTCGAGCAACGCCACGCCAAGATTGTTAGCTCGATACGCGTCTTCCTTACTTCGTTCCGGCGTAGGTGTTTGTCGGTTTGCCTCTGACGGTGGAATGAAAAGCACGAATAAGGAAGACACGAGCAACAAAGCCGCCCAAATCCGAACGCGATAGATTCGATTGCGCATTCTGTTTGGTTTTACTTTCCGAGACGAGAAAGGATCTCTTCCTGATTGGCTATGATGCGTTCCTGGTTGGCGACGACTTTGTCCAACTTCTCTTGATTCGCCTGAATCTTCTCCTGGTTCGCAATGATGACTTGCTGGTTCGACAGCGTTTGATCCAGTTTCTCTTGATTAGCCTGGATCTTCTCCTGGTTTGCAATGATAGTTTTCTGGTTGGCCAACACTTCGTCGGTAGACATTATTTGAGGTCTCCTGATTCTAGGGGTTTGGTAAAAAACGGAAGCTGCAATGATGCCCTCAGCACGCTGCAGTGCAATCAACCTTTAGTTGGAGACGACCTTCAACCCGAGGTTGGAACATTCATTCTAAGTTGATGTGGTATCTTGTGCTACTCAAAGCATTAGTTTAATGGGACGTCGCATTTTTCCTACGCCCGATGAGTTTGAAAAGGGCACCCACGGAGGGACGCCCCTACAAAGTCCGGCCAGCCCTTCCTAGATCGCTTAGACGTCTTATGAGATTGCGAAAACTCCCCAAAATCAAAACACTAATTGTGTGTTCACTGCTTGTTCTGACAGCGACGTCTTGTCGGAAAGATGATGGACTACCCAAGCGATCTACTGCTCAATACAACGAAGCGGTCAAGACTTTTTACGTTGGTTTGGCGGCGCTGCAAGTGGGCCATGACGTTCAGGCCGATAGTAAGCTTGGCCAGTTAACCACACTCGTACCCGGTGAGCCGGCTGGTTGGGCCAATTGGGGTGTACTCGCACTTCGACAGAGAAATTACGACCAGGCGGCAGAGCGTTTTGAGAAGGCACGAGTCCTTGCGCCGGACAACGATCAAATCAATTACCTGGTCGGTTTACTCGAAAGCAGTCGTGGTCGACAGGCTGAAGCGATTGCAGCGCTGCGAAAAGCAGTTCAACTGAATCCGCAAAATGCAATCGCCACTTATCAACTTGCTCAAGAGATAGAACGACAAGCTGGCGAAAGCACCGAGGCAGAATTCCAACAACTCATTTCGCAGATCCTGTCTTCACGACCAAAAAACTTAGCCGCACTTCTCGAGTTAGCAAGAATCGCTGCAAAACGCGGCGACGCCAACACTCTTCAATCGACAGTCGCGAAAATTGCTGCCGAATCGTCCTCATGGCCCGACGAAGTCAAGCAATCGTTGGCAACAGTTCAGACCGCTGCGAGTAGTGATCCAAAGAGTGCAGCTACTCGCATAGTTTTCCTTCGTAATGTCCTCGTGCGTGTGCCCCAATACCGACAGGATCTTGCCGTCATCAAACCGCCGCCGGGTGAAGAAGCAACTCCCTTTACGCACTTTGTAAAGCTCGAGACTCCTGTCTTCACACCTGCAGCCGCCGATCAGCAACTGACGTTTAAGCCAGAGCCCGTCTCCGAATTTGCTGGTTCTGAATGGAGTTGGATCGGTGGTGTTTCACTTGGGATGACTGGCGCACCAACTGTCGCAGTAGCGAACGTGAAAGAGGTCCGGGTGGGCAGCGCAGCTCCGTTCCCATTCCCTGGTGGAGGTTCGACCCAGCTTAGTCCAAGCGCGATCCTGGCGATCGACTTTACGTACGACTTCAAAACTGATCTCGTCCTGGCCGGTGACGGTGGACTTCGACTCATGCGCCAGGACGATCCGAACAAATTCACCGACGTTACTGCACTCGCAAAACTCCCGGCGGCAGTCACAGGAGGTAAGTACACCGGTGCTTGGACCGCTGATATCGAGGCTGATGGAGATCTCGACATCGTGCTGGGAGTCGAGCAAGGCCTACCAACGGTTCTGAGAAACAATGGCGACGATACTTTCATCGACATCCATCCCTTCGAAGGCGTGTCAGGTCTTCGGGGGTTTGCCTGGGCGGATCTCGACGCCGACGGAGATCCAGACGCTTCACTCATCGATGGTTCAGACAAGCTGCAAGTTTTTACTAACTTGCGACAAGGCCAGTTTGCCAATCGTGCTTTGCCAACGACGATCAAGTCCGTCAAAGCTATCAACATCGCCGACATCAATAGCGACGGGATTCTCGATCTACTCGCCGTAGAAAGCGACGGTCAAATAATTCGCATCTCTGACAAGAACGAGGGACTTGAGTGGGACTCAGGACCGCTTGCGAACTTCAGCGATTCGAAACAACAACTTCCCCAAACCGTTCGGTTACTCGTCGCCGACCTCGACAACAATGGCGGATTAGACTTGGCTGTCGCGTCCAACTCCACTGCAGGCGATGCAAGTGGAGGCTTTGTGTGGCTTAACGACGGCAATGGAAGTTTGAAGTCACTCGCACAGCCGGTCGGTCTAAACAAGCTATTCGACGTTGCCGATCTGAATTCAGATGGTCGACTTGATTTGGTCGGTCTTACCGGCGTAGGACAAGCGACTCGCGCTTTGACGCAGTCGACTAAGAATTATCACTGGCAGGTGGTGCGTCCTCGTGCGAGCCAGGCTGTAGGTGATCAGCGAATCAATCCATTTGGGGTTGGCGGTGAGATGGAAGTCCGAACCGGATTGATGCTGCAGGTGCAACCAATCAGTGGTCCGTTAATGCACTTCGGACTTGGTGAGCAAGCTGGAGCTGACGTGATCCGCGTCGTCTGGCCCAACGGCACGGTGCGAGCAGAGTTTGAAGTTAAAGGTGACCAGGAAGTCGTTACCGAACAGAGACTGAAGGCCTCATGTCCATTCTTGTTTGCTTACAACGGAAAGCAAATGGAATTCGTTAAGGACGCGGTGCCATGGGGTTCTGCAATCGGGTTACGCATCAACACTATCGGTTCAGCGGCGATTGCAGCGACCGGCGAGTGGTACAAGATCAGGCGAGATCAACTGGTTCCGCACGATGGCTATTACGACATTCGCGTTACTGCGGAGCTCTGGGAAGTTTATTACTACGACTACATCGGACTGATGCCGGTGGATCACCCGGAAGGAACAGAGATTTTTGTCGATGAACGTTTCGTGGTGCCCCCGGCCAAACTTGGTTTCACTACCGTTAAGACACCGCGCAAAATCGCGAAGGCAACGGACGACCACGGCAACGACGTTACACAGTTTGTATCAGCCCTAGATGGCAAGGCACTCGACACGTTTGGTCGTGGTCAATACCAGGGGCTTACTCGCGACCACTACGTCGAAGTCGATCTGGGAGACGATGCGCCTACGAGTGGTCCACTTTATCTAATTGCTCACGGCTCAATTCACGACACTGAATCGTCTGTTAATGTGGCAATCACACAAGGTACGCGCTGGAAAGCTCAAAGCCTCAGTGTTGAAGTGCCGGATGGTAACGGTGGTTGGAGCGTCGCGCAGTCGAACCTTGGCTTCCCTGCTGGACGAAAGAAAACGATCCTTTTCAATCTCACCGATATCTTTAAGGCAAACACGCCTCGACGCGTTCGGATAAGGACGAATCTTGAGATCTACTGGGATATGCTCGAATGGGCTGAAGGCGCGCCTGATGTCCAGGTGAAGACGACGCAACTGAATGCCACTTCAACTAACCTTCACTATCGCGGTTATTCAGTCATCAATCGTCCTGACGCCGGAGCACCCGAGATACCTGACTACAACAAACTTTCAGGCTCTACCCAACTCTGGCGCGATCTGATCGGCTACTACACTCGCTACGGCGAAGTCAGCGAACTCTTGAAACAGATTGATGATCGATATGTCATCGTCGCGTCGGGAGATGAAATGTCGCTCCGCTTCCCCGAACAACCACCGCCGCCTGCTGGTTGGGTACGAGACTATATCGTGATGGGTGATGGATGGATCAAAGACGGCGATTACAACTCAACTTTTTCCAAGACTGTGCTGCCACTTCCCTATCACGCGAAACGTGAGTACACGGTGTTTCCCACAACGCTCGAGGACGAGTATGTCTTCAAGCAGTTTCCGGAAGACTGGCAGAACTATCACACGCGCTTCATCACACCGACGGTTTTTAGAAACGCTTTAAGAACTCGAAAATAGTGCTTTAAGAACTAACGACACATCATGCGTAATCCGATCGCCAAAGTTATTTTGGCAGTTATTTTCGTTGGGCTAATCGCAACGCCCTTTATTCTTCGTCGCTGGTCCACAACTAAGGAATCAGCTAAATCGGCTGGTAATTCCCAGGCTGCGTTGGCCCGCTATGGATTTCAGTTCGCCGAAGTCTCGAATGCATCGGGGATCAACTTCACACACCAGGCACCAAAGCTTGACGCCAAGCTCGACCACATCATGCCTCAAGTCGCATCGATGGGAGCGGCAGTGTCCATAGTTGATTATGACCGGGATGGTTGGCCCGACATCTATCTCACCAATAGCGGAGAGAACAGCGCGAACGCCCTGTATCACAATCTCAAGGATGGCACGTTCAAGGATGTCGCAAAGGACGTCGGACTCGCTTCAGTTAATGAAACCGGTACTGGCGTTTCGATGGGTGGAATTTGGGGCGACTACGACAACGACGGCTACGAAGATCTATTTCTCTACAAGTGGGGACGGCCCGAACTGTTTCACAACGAAGGTGGTCAAACGTTTAAGCGTGTAACGGACCAGGCAGGGTTTCCTTCATGGACCAACGCCAACACTGCGATTTGGTTTGACTACGACGGTGACGGAAAACTCGACATCTTCCTTGGCGGTTACTACGCCGAAGATGTCGACCTTTGGCACTTGAAAGACACTCGAATGATGCCCGAGAGTTTTGAGTATGCGCAGAATGGTGGTCGCAAGTATCTCTTCCACAACCTTGGCAATGGCTCGTTTGAAGAAGTAAGTCAAAAGCTTGGAATAAACACACGTCGTTGGGCACTCGCAGCAATCGCGGCCGATCTACGCGGAAGTGGTCACCAGGATTTGTTCATCGCAAACGATTACGGAATCTCTGAACTCTTCTTTAACGACGGCAAGCAGTTTCAGGAGGTTGGAAAGAAGACCGGCGTTGGCTTCTCTCCAAAGAGTGGGATGAACGCTGCAATAGGTGATGTGCTGAACACGGGTCGATACTCGATCTACGTTTCCAACATCTCTGAAGAAGGGGTTTTGATCCAGGGCAATAACCTCTGGGTGCCGAGAGATGGAACAACTGGCGACGGTGTTCAATACGACAATCTCGCACGCGATATGAATGTTGAGATTGGCGGGTGGAGTTGGGGTGCACAATTTGGCGACCTCAACAACGACGGCAATCTGGATCTCTACGTTGTTAACGGATACATCTCGGCAGATCGAAACAAGAATTACTGGTACGACTTCTCTAAGATCACAGCGGGCAACAGCACCATTATTTCCGACGCCGCACATTGGCCTCCGATGGAAGGTCGCAGTCTGTCTGGTTATCAACAAAAGTTAGTGTGGCTTAACGATGGTTCCGGCAAGTTTGTGAACATCTCCCAGGCAGTCGGCGTCACCGACACTAATGATGGCCGGTCAGTAGCACTTGTAGACTTGTGGAATCGAGGCGTACTTGACGCTGTAGTCGCCAATCAAAAGGGTCCCGTGCTCGTCTACAAAAACACCGCAGTTGCTGACAACAAGTGGATCTCTTTTGAACTCGAAGGCAGCAACAGTAATCGCAGCGCAATTGGAGCTGAAGTAAAAGTTTTCTGGGATGGCAAGCAGCAAGCACAAACAGTGCAGGGTGGCAGCGGGTTTTGTGCACAGAACCAGCGGCGTCTCCATTTTGGCTTAGGGAAAAATCCGACTGTAGAACGGGCCGAAATCCGCTGGCCCAATGGAAAGATTCAAACGATCGAAAAACCGGCAGTGGGCCAAGTCAACAAGATCAAGGAAACTGTGTGAGCCAATCAACTACAGAAACGATGGCAGGTACGCCTGCCGCGACGGGTCGACCAAGGTTTCGCATTGATAACCGATACGTCGCGCCACTCTTCATCACGTTTATTCTTCTCGTCGGTCACCTTTCGTACGGCATCCTCGAGAGTTACTGGAAGACTGCACTCGCAATCGTCACTTCCCTCGTTGTCGAGTTGATACTCGGACGGATCTTTTTTGGTAAGTGGTTGAATCTCGCGAGTGCTTACATCACCGGAATCAGCGTTGGCATGCTGGTGCGGTCGCCCGCGTTTTGGCCTTATGCGTTGTGCAGTGCGATTTCGATCATGTCGAAGTATGTGTTGCGCGTTAAGGGTCGACACATCTGGAACCCATCGAACTTCGGACTCTCGGTGTTGTTCTTTATCGCTGCAGACACGATGGCGGGATTGAGTATTCAGTGGGGAAACTATCTTGGACCACTGCTCGTCATCTGGGGCCTGGGCACAATCATCATCTGGCGAGCGAAGCGCTTTCACATCTGCGCCACTTACGTTGTTTCGTTTTTCCTATTTGCTTTCCTGCGAAGTTGGATCACAGGTCATCCATGGCAGTCAGAAGTCTCGCCGATTACTGGACCGATGTACCAGTTGTTTGTCTTCTTCATGATCACGGATCCGAAGACGACGGTGAAATCGTTCTGGGGACAGTGTGTCGTTGCGTTCCTGGTTGCATTTGCTGAATTTGGCTTCCGCTTGATGGAAGTGATCTACGCACCTTTCTATGCGCTGTTCTTTGTTGGTCCAATCACTAACATGATCGAGATGTGGTGGGAATCAAAACGAACACCAATGTCTGACAAACTCTGAAGTACTCTTTCAAACATGGTCCGACTCCTATCTTTGTTTGTGTGAGTTCGTGTGGTTTCGTGGATCGCTTTTATCTTCAAGCGGAAACGATCCACGAAACCACGCAAACACACACGAAAAAGCTGATCCAAAACGGACAATCTAAATAACGATGCGAAACCTTCTAATCACTCTTCTTTCACTCTCTTTCTTAATCGCCGGATGCAAGAAAGCAGAAACTCCAGTTGCCGCACCTACAACTGAAGTTGCGACAGCTTCCCCCTCACCCAGTCCTTCGCCAACACCTCCACGACCATCGGGTGAGATTGAATACACAGACGTCACTGCGGAAGCCGGCATTCACTTCAAACACAACACGGGCGCGTTCGGAAAGAAGTACCTACCGGAGACAATCGGATCAGGTTGCGCGTTCCTCGACTATGACAACGACGGATGGCAGGACGTCCTTTTCGTCAACTCGATGAACTGGCCAGAAAAGAAGGGTGCGAAGTCTTTCCTCGCTCTCTATCACAACAACAAAGACGGCACGTTCACAAACGTCACCGGACAAGCAGGCCTCGGCGTCGAGATGTACGGAATCGGAGTCGCGGTCGCTGATTACGATAACGACGGCAACGACGACATCTACATCACCTGCGTTGGTCCAAACTTTCTTTTCCGCAACCTCGGTGATGGAAAGTTTGCAAACGTAACAGCAAAGGCTGGCGTTGGTGATCCAGGTTTCTCTACAGCCGCCGTCTGGTTCGACTACGACAACGACGGGCGCTTGGATCTTTATGTCGGCAACTACGTTGAGTGGAGTGTTGAAAAAGACATCTACTGCACGCTCGACAACAAGAATAAATCGTACTGCACTCCTCAAACCTACAAAGGACAAGCCGCAACTCTCTATCACAATCGCGGTAATGGAACATTCGAGAACGTTACTCAAAAAGCTGGTATTGGCGATCCCGCCGGAAAGACTCTTGGCGCGGCCATGCTCGATTACGACTCCGATGGCTGGGCGGATCTCTTCGTCGCGAACGATACCGAACCTAACAAGCTGTTTCACAACAACAAGAACGGCACGTTTACCGACGAAGGAATTACAGCAGGCGTCGCGTTTAGTGCAGCGGGAACAGCTCGCGCTGGAATGGGTGTCGATGCGGCAGACTACGACGGTTCCGGTCGCCCGAGCGTCGTGATTGGAAACTTCACCAACGAGTCAATGGCGCTTTATCACAACGATGGGTCGGGACTCTTTACGGATGAAGCCGCGACTTCTGGAATTGGAAAGACTTCGGCCCAGTCACTTACCTTCGCCACATTTTTCTTCGATTACGATCTTGATGGACTACTCGACATTTTCGCTGCAAATGGTCACGTGTCAGACGACATCGCGGTTGTGCAGCCGAACGTCAAGTACGCACAACCACCACATGTCTTTCGTAACAAGGGTAAGAAGAAGTTTGAAGAAGTGACTGCAAAACTTGGTCGCGCAATGCAACGCGCAATCGTCGGCCGGGGCGGGGCGTACGGCGACTTCGATAACGATGGCGATCTTGATCTACTGATTACCAGTAACAATGGACCAGCACGCCTGTTGCGCAACGACAACGCAAACCAAAACGATCTGCTCCGAATCAAGCTCGCTGGGACCAAGGCCAATCGAAATGGAATTGGAGCGAGAGTCTCAGTGAAGACTTCGAAAGGTGTGAAGCAGGAGCAGGTTGTTAGAACTGGATCGAGTTACGCGTCACAAAGTGAGTTGCCACTCGTGTTCGGTTTGGGGAAACCTGAAGAGGGATTAATGTTGACCGTGGAAGTTGTCTGGCCGGGTGGACAGCGCGAGACGGTTGCGAACGTCAAACCAAATCAGTCGATAGTTATTCAGGAAGGAAAAGGAGTCGCGACAGCGGCACCAATCGTGTTTGTGCCAGTCCCGACTCCGTCACCTTCAGCGTCACCTACGACTTCGCAGAAGTAAGGTCCCGGGTCGAAGGTCTAAAGTCGAAGGTCTAAAGTCGAAGGTCTAAAGTCGAAAGTCATTTCGACCTTTGACTTTCGACCTTTGACTTTTGACCTTTGACTTTCGACTTTCGTTCTACATCCCGAGACCTTTGAAATGGTATCTTTCAGTGTCGTAGTGCCTCTCGACGTCAACTGTCTTAATCTTCTTCGCTACTGATGAAATATCCACCAGTGATAGTTCACATGCTGGCGCTACTCCGCGGGCAGAGACCAACATTCCGAAATCTCCATTAGCTACAGCCTCAGCAGCTCGCGCACCAAACATTAATCCCATCACCCGATCCACTGGACTGGGTGAACCGCCTCGTTGCGGATGGCCTAACATTGCTGAACGAGCCTCATAGGGAGTTTCACTCGCTATCCGGCGCGCAATAACTTCGCCGATGCCACCAAGACGAACGTGTCCAAATGGATCGTGAAGATCATCAATTGTCACCATCTCTCCATCTTCTGCTCGCGCCCCTTCAGCCACAACGATTACCGCATAACGTGGCCCAGATGCGTTACCACGACTGAGTCCCGGCTCTCCAAGTCGATCCCTCAAGAGTTGAAAAATTCTCTCGTAGCGAAACGGATATTCGGGAATAAGGATGAGGTGGGCCTGCCCCGCGATGCCGGACCACAACGCTAAATGTCCTGCGTGACGTCCCATGACTTCCACGATTTGTACCCATCCATGTGAGCCAGCCGGCGTACGCGAACGTTCGATAATCTCCGAAACATTTCGAAGCGCAGTATCAAAGCCCAATGTGTAATCAGTTCCCTCGAGGTCCTTATCAATCGTTTTGGGGATTCCGACAACCGGGACACCCAGGTCCCTAAGTTTTGCGGCGACTCCCAGGGTATCTTCGCCACCGCAAGCAACAATCGCGTCAAGTTTCAAATTCTTGATGTTCTCGAGTACCTCGGAAGATAAATCTATCGGACCTCCATCCTTACTCACTTGCTTGAATGGGTTAGTTCGCGACGATCCGAGGTTTGTCCCACCATCACGATCCCAGCGTCGAACTGTCTCCCGATCAAGTTGCAAGGTATCCGGCAAGGGATTCAGCAACCCTCTCCAACCATCGAACAAACCCACGATTTCAAGACCCAGTTCAGAACCACGATAGACCAGGCCTTTTATTGCGGGATTCAACCCGGGAGCATCGCCCCCACCAGTAAGTACACCAACTCTTTTCGACTCAGCCATGAATTAATATTCGTTCCTCGTGTTATGAGATTTATGAGCTATCATCCTGCAATGAATTTCATATCAGCTTCCCCAAAGAAATCCAAACCCGTGTATGAACTAAGTCATCAGAATTAATTTGTTAAATCGGATCATTCCAAATTCGATAACTCCTTGAAGTGTCCCGACAGGTCGGGATTACCGCTTGTTTTCTGAACGTTATGGAACACATCAGATACTCGGTCGCCACTTGTCAGACCGACATGCCGAACCCGATCGATCGTAAGAGCATGCGTGCGAACACCGATCGCATGCTCAAGATGATCGACTCGGCAGTTGCCGGCGCCGCACCCTTCCTTCCAGTTCGACTAATAGTCTTTCCAGAGTTTGCTCACTCAGCTCCTGTTTTCGAAACAGCAGCAGAGTTGCTCGACAAACTCGCAGTTCAAATCCCAAACGAACACACGGAACGGATGGAACAGAAGGCACGTGAACTCGACATCTACATCCAAACAGGCTCGATGTTGGAAACCGATCCAAAATGGCCAGGTCACGTGTTCAATACAACCTGTCTAATTGGTCCAACCGGGATTCTCTACAAGTATCGAAAAGTTAATACCTGGATTCCATACGAGGTACACACAAGCCCGCATGATCTGGCGGGCTATGACGAGCCACTCTTTCCAGTTGCTGATACACCTATCGGTAAACTCGGGTGCGCAATCTGTTATGACTGGCTCTTTCCAGAAGCGATGCGTCAACTTGCATTCAATGGCGCGGAAGTATTGATTCGAGTTTCCGCGTACATGGATCCGTGGGGTGCGACTGAGCCAATGGACTGGTGGACAGTGATCAATCGTGCTCGCGCGATCGAGAACATCGCTTACGTCGCTGCGGCAAACCAGGGTGCGAGCCTAAAGTTTTACCCGCCTTACTCGTGGCCGGGTGGGAGTCAGATTGTTGATTTCGATGGTCGACTTCTCGCGCAGGCATCAGCAGGTCCGGGCGAACGAATTGTGGTCGCGCCGGTAGATATTTCTGCACTTCGTCATGAGCGCGCATCTCGACGAGGTCATCACATGTTGGCACACCTGCGAACCGAGGCTTATCCGCTCTATCAAAGTCACCAATATCCACCTACTGTATCAGTCGAGCCACCAACTTACGACAACAACAACCTTCTCATAGATCGGGCCAAAAACAAGTGAACCTCCTTGGAGTGTCCCGAAACTTCGGGATCACCGCTTTTATAAATGAGAGCCTTCGCTTGCGAGAGTCTCGCGATTACAAAGCGGTGATCCCGAAGTTTCGGGACACTCCAAGGAGATACTTCGTCGTTCTGGTTTTATTTTGTCTGCTGTCTGGCGTTTTAGTTCGGGCTCAACAAAAGGGTGGCGTATCGACTGGCGCTCCAATCAAGTACACATCGAAACGCACTACCGGTATCACCGACCCCAACGCACCAGTAATCTTCGAAGATGTGACGGACAAGACGAGTGCAGTCGCCTCTTTCATCCACCGAAGCGGCAGCAAAACGAAAGACTACATCTTCGACACCGTATCGGGTGGAGTAGCTCTCCTTGATTACGACGGCGATGGACTCCTCGACATCTATCTTCTAAACGGGTCGACGCTTGAAGCCCTACGCGGAAAAGAGAACCCGGCACGAGCTGCACTCTATCGCAACCTGGGCAATTGGAAATTTGAAGACGTAACCGAAAAAGCTGGTGTCGCAAACGAACGTTGGGGAATAGGTGTGGCAGTCGCTGACTACAACAATGATGGATATCCCGATATGTTCGTCAGCAACTTCGGAGTCTCGCGTCTCTATAGAAATAACGGCAATGGAACATTCACGGACGTCGCTGTGAAGCTGGGAGTTGCGAGAAAAGGTTGGAGTACAGGCGCTACTTTTGGGGATTACGATCGCGATGGTCGACTCGACCTGTTTATTCCTGGTTACGTGACTATCGATCTCGATAAGTTACCCAGCACTCCTGCGACGGCAAATAGTGCGTTGTGCCAGTTTCGTGGCGAACCCGTGATGTGTGGCCCACGTGGTCTAACCGGCGAGGGCGACACGCTCTATCATCAACGAGCGAATGGAACGTTTGAAGACGTGAGCGTTAAAGCGGGTGTGAATGATCCGCAAAAGTATTACGGCTTTACTGCTTCCTTCGTACAGGCAAACGACGATAACTTGCTTGATCTGATCGTCGTTAACGATTCAAATCCAAAACAGCTCTACATCAACAACGGCAACGGCACTTTTACGGAAACCGGATACGAATCAGGAGTGGCGCTCAACGAGAATGGTCGCGAGCAAGCGGGCATGGGTCTCGCGATTGGCGACTACGACAACGACGGACGTGTCGATTTTCACATTACAAATTTCTCGGACGACTCAAACACCCTGTATCACAACGACGGCAAGGGAAACTTCACCGATGCAACCTATCCTGCCGCGCTCGGTGAACTCACTCTTCCCTTTCTCGGCTGGGGCACTCTCTTCATCGACTACGACAACGATGGCTGGAACGATTTGATGGTCGCTAACGGACACGTCTATCCAAACGTTGACGATCATGAGTGGGGGACAACGTACGCACAGCAACCACTTCTGTTTCGTAACTTGAGAAATGGAAAGTTTGAAAGAGTTGGTGCAGCGCCGGGAAGTGGGCTCGCCGAATCATGGCCTTCGCGAGGAATGGCAAGTGGCGATCTGGATGGGGACGGACGCATAGATCTCGTCATCAACAACATGGATTCGAAGCCAGTGATATTGAAGAACGTAACTCAGCAGTCAGGTCATTGGCTGGCGTTGCGCCTGGTTGGCGACGTTAAGATGAAGTCGCCGCTTGACGCAATCGGAGCGACTGTTTTTGTTTCAGCAAACAAGGTGAGACAACGGCAGGATGTCGTAAGCGGTACGAGTTACGCTTCACAGAATGATCTTACGTTACATTTCGGACTTGGCTCAGCAACTCAAGTCGACAAGGTTGAGATCCGTTGGCCGAATGGATTGTTAGAAACAGTAAAGGTTGGTGCAATCGATCGAAAAGTAACAATCATTCAGGGTAGAGGGGTTGTTAAATAGAGTTCCTGTGATTTCGTGGTTCTGTTTTTCGGTAGCTTAATACTTGCTCCACGAAACCACACGATCCTAAATCGACGCGTTCCTCCTCTTGCGAACAATCGCAAGGACCCACAACGACCCGATGGCTAGAAACGGTAAGAAGTAAATCAGTAGATCCCACTTGCCATAACCGGGCGGTGTTGCTTCGACCGTAAATATCGCTTCCCCACTTCCCTTGCTACTATCCACCAGCACACGCACGCGCCACATCTCCTGCGCATCGAACTTCACCACACCTTTGTACTGATCCTGGTCCCGTAATTTTTCCCGTTCCGTTGAATACATCACTTCGCCTAAGCGACCACTAACGGGTTGAACGCCAATCTGAAACTTCAAATCTGCCGGGAGGGGAGCGTCTGCGGAAGCAGTTGGGATAATGAAGAATGTACCGTCACCAACGTCGGGATCTCCCCACACGGATAATTTATACGGACCAACTTGTTGGTCCACGGTAATCGCGATTGGTGGACCATCATGAGCCATAGTCACTGTGGGCAGAAACAAGAGCACTAACATTAGAACAAGTAAGGAAGGGCGGTTTACCCCCGCTGCCTGTAACAATTTTGAGCCCAGAGTTTTAAGGACAGTCATCTAGTCACCACCAAGCAACGTGCCTCGCATCTCCATCGGCTGTGACATTAGCCACAACGCAAAGACCCAGATCACGAGTGACACGCCTGACCATATCGCGAATATTCTCATTGGATAATTAGTTCGTTCTGACCTTGCGAGACCATATCCAACAATCAACGACCCGATTAATCCCAGCACGAGAAATCCATACTCAAAAACATGAACCCACGGAAGTCGCAACCCGACAAGCGTCCAATTGGGTCGTCCAAAGATCGGCAATCCAATTTCGACGAGTGCGTTCTGCGCAACCGGAATGAATGTGTACAGACCGAGTAGAAAGTGAAATGAGTAGTGAGCCAGCCAGGTGCCGAACCCGAGTGGAACCAGGACGAACGAGTAGCGGACTGCCAACTTGATCACACCAGTCGTGCGCGCTGTGCATAAATACGTGAGCCAGGAAGCTATGCCAATCAGCAACAGTGGCTCGATGACTAGGAAAAAACCAAAGATAAGTCCAAGCACTGGGCCTTCCCTGTTCATACCCAGCATCTTCGCGATCGATTGCTCGAGGACATAGATCGGACTCACCATTCCAAACGCATTTAGTAACGCTCCAAACGAAAACACGATCGCGAGGGCTGCCAGGTCACCACGTCGCGAGATAAAGCCAATACCAGAGCGAAATGGATCTTCCATCAACTCTTCAGCAGGTGTTCGCACCAGTATGCCGACGTTGTCGTGCGGACATGCTTGCACACAGTCGAGACAAAAAGTGCAATCTAGATTACCAACCTTGCGAGGTTGGAAAAGCGCGAGTTCACACCCTCTCTGGATAGTCACCAGTTCATTGCCACTCGCCCTCGTGCCTCGTATGCAATCTTTGGTTCGACACGATGTACACACATCCAAGTCCCTCACCTTCACTTCAAGTGGAGACAACGTCGATGCAAGGAAGTTGAACTGTCCAATTGGACAAACAAACTTACAGAAGCTCGCCTGTTTAAAGACGCCATCGATAATCAGTGCGCCTGCGAAGTAAAGGATGATCAGCGACGCGGTCCACAACGGCGAAGCCCAGAGGTCGAAGAGTTCATACAGGAAAAGAATTACGACGAAGAGGCCAATGGCGAGCCACTTATTACGGAGACGTCGCGGCCAATTCAGGAACGGTCGAAAAAGTTTTCGCGCGGCGTTGCGGACCAACATGAATGGGCACGCCAGGCAAAAGAAGTTGCCCGCGACGAGGAGCGTCAAGACTAGCGCACCGCGAAAGTGCACCCATGAAAGTGTTGTGGAAAGATTTTTCGGAGCGAGTGACGGTCCAAACAGTCCGTGAAGAATCATGACGACCGCGAGTAAGAAGAGGGGAATTTGAAGGACGGTTCGTGCGTGTCGCCACTGCAGAAGCTGTCCAATCAGGGGAACGCGCAGCAGATCAAAGCGATGAGAAGAATGAGATTCTTGGAGGGACAAATGCCTTTATTAGGAGCCTACTACCTTTACTTCAAACTGCTGCTCAACTTGCTGACCGTCAGATAGACGTGCTCGCAGTGTGATAACCCAATCGCCTGCCATCGAAAACTGCATCATGGCTCGATACATTCCTGGTGCAACTTCAATGGCCTGGCCGAATATCGGAGCCATGCCAGCGTGCGTCATGTTTCCTTCGAGTTCCACCTGAGCTCCCGCGATGATTTCACCCTGTGCATCACGAAGTTTGAGGGTAATACTCTCGGGACCCACGTGGTGGGTCTTGCCAGGCTCTTCAAGTTGAACCGTGACCTTGGTAACTGGCTTGGGAGTTTTACTACTACAGTCCGATGAAAAGAGCAGCGAAAAGAAAACTAGAAATACTAAAACTGTTCGAGCAGCTGCTGCAGAGAGTTCTGCAAATTCTCGCACGGATTTACGCGGCCGCAGTTTTTAGTGACGATGACGATTTAAGTGCACAAGAACATGCCGCGTGTTTCTCTCCAGCAGGAGGAACCATATGGTAGTACATCGCTATCACCATCGGGATAAATACAATCGCGTTATAGAAGAGATGGATTTCAACGCGTGACTTGGGAAACAACATCTGCAGGAAACTAAGTGGAATTGGAGAACCAAGCCAGTTGTGATGGGTTAAGGCCTGCCATTGCAAGACGGCGTGTTCGATGTGATGCCAAAACTGAATCGCGAGCGAGATTGTCCACCACTTACGAGATGTTCCAGTAAAGCCAGGTCGGAAAAGGAACAAGCCGATGATCATCACAAGGGCGTATCCATAGTGCATTACTTCGGAAGTTACGAGCCATGGAAAAAAAAGTCCAAGGACACCATTGGCCGTCGGACGCGGCCATCCGAGTATGTAGATCTGGATAGCCTGAGCAAGGTGCTCGGCCCAGTGAGCTAGTACGATCACCATGAAGCCTTGAAGCGCGCGTTTGTGCCAGGTGGTGTTGAGCTTCTTAATAAAGCCGCCATCCGTCGAATCAAGATGGTTAGAAAAACTTGAGGTTGAAGCAGCCATGGGATGTTTTCCTTTAGCTCAGTTTAATACGACCGCCGGACTAATTGTAGGGTTTGTCCGATATGCTTCAGCTTGTCGTGTCCTAGCTGAGAGTCCCTTTCGATAAGACACGACAAGCTGAAGCATATCGGACAACACTAATCCCTGCCGACACCGAGTGCATCTGCGACACGGTTGATGTAGTTAAACCACGATGCGATGAGGGTGATTTGAAGAATGCCCTTGTCATCGAATCCAACGGATCTCAATCGCTCGTGATCTTTTGGAGAGATACGTGTTGCATCTTTGGTGATCTGCACAACGAAGTCGAGCATTACTCGATTCTGTTCGGAGATTGGAGCGTTCTCGTAATCCTCCTGAAGCGCTCGAACCATGTCCTCATCTAGTGTGACGCGACGCAGAAACTCTGCGTGAGACTCGATTCAATAATGGCACCGGTTAGTGACCGACACCATCGTTGCGATCATCTCGTGTTGTTGTCTGTCTAGGGGCAGGTCGGGAGACATCAGAGTACCAAACGTTGCGAACGCGTGATACATCGTGTCTGGGAATAAACTGTGTGACGCAACTATCCCTGCAGATTGGCCATCAGCGGTTGGATGTACCGGAGTCGCGTATTCAATAGGATATAGATGGTGTTGTTTCTCTCCAGCCTCTCGGACTCTGTCGTCTTCCGCGGGAGAAACTGTTTTTATCCAAGTCATATGTTTATTGTCCGATATGCTTCAGCTTGTCGGTCTTCGCCAACGAGTCACTTGATTTCTAC